>WNGA01001544.1_pt1 | contig 156879 bp, 131 predicted proteins | sample 5400061 | NCBI WGS metagenome assembly WNGA01 (sample SAMN13153366, study PRJNA577476) | soil metagenome | isolation source: 100 cm soil or saprolite under grassland replicate 2 | place: USA:California | collected 2016-06-15 | reverse complement strand
GGCCTCATGGCCAAGCCGATGCTCGTCACGCTGCCCTTCGTAATGCTCCTGCTCGACTGGTGGCCATTGAACCGCTGGCGCAGCGGCCCGCCCGACTCACGCCCCGTCGACCCTACGCAGCCTGCCGTCTCCCTCTCCCCATCCGATGGGGAGAGGGCAGGGGTGAGGGGAAAACTTCGGCCGAGGGACCAAGCCGCTCAAAATGATGAAGGACAACCCACTCGAAATCATCGCCTCGGACGAAGCGACGCTTCAGCGCATGGGTTACGCGCAGGAACTGGCGCGGCGCATGAGCGGCTTCTCCAATTACGCCATCTCGCTCTCGATCATCTGCATCCTGGCGGGTGGCATCACGTCGTTCCAGGTCGGCTTCTGTTCCGTCGGCGGCGCGGCGATCGGCATCGGATGGCCCGTCTCGTGCCTGCTCTCGCTCGTGGTCGCGGCCACGATGGCGCAGGTCGCGTCCGCGTTTCCGACGGCCGGCGGGCTGTATCACTGGGCCTCGATTCTCGGCGGGCGCGGCTGGGGTTGGATGACGGGTTGGCTCAACCTCATCGGCCTCGTCACGGTGGTCGCGGCCGTCAATGCGGGCGCGTGGGACTTCATCGAAGGCGCGTTTGCTGTGAAGGCGAAGGCGTCGGTCAAAATCCGGACTTCAGCGGCTGGCTTATCCTCGTCGTCGCGGTTGCGCTCACGGCGGCGATGCTCTGCTACTCGGGCGGATTCGACTTCGCGCGTCTGGTGACATTCACAAATTACAGTGGCGATCCGGGCGCGAAGGTTTTCCCGCGCGTCGAAAACATTCCCTGGCTCTTCGCGCTCGGCCTGATGCTCCCCGCCTATACGATTACCGGCTTCGATGCCTCCGCTCACACATCCGAGGAAACCCTCGGCGCGTCGCTCAATGTGCCGAAAGGCATCGTTCGCTCCGTGCTCGTGTCGGGAATCTTCGGCTGGCTCATGCTCTGCGCCATTGTGCTGGCCATGCCGGACATGAACGTCGCTGCGGCGCAAGGAGGCAATGTCTTCTATTGGACCGTGAACAATGTGCTGCCGCGTCCGCTCGCCGCCGTGCTCTACGCCGGCATCGGTCTCACGCAATATTTCTGCGGGCTGGCGGCGCTCACGTCGGCCTCGCGCATGGGCTTCGCGTTCGCGCGCGACGGCGGGCTGCCGGCGCTGTTGCGGCGGGTGAGTCCGCGCTCGCGCACCCCGTCGGCAGCCATCTGGGCCGTAGCGGGGCTGGCCGTGCTTTTCATCGCGTGCGTGCCCTACGTGACCATCGCGGCGGTGTGCGTCATTTTTCTTTACCTTTCCTACGTGCTGCCAAGCGTGGCGGGTTTCTTTGCGCACGGGCGCTCGTGGACGACGATGGGCCCCTGGCAACTCGGCCGCTGGTATCGGCCACTGGCGGTGGTGTCGGCGTTGTTCTGCGGGTTCCTCATCGTGGTGGGGATGCAGCCGCCGAACGAGCAAGCGGTGTGGATTGTCGGCGGGTCCGTCGCGTTGCTGGCAGTGGTGTGGTTTGCGGTCGAAAGAAAACGCTTTCGCGGGCCACCATCCATTCCCCGGCAAAGCGAGGCCCCGCCCGGATCCTGAGTCAACGAGGGATGCAGGATCGGTCGGAGCAGCGGCTGGCGCGCGTATAAAGATGCGCGCCATGGCCATGGATCGGTCGAGGGATCGTTTGCCTTTCACAGCCGAACAAGCTTAAATTGTCGCCCGTGAACCGCGCTCGGCCAAACCGCCCCGCGCTCGGCCAAACCCAGCTTTGGCCGAATTCCTGTTAGGCGGCGTTCGCATTTATGATACTTGCAGACGTTCCAGCCAGCACTTACTTCGGGATGCCAGTGGTGATCGTCGCGTGTGTGGCGACGTTCATCGCGGTTGTGGTTGGCGCTGTCTTGGCGTTGCGGGCCTCGTCACGGACGACTGGATTGCGCATCTTGCGAATCGCGCTTTATTCAGTTCCGTTTGAGATCGGGTTGCTCTTACTTGTGCTTGCGCTCGATACGCCAGGATGATTTATGAGCAGACCCGCGCCGCCTAACCGTACGCTGCAGCGAACTCGGCCATTGCGTCCAGGTTGCAATCGAACGCCCTCGTGGGCCGGGTCGCTGAACTTTTGTCATTAGGCCACTTCGCACGCTATGACACTACGACATCTCATCACGATTATGGGTCTCCTCTCATTTCTCCTTGGCGGCTGCAGCAAGCAGTCAGCGCCGCCGAGTGCTCCGAGTCCCGATGCACCCGTCCTGAAGGTCACAGTCTTTGCCGATAGTCGGCTCACTGTGGATGGCACGGCATCTACCGTTCAGGCGCTTCGAGAGTCGCTGCGGAGTTTGAGCGAGAAGCATGGAGTCGTTTGGTATTACCGAGAGGCAGGCCAGCAAGAGCCACCCCCAATTGCGACGGAGGTGATGCAAGCGGTCATTGACGCGCGGCTACCGATTCGACTTTCGAGCCGTCCCGATTACTCTGATTCCATCGGGTTCGATGGCAAGCCGATCACCAAGTGAGTATGGACACCCAGCGGCCTAACCATACGCCGCACCGGCCTTCGCGCTCCGGTTGCAATCGAACGCCCTCGTGGGCCGGGTCGCTGGGCTTGGTCGGCGTCATGCGCACGCGCAAGCAAAAAGTAATCACGATGATTTGCCTCCCGGCGCTCGTTGGCGCGGTTGCATGGGCGCTAGGTTCATCGCCTGCACCGAGCGTCTCGCTTCAGGTTTTTGGGTACGAGACGAACACGATTGACGAGCCGGGCATTTTTACCAATCACCAGTATTTCTGCGCATTGGTCCGCTTCACCAATAGCGGCACCAGAGCTGTCACGTACTACGGCGATGGCATCGGGAGTCCATTCTACGAGTGTTCGATTCAGACCCAGCAAGGGTGGGTCAGCCAGACACCGATTCGCTGCGGTCTCGGCTCAGGCTACAAGACACTCAGGCCGGCGCAGGCCGCAGCGTTCACAGTCTTGCTTCACGAGCCAGACCAACCATTGCAGGTTTCGATTGAGTATTCACAGCCACGGGCTACCGACAGGATTTGGCGGCTGCTGCCACAGTGGCTCACACAGCGGATACCGTGGGCGAAGGGGAAGCGCACTGCTTCGGTTGTGATTCACAAGCTTGACCCAGGACCATGACGCCTAACCCCAAGGGTAGCTTTGAGCGGAGCGCGCGAGGGATCCAAGGAACGAGGAGGACGTCGTCGCGCGGAACCTCAAAGCTACTTTGTACTGAACGAGCCCGGTGGACTCACCGGACGAGGATAACTTCAGGTGAAGGCAGAATCGCCCGCCCACTTTCAAGCGCGACCATGACCTCGAGGCCGCCCGACCACCTCCGCCGCGCAGGAAGGCGAGTAATCCCTCAGTCAGGCGAGGCGAGCGCACTTGTGAGTCGCTTGATTACTCAGCGTTTCTTGGCTCCGGCTCGCGGGGACGCTCGCCCCATCGGCCTTCACTGAGGGGTTGCGGGGCGCATCTTGCCATTACCACCAACGTAGGGCAGGCGTCTCGCCTGCCCGGCCGAGCGAAGCGAGGCCTTGGTGGTGCGAAAGCCGCGCCTTTCGGCGCGGCTGGGCAGGCGAGACGCCTGCCCTACTTTCACGGTGCGACCTCGACCGTGGTGGTACACCCAAGATACGCCCGGGGTTACGCGGTGTGCGGCTTTGACGTGTGCGGCTTTGACGTGCGGCTTTGACGTGCGGCTTTGACGTGGACAAGCCGCGTTGAATCCTTTCTCCTCCGAGCATGACTCCGTTGCAGCCTCACCTGGTTCTGATCGCTTGGCTGGCTTTGCCGGCGCTCGATGCGGTGGCCGCTGAACCGTTGCCACCCCAGGGCAAGGCCGTTCCGCTCTTTGACGGCCGCACGCTCGCCGGCTGGGAGGGCAATCCAAAACTCTGGCGCGTGCAGGACGGCATGCTCACCGGCGGTTCGCTGACCGAGACCGTGAAGCAGAACGAATTTCTGGCCACTACGCGCGATTACACGAATTTCATCGTCCGCTTAAAAATCAAGCTCACCGGCACGAACGGATTCATCAATTCTGGTTTTCAGATCCGCAGTCAGAGAGTGCCGAACAATTCCGAGATGGCCGGTTACCAGTGCGACTTCGGCGAGCCGAACTGGTACGGCGCCATCTACGATGAGTCGCGCCGCAACAAGGTCATGGCCCCCTCCGACATGAAGGCGCTGCGCCCCGCGCTTCGCGTCAACGACTGGAACGAATACGTCATCCGCGCCGACAGCTCGCGCGTGACGACCTGGATCAACGGCGTGATGGGCGCCGATTTCCACGAGCCGGACTTGAGCCTGCCGAATTACGACTGGGGCAAACTCGGCATCCAGATCCACGGCGGCGGCAAGGCGGTCGTGCAGGTGAAGGACATTTCGATCGAGGAACTTCCGACCCCGCCGCCGGGCAAGAAATTCATCGGCGCGCCGGAGCCGGCCAAGGGCGCGAAGGCGTCGCCGCTCACGCCGGAGGAGGAGCGCGCGTCGTTCACGCTGGCGCCCGGATTCGAAATCGAATTGGTCGCCGCCGAGTCCGAGGGCATCGGCAAGTTCGTTGCCGTCGATTGGGATTTGCAGGGCCGGCTCTGGACGATGACCGCGCTCGAATATCCCGTGGACGCCAACGAAAACCCCGCCGCCGCGAAGGAGCTTTACGCCAGCAAGGCGAAGGACAAGGTGCTGGTGTTCGACCGCGACGCGAAATCGCCCACGGGCTATTCGCCCAAGCCCCGCGTTTTCGCCGATGGACTCGCCATCCCGCTCGGCATCCTGCCGTACAAGAACGGCGTCTATGTCCAGCACGGTCCGGACATCGTGTTCCTCAGCGACACCGATGGCGACGGCCGCGCCGACAAGCGCGAAGTGATCCTCAGCGGGTTCGGCGTGCAGGATTCGCACTTGTTTCCGCACCAGTTCACGCGCGCGCCCGGCAACTGGATTTGGATGGCCCAGGGCGCCTTCAACTACGGCAAGGTCCGCACCACGACCGGCAAGGAGCAACAGTTCGACCAGACCCGCATGGCGAAGTTCCGCTATGACGGCTCGGACTTCGAGATCACCAGCCAGGGCCCGTGCAACATCTGGGGCCTGGTCCTGGACGGCGAGGGGCAGGCGTGGATTCAGGAAGCGAACGACTACGGCTATCCCGTGATGCCGTTTCACGAATACGCCAATTACCCCGGCTGCTCCGACGCGCAATGGAAAAGCTACGCGCCCGAATTCCCCGGCACCGCTCCTGAGTTTCGCATGGGCGGCACGGGGTTGAGCGGGCTGGCGCTCTCGGACAAGTGGGGCGGGCGGGCAAGTAATCAGTTATCAGTAATCAGTAATCAGTCTAGGACGGCGAAGGCCAATCGACTGATTACTGATTCACTGATTACTGATTACTCGACCTTCCCCGAGGCGTACTGCGCGGTCATGTACATCGCCAACCCCATCGTCCGAAAAATCCAGGCCGTGAAAATCACGCCCGACGGCCCGCGCTTCCGTTATCAGAAGCTTCCCGACTTCGTGCAATCCAGCGACGAATGGTTCCGCCCCGTCGCCCTGCGCACCGGCCCCGACGGCTGCCTTTACATCGTGGACTGGTACAACAAAATCATCTCGCACAACGAGGTCCCCCGGAACCATCCCGATCGCGACAAGAAACGCGGCCGCATCTGGCGCGTCAAGCACAAGGACCAGCAGCCCTTCCCGGTGCCCGACTTCATGAAGCTCACTGGCGACGAACTGCTCGCGAAGCTTGGCGGTCCATCGCTCCAGCAAAGCCACATGGCGTGGCAAGCCATCACCGACCGGCAGATGAAGGAACTCGTGCCGCGGCTCCAGGGCATCATCACCGACAGATCGCGCTCTGCGTCAAAACGCATCACGGCACTGTGGGCGCTGGAGGGATTGGATGAGGACGGACGTTTGGGCAAAGGTGCAGCGTATCTTGAGATGCTGAAGCCGCTGGTCAAAGACGCGAACCGGAACGTCCGTCGCGAGGCCATTCGCTCTATTGGCGCGCACTTCCCTTCCATCGCGGGCGAAAGCGAAAGTTGGGGCGCGCTTTTTGAATCCCTGCACTATGCGTCCGAGGACGCCGACCCGGAGGTACGCGCCGAAGTCATCAAGTCCACGGCTGCGTCGCTGTCCTTTCTGCCTGAGTCGTCTGACTCGAAAATGGTGGGGATGCTCGAAGGCCGCGCGTTACCCATCCTCGCCAAGCTCGCACGACCATCGCTCGATGGCCCGACGATGAAGAGCACACACAACGGCAGAGTCATCAAGGCCAATGAAGCCTACGAGCGTGAGTTTGAGCGCTATTTGGTTCGCCTTTTGCTGGAGCGACATCCCATTGGGCTCGACCCGTTCCTAAACTCGTGGATCGTTCAAGTGCTTCCCATCGAGCACCGACTGCTCTGCGCCCTGGCCCTCGAGCCGAAAACCAGCGCGCCGCGCGTTGCCCAGTTGCTGCCCTCGCTCACGCGGGCGCCGGGACAGGAGGAGTTGCTCCGCCTCGCGCAGTTCCCGGACGAGCCGGGCGTGGGCGACGCGTTGAAGAAAATCCTGCAACGGCCCGCCACGAGCACGGCGGCGATTGAAGCGTTGCTGAAGGTTCGCACCAAGATTGACACCGCAAAACTCACGCCGCTTTTCACCGATGCCGCGAAGCAGCTTCTCGCCAGCACCGAGTCGCCGAAATTGGAACTCGGCACCAGGCTTGCCAGCTCCTTCCAGATGGCGGCCTTGGAGCCACAACTCGTCAGTGTGCTGGAAAAAGGCTTGGGCTGGCTCGAAGGCTCGGATCGGAAGGCCGTTCTCCAGCCGCAATCTCTCGCTGCCCTCCGCGCGTTGCGTGACTTGAAGTCCGACCACGTGGACTTGTTCGCCCAGTTGGCGGAGAAAGGCGACGCCGCGTCGCAAGAGGCCGCCATCGCCGCCCTGGCCGGTTCGCGCGACCCGCGCGGGCCGCAACAGCTCGCCAGCCTTTACTCCACGCTGCCCGCCGCGCCGCGCCGCGCCGCCCTCGCGTCCCTCTCCGGCACCAGGCCCGGTGCTGAAGCCACTCTCAAGGCCGTCCGCTCGGGCGCCATCGCCCGGGACGACCTCGACGCCGCCACACTCGACAAACTTCACGCCGTGCTCGGCGATGATCCCGACCTCGCCGCGCTCGTGCAGGAGATGGCCGCGTTCTTCCGCCCCGCGCTGCGGCTCGACGGGAATGACAACGCCTGGGCCGAGACCGACATTACGCTTGACGGTCCCTTCACCGTGGAGACGTGGGTGAAGCTCGATCCGGGCATCGACAACAATGACGGCATTCTCGGCGCGCCGGGCGTGTTGGACATGAACTTCTTCGCCGGCCAGTTCCGCGTTTGGGTCGGCGCCGCCGGCGTGCACGACGCGATCGTGGCGAAGAAAAAAATCATCGCCGATGCCTGGACGCACGTCGCCGTCACGCGTGACACCGAAGGCCGGTTCCGCCTCTATCAAAATGGCGAACTCGATAACGACGAAGGCACGCCGGTGAAAGCGAAGTTCGAGCACCTGCGCATCGGCTGGACCGCCCCGGCCAAGGGCACGGCGGGCTGGCTCAGCGAATTCCGCGTCTGGGACCGCGCGCGCACCGCCGCCGAACTCCGCGCCGACTTCGACCGAAGTTTCAAATCTGAAATCTCAGATCTGAAATCCGAAATGCCTCCGGGCCTCGTCCACCTCTACACCGGCACAAATTGGGGCAAACTCCACGGCGGCGCGAAAGTCCAGAAAACCGCCGACTTCCCGCCGCTGCTCACGGAGGAGGAATCGAAAGCGCTCGCCAAGAAGTTTACGAGGTTCCACGCGCTGGCGGACAACGTGGGCGATGTCGCGCGCGGCCAGGCGCTCTTCGGTGCCCTCTGCCAGAGTTGCCACAACGTCGGCGGGCAAGGCGGCCAGGTCGGCCCCGTGTTGAGCGGCGCGGGCGCGCTGGGCGTCGAGGCGCTGTTGCGAAATATCCTCACGCCCAACGCCGCGATGGAGCCGGGTTATCGCGCCTTCCGCGTCGAGTTGAAGGACGGCGACGTGCTCGATGGCATTCTCGTGTCGCAGGACGCGGAGGCCCTCATTCTTCGCCGTGCGAACGTGGACGACACGCGCATCGCGCAGAAGGACGTGCGCAAGGCCGGCTTCACCAAGAAGAGTATGATGCCCGAGGGCCTGCTGGATCCGCTCCCGCCCGGGCAGGTGACCGACCTGTTCGCTTATTTGAAGACGTTGAAGTGAGCGCCTGATATGGAATGCGCCGGCAGAGCGCAGCGGCGACGGCGCTTTGGCTTTCCCCTTCCAGCGCGGGACCGGCAAGCCAAAGCGGAGTCGCGCTGCGCTTGCCTCCGCACTCCATAACCGCCGGCTCGCTGGATTCACGAACAGCCTCAGGCTTTGATAGCCTCCCGGCTGCCGCGCCACAATACTTCTAAAGTCTCCCGTCGGGGCCAAATTCATGTAACTTCCAACCCATGCTCCGCCAGTCCATCACTGAACTCACGGTCGCCACGCGCGGCCGGGGTTTCTACGAATTCACCGATGCCGTTGCCGGTCTGGTGCACAAGAGCGGACTCCAGACCGGCCTTGCCTCGCTGCACCTCCGGCACACTTCGGCCTCGCTGTTGATCCAGGAAAATGCCGACCCGGAAGTGTGCCGCGACTTCGAGCGGTTTTTTTCGCGCCTGGCGCCGGATGGCGACCCGCTGTTCCGGCACACTGCCGAGGGCGCCGACGACATGCCGGCGCACATTCGCACCGCGCTCACGACGGTGAACCTGAGCATCCCCTTCGCCGCCGGGCGGCTCGCGCTCGGCACGTGGCAGGGCATCTACTTGTGGGAACACCGCACCGCGCCCCACCAGCGGCGGGTCACGGTTCACCTGCTCGGGGAATAGTGGATAAACTTTGCCCCCGGCTCGCGGGCGTGGTATGTCATCACGCACCGTATTCGTGCGCCATGCCGCCCGACGCCCCGTTCATCCTGGATGACAAACCGGCCCCAAAACCCGGCCCCTTCGGCCGCTTCTACCTCCAGGAACTCATCAACAGCGGCGGCATGGCGGACATCTGGCTGGCCACCGACGCCGACGGCCAGCCCCACGCGCTGCGCAGGATGCACGACAAGCTGCGCTTCGATTTCCTGGCCCGCCGCCGCTTCGCCCGCGGGTGCGAAATCCTCAAGTCCATTCACAGCCACGACTACGTCATCGGCTACCGCGAGCACGGCAAGATCGACGGCACGCTCTATTGCCTGATGGAATACGTCGAGTGTTCCAACCTCAAGCAGCTCATGAACCGCGGCGACGACCTGCTCGCCGAGAACGTCGGAAACATTCTCATCGACATGGCAGTCGCCCTCGAGCACGTCCACGACAGCGGCTTCATGCACCTGGATTTCAAGCCCGAAAACGTGCTGGTGACCCGCAACGGCCACGTCCGGCTCGTCGACTTCGACCTCGCCCAGCCCAAGCCCGACAAGCCGAAGAAATTCAAGCGGAACCCCGGCACGCCCGCCTACATGGCGCCTGAGCAGATGTTGCGCGAGCCGTTCGATCATCGCGCCGACATTTTCGCCTGCGGCGTCACAGCCTACGAAGTGCTCACCGGCCAGAAGCCCTTCGCCGGCGACACGCCCGAGGAAATCCTCCGCAGCCAGTTGAACCGCGAGGGCGGATTCAGAACGCCGCGCGAGTTGAACCCAGAAATTCCGGCGGCCGTCGAGAAAACGATTCTCAAATGCCTGGAACGCAGCCCGGACAAGCGCCACCCGATCATCAGCGTGCTCGTGGTCGAACTGAAGGCGGCGCTCTACGTCTGAGTGGAGCGCCGAGTTCCAGCTCGGCGCGGCCCAAGTGCCGGATCGCGCCGAGCCGGAACTCGGCGCTCCGGTCCAGCAGCCTGCATTGGCGCTGAACTGTTGTCGCGGAAAGAAACGATGAAGCCCCTCGGCGACTGCCGCCTCTACACGTTCGTGGACACGGCTTACCTGAACGGCCGCGCGCCGGCCGAGGTCGCCCGCCAGCTCTGCGACGGCGGCGCGGACCTCGTCCAACTTCGCGCCAAGGGCGCCGCGCCCGACGAAGTGCGGCGGCTTGCAGAAGCGATACTCCCGGTCACAGAGAAAGCCGGCGTGGGGCTGGTCATCAACGACCATCCGCGGATTGCGCTCGAGATCGGCGCGCCACTGTGCCACCTCGGGCAGGAGGATTTTTTCGAGGGCGGTTTCACGCGCGCGGAGCAGGTGACGGGTTGTCCGAAGCGAATGATGCTCGGCCTGAGCACGCACGCGCCGGAGCAGGCGCAACGGGCCTTGAAAGCCGGGCCGGACTACATCGCCATCGGCCCTGTGTTTGCCACGCCCACCAAACCGGGCCGCCCCGCGGCAACGCTCGACTACGTGCGGTGGGCGGCGGCCAACGCGAGCCTCCCGTGGTTCGCCATTGGGGGCATCACCTTGCAAAATGTCGATGCCGTGCTCGCGGCCGGCGCCACGCGCATTAGCGTCGTGAGCGCGATCTTGAACGCGCCCGACCCGGCGGCGGCGTGCCGGGAGTTCCGGCGGCGGCTCGGGGAGCATGGGTAAGGAAGAGGAGCGTGGAGTGATGGAGTAGTGGAGTAATGGGGTAGTGGACGAATGGAGTGATGGAACAGAGGGATTTCGATTCCTCAGCAGTAGCTGGCGGTACGGTGTAAGATGGATGCCATTGTCCCGAAGGGACATCCTGAAAATAGCCCGGCGTTTCAACGTTCACTGTCCTCCGGCGAGGGACGGAACGAAACGATGGCCCTGGGACTGGGTCCCGAAGCGATGAAGTCAATCACTTCTTCGTAAGCTTTCATGCACTGCGGACAGTAGCCGACGGCCCGTGGATTGCCAACCAAACTTCCCTCCCCCCGGAATTCCTTTGCACCTGGCCCCGCCGATCGTACATTCAAAACGCAATGGACGAAGGATTGCGCAGTGAGTTGAGCAAGCAGGGCGTCTTCACCGTGAAGCTCGAAGAGCTTTACAACTGGGGCCGCATGAACTCGTGCTGGCCGCTCCAGTTCGGCCTGGCGTGCTGCGCCATCGAGATGATCGCCTCGACGATGGCCCGCTACGACCTGGCCCGGTTCGGCGCCGAAGTCTTCCGCCCGTCGCCGCGGCAGGCGGACTTGATGATCGTGGCCGGCACGGTGACCAAGAAAATGGCCCCGCAAGTCGTGCGCCTCTTCAACCAGATGCCCGAGCCCAAATACGTCATCGCGATGGGCGCATGCGCCATCAGCGGCGGGCCCTTCAAGCAGGGCTACAACGTGCTCAAGGGCATCGACCGTTACATCCCGGTGGACGTCCACATCCCGGGCTGTCCGCCCCGGCCCGAGGCGCTCATCCACGCCTTCATGACCTTGCAACGGAAGATCGAGGCCCAATCCCTCACCGGCCCGGATCGCCCGCGGCACCTCGTTGCGGAGGCGCCGAGCGAATTCCCCGTCCCGCAATTCGGCGAACACGACCTGGTGCCGACGGCCAATCCCGACGTGTGGAAGCCTGCCCCTCTCGTGCGTTCGGCGTGATTGTCGAAGCGTGGTGCGTGATGCGTGGTGCGTGAATTCCGTGAGATAAACCCTGGAAAGTGTCGAATTGCCCGACCGATGATGTCACGCGGTCGCCTTTCACGCACCACGCTTCAACCCTTCAACGCTTTAACGCTTCAACGCTTCAACGATTTAACGATTTAACGATCCACCGCTTCCCGCACCCTCTCCAATATCAACTCCGCGATTCCCGGTTCGGTGCCGATGCTGGCCGAATACCAGACGCGCTTGCCCTGTTTCTCGGTCGGATTGCGCCACGTCGGCTCGCCCGCCTTGTAACGGGCCTGCACCACCGGCGCGGGCTCGCCCAGTAACACCGGGATGTCCTCGTAAGAATGAAGCCCGTCGCTGATGAAGAACGGGACCATCACGATGCTGTTCGTCGGCGCCAGGGTGTAGCACTCGCCGATGCGAGGAGCTTCCTCCATGAACACGGCGTGCACGGCCGCGTATTCGCCCCGTGCGCGGATGAGCCCAACCTGCCGTTCGATGGCCACGCGGGAATTCTCGTTGTTGCCCGTACCGTGGCCGGCGATGAAGAGCGACGTGTCGGCGGGCTTGGGCGCGCGGGGGAAAGGGTGACGCTCGACCACTTCGCGCGCCCGGGCCAGCAGGACGGCCGTCATGCTGTCGTGGGTCCCTACCGGGCCGCAGTAGTGGACCGTTTGCGCGCCGCGCTGTTGGACGCGTGGAAAACTCCGCTCGTCCCGGCCGCACAATCCGAGTTCGCGCGGGATGACTTCCTCCGTGAAATACCCCTCGCTGATGAACAGCGGCACGACGAACACCCGCGGCGCGAAGACCCCCCTCAGCACGCCGCAAATCGGCGGCTCCAGTTTCCAGAAGCACTCGACGACCTGGGCGAAAATCTTCCGCCGGCGCAACTCGTCCGCGTGCTGGTAGGTCGGCGCGCTGGACTCGGCGTTGAGCGTCGAGCCGTGGCCCACGAGGACCAGGGCGGCATCAGAGAATTCGCCGGGCGCCATGGGTACTGATTCTTGGGGATAGACTAGCGGCCCGTTCAAGAATCTGACCGCTCTGCAGCGGTAGATTAAGCCACATGCGCATCATCTCTCAATCCTCCGAAATAAACTGCCAGCCGTCATCCAGCTTGACAATCGACCAGAGATTGAAAGGCACGTAGTCACGTCGGCACTGAACGAACCCAGTGCTGCCGCCGGGATCCGGATGCGTCCAGAGGCAAACGATACCGTGATGCGAAAGCTCTGCACGCCGAATTCTGAAAAGGCCCGCCCGCATCGGCGCAACAGCTCGCTCGCCGGCACGTAAGCGCTGTGCAAGCGCATCGAAAGAACTTCGTGACAAAGCGTAAGTGACCCGCAAAGGCCAGTCTGTGGCAGCCACGGAAATGATGATGAGAAGACTGAGAACCGATGCAATGAGTGCCGGTAGCACGCGCCGTTGCGTATGGCATCTGTAGCCAATGAGAAGTGAACCAACGATGATGGCCGCTGCCGAAAGAACTATGGCCAACAACACGACGCCGACCTGCTCGCCTCCGGTAGCCGAGTCGAGAATACCCGCAATAGCGAAAAGGCCGAGCAAGCCGATCAGTGCGGCATCTATGTGGAGTCGTTTCACGAGACGCGTGCAATGCGGACTAACAGGTACGATCTAAAGTCTTTACGCCCTAAATCCTGTTCGTGATAAAAAGATGAGCTTGGATAACCAGTTTGTCTAGGGGATTTCCGGGACATTAAACTCTTTGAGATAGCGGTGCAAAGGCCGAACCTGACCGGACAGCGGCCTACGCCCAATCCGTAGTCGCCGCGTCTCTCTCTCTGCGTGCTCTGCGTTCTTTTGCGGTTAAAAACTTGGGTTCCCAGACGTTACTAGTGGCTTGAGGAAGCAGAGGTTCCCGCCAGCGTGGTCTTCGTATATTCAGGCGTTGAGGGCTGAAGGCCCGTCCTGTGACAGCCTGGGCTGAAGCGAGTCCGCGAGCGCAGGCCCAGGTCAAGGTCGCCTATAGCCTCTCCAAGGCCTGAAAGGCCGGCACTTGGCTCGGTGTTGGGAGTAACGCCCTTTCAGGGCTGGGGAGTTATTTGCGTCAGCCGACCTGGGGCTGCGCGCTGCGCGCTCCACCCCAGGCTTTAACATCTCGGGCTTTCAGCCCGAAGCACCGCTGGCTCGCTGCGTTCTATTCCACCGAAAACAGCGAGGAACCACATTTCTCAAATGTCCGGGCTGGCGCTTCAACGATTTAACGCTTCAACGATTTAACGCTTCAACGATTTAACGCTTCAACGATTTAACGCTTCAACGATTTAACGCTTCAACGATTTAACGCTTCAACGCTTCCCTCACTACCCCGCCGCCTGCTTGCGCCCCGCGGTGAGGAAGTCCAGGTAATACACCAGCCGTTCCTTCATCTCCTTGCGCGGCACGATGGCGTCGATGAGGCCGTGTTCGAGAAGGAACTCAGCCGTCTGGAAGCCCGCCGGCAGCTCGGCTTGCGTGGTGTCCTTGATCACGCGCGGGCCGGCGAAACCGATCATCGCGCACGGCTCGGCGATGATGAGGTCGCCCACGCTGGCGTAACTGGCCATGACGCCCGCGGTGGTCGGGTGCGTGAGGACGCTGATGTAGGGCAACTTCGCCCTGGCATGGTAGGCCAGCGCGCCGCAGGTCTTGGCCATTTGCATCAGGCTGAACATCCCCTCGTACATGCGGGCGCCGCCGCTGGTGGAGATGATGATGATCGGCAGGCTGCGCTCCGTCGCGCTCTCGATCAGCCGCGTGAGCTTTTCTCCGACGACTGATCCCATCGATCCGCCAAGGAACGAAAAGTCCATGACCCCCAGCGCCGTGCGGAAGCCGTCAATCTTGCCAATGCCGGTGATGACCGCGTCCTTCAGGCCGGTTGATTTCTGGTAGGCCTCGAGCTTGGTCTTGTACGAGGCGACGCCGGTGAACTCGAGCACGTCCACGCTCGTCATGTCCGCGTCCATCTCCTCGAAGGAGCAGGTCTCGACGAGCGAATGGATGCGTTCGCGGGCGGTGATGGCGAAGTGATGGCTGCACTTGGGGCAGATCTTGAGGTTCTCGTCGAGTTCCTTGTCGAAGACCATCGCCTCGCACTTGGGGCACTTGGTCCAAAGGCCCTCGGGGATTTCCTTCTTCTTGGATTTGCCGCCGAGCTTGGGCTTCTTGACGAAGCTGGTCTCCGCTTGCGGGGGCAGGGGCGTTACGGCGGCTTCAACATCGAAGCCGATGGACTTCTTGCTGATGGAGGTCGTGGACATAATCGACGGCTTCTAATGTAGCAAACCACGGGCCAGCGTCCACACACAAACTTCCTCCGCCCCGCAGTCCTTAAGCACCTTCGCACAAGCACTTGTGGTCGCGCCGGTCGTCAACACGTCATCGAGGAGGGCCACGCGACGGCCGTCGCACCGTGCGCCGTCGACGGGCGCGAATGCGCGGTGGACGTTTTGTGCCCGTTCGGCGCGCGCGAGCCGGGTTTGGGAACGGGTCGGTTCGACGCGGCGCACGAGGTTCGTCGAGATCGGAATACCCGTGGCCCGTCCGAGGTGCCGGGCGAGGCGCTCGGCCTGGTTGAATTCGCGTTCGGCCTGCTTCATCGGGTGCAATGGCACAGGCACAATCAGGTCCCAGCCCTGCTGGCGGAGCAGCGGAGCGGCCTCGCCGATGAGCAGGCTCGCAAACAGCGGCTCGAACCACACGGCGCGCTGATACTTGTAACGGTGGATGAGCTCCAGCGCCATCCCTTTGGCCGCGATGACGGATCGGGCGCGGACGAAATGCAGCTCCATTTCACGGCAGTTCGCGCACTCGAAGCTCGTGGTGATCGCCCCCTCGAAAGGCAGCCCGCAACGGTCGCAAAAAGGCGGCCGGATGAAGCGCAGATTTTGCCAGCATTTTGAGCAGACGTAACCTTCGCGGGCGGTCGCGTGTTCCCGGCCGCAGACCTGGCAGGCGTCGGGGTAGAACAAACTCAACGCGGTGTCCCAAGCGCCGTGCGCGGTGGTCAAGATCTCAGAGACCATGAATTGATTCGTGTGCATTCGTCACGATTCGTGGTTTAGCCGAATCGTTCCCCAGCTCGGCGCCGGCCTCGGGGATTGTCCTGGTTTGAGGCAGTTTCCAAACAACGAGTCCAGCCGCCCCCAGCGCCAGCAACGCGAGGCAGCCGTCGTAAAGCTTGCCCGTGCCCCAGAACCATGTCGGGGCGCCGGGCCGGAGGTCCGTCATGACGACGTAGAACCTCAGCCAAAAGATCCATCCGGCGTGCAGGCCGATCGAAAAGTAGAGGTTGCCCGTGCGCTGAAACGCCAGGGCGAGGATGGCGCCCGCAAGCGTGAGTGTGATCACACCGGGCAAGAGCAGCGCCGGCTGCGCAAATCCCAGCACCAATCGCAGCAGCAGTTCCAGCCCCGAACTCCACGTCACAGACCCGGCGGACTCCGCAGTTGGAAAGAAATGCACGACGGCATAGACCGCGCTGCTCCCGAGCAAGGCTGCTGTCCATCCATACGCCCGCCGGAGCGCCCCGAATATCGCTCCACGAAAGAGCAGTTCCTCCAGGGCAGCGACCACGGCGGCGGTCAGGGCGATGCCCGGCAGCTTGTCCCACCAACGCCCGCCGATGCCGCCGTCGAATTGGCGCGCCCCGAAGCTCAGCGCCAGCACCGCCACGAGCGCCAGTGAACCAAACCCCAGCGCAAACCCGCCTCCCAGCCTTTTCCATTCGCCGGCCGGCTTCACGATGCCAACCGACGACCACGAGTCGACGCCCAGGCTCTGCACGAACGGCCACAGGCCCACCAACGCCAGCAGAAGCATGCCTCGCGTCAGGAAGCGGTAAAACGGCAACTGCATCAGTGATTCCAGCCCCGTCCGCTGCGCCAGCCAATACAACCAGGGCGCCAACAACCCGCCGCCCACGAACACGGCCAGGAAAAACAGCAGCAGGGATCGAATCGGCCGCATCAGCGTGAACGTAGCAGCGCCCGCGCCGCGCTGCCAAGCAGGAAAGAGCATCCCGAAGGGATGTCAGAAGGTAGCCGGGGGTTGAGCGAAGTGATACCCCCGGTCCACGGCGCAAAAATTCCGCACCCCGGAGGGGTGCCAGAATCACCGGAGCAGCAGCCAGAAATCAAAGCAGGTATTTCGGATCGTAATTGACGCCGTGCTTTTCCAATAGCCGCCGCAACTCTTCCTCGAAGGTCAACTTCCGATGATGCTGTTCTTGCCGTTCGATGTAGCGCCTGACCTTCTCCATCAAGCATTCTATTGCGTTTCTTGCATCCCTCCGGGATGCGGGTTAAATGAGCGGGCGGACCGGGGGTGTCGCTGGCGCTCCACCCCCGGCTACCGTCTGGCAACCCTTCGGGTTGCTAAAAGCCTTGTCAAAGAGCGGGTCGAATCGGGGCAAGCCGAATTTCATATCTTTCCGATTCGCAGCGTCTATAGCCAGAACGGAAAACGGTTTCAACCGCAATTCGCATGAACGTCAGCAATCATTCTGAATCCTGCGCCCAATTATGGTCTTCCTCGCGCCGTCGAGTAAGGACGAGTCTTGCCCACTCGACGATCCATCCACTCTCCATCCTGCTCCTCTCTGCCACCATGACTTCCGCCAGTACGTTTGATTTCATTCTCCGACACGGCAGCATCCACGACGGGAGCGGCGGGCCGCCATTCGTTGGAGACGTAGGAATCAGCAATGATGTCGTGCTCGCAGTCGGCGATTTGCGTGGCCGGGCACGGGTGGAAATCGACTGCGCCGGCCTCGCCGTCGCGCCGGGATTCATCAACATGTTGAGCTGGGCCAACGAGTCGCTCCTCGAGGACGGCCGGTCGCAAAGCGACATTCGACAGGGCGTGACGCTGGAAATCATGGGCGAAGGGGAGTCGATGGGGCCGCTCACGCCGCGGATGAAGAAGGACCTTGTCGCCCAGCAAAGTGATGTCCGATACGACGTGAAGTGGACCACGCTGGGCGAGTATCTGGATTATCTGGTCAGGCGGGGCGTCTCGTGCAATGTCGCGTCATTCGTCGGCGCCACGACTGTGCGTATTCACGAACTCGGCTACGCGGACCGCGTGCCCACGGCGGCCGAGTTGGAACGAATGCAGGCGCTCGTCCGCCACGCGATGGGCGAAGGCGCGCTCGGCGTCGCCTCGTCGCTCATCTACGCGCCGGCGTTCTACGCGAAGACGGACGAACTGATCGCGCTGGCAAAAGCGGCGTCGCCGCACGGCATGTACATTTCGCACCTGCGCAGCGAGGGAAACAGTTTCCTCGAAGCCACCGACGAACTGCTCCGCATCGCTCGCGAGGCGCGCGTGCCGGCGCAGATTTATCATCTCAAGGCCGCCGGGGAAGCGAACTGGCCGAAACTGGACGCGGTGATCGCGAAGGTCGAAGCCGCGCGCGCCGAGGGACTCCGCATCACTGCCGACATGTACACCTATTCCGCCGCCGCCACCGGCCTGGACGCCGCGATGCCGCCCTGGGTGCAGGAAGGCGGCTACGCCGCGTGGGCCGAACGGCTGCGCGACCCGGCGATTCGACAGCGCGTCCGGCGCGAGATGTCCACGCCGACCAACGGCTGGGAAAACCTCTACCTCGCCGCCGGCTCCTCTGAAAAGGTCCTCCTGGTCGGCTTCAAAAACCCAAAGCTCAAGCCGCTCACCGGCAAGACGCTCGCTGCCGTGGCGAGTCTCCGAGGCAAGTCACCCGAGGACACCGCGATGGACCTCGTGATTGAGGATGGCAGCCGGGTGAGCGTGGTCTACTTCCTCATGTCGGAAGACAACGTGCGCAAACTAATCAAGCTGCCGTGGGTGAGCTTCGATTCCGACGCGCCGTCGTTGGCGCCGCGCGGGGCGTTCCTCAAGTCGAACCCGCACCCGCGCGCCTACGGCAACTTCGCCCGCCTGCTCGGCAAGTACGTCCGAGACGAACATATTATCTCGCTGGCGGAAGCCGTGCGCCGGCTCACGTCGCTGCCGGCGGAAACGCTGCGGCTCGACCGGCGCGGGGCGTTGAAAGCGGGCTTCTCCGCGGACGTGGTCGTGTTCGACCCGGCGCGAGTGCAAGACCACGCGACCTTCGACAAGCCGCACCAGTACTCGACGGGTATGGTCCACGTCTTCGTGAACGGCAAACAGGTGTTGAAGAACGGCGAGCACACGGGCGCGAAGCCTGGGCGCGTGGTGCGTGGACCGGGGTGGAAGGGAGGCGCCCCTGCCCCGCCGTGAAGGAAACCGATTCCGACACCGCGCGCATCCGCCCGAACGCCGCCGCGAAAGCATTGAGGTGAGTCATCGGCGAGCGTTGGGCGGCGGAATGATGTGTTGCGCGTCCCAGGACTGAAAATTGTCCTCGGATTCGACGATGCCGGCGGCTCCATCGGCGTACCCGTAAACCCTCGCCCATTTTCCTTGTGGAGTCAGCCAGGGCTGCCGTTCGCGAAGCAAAGCCACTCTGCGCGGCGGAATGTTGGACAAGTCGTTTTGCGATCCCTGGTAAACAATCTCAAAGTCGTTGGTTCCGGTCAGAGGCGCGTTCGCCCAAGGCGAAGAATCTGGTTCCAATGTTTTGGGGAGGTAGAGCGCAACCTGGTCCAAATTCACAGGAAACTCGCCCGCACGTTCGTCCGAATACTTGCGGAGCGCCGCGGTGAGCGCCCTGGCATCGTTCAGTTTGCCGGTCGCTCTCGGACCGTCCGCAAAGGTGATGCCGAGCTCCTTGTTTTGCGCCAGCAGATTGGAATCTCCCGCGGCGTAGGCCCGCACTCCTGCCCGGAGACGGGCCGCCGCCAGTTGGTCCGCCAACCGAAGCTGTTCCGCCAATTGCCTGGCCAGTTGGTTCGTCTGATGGCGCAGCGCCTCGGCTTCCGCGCGCAATCGGCTCGTCGATTCCACCATCAGACCTTCGGGACTGGCGCTGCGGTTCGTTGCCTGCGCCAGCAGATTTGAGAGGCGCTGGCCTTCCGCCAACAGTTCCGCCAGTTGAACTTCCTGGTGGTGCGACGCGGCGGCTTTTTGGCTGAGCCTGGACTGCAGGCGGAGTTGGAGGAGCACCGAGACGACCAGTGCGGCGACCACGGCGAGGCCGGCGAGAATCAGTTTCGATCTCGTCATACGGGCTAAGGAACCAGGCCCCAATAATTGGCGCCCTCGACCTGCAGCGCGGTCTTGAAGCCAATCACCATGCGTTGATCCAGTTCGGCATCGACCGGGGCTTTCTGCGTGATCACCCACGGCTCTTTCACCCGCTTTTGCAACTCGTCCGGCAGCCTCCTTGCGGGAAAGATCGCCCAGCGTTGCAGGACAGAGTCTTCGACGGGCGAGTCGAAGTAAGGAATCAGTTCAGAAAGCTCGGTGGGGAACCGGCCGTTGCTCTCCTTGCCATATCGCTTGAGCGCTTCTTCCAAATGATCGTCCACAAAGCGAACTTGGGCCCGACTGCGCGCGTTGCTCCTGGCGCGGAGATTGTCGGGATCGATCCGGCGGTGATCGTACGTTACCAGCTCGATCCAGTCGCGCTCTGTCAGGTACCGAAGCTCCGGAACCGCTTCCGCGGGATTGGCTAAAAACTGTTGTTTGAGCCCGTTGACCCGGTCCACATACAACTGCCTGAGAGATGCCAGGACCTCCTGTCGCGAGAGCGCGTCGTTCGTTCCCGGTCGTGCCAATTGCTGCTTCAGGGCTGCCTGCAAACGCCCGACCTCCCCGCGCAGCCTCAGCACTTCACGGGCTTGGTCGTTCGGCAGTGCTTGAGCCGCTTTCGGCTGAGCCAACAATCTGGATAATCCTTCGTTTTCGGCACGAAGTGCATCCAGTTGCGTTGCGCGTTGTCGCAACAATCTAGCCTGTTCGCCCAACCTCTCCCGGGCATGACGTTGAACCAATAATGGCAACGCCAGACTGGTGGCGATGACGACGGTGAGGAGAGTCTTTTGCAGCGTGGTCATAACGAGGGTTTTCGTGGCGGCAATGGCCGTCGAAGTTGAACAGGCCGACCCGGCGAGAACGCTGGCAGTCGAGATGCTCGCGGCTAATCCCACGGGGGCGGCCTGCACGGCGTTGGCCGAAATGAGGACAATGAGTCCGCTTGCGCCCACGGTGACGCCCCGTTTGACGAAGAACTCGCGCACTCGCACCACGGCGCGGCTCACTCGCTTCTGCGCCGCCTCCGCACTGACGCCAAGCGTCTGCGCCATCTCGAGCGCGGATTTCCGTTCAAAGTAGCGGAGCACCAGCGCGTCGCGGTCGGCGTCGCTCAATGCGCCCAGAGCGGCGTCGAGATGTGGGGCAATCTCGTTCCAAGTCGCGTCGGTTTCGGCGGAAAGCAATTCATTCATGGCGGCGGCCTCCTGTTCACGGGCACGGCGACGGACGTCGGTGCGGACGGTCTTGGCCGCGAGATTTTGCGCGGTGCGATGCAGCCAACCGGAAATTGCGGGGCAGTCCGAGAGCCGGTGGGCATTTTGCGCCAGGGCCAGGAACGCGCCCTGAGTCACGTCCTCGGCCAACTGCGCGTCGCACACCATTCGCAACGCGGCGGAATAGACGAAGTCAACGTGCCGTCGCACCAGTTCGGCAAACGCCGCTTCCGACCGGCGGTCGGCGTACTCGCGCAAAAGTTGTTGGTCGGTCAGACTGTTCACTCATCTGAAAGTACCCGCCGCCGCTCGAATCGGACAGGGTACAAAGGGCGCATCTTGGAAGTACCACCACGGTCGAGGTCGCGCCGGGAAGGTAGGGCAGGCGTCTCGCCTGCCCAGCCGCGCCGAAAGGCGCGGCTTTGGCACCACCAAGGCCTCGCTTCGCTCGGCCGGGCAGGCGAGACGCCTGCCCTACTACGTTGGCGGTACTGGCACGATGCGCCCGGGTACAAGGCACCGCCCAAAACCTCCTTCCCCTGCCCTGCCCGCGCCGTTACGCTGCGCGCCTTATGAGCAAGACCGCGTTGCTTTTTGCCGGACAGGGCGCGCAAACCGTCGGGATGGGACGCGATTTGGCGCAGCAGTTTCCCTCGGCGCGGAAGTGGTTCGACCACGCGAACCGGCTGCTCGGATTCGATCTTGCCAAGATTTGCTTCGAAGGCCCCGAAGCGGAATTAGCGAAGACCGAGAACGCCCAGCCGGGCATTTTCCTTGTTGGGTGGATTGCGTTCGAGTTGCTCAAGGAACGTGCGCCGGGATTGCAATTTCACGCCACGGCCGGGTTGTCGCTGGGCGAATTCACCGCGCTCGCGGCGGCAGGCGCGCTGACGTTTGCGGAAGCTCTCCAGATCGTCCGTCAGCGTGGCCGGTTCATGCAGGAGGCCTGCGAAACCACCCGGGGCGGCATGGCCGCGATCATCGGGCTGGACGAAGCGAAGACGCGCGAAGCGTGCGTCGAAGCGGGCGTCGAACTGGCCAACCTCAATTGTCCCGGCCAGATTGTCATTTCCGGCCCTGCCGACCGGATGGACAAAGCGTGTGAAATCGCGAAGGCCACAGGCGCGAAAAAGGCGATGCCGCTGGCCGTCGCCGGCGCGTATCACTCCGCGCTGATGGCGGGCGTCAAGCCCAGGCTCGACGCGGCGCTGGCCGAAGTCGGGATAAAAACTCCCGCCGTGCCGGTTCTTTCAAACGTCACCGCGCAGCCGCACGGCGATGCCGCGAGCATCCGTGCGCGGATGGTCGAGCAGGTGACCTCTTCGGTCCGCTGGGAGGATTCGATGCGCCACCTGCTCGCGCAGGGCTTCACGCGGTTCATCGAACTGGGTCCGGGCAGGGCGCTCTCCGGTTTCATGAAGCGTATTGACGGTGCTGCGCAAATGCTCAACGTGGCGGACGTGCCGAGCCTGGACGCGGCGGCAAAGGCGCTGGAGGGCTAAGCCGGATATTTCATACGCGCAGTAGCCGCCGACGTGAGGAGGCGGATGGACCAGACGGGGCAACGGGTCCGCCTCCTCACGTCGGCGGCTACGGGCTGTGAACGTCCTCCGCCGGGCGCGCAAGGTTCGGACCGTGATTGGGAGAACTGCGGACTACGCGCCGTTGTCGCCGATGGCTTCGACCGGACAGCCTTCCTTGGCTTCCTTGCACTGTTTCTCTTCGTCCTCGTTCTCGGGCTGCTTGTAGACGTACGAATAACCCCCGTCGTCGCTCCGGGTGAAATTGTTGGGGGCGGTTTCGCGGCAGAGGTCGCAGTCGATGCACTGATTGTCGACGAAATATTTGCCGGCAACGTTGTCGGCGTATCGGTTTGCGATGTCAGCCATAGATCCTAACGGTCTTAATGCGGGCGAATGATGCGAGGGGAGGGTCAAAGATCAAGCCCCAACTGCCAGCTGCTAGGAAACGCGGCCCCTTTCTGCCATAATGTGTCCGTGCCCACGACCGAGCACATTCGCGCCAAGCTCAGCGCGCTGCCGCACAAGCCGGGCGTTTACCTGATGAAGGACCGCTTCGGCACGGTCATCTATGTCGGCAAGGCCCGTGACCTGCGCAAGCGCGTCAGCCAGTATTTCCATCCGTCGCGCCGCCTGGGATGGGACCTGAAATTCCGGGCGCTCGTCGAGGCCATCCACGACCTGGACGTTCACACCGTGAAGAGCGAGCCCGAGGCGATTTTGCTCGAAGGCAAGCTCATCAAGGAATTTCTCCCGCGCTACAACATCAGCTTCCGCGACGACAAACGGTTCCTGCTCCTGAAAGTGAACCTGCACGACCCGATCCCGCGCTTCACGCTCACGCGGCTGCGCACCGACGACGGGGCGCGTTACTTCGGGCCGTTCGCGCACTCGGGCGCGTTGAGGAACACTCTGGCGATCATCCGGCGGCAGTTCAACCTGCGCGGTTGCCGCCCGCTCACCCCCACGGACGCGGACTACAAGCACTGCCTTTACGCCAACCTCAAGTGGTGCACCGCCCCGTGCATCGGCAATGTCACCCGCGAGCAGTATCTTCAACAGGTGCTCGCCGCCTGCGATTTCCTCAGCGGCCAGTGCGAGGAAATGTCCGGTGCCATCGAGGCGGAAATGAAGAAGGCCGCGCTGGCGCAGGACTTCGAGAAAGCCGCCGAGTTGCGCGACGCGCTCCAGGACCTCCGGCGCACGACGCAGAAAACCGAGAAGTTCGAACGGGTGCCCTACACCTTGCCGGTCTCCATCGACCCGGCCAGAGACCTGGAGGAACTCGGCCGCGCCCTGGGCCTGCCCGCGCCGCCCGCCCGCATCGAAGGCTTCGACATCTCGAACATCAGCGGCACGTTCCTGGTCGCGTCGATGGTCAGCTTCCGCAACGGCCGGCCCGACCGCGCCAATTACCGCCGCTTCAGGATGAAGACCGTCACCGGCCAGGACGATTTCGCGAGCATGGCCGAGACCATCCGCCGGCGCTACTCGCGCCTGCTGCGGGAAGCGGGCGGCAAGCCGCTGGAGCGGAACGACGAGGAAGGGCGGGCCATCGTGGATGAGTTGCGGACGATGGTGAAGGAGGCGGCGAGAGGGAGCGGGGGAGTGAGGGAGCGGGGAAGTGGGCACAGCAGCGCCCACGTTTCCCCACCCCCCCACTCCCCCACTCCCCCGCTCCCGGACTTGATCCTCATCGACGGCGGCAAGGGCCAGCTCAATGCCGCCTGCGCCGAGTTGGCCAAACTTGGCCTCGGCCATGTCGCCGTGATCGGCCTCGCCAAAGAGTTCGAGGAGATTTATCGGCCCGGCCAGAGCGAGCCGCTGCGTCTGGATCACGGCTCCGGCGCGCTCAAGTTGCTTCAGCGCGTGCGCGACGAATCGCATCGCGTCGCCAATTCCTACAATGCCCAGCTCCGCATCAAACGCATCTCGGAAAGCCTGCTCGACGAGTTCCCTGGCATCGGTGATGCGCGGAAGGCAGCGCTCTTGAAAAAGTTTGGCTCCGTCCAGCGCCTGCGCGTGGCCACCGTGGAGCAGATCGCCGAGGTGCCCGGCTTCGGCGGCAAGGCGGCGGCGGACCTCAAGGCGTTTCTGGAAGCACGCACAAATACAGTCCGCGCCGAGGAGGGCGATGCCGCACCAGCCTGAGCCGCCCCAACCGCCATTTCACCCATGAGGTTGAGGACACCAGCGTCTGGAGCCGCCGACGTGAGGAGGCGGATATCATGAACCAATGGACCATCCGCCTCCTCACGTCGGCGGCTACGAGCGATGGCGATAACTGCAGGCTAATGTGGTTTCGAACAAGCTGTGAATCCCCTTGACCCCAGGACGCTCCGTGCCCGGCGCGTCATCGCTTTGGTGCTCGGCCTCGGCACGCTGATGTTGTTTTGGCGCACCGGCGGCCACGGTTTCATTCTGCTCGATGACGCAGGCTACGTCCGGCTCAAGCTGAACGTCGCCCGCGGCCTGACCTGGGAGGGTGTGAAGTGGGCCTTCACCACCGGCGAGATGAGCAACTGGCATCCGCTCACGTGGCTGTCGCACATGCTGGACTGTTCGCTCTTCGGCCTGAATCCGGGCGCGCATCACCTCGTGAGCGCGGCGTTGCACGCCTTGAATTCGGTGCTGCTCTTCCAACTGGGCGTCCAGCTCACCGGGGCAACGTGGCGCAGCGCGTTCGTAGCGGCGCTCTTTGCCTGGCATCCGCTGCACGTTGAATCCGTCGCGTGGATCTCCGAGCGCAAGGACGTGCTCAGCGGACTGTTCTTCATGCTCACGCTCTTGGCCTATGTCGGGTACGTGCGCAAGCCGGGCTTCTGGCGCTACGGCCTTACCGCGCTGCTCCTGGCGCTGGGCCTCATGGCCAAGCCGATGCTCGTCACGCTGCCATTCATAATGCTCCTGCTCGACTGGTGGCCGTTGAACCGGTGGCGCAGCGGCCCACCCGAACCACGCCCCGCGGGCCTGACGTGGCCTGCCGTCTCCCTCGCCCCATCCGATGGGGAGAGGGCCGGGATGAGGGGACCCGCAACAGCGCCAACGCCGGAGCGAGTTCAACCGGAGACGCATCGGGCTTCTGTTGTTAAACTCCTTCTCGAAAAACTTCCCTTCTTCGCTCTCGCCGCGGCGGCTTCGGTCGTGACGATCCTCGCCCAACACCACGGCAAAGCCATGGTGCCCACGAACGTCTTTTCCTTTGGCGACCGGCTGGGCAACGCGATCGTCAGTTATGTGGAGTACCTCGCCAAGCTTGTCTGGCCCGTGAAGCTGGCGGTCTTTTACCCGCATCCCGGCGCCCGAGCCGGATGGCTCGTGGCGCTCGCGGTCGTCGTGTTGGTGGTCATTTCGATTGGAGTGACGGCCAGGATGGCTTTGGTTCCTCGGGATGCTCGTGCCGGTCATCGGGCTGGTGCAGGTCGGAGACCAGGCACTGGCGGACCGATACACCTATCTGCCGTTTATCGGCGTGAGCTTCATGCTCGCGTGGGGCGCGGCCGAACTCGCTGCGAAATGGCCGCAAGTTGCCCCTGGGATCGCCGCGCTTGGCTGGGTCTTGTCGGCGGGCTGGATGATCTGCACATCGATGCAGCTTCGCCATTGGCAGAATAACGAGACGCTGTTTACGCATGCCCGTGCCGTAACGCGGAATAATTACGTCGCTGACACGATTGTCGGGAAGATGCTGCTTTCGCGGGGCCAGTTCGACGAAGCCCGGGCCTGTCTTGCGAACGCCCTCCGCGCGCGCCCGACCTACGACCAGGCCCTGGCCGGCATGGGCGATCTTCACGCCGCGCAAGGGCACTTCGACGAGGCCATCCGGTTTTACGCGGAGGCCTTGCGGCTGGAGCCGCACCTTTCGGACGCGCAAAACGCCTGGGGCGGCGCCCTCCTGGCGCAAGGCAAGCCAGAAGATGCCGTCGAACATTTCACGGCCGCCACGCATCTGGATCCGACGCTGGCCGAAGCCGAGTTCAATCTGGGCCTCGCGTTGCGACAACTTCGCCGCACAAGGGAAGCCACGGAACCTTTGCGGCGCGCCTTGCAGATGCAGCCACAAAACATTCAAGCACGGCTGTTGCTGGCGGATTGCCTCGCCGAGACCGGCGAGCCGCGCGCAGCACTCGCATTGCTGCAGCCTGTCGCGCAATCCCGGCCCGACGCCATTGACGCGCTCCACCGCATCGCATGGATTCTTGCCACCAGCCCTGACGCGAGTGTGCGCAACGGCGGCGAGGCCGTCACGCTCGCCGCGCGGGCGTGCGAGTTCACCGGCCACCGTCACGCCGCCAGCCTGGCCGCACTCGCCGCCGCCTACGCGGAAGTCGGGCGGTTCGACGATGCGATCGCCACGGCACGGAAGGCCGAGGAACTCGCGACGCGCGCGGGCGAGAAGGAACTGCTCGAGGTCATCCACCGCGCGCTGACTACGTTTGGGACACGCTCCGCGTTTCGCGACAGACCGCTCGCTCCGGCCCCCTGACCCGATCCGGTGACTGGACAGAGCGATGACGACGACGACTGATCACAGGAAAAGCAGAATGGCGTTCGATGAAAGGCAAAATTCCACACTTTGCAAAGTGTGAGAATCGAGTTTCATCACGGAATTTCGGGAATGGGACTGCGAAGGGGTCGCGGAGCGGCCTCATGGTGGGAGCCGTGGGCTGCAGCCCACGGACCGGCGCAGGAGGCACACACGTCGCGTAGCGACGCACGAAGGCCAGCGAAACAAACTTCAGGCGTCGCTCCGCGACGCTCAACCTCGTTTCGTCCTATCCGTGGGCTGAAGCCCACGTCTACCATCGTGGCCTCGCTCCGCGAGGCGCTGCGTTCCCCTCATGTTTGCGGCGTAGCAATTCCCCGGAAATCCGTGAAGAAGGATAATAGCGTCGTCCAGCCTGCCGCTCCTTCCCATTAATCGGTCCCGCCTTTCCCGCTACGTAACGGAACGCGCAGGTTCGCCCGGCGGATTTTCCCCTTGTGACATCCTCGTTCAGCCGCAATCGTCCTGCCATGACTCGCGAGAAAGTCACGGTGGACGAAATCCGGGCGATGAAGCGGCGCGGCGAAAAAATCGCGTCGCTGACCGTTTACGACTATCCGATGACGAAGCTGCTCGACGAAACCGGCGTGCCGCTGCTGCTGGTGGGCGATTCGCTCGGCATGGTCGCGCTGGGCTATCCGGACACGACGCGCGTGACGATGGCCGAGATGGAGCACCACGTTCGCGCCGCCGCCCGCGCCAGGCCCCGCGCTTTGCTCGCCGCGGACCTGCCGTTCCGCAGCTACGAGACGCCCGCCGACGCTGTTGCCCATGCCCGGCGACTCGTGGCCGCCGGCGCCGAGGCCGTGAAGGCCGAGGGCGGGCAGAGCATTCTCGAGGAAGTCCGCGCGATTGTCGGCGCCGGGATTCCGTTCTTCGGGCACATTGGCATGTTGCCGCAACACGTCCTCGAGGAAGGCGGCTACCACATCAAAGGGAAGACGGACGCCGAACGCGACGCGTTGCTGGCCGACGCGCGGGCGCTGGCGGAGGCCGGCGCGTTCGCCATCGTGCTCGAACTGGTCACGCCGCCCGTGGCGAAGGCCATCACCGCGAACGTGCCCGTGCCGACGATTGGCATCGGCTCAGGGCCGGATTGCGACGGGCAAATTCTCGTGACGCCGGATTTGGTGGGCACTTTCCCGTGGTTCACCCCGCGGTTCGTCAAGCCGCGCCTCAACGCGGCCGAGCAGATGCGTGAGGCCGTCCTGGCGTGGAAAGCGTCGCTCTGACGGCCGGGATGAAACGGCTCACCCACATCGACGCCCGCGGCGAGGCCCGCATGGTGGACGTGTCGCACAAGCCGGTCGTACGTCGCGAAGCCGTCGCCAGCGGCGAGATCCGCGTTCAGCGCGCAACACTCGCTCTCATCGCCTCCAACCGAATCGCCAAGGGCAACGTCCTGGCCGCCGCGCGCCTGGCGGGCATTCAAGCCGCGAAAAAGACTGGCGACCTCATCCCACTTTGCCATCCCCTCCTCATCAGCCATTGCGAGGTACTCTTCGAAATCCCGAAGAGCCGCGACCGCATCCTCATCACGGCCTCGGCGAAGATCGCGGCGCAGACCGGCGTTGAGATGGAGGCGCTGACGGCGGTCACGTTGGCGGCGCTCACGATTTACGACATGTGCAAAGCGGTCGACAAACGCATGACCATCAGCCGGGTGAAACTCGTCTCGAAGACGAAGCGGGAGACGCGGCAGGCCGTGCGGAAGCCGCGGACGTAGTATCGCGCGTGGATTGGTCAGATCAGTCGGATCGGACAGATCGTCAGTCGCGTTGCTACTTGCTGTGGCGTTTCAAGACCTGGGCATGGACTCGGGCAACATCGCCCATGGGGGAGTCGGAGGGATATTGGGTCACCGCCTTTTGAATGTGCTCGCGGCATTTCACGTGGTCGCCGGTGGCTTCGTAGTACAGCCCGAGGTAGAGATGGGCATAGAAAAGCTGGCCATTGCGATTGGGGGACTTGGCGTCGCCGCCTTCCGCGGCTTCAAGGACGTCTTGAGGCTTGGCTTTGCCGGCGAAGAGGGAGTGGACCTGGGCCATCGGCACGCGTGAGTCGCCGGTGATCGGGATGAGCGAAGCGCGGGCGGCGTCCAGACCGGAAAGGCGCGCCGTGCAAAGGAAATGCCAGACGGCGTTCTCGACGTCGCGCGGGTTGACGGTCTGATGAAGCTCGAACTGCTTTTTGCCGTCCTCGAATCGTTTGGCGTAATAGCAGACGATGCCGCGCTGCCAATGTTCGGGCTCCATCGAAGGAACCAGCTTGATGGCCTTGTCGAAGTCGGCGATGGCGTCGTCGAATTTGCCGAGCCGGAAGCGGCACCATCCCCGGTGCTGGTAGAGGACCGGGGCGCGGGGATCGAGGGCGATGACGGCGTCGAAGTCCGCGACGGCCTTGGTGTCCTGGCGGAGTTCGGAAAAGTACCGGCCCCGGAGCGCGAGCGCGTTGCGATGTTTGGGATCGGCCAGGAGGACTTGTGTAACCATCGCGATGGCCTCGGCGCGGCTGCCTCTATTCCAGGTTTCCTCGGCTTGTTGGAGCAGTTGCTCGGGACGGGTGACTTCGGCGGCGCGGGCCGGGTGCAGGGTCAGGCGGACAAAGAGCATGATCAGGAGCAGCGGCAGGATAATGGACGGGCGCACGGCGTTACGAAAGCGGAACAGGCGGGCGCCGTCAATGTCGACAATTTTTCAGTCGAATCTCCACGCTTGCTGCGGGATAAACGACAGGGCAAACGAATGGAAACCAGACGGTCTGTGAATCCTGACCCACATCGCTCGACCCGCGCCACGATCGGAGCGCGGCGCCCGGACGCCGCGAGCGTTCGTCCGAAGCTCGCGGCCCTGGCGTCGATGACTCTGGCGCTGCTTCTATTGACCGGCATTGCCGCGGCGCAGGAAACACCCGAAGCCAAGGCGTTCAAGGACGCCGCCAGCGCGTTCCAGGACGACCTCTTCGATCTGGCCGAGCGGCAGTTTGGACAGTTTATCTCCGCCTATCCGGCGTCGCCGATGCTTGCGGAGGCGATTCTGTTGCGGGCCCGGGCGGCTATCAAACTGGGCGACCAGCCCGCGGCCATTTCGCTGCTCAACTCGAATCTGGCCAAGGCGGGCCCGCTGGTCGACCAATACTATTACCGCATCGGCGAGGCGCACTACGCGGGCAGCAATTACCTGGTGGCGGCCGAGTCGTTCGCGGTGCTCACGCGCAACTTTACCAACTCCGGATTGCTGCTCGAGGCGGCCCACTACGAGGCGCTCGCGCATTTCAAGCTGCGGGGTTTCTCGCGCGTCGTGGCGCTGCTGCAAAATCCCAGCGGTCCGTTCCAGCGCGCGGCGCGCGTTCGGCCCTCCGACGCGATCACCGCGCGCGGCGGGCTGCTCCTGGCCGAGGTGCTGCTCGAACAGCGGCTGCACGCTGAAGCTGAAAAGACCGTCCTCGCGATTGCCGAAAAGGACTTGCTGCCCGACCTCAAGTGGGACCGTCAATACCTGCTTTGCCGTGTCCAGATTGCCGAAGGCCGCCTGCCGGAGGCGCTCGACGGAGCGACGAACCTCGTCTCGCTGGCCATTGGCGCCGCCAAGCCCGAGCTGCGGGCGGACTCGACGGCCTTCGAGGCCGGCCTGTTGCGGCAACTTGGCCAGCCCGACGCGGCGATCCAGGTGTTCACAAACAATCTTGCGGAGGGCGTCCCGGCCGACCGGCGCCGGCTGGCATTGCTCAACATCATCGAACTTCATTTGGCCCAAAATCGGTTGGAGGAGGCGGTGCGGTTGCTCAAGGAATTCCTGGCCCGGCACACCGTGGCTTCGGCGACTGACATGGTGTTGCTGACCCTGGGCGAAGTGAATTTGCGCCTCCATCTGGAGGGTGCCGCAACGAACGGGACCGACGCGGCAACGGTGTCCACGGGGCCTGCGGCGATCTCCCAAAGCACGAACCGCCTGGATGAGGCCATCTCCCAGTTTGATAAAGTGCTTTCCTCGTCCACGAACAGCCCGATTCGCGCCAAGGCATTTCTGAACAAAGGCTGGTGTCTCTGGCTGGAGGGCAAGCCGGCCGAGAGCGCCGCTGCTTTCAAGGCGGCCGTCGAACTGCTGCCGTTTTCGGAGGAGGCCGCCGTGGCCCGCTTCAAGCTGGCCGACGCGCAATTGCGGCAAGGCGACTTGACCAACGCTCTGGCCAATTACCGCGCCGTCGCCCGGGACTTCTCCGCGCTGCCCCGGGTGCGTGCCGAGTTGGTCCCCCGCGCGAGGTTTCAGATTGTCAGCGCCGCCACCGCCGCCGGAGATCTCAAGTCCGCCGAGGAGGCCATGCGCCAGCTTCTGGAGGCGCAGGCCGACGGTCCGCTGGCGGAACGCAGCCTCTTGCTCCTCGGTGAATCCCTCACCGATGCAAAACAACCGGCTCGCGCCCGCAAGGTCTACGCCGAGTTTGCCGAGCGTTTCCCCGAGAGCCCGCTCCTGGCCGACGTGTATCGGGCGCGCGGGCGCACGCACTTCGAGGCCGGCGAATGGCCGGCCGCGGTGAGAGAATATGAATTGTGGCTGGAGCGTTTCCCGACGAACGAGTCGCGACCCGGCGTCGAGTACACACTGGCCTGGTCGCACGCGAAGGCGGGCGACGAAACGAACGCCTTCAACCTTTTCACGAACTTCCTGGCGAAATTCCCGACAAACGACCTGGCGCCGCGCGCCAAGTTCTGGGTCGGCGATTACTTCGTGCACCTGGGCGATTACGTCAGCGCGCAGAGCGCCTACCAGGAGATCGTCGAGAACCCGGATTGGCCCGTGACCAACCTGACGTACCAGGCGCGGCTGGCCGCCGGACGCGCCGCGTTCAAGCGCCAGGGTTGGAAGGACGCCGAAAGCCATTTCACCATCCTGGTCAACGACCTGGCGCACTGTCCGCCCAGCATCGCGGCCGAAGCGATGTTCGCGCTGGGCGACACGCTCACAAAGCAGATCGGTCCCGGCAGCCCCTTGGACCGCTTTGCCCAGGCGAAAGAGGCATTCAAGAAAATTCCCGGTCACTTCGGCACCAACGAACTGGTGCGCGACCTGGCGCTCCTGCCTGCGGCGTGGGGGCGCATCGGCGATTGCTCGCTGCAACTGGCCAGCCAGGAGCCGAACCAGTATGAAAGCGCCACCAACGCCTACTGGAACGTCCTGACCAACAAGACCTCCGATGCCGCGCTGCGCAGCAAGGCCTTGTTCGGCATTGGCCGGGCGTTCGAGTTGCAGGCCGTCGGCCAGCCGGCGAGCGAGGCGACGAACTTTTTCACGGCGGCGTTCGAGCACTATTACGACGTCGTCCTGGGCGCCGGACCGCTCGCACAGACCGGGACCGATCCGTTCTGGCTGAAGGAAGCGGGCCTGGCCGCAGCGCGCATCGCCGAGGATCGGCGCCAATGGAAGACGGCCATCCGCATTTATGAGCGCATCGGGTCGATGCTCGCGCCGTTGAAGGCGCGCTTGCAGGACAAGATCGACAAGGCGCGCGAGCAACTGCGGCTCGAAGGGGCGGATTGACTGGCGCGGATATTTCATCCGCGCCGTAGCCGCCGACGTGAGGAGGCGGACTCGGACTCGTATATTCGTTGCATCCATCCGCCTCCTTACGTCGGCGGCTACGGGCTGTGGGCGTTTCCTGCGAGCGATGAAATATCCAGCAACGCGCTCACGCCGCCTGTCCGCCGCGATAAATGCGCGCCACGCGATAAGTAATGCCCGTCAGCACTTCCCAGGGAATCGTTCCGCACCATGAAGACACTTCGTTGGCCGTGATCTTCTGGCCGCCCTGCTGGCCGATAAGCACGGCTTCGTCGCCGTTCGAGACACGCGGCACGCGCGACACGTCCACGAGGGTTTGATCCATTGTGATGCGGCCAAGCACGCGGCATCGCTGCCCGCCCACCAGCACCTCCGCCCGATTGCTTCCAGCCCGCAGGTAGCCGTCAGCGAAGCCCGCTGTAATGGTGGCGACGCGCATCCTGTGCGGCGCGATGAAGGCGCGGCGATAGCTCAGGGAAGCGCCTTTTGGGATTTCCTTTACGAGGCTGACGCGGGCGTGGAAGGAAAGGGCAGGCCGCAGCCGCCGGCGCAAGCTGGTCGCCTCGCGGCGACGCCCCGGAGGGACGATGCCGTAAACCAGCAGGCCGGGCCGCACCAGGTTGAATGTGGTGTCCGGCTCGAACAGGAGCGCGGCGCTGTTGTTGGCGTGGACCAGCGGCGGACGCACTCCGGCGAGGCTCAATGCATCGAGCACCGCCCGAAACTGCTTCGCTTGCGCGCGCGTGAACACCGCGTCGTCCTCCGCCGAAGCGAAGTGGGTGTAGACGCCTTCCAGCTCCAGGCCCGGCAGCGCGGCGACCTGGCGCGCCAGGCCCACCGCTTCCTCAGGCCCCGCGCCGAGACGGCCCATGCCCGTGTCCACTTTGACGTGGACGCGCGTCCGCGTGCCAAGCCTCTCCGCGGCGGCGGAAAACGCGCGGGCTTCAGCGAGCGACGAAATCGTCGGCCGCACGCGGTCCCGCACGGCGTCCTGGACTTCGTCCGGCAGGCAGGCGCCGAGCATGAGCACGGGCCAGCCGGCGCCGACAGAATGGATGGCGCGCGCCTCGGTGAGATTCGCCACGCCGAAGTAGTCCGTGCCGGCTTGCATCAGCACCGCGGCAATCTGTTTGAGGCCATGACCGTAGGCATCGGCCTTGACGACCGTGAGCACCTTGACGCTCCGTCCGACGCGGTGGCGGATCCAGGCCAGGTTCGCGCGCAAGGCGTCGAGGCTGACTTCAGCCCAGCAACGGTGGGAAGGTTTCACTGTTGGAGGGAAGGAATCACGCGCGGCGGCGGGGCTTTGAGGAAGCTGGCAGGCCGCAGGTAAACCGGTTCCAGCTTTTCCGCGCTGACAAAGTCGCCGCGGGCCGAAGCGAGTTTTCCGAGCGCGGCCGCATCCGGGCAAAGGGCGCGGGCATTTGGGAGGAGTTGAAGCAACGCCGGCTCGACGAACAGCGTCCCCGGGGGCAGCGAACGGGCTTCTTCCAGGCCGATGATGTGCAGGGTCTCAACGCGCGGGGCGGCCTCCGTCAGTTCAGCGCGGGCGCAGTAGAACTCGGCGCGCTGGGCGTCGATGAGGAAGTGAACGGCGCCGCGCGCCCCGTCGTTGTGCGCTTGCGCGGCAAGACACTCGGCGCTCCCGACACCGAGCACCTGGACCCGGCACGCGAGCTGCCAGCCTTGCGCCAGCGCGATGGCGGCGCGGATGCCCGAATAGGAACCGGGGCCAAGCCCGACGGCGATGCACTCGATGGCTTCCTGTTCCCAGCCTGCCTCACGCAGCGCCGAATCGATGAGGGCGAAAGCCCGAGTGTGGCGGCCGCCGCTCTCCGCGGCGCGTCCAACCACGTGGCCGCATTCGACGAGAGCCACGCTGCGCGTCTCCGAGGAAAATTCAAGCGCCAGAATCTTCATCTTAAAAAGAGCGGTTGAAACCACAGATGGACATAGCGCGGCTGACGCCGCAACCAAAGTCGATAACCGCAAAGAACGCAGAGAACGCAGAGAATGAATGGCTTCTCTATGTGGTCTTTGCGTTCTTTGCGGTAAAAATTCGTGCGCGCTGACAAATCTTTCATTGATAGTAGTTCAGAGGACACACAGATGAGAAGGCCTCGCGACGGCCGGCGGGTTCACCCATTGGTGGAGCGCCTTTTTCCGCTCAAATCTGTGTCCATCTGTGTCCATCTGCGGTTCCCATGCATTACTTCAAGCGCATACGCCGGATTCTGCCTCAAAGGTCAGGCGGCGCGTGGTTTCGTCGACGGTCTCGATGCGGATGACGCGTGGTGCGTGGTGCGTGGTGCGTGGTGCGTGGTGCGTGGTGAATTCCGGCCAGCGTTCACACCATTCCACAACGGTTACTCCATTCGGACGACGCAGGTATTCTTCGAGGCCGGCGGCCAGGATTTGCTCGGGGGTGTCGAGGCGGTAGAGATCAAGGTGCGCGAGCGGCAGACGGCCGCCGGGGTATTCGTTGACGAGCGCGAACGTCGGCGAGTGGACGCGCGCCGTAATTCCGAGACCGCGCGCCAGGCCTTTGACGAACTGCGTCTTGCCGGCGCCGAGATCGCCGCTGAGTCCGATGACCCAGCCGGGCGCGGCGTCCCGGCCCCAGCGTTCGCCGAGCGCGGCGGTTTCCTCGGGGCTATGCGAAATGAATGTAGCCATGTCCGGTGAACGGACGGACGCCTTCCTTGTCACGCAGCCGCAGTCCAGGCAGGGGCGTAATTTTGCCGATGCAATTGAGCTTCACGCCGGGGAACGCGTTGCGCCACGCGTCGGCCAGCGGCACGGCGTCGCAGGCGGCCAGGGTGAAGAGCAACTCGAAATCTTCGCCGTCGGTGAGCGCGGCCAGGAGCGGCGGCCGGGTGGAGGATTCGGCGCGGGCCTGCGCCTTGGCGGCGCGGCTGATGGGAATCGCCGCCTTCAGAAGTTCGGCGCCGACTTTTCCGGCCTCGAGCAAGTGACGCAAATCGCCCGCCAGCCCGTCGCTGATGTCGATCATGGCGTGGATGGCGAAGTGCTCCGCAAGCCAGCGCGCTTCGGCCAGCCGCGGCTCGAATTCGAGGTGCCGGCCAGCCCGGGAACCACCAAGCTCGCCAGTGACGAATATCGCGTCTCCCGACCGCGCGCCGGCGCGTCGGAGACACTTGTCCCTCGCCACGACGCCGAGCAGCGCGACGGAGATGAGGAGCCGTTCGGGGTTCGTGGTCGTCTCGCCCCCCACGACGGCGACGGCGTGTCGTCGGGCGAGGGCGTTCAGCCCGTCATAGATGGCGGAGACGAACGCGGGGTCGAAGTGTGGCGGCAGTGCCAGCGTGACGAGGGCGGCAGTGGGTTCGCCCGCCATCGCGGCCACGTCGCTGAGGCAACGGCCGAGTGCCTTGTGACCGATTTTCTCCGGAGCCGCCTCGCGCGTGAAGTGGATGCCTTCGACGACGGCGTCCGTTTTGAACAGCACCAGGCGGCCGGGCAGGCCCAAGTCGAGCACGGCGCAATCGTCCCCCGGCCCGGTGATGACGGTGTCGTTGCTCGGGAGCGAGGCGGTGAGCCGGCGGATGAGCTCGAACTCGTTCACAGCGTTGAACCCCTAGCCCGGATATTTCATACGCGCCGTAGCCGCCGACGTGAGCAGGCGGATGGGTGCAACGGGTAGACGAGTCCGCCTCCTCACGTCGGCGGCTACGGGCTGTGGGCGTTTCATGCGAGCTATGAAATATCCAGGCTAGGAGCCGCCGCGCTGAAGCACGTCGCGGAACAGAAAAAAGCACAGGAGGTTCACCGCGTTGAAGCTGGCGTGGGCGACGATGGGCGCAAGGAGGCTCCGGGTGCGTTCGTAGAGCAGCGTGAGCACGAGCGCGAAAAATGTGAGCGGCACGAGGCTCACCCAGCTCTGGTGGATGGCCGCGAAAACAATCGAGGTGCCGAAGAGGGCGATGCGCGGATGGCCCAGCTCCTTCACAGCCGCGTACAGGATACCGCGGAATAGCACTTCTTCGGCAACAGGCGCAAGCACTAGCGCGCTGAAGCTTTGGAACATGCGCCGGCCCAGCGTCTGGCTGATCTGGAGCGTCTGGATGGCCGGCTGCAATTCAGGCGGTTCGGAACGAAGGGCGGTGAGGAAAACATCGGCCAGCCTTTGCAACATGTGCGCCATCGGGACGGCCAGAAGGGCCACGAGGAGGGCGCGAAGAAGGATGCCAAGGAGGTTAGGGCGGTGAAGTCCAAGGAACTCACGCCACGTAATCGAGTGCTGGCTCAGGAAACGGTGCGCGAACACGAGCGTGGCCCCTTGCATGGTGAGATTGCCAATCAGCGACGTGTAGAAGGACTTGTCCGCGACGCTGAGATCGTCGCCGAATTTCGTCAGTGCGAGGACCGCTAACATACCGACGCTCATCGTGGCGAGCATACCGGCGGCGACCATCAACACAGACTCGAGCTTCCACGGTTTGTCCGACAACATGGGAAGACGTTACGACAGCGTGGTCGACGCTCAAAGTTCAAAGGTTGAGTTGCAAGTGGCGGCCAGGCTGACCTTGTGGCAGGCTTCTGCATGTGCCGCGCAAAATCCGCCAGTTGGTTGCCGATCTGGAGCGGGCGGGCTTTGTTCTGTTTCCCGGCGGCAAAGGGTCGCATCGCAAATTCCGGCATCCGAAGTTGCCTGGAGCCGTGATTCTCAGCGGACAGGACGGTGACGACGCGCATCATTATCAAGAAAAGCAGGTCCGCAACGCCATTAACCGAGCCAGCAAATGAAACCCGAAGATCAATATCTTAAGTTTGTCCGGTGGGAGGAGAAGGACTGTAAGTACGTCGGCTACTGCCCGGATTTGTTCCCGTGGGGCGGAGTCTGCCACGGAACGACGGAGGAGGAGACTTACCGCCAAATCTGTGGCTTGGTTCAAGAAGAGGTTGAGCAACTCCGGCAGAGCGGCAAAGAACTGCCTCCAGCGAGCACACGCCCCATGCGCGAGGCGGTCCCGGCATAGTTCGCGACTTGGAGGCGGCATCGCTGGCTCCAGCGCCTGGGCGGATTCAAGCAAGGAGCGCGGACAGTCGTGTCCGCGTGTTTTTGGCCTTCTCTCAGATTCGCGCGGACAAGGCTGTGCGCGCTCCTGCGCCAGCCGGTTCATGCCTCCGCTGTGCTGTGCCGCCCTCAGGCTGCTTTTTGGCTCGGCGCGTGGGGGCGGTGGCGGACATTATACCCTCGTGCGCACCATTTACCTCGACTACAACGCCACCACACCGCTCGACGGGGCGGTGCGCGAGGCGATGCTGCCGTTCCTGGGCGAAGTGTGGGGCAATCCCTCATCAGTGCATCACGTCGGCCGGCGGGCGCGGGCGTTGCTCGACGACGCCCGGGATCGCGTGGCGCGAGTGTGGACGTGCAAGCCGAGCGAGGTCATCTTCACCAGCGGCGGCACGGAGTCGAACAACTTGGCCATCTTCGGCGCGGCACGGTTGCTCCGGGACAAGGGGCGGCACTTGATCACCAGCCGCATCGAGCATCACGCGGTGCTGCACTGCTTCGAATACTTATCAAAACGCGAGGGCTTTGATGTCACGTGGCTGCCGGTCAACAAGGATGGCATCGTGGAAGTCGAGTCGCTCGCGAGGGCGTTGCGGCCGGATACGATGCTCGTCAGCGTGATGGCGGCCAACAACGAAACGGGAGCAATCCAGCCCGTCGCCGAACTGGGCCGCGTCTGCCGCGAGCGCGGTGTGTTGTTTCATACGGACGCGGTGCAATGCTTCGGCAAGGAGCCGTTCGAGAACGTCCACCAGTTCGGTGCCGATCTCGTTTCCTGCTGCGCGCACAAGTTTCACGGTCCGAAAGGCGCCGGCGCACTGTTCATTCGCTCGCCCCTGCACCCGGACCCGATTCTGTTTGGCGGCGGGCACGAGAACGAACGGCGCGCCGGCACGGAGAACCTTCCGGGCATCATCGGTCTCACCGAAGCGATGGAGCAATTCGTCAAGACCCCGGTCTTCACCAGGGAATCGCTGGTGCCGCTCGCGGACCGGCTCGTGCGGGTTGTCGATCAACTCGGCTCGCGCGGCATCGTGCTGCGCAGCCCGCGTCAACCGGGGCTTCGGCTGGCGAACACCGTTGCCTTCACCGTTCGCGGGGTGGACAGCATGACGTTGCTGGCGGGACTGGATCTCGAAGGGGTCTGCGCGTCGAGCGGCTCGGCGTGTTCGGCCGGTTCGTTGGAACCGTCGCACGTGATGGTGGCGCTGGGTGCGGCCAGGGACGAGGCGAACGGGCTGGTGCGCTTCTCTTTGGGCCGGGAGACGACAGAGGAGGAAGTCACCCTTGTGGAGCGCGTGTTGCCCGAAGTGATTGCGCGGGCGCAGCGATGAAAGGAACGTAGGGCAGGCGTCTCGCCTGCCCAGCGCTGTAGGCGCGCCCCCGTTTGGCCGCGACGCGGCCAGGGCAGGCGAGACGCCTGCCCTACTTTGGCGCGGCGCTCCGAACGCGTCTCAGGAAGCTCTTGGATTCTCCTCAATCACGCGTTTGCCGCAGTGCGGGCAGTTGCGGCTGGTGGTGAGGATATACCGGAAGTTGATCTCCTCCAGATTCATGGCCCCCGTTGGCTACAGCGTTTTCGCTCCGGCCCCCTCCTCCGCCAGTTTGCGATACAACGTCGCCAGGCTGATGCCCAGGATCCCCGCGGCCTTTTCCTTGTCGCCGTTGGCCATGGCGAGGGCGCGGTTGAGGTAAGCCATTTCCTGCTCACGCAGGAAATCCTTGAGCGAATCCAGCGGCGCTCCGGTCCCGGGTCCAGTGCTGGGGTTGGGCGCGCCGGTGGTCGCACCGCCGGCGCCCGCGGGCATGACTGGCTTCGCCCCGGGCTGGACGGGGAGCGCGAAGACCGTGTCGCCGGTGCTCTTGCGGCGTGCGGAAGAGGGTGCCGGGGCGGCGGGATCCGCCGTCGTTGTGGAACCGGCGGCCGGCACGTGGACTTCCTTGGCGGCGTGGGCCTGGATGACGGGCGGCAAATCGGCCGCACGAATAAGCGGGTTTTCGGAAAGCGCGCAGGCTCGCTCGATCACGTTCTCGAGTTCGCGAACGTTGCCGGGCCACTCGTGCGCGTTCATGGCTTCGATGGCGGCGCGAGCGATCTGGAAAGGCTGGCCGCTGCGAATGTGCACTTTGTTCTTCAGAAAGTTGCCGACCAGCAACGGGATGTCATCCCGCCGGTCGCGCAGCGGCGGCAGCGAGATCGGAATGACGTTGAGACGATAGTAGAGGTCTTCGCGAAAGGAACCGTCGCGGATGCGCTGTTCGAGCGGCTCATTGGTCGCGGCCAGCACGCGCACGTTGACGTAGAGGGGCGTGTTCTCGCCGACGCGGCGGACTTCCCTGTCCTGGAGCACGCGCAGGAGCCGGCTCTGGAGCATGGCGGGCATCGTGCCGATTTCGTCCAGGAACAAAGTGCCCCCATCGGCTTCCTGGAACAGGCCTTTCTTGTCCACGAGCGCGCCGGTGAAGGCCCCCTTTCGATGGCCGAATAGTTCGGATTCCAGAAGGTTCTCAGGCAGCGCGGCGCAATTGATGGGAATGAAGGGGGCGAACCTGCGCCGGCTGTTGAAGTGCAGGGCGCGGGCGACCAGTTCCTTGCCCGTGCCGCTTTCGCCCAGGATGAGCACCGTGCTGTCGGTGTCGGCGACGCGCTCGATCATTCGGAAGACCTGCTGCATCGGGGCGCTGGTGCCGATGATCTGGTTGAACTGGTACTTCTCGCTGAGCTGCTTCTTGAGGAAATGGTTTTCGGCGACGGCCTTGGTGTAGGAAAGGGCCCGCTGGGCGCAGAGCTTGAAGTCGTCGAGCTTGAAAGGCTTTTCCAGGTAATCGTAGGCCCCTTGCCGCATGGCCTCGACCGCCGTTCCGACGGAGCCGAACGCGGTGATGACGATGACTTCGGCGGGCGGGCTCAGGGAGCGGGCCTTCTTGACGATGTCCAGGCCCTGGACGCGGGACTTTTCGAGGTTGAGATCCGTGATCACCAATTCCGGCTGTTGCTCCTCCAGGGCGTCGTGGGCGGCATTGCCGTTGTTGAAGGGAAAGACTTCGTGGCCTTCACGGCGAAGGAGTTCGGTCACCATCTGCACCATGGTCACTTCGTCATCGACAACGAGTATTCTGGCCATGTGGAGATGAAAGCAGAGCCGGGGCGCGGCGGGCAAGAAGGAGTTTGGCGGGCACAAGGCTGCCGCGCGCAGCAGGCCACCGTGAGGTCCCGAGCCTCATCGCGCAATCCCCTCCGGCGTCGGCCGGCCGCGCCCGATTAAGCCAGCCAGCGAACGGCTCGGAGAAGGTCGTCTGTAATCCCTCAGTCAGGTGGGGCGAGCGTCCTCGCGAGCCGCTGGATCGCTCAACGTTCCTTCGCTCCGGCTCGCGAGGGGCGCATCTCGACACTGCCCCCGGGGCGCGGCCTTCAGGCCGCTTCAGCGTCCGAGCGGCTTGAGCGAAACGATTGGGCTGTCGACGTGGGAACGATGAAGCGGCGTGAACGCCGCGCTCCGACCAGCTTTCAATCGGGGGCAGTGTCTGGCTGCGCCCCTCGCGAGGACGCTCGCCCCACCGGGCTTGACTGGGGGATTACGGTCGCCTGAGAACTACGGTAGAGGTGACGGGCGGTTCTCGGCTTTGTCGGCTTTGTTTTCAAGACCGTACCAACCTTGGACGTTCTCGATACCCTGGCCATCCTGGGCGTGCCGCCAGGTGCCGTCCTGATCGCGATAACCGAGACAACGGAATTTGTCCGTCACGACCATCACCTTCTCCTTGACCGGTGGAAGCTTGTCGCGGAGCAGAATGGTATGTCCAGTTTCCGTCTTCACGCAGGCATCGTGCCTCAACGGTTCCCGGCTATCAATCCGTTTATCTACCGACGCCGCGGGGGCGGGCATTGATCCTGAATCCCAACGGGATTCCGTCACAAAGCCCAGGGTTGCGAGGCACGAGCTACCCTGGGTAAGCCCAGCGAAAAAAACCCAACCCCAACGGGGTTGCGTCCACTCCCTTTTCCTCGACCCGGACCGGAGCTTGACGCAACCCCGTTGGGGTTGGTCCCGTTCGTCTCGCGGTCCCAGGGTAGCTCGTGCCTCGGTCGGACGCACTCGGCGGCTCGTGCGGGTGAGCCAAAGCGAAGCCGCGTTGCGCTTGCCTCCGCACTCCATACGATGTGCGCGCCGCCCTACGTCCCCAAGAGAAAAGCCTCGCCGAACTGCGGGCAAGCTCGAGTAAGTTAAGCCGGCAGTTGAAGTGAGACCAGGAGGGGATTAGAATCAAGTCCATGGGCCACGTCTCGAATCTCCTGTCCGCCGCAAGGAAGGAGGAGTGCAAAAAGTGAGGACTGACCCCTTTACCATTCATTGCGTTTTGATTCATTGTGTTTTCCTTTTTATGATGTTGTTGTTTCAGTCCATTCGAGGTGGGACTGGAAGTCGGCTACGCAAGCCCAAGTTATTTCGCGCAGATCCTTCGGCCCGAAGTCGGGGTAGTTCCTACCCATTACCGCGGGCGGTAGTCCACTCATCGTCTGATCTTGAAGTCAAGCCGTTAAGAAGGAGCGAACCCGCCGATAGTCATGCCGCCATCCACCACGAGCATTTGACCAAAGACGTAGCTTGCCTCGGACGAACATAGCCAAACGGCCGCCGCCGCAACTTCTCGCGGCTGTCCCCCGCGTTTGGCTGGAATGCTCGACAACGATTGTTTGGCAAAGCCGGGATTCTGTGCGCTCGCCGCCGCGACCATCGGAGTCTCAGTCCAGCCGGGTGCAAGCGTATTCACGCGAATGTTGTTCGGCCCATTTTCCATCGAGGCGACCCGCGTTAGTCCGTGTATGGCATGCTTCGAGGCCGCGTATGCGCACATTCCGCCTGGCCCGGTCAAAGCTGCCACGGAAGCAGTGTTGCAGATGGCACCACCGCCGCTTCGCTTTATCAGAGGCAGTTCATACTTCATCCCCAGAAAAACGCTTTTCAAATTGATCCGCATGACTTTCTCAAAATCGCTGGTCGGATAATCTTCGATCCGGTGGGCTTCGCCGGTGATGCCGGCATTGTTAAATGCTGCGTCCAGCCGTCCCGCCTCTCCACTGATCCGCGCGAGCAACGCGGCGACATCTTCCTCCTCAGCGACATCAACTCGCGCAAATCAGTGAGCGTACTCAGTGCGTTTTGCATAGTGGTCCTTCCGTGTCGTTACTTCTCGAAAACACCCAATTGGTGAAGGCCATTCATCCAATCCTCTGTGTGCCAGGTCCGAACAATTCTCCTGTCTCTGAATTCATGGATGTCGATGGCCTGGATACTCATCGCTCGACCCTTTGCGGGAAATCCAATTAGAGTTCCTCTCTGTGTGCCGGTGATCGTGGAACGAACGACGACCTTGTCCCCGTCCTGAAGAATGTCTTCGATCTTTATTTTCAGGTCGGGAAAAGTCGTCCCGAGCTCAGTGAGAATCTGCTTCGCCCCATCCGGCCCAGCGGGCTGGTTGGGAGCGGGCGGAATATCAATCCACTCTTTGCTCAGTATCCTGTCGAGCAGAGCTGGATCTTTTTTTTCGAATGCCTCATACCAAAGCACGACATCCTTCTTGTAAGTGTTCACATTTTCCTTTCTGCCAGGGTTTGTTTCTTTCGTATGGACGCACGAACACAGGCTTAAACATAACAAGGCCAGTAAATACCGATTCGCGCTTCCTTTCGTAATTTGCAGTCTTGATTGGACCTCCTGGTAAACCTCATTCATTTTGAAGAACCTTTTTGGCCTCCAATGGTGTATTAAGGAGTTGTTGTTCCCACACGAAACTGGTGCCCACATTGCCCATGTGCTCGACCAGGGTTTGGGCCAGGGCCGGTACGGTCGCTGTGCGCGCCCAGTCGCGCTGGAGCTCGGAGCCAAACACCGTCCAGGTGATCGGAACGGCTCCGGCTTGAACCATGCGCTGGATACCCATCTCATGAGCTTCAATGCTGACACCGCCAGACGCATCCGTCACAAAGTAGACCTCGTAGCCCTCGCCAACCGCCTGAATAACCGGGAACGCGAGGCAGATTTCGGTCCATAGCGCGGCCATAACGACCTTTTTTCTGCCTGTCGCCTTGACCCAATCAACTACACGCTTGTCCTCCCAGGTATTGATGAACGTCCGATCGATGGGCTTCTGATCGGGAAAGACATCCTGCAACTGCTTGAGAAGATGGCCGCCTTGCCTCTCCAGAACAGTGGTCAGAAGTGTTGGCACGCCAAAAATTTTCGCACCTTTGGCCAATCCCACCACGTTGTTAATAATCGTCTGCGTGTCGTGACTGCGCAGACCCGCGAACTGAAACGGTTGATGGTCGATTAAGAGCAACACGCAGTTGTCTGGAGTCAGCAGTGCTCCAAGACCGGCTTTGGGACTAGGCAATGTAGTATTCATGTTTGTTCCTTTCGTTTCTTAAAGCGCGGAACCTTTTGTACCTTTCCTTGGCGGCCCAGTGCTTCGCGCGCACTGCGCGGGTCGGTTTGCCGTTCCGCAGATCCGCTCGCAAGCAGCTTTACCTTTTCAAGTTCCGTTCTCATCGGCCCTCACGTTAATGGTCCCTCTCTTTGGTCGCATAGTGCTCAATCGGGATTGCCGTGATGCAGGTTTTGCATCACCATCGGCCGATGCTTTTTCTGCTCCGAGCTTTCGTGACCGTTTCGGAAGAAGGCAGCATTCGTCGCGCGGCCCACCGCCTGCACAGCTCTCAGTCTGCTCTCTCCCGGCAGATGCAGGGGCTCGAAGCCTACTTGGGTGGACAACTGTTTGAGCGCACCACCACCGGGGTCCGCCTAACCAATGGCGGCCGCGCGCTCCTTGCAAAAGCGAGCGCGCTCCTTGCAAACTTTGACGACACAATTGTTGAGGTGCGACGACTGTTGCGCGGCCAGAGTGAGCACGTTCGCGTCGGTTACATCGGTTCAGCAGCGGACGCTTATCTTGAGCCAGCGCTCGCCCGCTTGCGCCAGACCCATCCGAACGTGAAGTTCCATTTGTTGGACCTTTCACCCGGAGAGCAGATTGCCGCTTTACGACGGGGCGAAATTGAGGTTGCGCTGACGGACCAATGCGCAGAAGTCCTCTCGCTTGAATTCTCTACACGAAAGATGGCCACGGTTCCAAGCATAGTCATCCTGCCAGCGAACCATGCGCTTGCTTCGAGAAAAAAAGTTAGGATTACCGATTTGAAACACGAGTCGTTTGTCAACGGACTTGAAAAGGACATGCCGGGATATAATCACCGGATCGCGCAGCTCTGTCGAAAGCATGGACGATTTCGACCGAAGTTCGTTGGCCACCCGGAAAGTCTCTCCGAAGGTCTCGAACTCGTCGCCAATGAGGAAGCGATTTTATTGCTCCCTGCGTTTGTGGGCCGCAGCCGTGCAAGACCGGGGGTCACCGTACGCTCGATTGCCGACACTGAAGCCAGTTGGGAGGTCGTTGTCGCATGGCAACCTGGGCCGATGACCGAAGTATCGCGTGCTTTGGTTGACGCGTTACTTTCCGACGGAAAAGGAAAAGGGTCAGAAAAGGGTCAGTCCTCACTTTTTGCACTCGAAATTTGACACGGCGAACCTCACCCGCCAAGTGCCACCCACGCCCCGGCAACTGCGCATCGAGTACGAGGGCGCCATCCATAACTGCATGAACCGCGGGGACCGCCGCGTACCCTTCTTCCTGATCTGCCAACTTCGCGCTTTCCTGGTTTCCCACTTTCCTGCTCTGCCCTCTGCTCCCTTCTTGCCGGGGTATCTTGCCATGGCCGCAGCAGTTGAAACTTTTTTCCCGGAGAGGACCCCATTGGACCGCCGTTGTCTTACCCCATGTGAGACAATGGCCGCACGATGAATAGAGTCGTCAACGGTTTGAAGGCGCCTGTTCTCCGCGCGCTCAGAGCCAGTGCGGCGGCGCGCGGCTCTTGGAGCGCGCTGACGGCCCGGCCGAACTTCGCAGTGGCATGGTTGCCGGACGCACCAAATTCTGGCAGGGGAACAGACTGGGGTGCTCAATGGCGGCGCCTGTGCGAGCCAGTGAGGCGCGTTCGAAACGGCAGATTGCACGGCCAGGCTGTGTTGGTTCCTTCACCTGCCTCCCGGATATTCCCGCATCATTTTTCGCCGCGCCAGCGGTATGGCACTATTCGCAAGTCGTTGAAAATCAACGACCGGACTTTTTGGCTGTTCAACGCCGCAGTGCGGTTTATCGCCACCGCGTTCGCGTTCTGACTTCAGGCAGCGGCGACAGCCGGAGGTTGTGCCGGGGCCGCTTCGCGCTCCTGCTTCATCAATACCACCGTGAATTCCGAGCCTTCGCCGACGGTGCTCGTCACGCTCACGCTGCCGCCGTGGGCTTCTACGACGGCTTTGACGAGACTCAATCCCAGGCCGAGGCCGCGCTGGCTGCGGCTTTTGTCGCCGCGGTAAAGGCGGGTCCAGATTTTGTCCTGTTCCTCGGGCGGGATGCCGATGCCGGTGTCGCGGAAAATCACGACAAGGCGTGCAGGCTCATTGCGAGTCGTGATGATGACTTCGCCGCCGGCGGGGGTGTATTTGACCGCATTGTCGAGAAGGTTGGCGAAGACCTGGCGGATCCGATTGGCGTCCACGGCCAGTTCGCACGGCTCGAGCAGGTCGAGGCGGACGGCGACTTCCTTCTCTTCGGCGACGTAGGCGTAGACGTCCACGACTTCGCGCAGGAGCTGGCCGAGATCGATGGGCTGGCGGTCGAGCTTCATCATGCCGGCTTCGGCCTCGGCGATGTCCATCAGCGTGTTCAGCATCGAGAGAACGCGCTCGGATTCCTCGACGCAATCGGCCAGCGCCTCGCGGGCGGCGGCGGGGTCGGCCCCGCCCTGAAGCGCCATTTCCGCGGTGCCGCGCAGTCGGGTGAGCGGGGTGCGGAGGTCGTGGGCAACGTTGTCCAGGCTCTCGCGCATGGCGCGAATGAGGGACTGATTGGTGTCGAGCATGGTGTTGAAGAGGCGGGCCAGCTCGGCGAGCTCGTCGCCAGAATTCTGCTCGGGCACGCGGGCGTCGAGCTTGCCGGTCTGGATGATGGATCGGGCGGTGCGGACGATTTGGCGGATGGGCCGCATGGCGCGATGGGCGAAGAACGTGCCGGCCACCAGGCTCAGGAACAATCCGACCGCGCCGACCGGCAGCACCGAACGTCGGAAGGGCTGCCAGAGCGCCCGGCGATTGCTCGTGCTGCCGCCGACGAAAAGCTGGGTGCCATCGGGAAGCTGCACGGGAAAGATGATGAAATCCTTTTGGGCATCCTTGGGAATGCGAGTGATGTCGGAACGCTGCAAGGAGCGCTGGACAATGACCTGCAATTCGACGCCACCCCATTCGCGCGGCACCAGCACGTAGTCGGCGCGCTGGGTGGGCCTGACGACGCTGACGAGGAGAGATTTCTCATCCGCGGGATCGTTTTCGGCGAGGACGCGGCGGCGCAACTCGTCGTAGCCGCGGGCCTGGTAGAGCGTGGCGTATTCCTTGGCGCGACTCTGGATGACCTGGGTTTCCTTCTGCTCAAGTTCCCTGGCCACCAGGTAAAAGACCAGCAGCAACACGGCCGCGAGGCACAACGCGAAGAGCAGCGTGTAGCCGAGGCTGAGGCGCAGGCTGACGTTGCGGCGCAGCGGAGTGAAGATGGCGTTCAGCATGGCGCTAGTCTGGAGATTCCATCTCAAGCGGCTCGCAGCACGTAACCGACCCCGCGGAGGGTGTGAAGGCGCGTCCTGTCAGGATCGACCTTGGCGCGCAGGCGGTGGACGAGTACATCGACGACGTTGGTTTGCGGATCGAAGCTGTAGTCGAAGACATGTTCGAGAATCATGGTCTTGGTGACCGTGCGGCCGGGGTTGCGCATGAGGTATTCGAGCAGCGAGAACTCGCGAGGTTGAAGGTCGATGCGCTCGGCGCCGCGCGTGGCCTGTCGGCTGAGGAGGTCGAGGGTGAGGTCGCCGAGGGTGAGCTTGGTCGGCTCGGCCGTCTGCGTGGCCCGCCGGATGAGCGCCTGCACGCGCGCGAGCAATTCGGAGAAGGCAAAGGGCTTGGTGAGATAATCATCGCCGCCGGCCTGAAGGCCTTTCACGCGGTCATCGACGCTGGTTTTCGCGCTGAGAATCAGGACCGGGGTGCGGAGGTTCTTCACGCGAAGCCGCTGGATGAGTGAAAGGCCGTCGAGCCGCGGCAGCATCAGATCGACGATGGCCGCATCGTAGGGCGTGGTTTCAGCGACCACGAGCGCCTCCTCGCCATCGGCGCAATGGTCCACGGCGTAGCCGCTCTGCCGCAGGCCCTTCACGACGAAGGAGGCGATCTTGCCGTCGTCTTCCACTACCAGAATGCGCATGGGGGAAGCGTGAACCGTAAAACGTGAAACGTGAAACGTAAAAACGAGGGTACCCGGAATGCCCCGCGCGGAGGCTCATTACGTTTCACGTTTTACGTTTTACGGTTCACAAAAAGAGGAGCCCCCCGCGCGCTGTGGCTGTCGCGCGGGAGGTGTGGGGTTTATGGTGGGATTGGTTTCAGCCGGCCTTGGATTCGTCCACGACAAGGAAGCGGCTGCCGCCTTCGCGCCAGAGGCGAAGCAGCGTGGTCTTGTCGTTGGGGTTCTCGGTGAGACGCACGGCGTCTTCGGCGCCTTTGACCGGCTGCTTGTTGATTTCAAGAATCACGTCGCCGGGCCGGAGGCCGGCTTCGGCGGCGGCAGAACCCTCTTCGACGTCTTTAACAATGGCGCCGCGAACGGTCTCGGGGATATTGAACTGTCGGCGTGACTGAGTGTCGAGGTCGGCGACGGCGACGCCTTTGAGCGCTTCGCTATCATCGCCGCGGTGCGAGTCAGACTTGGCCAGGGGCTCGGAGTCGGGCAATTCCTTCACCGTCACGTCGAGCGTCTTGGTCGAACCGTCACGGAGGACTTTCACCCGAACGTGTTCGCCCGGCTTGGCGCGGGCCACGGCCAGCTTGAGATGCCGGCTGTCCGTCACGGGTTTGCCGTCGAGCTCGGTGACCACGTCGCCGCTCTGGATGCCGGCTTTGTCCGCGGGGCTTTTCGGCACCACGTCGCCGACCAGCGCGCCGTTTCGTTGCTTCAGGTCAAGTTTGCGCGCGAGCGCGGGCGTCAGGTCTTGGATCATCACGCCAAAATAGCCGCGCGTGACCTTGCCATCCGTCACGAGGCTGTTCATCACGTCGCGCGCAAGATTCACGGGGATGGCGAAGCCGATGCCCTGATTGCCGCCGCTACGGCTGAAGATGGCGGTGTTGATGCCGATGAGCCGGCCCTCGGCATCGACGAGCGCGCCGCCGGAATTGCCGGGGTTGATGGCGGCGTCGGTCTGGATGAAGTCCTCGTAGTCCAACCCAAGCGTCGCGCGGCCGGTGGCGCTCACCAGACCCATGGTGACGCTCTGGCCGATATTTGCCGGGTTGCCTGTAAACGGATTGCCAATGGCCAGCACGAGGTCGCCGACTTCGATCTTATCGCTGTCCGCGATTTCGATGGCGTCCAGATCCTTTGCGTCCACTTTGACCACGGCGACATCGGTCTTCGGATCCTTGCCGATGACCTTGGCGCTGAATTCGCGCCCGTCCTGCAGAAGGACCTTCACTTCGTCCGCATCGTCCACGACGTGGTTATTGGTGAGGAGGTAGCCGTCCTTCGACACGATGACGCCCGAACCGACACCGTGTTGTGGCGGCGTGCGGAAGGTGCGGTTACCGCCGCGCAGGTTGTCGCCGAAAAAGCGGCGGAAGAACGGATCGTCCATGCCGGGGAAGAATTCCTGGGTGCGGATCTCCTTTCCCTTCACGGTCGCGGTAATCTTCACGACGCTTGGGGCGACCTTTTTCACGATGGGCGCGAAGCTGAAGCCGAGCTTGCCGTCGCGGGCGACCGGATGGTCATTCACCGCAAGGCTCACCGGCTGAGCCTTCGCGGGGTTGTTTTTCTCGACCGCTTTGTCGTTGGCGGCGATGCTGGCGATGGCCAACAAGACCGCGCCGGTCAGCAACACGCGGGGCAAGTGGGGGGCGAGACGAGAGAATATTGTTTTCATGACTTGGATTTTTGTCTTTGCGTTGCGTTCAATTTGTTCACTTTTCTGGCTCCAAGGTGCCACTCGCGAATGACCCGAACCTTTCGGGGCCGTTACAGTTGTGTAAGTGCGGCAGTTCGGGGTTGAGGGAATTGAAGTTGCGCTACGACTGTCGGGAGCGCCTCCCAGGAACCGGAGCGGCGCTGCTGGGAGCGCCGGCATCCTGCCGGCGCGGATCATTCAGCTAGAGAGCGGAACTCGCCGGCTGGAAGCCGGCGCTCCCAGCGGCGGTCGGAATGCCGTTTCCAATTCCACGCGTCGAGCCGGCTCGCACCGCGCCCCGAGGAATCGCTCCGCCACTTCCGCGAATCGCTCCGGCTCATCCGTCACGAACGGCCGGATGGCGCCGACCCGACGCCGGGACGTGGTGAGCAGCCTGAGTTGGTGCATCCGTTCATGCACGAAACGCGCGCAGCTCTGCGCGGAGTCCACGAGCGCCACCCCTCGGCCGAGCAAGCCGCGGATGGCCGGTTTGAGCAGGGGATAATGCGTGCAACCCAGGATGAGCGTGTCAATGCGATGCCGGCGTAGCGGGGTCAAGTATTCACGGAGCACGTCGCGCGTAATCCGATGGTCCAGCCAATCTTCCTCGACCAGCGGCACGAGCAATGGGCAGGCGCGTGCGAAGACCTTCGCTGTGTCGCAACGGGCGAGCAGTCCAGTGCTGTAAGCCTTGCTGCGAATCGTGGCCGCCGTGGCGATGACACCGATGCGCCGGCTGCGAGTGGCCTCGAGTGCGGCCCGCACGCCGGGGAGAATGACTCCGAAAATGGGCACCTGGAATTGCTTCTCCAACGTCGGCAGCGCCCAGGCCGAGGCAGTGTTGCAGGCGACAACGACCGCTTTGACATTTTGCCGGAGCAGAAACGCAGTGTCCTCGCACGCGAAACGGACGACGGTCGCGGGCGACTTGGTGCCGTACGGCACGCGCGCGGTGTCGCCGAGATAAACGAGGTCTTCGTGCGGCAATACCTTGTGAATCTGGCGGACGACGGTCAGGCCGCCGACGCCGCTGTCGAAGATCCCGATGGGCAGTGTTGTGTTCAGAGGCACGGATTGAGTCGGCAGCATCCCGGTTTCCGTTTCCAGTCGTCTCGATGACTTCGCGCGCTCCGCACAGGGCAAGTTAAGTGTGGATTCAACAGGAGGTCAACGCGCCGATCGCCTGAGCGTGGCGGCAGCCAACCGGAACAGCCTCTGGACCGACCCCCCCACGCCGGGGTGCATCCAGACTCTCTCATGCCGGACCGCATCCGCTCAGCGGACGTATGTGTTTAGCGGCGGGCGGTCATCCCCGCATGGAGTCCCGGCTTTAGCCGGAAGGGGGACCGAAGGATGCAGGCTGTGCCTGGCCGGTCGCGCAGCCGGCTAAAGCCGGGACTCCGTGCTCATAGCGCCGCGGGCACGCTAAACACGCATCCGCGGACGCAGCGTGCCGTTTGCCGAAGGACATCGCAACCACCCCCTCCTTCCCACTCCCGCCCCGGCCGCATCGGCGCCGCCGGCCTTTCGCCCGCATCAAAAGGATTGAAAAACCGCGGACTCATTCCGTAGCGTCACGCCTATGAAGCCACTGTTCCTGGCTGGCGCGCTGCTGGCGTCGTGCGGCGCGCTGTGCGCCGCCGACAAGGCGCTCACCATCGCCGTCATCCCCAAAGGCACGACTCACGAGTTCTGGAAATCGATCAATGCCGGCGCCTTCAAAGCGCGGGATGAACTGGCCGCCCAGGGCGTGAAGGTGGATGTGATCTGGAAAGGCCCCTACAAGGAGGACGACCGCGACCAGCAGATTCAGACCGTCGAGAACTTCATTACCCGGCGCGTCAGCGGCATTGTGCTGGCGCCGCTGGATTCGCAAGCGCTGGTGCGGCCGGTTGCCACGGCGCAGCGGGCGAAAGTGCCGGTGGTCATCATCGACTCGGGACTCAAGTCGGAGAACTACGTGAGCTTCGTGGCGACGGACAATTACAAGGGCGGAGTGCTCGCGGGCGAGCATCTCGGCAAGCTGCTCGGCGGCAAAGGCAACGTCATTCTCCTCCGGTATGCGGTCGGCTCCGCCAGCACGGAGGAGCGGGAAACCGGATTCCTCGACACGCTCAAGCAAAAGTTTCCAGAGATCAAACTCCTCTCCTCCGACCAATACGCCGGTCCGACGCGAGAGACCGGCTACCAGGCGTCGCAGAACCTGCTCAACCGATTCGGCCGCGAAGTCCACGGCATCTTCGCCCCGTGCGAGCCGCCGACGATCGCGATGGCCAAGGCGCTGCGCGACCGCGGCCTGGCCGGGGGCAAAGTGAAAATGGTCGGCTTCGACGCCGGCTCGCAGTCGGTGGCCGATCTCAAGAACGGCGATGTTCAGGGGTTGGTCGTGCAAAACCCCGTCTTCATGGGCTACAAGGGCGTGATGACGATGGTGGAGCACCTCCAGGGCAGGAAAGTCGAGAAGCGCATCGACACCGGCGTCGTGCTGGTGTCGGCGGAGAACATGGAGCAGGCGGCGGTGAAGGAACTCTTGTATCCGCCGCTGGATCGCTATCTGAATTCAAAATGAAAAATTCAAAACGGCCGAGGCGCATCTCAGTGGGACGCAGCCGCGTAAGGCTCCGGGGCGCGGCCTTCAGGCCGCTTCAGCATCCGAATGACTGGAGTGAATCAGGCGGTCTGCAGGCTTCCCAACGATGAAGCGGCGTAAACGCCGCGCACCGGCCCATTTGTATTCAGGGGCAGTGCCCGGATTCGCCCATCTCGTTGTCTTTTTCATTTTGAGTTTTCAATTTTTAATTCAACGCTCGTGACCAAAGGGAGAAGCCACCGGCTGTTGAGTCAGCTCGGCCCGTTCTTCGGTCTGTTGATTGTGATCGGGCTGCTCGGCGCGGGGCTGGCGGTGAAGGACGTGGCGGAACAGCGGGCGCGAGACGGCAGCGGCTGGTCGGCGGCGGCGCGGGCGTGTTCTTACGATGGGTTCAAGGCGTTCGTCAGCGTCAGCAACGTCAAGACCGTGCTCATCCAAACGGTGATCGTCGCCATCGGCGCGCTCGGGATGACTCTCGTGATCGTCAGCGGCGGAATCGATCTGAGCGCCGGCTCGTCGGTCGCGCTCACCAGCGTGCTGGCGGCGACGCTGTTGGTGAAGGGACTGCCGCCGGCGGCGGCATTCGCGCTGACGCTGCTGGCCGGGGGGGTGATTGGGATGGTCAACGGCACACTCATCGCCTGGCCGCGGATGATGCCGTTCATTGTCACCCTCGGGATGATGGGCGTGTGCCGTGGCGTGGCCAAGTGGGTCGCGCGCAATCAGACCGTCAACGCGCCCGAAGGCGCGCGGGTCAGCGACTTGATGATGACCGATGACCTCGACCATTTCCTTCCGTTGCCATTGGGCGTCTGGTTGGCGCTGGGGCTGGCGGCTGCCCTGGCCCTGGTGATGCGACAGACGGCGTTCGGACGGCACGTCTTCGCCATTGGCGGAAACGAGGAAGCCTCGCGCCTGTCCGGCATTCGCGTGCCGTGGCAGAAAGTGCTGATTTATTCCCTGGCCGGGTTGTTCTTCGGCTGCGCGGGTTTGATGCAGATGGCCCGGCTGTCCCAAGGAGACCCATCTGGAGCTGTTGGGCTGGAACTGGATATGATCGCCGCGGTGGTGGTAGGCGGGGCGAGCTTGAGCGGCGGGACGGGCAGTGTCGCGGGCTCGATGATTGGAGCGCTGGTCATCCAGACGTTACGCAACGGCTCAAGCCTGATGAATTGGCCGACGTACACGCAGGAGATCGTCATCGGGGCAGTAATCATCCTGGCCGTCGGGCTGGATCGGTGGAGGCAGGGGCGGGCGGCGAAGTAATCAGTAATCAGTATTCAGTATTCAGTATTCAGTATTCAGTTGAAGTAACAGAATGGCCCAAGCTCAGCGACCCGGCCCGCGAGGGGGCGCGATTGCTACCGGAGCGCGATGGCCGGGCGCTGCAGCGCATGGTAGGCGGCACGCCTCTCTTACTCATTTTTCTTCTGGTGGTGGTGCGCTTTGACGACTCAAACGACAGGCATCGCACGGCCATAACAAAGTATCGAGAACCGCTGAAAAGGGAAGGTCGATGACGTTCATCCACTGCAACCACGGGAAATCTGCCTTGGACGGATGAGCCAAGTAGTAAGCATCGCCACGAACGCCGGGATAAACTCGCGTCGCTCGCCCTTGCGTGCGGGCTGCGATCGAGGCGCAGCCGGAAAGAAGAACCAAGCCGACGCTCAACGCCGCTGCGGTGGTGAATGGTCGCATATGCGTCGTGCCGCCTAACATGTAACTCTGCTGAACATTGAATACCGAATACTGATTACCGAATACTGATTACCGAATACTGATTACCGAATACTGATTACCGAATACTGATTACTGAATACTGATTACTGATTACAGTTTTCCCTCCCGCTGGAGGTCGTACAGGAAGTTCAGCGTCAGTTGTTCCAGCATCACGCCGGTCGCCTGGGAAGCCGTCATCGGCGGCTGGTTGTCAATCCAGCCGCTCTTGCTGTTCAGGACGTGGATGGCGTGGTGGTACACCTTGCTGACGGGCGATTGGCCCGAAGCCTGGAAACTTGCCGAGAACAAATAGAGCACGGCGGCTTCCGAGTTGGTGAGGTTACTGGTCAAGCCGGGCGGAAGTTTCTTGCGTTCGTCACCCGAGAAGCCCGCCATGTCGCGAAGCGTGATTTGGAGCTTTGCCGTGGTCGCCGAGGGCACTTTGGCGATTCCGGCGAAGAGTCTCGAGTGTTCGATGACGCGCGCCAGCTTGGAGCCCAACTGGGCGGTCGCCTCGGGAAACTGGCCTTGTTCGTTCTGCATGTCGAAGACCAGCGCGACCGGCTGGCGATCGGCCACGGGCTTCAGGTCGCTGTAATCGATGCGCGGAGGCTTGGGGTCGATCGTATAACTGGCAACAAGGCGCTGGGTGGAGCAGCCGGCGAGCAGCCCGGCTGCCGCAACAAGCGGAAAGACAAAGATGAATTTCATGCGGGATTTGGACGGTAAGTTTCAGAATTGATTCGGACGCGGTTCGCGTTTAGTCTCCGGACAGCATTCAGAACCGTATCTGACAGTCAATCGCCGTTTCACCGATATGAACCTGCCGACGCCCCCGCCCGCCACCCGCCAGCCGCTCGACAACCTCGACGAGTGGGAGGATTTCCTGAAGACCCGTTACCCGCAGCCCGCCAGCGCGCAGGCCAGGCCGTTCCAGGCGACTGACCCGACCAAGGCGAAGGAGCAGTTCCGCAACTACGAAACGGACGCGCGGCCTTCGGTGCGCGAGTTCTACCGGCTGAATCACCGGCATCAGACCTTCGACTTCGTGCAGGCCAAAAAGCGGGAGTTTTTGTCGCGTTCGCGCCGGGAAATGAGCGTCTGGGAGGCCGCGGAGTTTTTGAACACGCTGGTCGATGACAGCGACCCGGACACGGACTTATCACAGCTCGAGCACCTGCTGCAGACGGCCGAGCAGATCCGGCGGGACGGGCACCCGCGCTGGTTCATCCTGACGGGCCTTGTTCACGACCTTGGAAAAATTCTCTGCCTCTGGGGCGAGCCGCAATGGGCGGTGGTGGGCGACACGTTCCCGGTCGGCTGCGCTTACTCGGACGCGATCGTGTTCCACCCGTACTTTGCGGACAACCCCGATTCACAGAACCCGCGCTACCAGACGCGCCTGGGAGTTTACGAGCAAGGCTGCGGGCTGGACAAGGTCCAGCTTTCCTGGGGCCACGACGAGTACATTTACCACGTCGCGAAGGATCACCTGCCGGAGGAAGGCCTCTACATGCTGCGCTACCACTCGTTCTATCCGGCGCATCGCGAAGGGGCGTACGACTACCTGATGAACGACAAGGATCGGCGGCTGTTCGAGTGGGTGCGGACGTTCAACACCTACGACCTCTACACCAAGAGTCATGAGCGGCCGGACGTGGCGAAGCTAATGCCTTTCTACCAGGAACTGATCCGGGAGTTTTTCCCCGAGCGGCTGAAGTGGTGACAGACGCTCCGTAGCCGCCGACGTGAGGAGGCGGATGGATTTCCAACGGGCATACGAATCCGCCTATCCATGACGCCGGTAGGGCGAGGCTCCTGCCGAGCCGCGATCAAACCGGAAGTTTCGGCTCGGCAGGAGCCTCGCCCTACCGGATCAAAGTGAAGATGCCCGGCGACAGGCCGTCGTTTCTCCTCGCGTCGGCGGCTACGGGCTGTGGGCCATTCAGCGCAACAGCATCCCGACGTAAGCCAGGTCCGCAGGCACGGTGACCTTTGGATTGGGCGCCGCCGTTTCGACCAGCCGCACGGGCTGCCCGATAAGTTCACAAGCCGCCGTGTCGTCCGTCACAATCAGCCCCTTCTGGCGAACGGCTGCCAGCGCCCGGCGAATCACTTCGACGCGAAACGTCTGCGGCGTCTGCACCGACCAAAGGCGCGAACGGTCCAGATGGCGCGTGATCGCACGGCCGTCTTCCGACTCCTTGATGGTATCCGTGACCCGTTGGGCCGCGACGGCCGCGCCGGTTTCACGCGCGGCGGCGATCGTGGCGGCGATGACCTCGACCGGCGTGCAGGGGCGCGCGCCGTCCTGGATGGCCACGATTTCGGTTTTCGGCGAAACCGCTTCCAGCCCATTCCACACCGAGTCCTGGCGCTGGCTGTCCCCCACGACCACCCGATAAGGCTTGCGCAATTGCAGGGCCTTCATCAAATCCCCGAATTCCGATTGCAACTCCTCGCGCACCACCACGACCAGCTCATCGATGCAGCCCGACTCGCCAAAGCGCTGCAACGTATGGGCGACCACGGGCCGGCCGGCGACTTCGAGAAACAGTTTGTCCAGACCCGGGCCCATTCGGGCGCCCTGGCCTGCGGCGACGATGATGGCGGCGTTCATGGCGGCAGAGTAGGAGGGAGCAGGGGAGTCGTAAAACGTAAAACGTGGATCGTAAAACGTAAAACGTGAAACGTGAAACGTAAAACGTAAGAACGCGGGAATGTCAAAAACGCTTTCAAGCGTGCCTGCCAACTTACGTTTTACGCTTCAACGCTTCAACGCTTCAACGCTTCAACGCTTCGCAGCCCAACCTTTCCTTTTCAAGCCCGGCCGCCCTGCCTACAGTCCGCGTGCATGAACGCGCATGGAAGCCCCGCGCCGCTCCCTGCGGCCTGTTCCGTCCTCGCCGCATGACGTTTCTACCCATCGTTCAACGCGAATTGACCGAAGCCTCGCGTCGGCGGGGCACCTACTGGATTCGCGTCGGGGCGGCGGCAGTCGGACTGGCCATCGGCGGCTTCGTGATGCTGCTGACCCGCCGGGGCGCCCAACCGGGCGAAGTCGGCATGTACCTGTTCGTGCCACTGGCCATCGCCAGCTTCATATACACGCTGCTCATCGGCGTGTTCCGCACGGCGGACTGCCTGAGCGAGGAGAAGCGCGAAGGGACGCTCGGTCTGCTGTTCCTCACCGACCTCAAGGGCTACGACATCGTTGTCGGCAAGCTGGCGGCGACGTCGCTCAACGCCTTCTACGGCGTGCTGGCGCTGTTTCCCGTGATGGCGATTCCGCTGCTGGCGGGCGGGGTGGCCGTCGGCGATTTCAAGTGGGTCGTGGCCGTGTCGTTGAACAACCTCTTCTTTTCCCTGGCGGTGGGGATGTTTTGTTCGGCGATCAGCCGGGATGAACGGCGGGCGATGGTGCTGGCGTTCCTCATCATTATCTTCTTCGCCGGCGGGATGCCAGGATTCGGCGCATTGCTCTGCGAGTGGTTGCACTTGTGGGAATACTACCCGGCGTTTCTGATCCCGAGTCCGGGCTTTGATTGCGTGGGCGCCTTTGAAGAACTGCGCAAGTCGCACAAGGCATTCGGACTTTTCGAGGCCTCGGTGATCTTCGTGCACGTGATGAGTTGGTGCCTGCTGGCGGCCTCGTGCCTCATCGTGCCGCGCACGTGGCAGGACAAGGCGGCGACGCCGGCCGTGCTGCGACGGCGCATGTTCTGGCACCGGCTCGGGCACGGCTCGTCGGAATGGCGCGCGGCCGTGCGGCGGCGGCTGCTGGCGATCAACCCATTCCTCTGGCTGGCGGGCCGTGACCGGATGAAGCGCTTCGGCGTGTGGGCGTTCCTCGGGTTGGGGATGTTGATCTGGGCGGCCGGGCTGCTCTCCCGGAGCCGGCGCGATTGGATGGACAGCGTCGCCTACATCTGGACGGCGCTGATAGCGCATACTATCTTGAAAATCTGGCTGGTGACCGAGGCGACCCGCCGCTTTTCGGCCGACCGGCAGAGCGGCGCGCTGGAACTGCTGCTGGCAACGCCAATCCAGGTCAGGGAAATCATCCGCGGACAATGGCTGGCGCTGGAGCGGCAGTTCGCCGCGCCGATGTTCGTGGTGTTGCTGGCGGATTTCGTGTTCCTGATGGCGATGCGGCGGGAGAGTTCGTCCATTTACCTTTGGGTGGCCGGGATGGTGGTGTTCGCGGCCGACATGGTGACGCTGGCGTGGGTCGGGATGTGGCGCGGCTTGAACAGCCGGCGGGCCAACCGCGCCGCGGCCAGCACGATGGCGCGAATCCTTATTCTGCCGTGGGTGCTGTTCGGGGTCTTCTCCACGCTGATCATTGTATTCGGCAGGTCTGTCTCGGGCGCGCCCCCCTGGGATGAGAAATTCTTTCTTATGCTCTGGGTCGCGATCGGGCTGGGCATCGACCTGTTGTTCGGCCTGCCGGCCCGCTCCCGACTGCTCTCGGAATTCCGAACGGTGGCAACGACCCGCTTCGAGACGAGGGGGCATCGCAGGGGTTGAATTGTGGTTCGCGTAGCTGCGACCGTGAGGTCGCGGTCGATAGTTTGTGCAATTCAGGCCGGCGTTTCCCATCTCCCGGAGGGAGATTTGAAAATAGCCCGGCAGTTCGTACGTATTTAGCCTGCCCGCGGCACTGTAGGCATGGAGTCCCGGCTTTAGCCGGTTGCGCGTCCGGCCAGGCCCAGCCCGCCATACGTTTGGTCGCACCGCCGGCTAAAGCCGGGACTCCATGCGGGGATGGCCGCCCGCCGCTTAACAGGTACGGCAGTTCACTGCCGGGTTCAGATTCGCCATTGGATACGTCCCGAAGGGACGGCTGAAGCTCGGTCATCGAACTGGCGATGCATTCGGCCGTCCCTTCGGGACTCGATGCCCCTATTCACCAGACCCACCCTTGAAAGGGTGGGCTATTCTCAAATTCCCCTTCGGGGAATCTGGGAGTATCTGGCCCCGGTTTGCCGTCGAATCTTTCGTTGCTCGCCAATGAATCGGCTGAATGAAACACGCCTGTTGCCCGCGCGCGATCCGCGGTGGTACCAAATTGCCGCGCTCGCCGCGCTGCTGGCCTACGGGTTGTTCTGGCTGCGGTTCGATGTGACGGTGAGCGCCGCCGCAATCATTCTTTCGGTGGCGCTTCTGGCCCAGTTCAGCTTCACCGGGCTTTGCAAGCTTCCCGAGTTCGATCCCCGGAGCGCGCTCATTTCCGCCCTGTCGCTCTGCCTGTTGTTGCGCAGCGATTCCCTCTGGCTCGCGGCGGTGGCGGCCGTGGTGGCCATCGCGAGCAAGTTCGCGCTGCGCTGGAACGGCAAACATCTCTTTAACCCGACGAACTTCGCCCTCGTCGCCTTGCTGCTGTGCGCGGACGGACGCGTCTGGGTGTCGCCAGGCCAATGGGGCAGCGGCGCGTTCTTCGGCTTCCTCATGGCGTGTGTGGGCGGGCTGGTCGTGACGCGGGCGGCGCGATCCGATGTGACGCTGGCGTTCCTGGCCGCGTACGTCGCGTTGCTCTTCGGCCGCTCGCTCTGGCTGGGCGAGCCGATGAGCATACCGCTCCATCGGCTGCAAAACGGCGCGCTGTTGCTCTTCGCCTTCTTCATGATCTCAGACCCGAAGACGACGCCCGATTCGCGCGCAGGCCGCGTCGTGTTCGCCGCGCTGGTGGCGCTCGGGGCGGCGTTCGTGCAATTCAAGCTGTTCCGGACCAATGGCCTGCTCTGGAGCCTGGCGGCCTGCTCATTCCTCGTCCCGGCGCTGGACTGGCTGCTGCCGGGCAAGCGTTACACGTGGCGGCGCGAAGTGATTTCCAATCCAACCGAAACCTCGAAAGTACCAAACTATGAACCGATCCCTGGCAATCCTGCCGGCGGCGCTGTGCGCGCTGGCGCTGGCTGAAGGCGCGTCCGCCTTCTGCGGCTTTTACGTGAGCAAAGCGGACGCAAAACTGTTCAACAAGGCGTCGCAGGTCGTGCTGGTGCGCGAGGGCGACCGCACGACGTTGACAATGGTGAACGACTACCAGGGCGACCCGAAGGAGTTCGCGGTCGTCGTGCCGGTGCCGACGTTCATCCAGCGCGAGCAGATCGACATCGTGGACAGGACGATTGTCGATCACCTTGACGCCTATTCGGCGCCGAGGCTGGTGGAATATTTTGATGAGAATCCCTGCGCGCCTAAGATCTACGAGCGCTTTGATTTGTCAGCCGCCCCACGATCTGCGGCGGTCAAGGAGGGCAAGAAGGCCCTCGGTGTCACCATCGAAGCCGAATACGCCGTCGGCGAATACGACATCCTGATTCTCTCCGCCGAGCAGAGCGACGGCCTGGAAACGTGGCTGCTCCAGAACAGCTACAAGATTCCCGCAGGCGCGGCGAAGGTGCTGGAGAGTTACATCAAGCAAAAGATGCGGTTCTTCGTGGCGAAGGTGAACCTCGGCGAGAAGGGGCGGCTCGGCTTCAGTTACCTTCGGCCCTTGCGCGTCTCCTTCGACAGCCCGAAGTTCATGCTCCCCATCCGCCTCGGCACCGTGAACGCCAACGGGCCGCAGGAGTTGTTCGTCTACGCGCTCTCGAAGAAGGGCCGCATCGAGACGGTGAACTACCGCACCGTGAAGCTGCCGACCGGGATGGACATCCCGCTCTTCGTGAAAACCAATTTTGCGGACTTCTATCGCGCCATGTTCGCCGAGCAGGTGCGCCGCGAAGACATGCGAGTCGTGTTCCAGGAATACGCCTGGGACATGGGCTGGTGCGATCCGTGCGCCGCCGAGCCGCTCTCCAATGAAGAGTTGGGCAAGCTGGGTGTGACCTGGATCGGCGAGGCGGCGCCAGTCAACCCGCCGATTCGGCGCCCGCGCCTCCCCGGCGGCCCGCAAAACGTTTACGTCACCCGCTTGCACGTTCGGTACGACGCGGCCCATTTCCCGGAGGACCTTGTGTTCCAGGAAACCGCCGACCGGAGCAATTTCCAGGGCCGCTACGTGCTCCGCCACCCGTGGAAAGGCAGCGCCGACTGCGCCGCGGGCAAGACTTACTTTGAGGAAACGCTGCCCAAGCGCCAGAAGACCGAAGCCGAGACTCTCGCCAACCTCACGGGCTGGGACCTTCAGGAGATTCACAGGAAGGCCGGGATCGCGCGTGCGCGTTAGTAATCAGTAATCAGTATTCAGTAATCAGTAATCAGTATTCAGTAATCAGTAATCAGTAATCAGTAATCAGTGCTCGGCCTGTACCTCACTGCGGGGCGACGACGACTGATTACTGAATACTGATTACTGATTACTGATGACTCTCCGAGCCGCGCACTTTCCCCTTTGCCCACCCGCGAACGCCGCTTAGGTTCGCCCCGTGAGCGACGCGCCGCCACTGGTAACCGTCATTGTTCCGACCAAGCCGGGCCAGGATGAAGTCCTGGCCGTGACTGCCGCGCGCCAGTTCGACTATCCCAAGGACCGGCTGGAAATCCTCGTCGCTCGCGGAAAACAGCCATCGGTCCAACGCAATGCCGCTCTGCGTGTGGCGCGCGGCGAATTGATCTACTTCCTGGACGACGACGCGGTCGCGCAGCCGGACAACCTGCGCCGCGCGCTCGCTCATTTCGCAGATCCGCGGGTGAAGATGCTCGGCGGGCCGAACCTTTGTCCAACTAGTGCGCCGTTGCTCGAGCAAGTGTTCGCCGTGGTGCTGGCGAGTTGGCTCGCCTTCGGCCCGAGCCGGGCGCGATACGACTCCGTCGGCACGGTCCGGGCGACCGGCGAGAAGGAACTCATCCTGTGCAATCTCATGGCCCGCCGCGACGCCGTGCTCGAACTGGGCGGCTTCGACGAGGCGCTCTATCCGAACGAGGAAAACGCGCTCATGGACGGCCTCAAGCAACGCGGCGCGAAGCTGCTTTACGATCCACAATTCATTGCGCATCGACGGCCGCGGCGCACGCTCAAGGCGTTTTGCAGAATGCTGCTCAACTACGGGCGCGGGCGCGCGGAACAGTTCCGGCTGCACCCCACGCCCGGCTCGGCGCTGAACTTTGTGCCGCCGCTGTTTTGCGCTTACCTGGTGCTGGCGCCAGTTCTGGCGGCCGTCATCGGGCCGATCGTGTTCGCCCCACTCGGTGCTTACGTGGTCGTCGTGCTGCTGCAGACGCTCGCTTCCATGGCCTCCAAAGGATTCCTGCGAAGCGCCCTCGCCATGCCGTTGCTCATCGCCAGCCACATCTTTTACGGCCTTGGATTCTGGCGCGGGATGACCACACGGCTCAAAGCCTCCGGCAACAAGCCTTCCTCCGACGTACAACTTGATTCGATGCCTGTGTGACGCGCGAACCAACCAATGGCGGGCCGAACTTCTCATTAGCACCCGGCATTAGCCCAGTCTGGAGTTTGGACTTTCTTCAGTCCACTATTGCACGGTCAGTGCAGAGTATTCGTAAGCCGTCTCCCGAAGGGAGATTTGAAAATAGCCCACCCTTTCAAGGGTGGGGATGCGGAAGGGGGATCTACCGTCCCGAAGGGACGGCTGAATCAATCCGAAGGATTCGGCCGTCCCTTCGGGACTTGACCAAGAGCCAACCGGGACCCGGCAGTGAACTGCCGGGCTATTCTCAAATCTCCCTCCGGGAGATGGGAACCATCGGAATTCCTTTTCGTGAACCGCGTCATTGAATCCGCCATCCAGTCCGCTGCCGATCCGGCGCGGGCGCGGCACGGCTTCCAGCACGTGCCGGGTGCCGCCTCCGTCACCGATTCGGAGCAGGCGCGAATCCTGGCCGCGCTCTTCAGCGGCTCGCCGGCGATGACGGCGCTGCTGGAGAAGCATCCCGGCTGGGTTCAATCGGTGCTCGTGCCGGAAAACCTCGCGTATCCCCGGCAGGAACAGGGCCTGCGGCGGGAGGTGAACGGATTTCTCCAACCCGCCTTGCAAGCCCGCGAATACGCCGGCGCCTTCAGCCGGCTTCGTCAGTTCAAGCAGCGCGAGATGCTTCGAATCGCCGCGCGCGACCTGGGCCGCCTCGGCAATACCCCGCAGGTCATCCGCGAAATCTCGAACGTGGCCGACGTCTGCCTCGCGGCGACACTCCAGCTTTGCCGCGAGCAACTGGTCCAGCGTCTTGGCCAGCCATACCACCAGGACGCCGACGGGCTCTGGCAGCCGACTGAGTTTTGCGTGCTCGGGCTCGGCAAGCTCGGCGGACAGGAGCTCAATTATAGCTCCGACGTGGACGTGATTTTCGTTTACACCGACGAAGGCAGCGTTTTCAAAACTCCGCCACGCCCCAAAGCCCCGGCCGGCAGCGCGATGCCCAATCACTCGTTTTTCAAGCGGCTCGCCGAATCGTTCGTCGCCGAGGTCGGCCGCGCGACCGAAGACGGCGCGCTCTACCGCATCGACCTGCGGCTGCGGCCCGAGGGCGACGCCGGGCCGTTCGCGCGCAGCCTCGCCGGCTACGAAAACTTTTACTCCCAATGGGGCCAGACCTGGGAGCGCATGATGCTCCTCAAGGCCCGTTGCGTCGCCGGCGACGCGGGGCTGGCCGCGGAGTTCCTCGAAATGGTCCAGTCGTTCCGCTACCCCCGTTCGCTCAGCGAAGGCGCGCTGCGCGAAATCGCCGCGATGAAAACGCGCACCGAGAAGGAAGTCATCCGGCCCGGCGAATTGGAACGCGACGTCAAACGCGGCCGGGGCGGCATTCGCGAGATCGAGTTCGTCGTGCAGACGGCGCAGATTCTCCACGCTGGCCGCAGCCCCTTTCTCCAGGGCGCCCAAACCCTGCCGCTGCTTCAAAAGCTCGCGCAATACAAGCTGCTCGCCGAAGACGAGGCGAGCGAATTGGCCGCGGCGTATTGCTTCCTCCGCAATGTCGAGCATCGCCTTCAGATGGAGCACAATCTTCAGACGCACACGCTTCCGGCGGACCCTCCGGGCCGAGCGCGGCTGGCGGCGTTGATGGGTTTCGCCGGGCGCGCGGAGTTCGAAGCCGCGGTCCAGCGGCACACGCAGTTCGTGCGGGAGACGTACGAGAAATTTGTGAAAGCCGAGGAATCGGGCGCGCCCTCGCTATTTCCGGCGAAGTTCAGAGGCGAGGAATCAGAGTGGAAAAAGGTTCTCGCCGCGCACTCCTTTCTAGACCCCGGCCACGCCTTTAAGCTGCTGGAAGAATTCGCCCACGGCCCGGACTACGCGCACACCTCGCAACGGACGACCGAGCTGGCGATGGGATTGGCGTCGCGGCCGGCACGCGGTCGTCAGGCAACGCCGCGGCACCCATTCGCGACCAAACCGGCCAGCCGGCCAATTCGCAATCGCCAATCCGCAATCCGCAATCCTCTCCGACCCCGACCGCGTGCTGGCGCGGCTGGACAGTTTCATCTCCGCCTACGGCGCGCGGGCAACGCTGTTCGAGACGTGGACGCACAATCCGCAGCTCTTCGAACTGCTCCTGCTGCTGTTCGACCGCTCGGAGTTTCTGGCTGAGGTCGCCATTCGCACGCCGGATCTCGTCGATGAACTGGTTTTGAGCGGACGCTTGCGCCGTCGCAAAAGCGCGGAGGAAATTCGAACCGAATTGCGCCACGGCACGGGCGACGCGGACCAGCGCCTGTGGCTGAGGCGCTACCACCAGGCCGAGTTCATGCGCATCGGCTTGCGCGACATCCTGGGGCTGGCGGACTACGAACAGAACTTCATCGAGCTCTCGGCGTTGGCCGAGGCCTGTTTGCAGTACACGCTCGAAGCCGTCGCGCGCGCGCAGCGGCTCGGGTCGGCGCCGGTCGTCATCGTTGGCCTGGGAAAGCTGGGCGGACGGGAACTCAATTACGGCAGCGATCTCGACATCGTATTTGTGGCTGCGGACAAGGCAAAGGAGCGGTTGCCCAAGCTTCAGGAATTCGCGGCGCAAGTGATGGAAATGCTCTCGAGCCAGACCGAGCTGGGCATTGCGTTCGTGACCGACGCGCGGTTGCGGCCCGATGGCGAGAAAGGCCTGCTCGTGAACACGCTCGAAGCCTATGAGGACTACTATCGGCGGCGCGCGCATCTTTGGGAAATCCAGGCGCTGACGCGGGCGCGGGCGATTGCAGGAGACTTGAGGTTGGGCAAACAGTTTGAACAGCTTGCGGCAGCGGTGACGGATTTCCGTAGGTTTGAAAGCGGGCGGCCCCCTCACCCCGGCCCTCTCCCCCTCGGAGGGGGAGAGGGAGAAGCGCCTCCCGCGTGCCTCACCCCCGGTTGGAAAAAAGAAATCGCCCGGATACGTGCGCGCATCGAAAAGGAACGCACTCCGGTTGGCCAGGACGCGCTGGCGTTCAAGACCGGCCACGGCGGGTTGATCGACGCCGAATTCATCGCCCAGTCCATGTGCCTTGAGCACGGCTGGCAGGAGCCGAATACTTTGCGCGCCCTCCAGCGCGTTCGCCAGGAAGGCGCCTTGCCCCGCGCCGACGCGGAGAAGTTGATCGAAAACTACCGGCAGCTCCGGCGTGTCGAGAGCATCCTGCGCCGATGGAGCTTTGAAGGCGAAGCGGTGCTGCCCGAGGATGCGCCGGCGTTTTATCGGGTGAGCGTGCGGTGCGGCTTCACCACTCCCGCGGCGTTTCGCGAGGCGGTGGCGGCATGGCGCATGGCCATTCGCGAAGTGTATCAAGCGGTGTTCGCGGTGTGACTGGAAACATGGCCTGAAATTGGAACGCGGCCGGGCCGGAATCTTCTTGCTGGTCCGTTGCTGGCTTCCCATGATGCGCCACAAGTCCAGCAGTCGCGGCGCAAGACGTTTGGCGCCTGCGGCCTCCGGTCGGAACACTGACAAAAGCACGAGGCTTATGGCACTCACGATCTACATTATCTGCATGGGAGCGGGGCTGGTGTTCATCGTGGGCAGTCTCGTGGCGGGCCAGCTTTTCGGAGGCCATCACGGGCATGTCGACGGGAGCGGCGGCCACGCTGAGGCCGGGGCGGACACCAGCGATTCCCCGGGGATGTCGATCTTCAGTCCGATCATCATGGCCGCGTTCGTCACGTCGTTTGGTGGGTTTGGGACCATCTTCCACCAAATCCCGGCCACACGCAGCGCGTGGCTCAGCGCGCCGTTGGCGGCGGTTTGCGCCGTCTCCGTCACCTCGCTGTTGTTGTGGTTGCTGCACCAGCTTTTTCGGCGGACCGACAGCTCCAGCGAATCCAAGGTCGGCGGCCTGGTCGGCGTGAGCGCCACGGTGATCACGCCGATCCCCCAGCACGGCGTGGGTGAAATCGCCTACGTGGACTCCGGCTCGCGTTACACGGCGCCCGCGCGCAGCGAGTCCGGCTGCGCCGTCGCCAGCGGGCAGACGGTGAAGATTCACCGCGTCGTCGGGACCCAGTTTTACGTCGTGCCGCTCTGATCTCCACTTCCGTTCGACAATATCAACACCACTATGACCCATCATCTCCTCTTCGCCCAAGGTATCGGTGAACTCCTCAAAGCCGGCTGGATTCCCATCGTTGTCGTCGTCCTCGGTTTCGTCTTTCTCGCCGTCATCTGGATGGTGTTGAGCCGCTACACGAAAGTCGGACCGAACCAGGTGCTCGTCGTTTCCGGCCGAACGCACCGATTCCTCGATCCCGACGGCACGGAGCGCCAGCGCGGATTCCGCCTGAGGAAAGGCGGCGGCACCTTCGTTTATCCCATCGTCGAGAAAATCGACCTGCTCTCCCTCGAGCTGCTCACCATCGACGTGCAGACGCCCGAGGTTTACACCAGCAAAGGGGTGCCGGTCAAAGTCGATGGCGTCGCTCAAATCAAGATCAAGGGCGACGACATCTCCATCGCCACCGCCGCCGAGCAGTTCCTCAGCAAATCCACCGACGAGATCAAGAGCGTCGCCATGCAGACGCTCGAAGGCCACTTGCGCGCCATCCTGGGCACGATGACCGTCGAGGAGATTTACCAGAACCGCGACGCCTTCGCCTCGAAGGTGCAGGAAGTCGCTGCCGGCGACATGGCCAACATGGGCCTGGGCATCGTCAGCTTCACCATCCGCGACATCCGCGACACCCAGGGCTACCTCGACGCACTGGGCAAGCCGCGCATCGCGCAGGTTAAACGCGACGCGCAGATCGCCCAGGCCGAGGCGGACCGCGACGCAATGATTAAGTCCTCCCAAGCGACCCAGGCCGGGCAGGAAGCGAAGTTCGTCGCCGACACGAAGATCGCCGAGGCCCAGCGCGACTACCAATCGAACGTCGCCCAATACCAGGCGGCGGTGAACCAGAAGAAAGCCGAAGCCGACCTCGCTTACGACCTGCAGAAATACAAGACCGGCCAACTCGTGAAGGCCGAGGAAGTGCAGGTCAACATCATCGAGAAGCAGAAGCAAATCGAGTTGCAGGAGCAGGAAATCAAACGCAAACAGCGCGAACTCGAGGCCAACGTCCAGAAGCCCGCCGACGCCGAGCGTTACAAAGTCGAAACTCTCGCCAACGCGACCAAGTTCCAGCTCGAAACTGAGGCCGCTGGCGCCGCTTCCGCCGCGAAGGCCAAGGGCTTCGCCGCCGCCGACGTCGCCAAGGCCACCGGCGTGGCCGAGGCCGAAGCCAACAAGGCACGAGGTCTGGCCGAAGCCGCCGTCATCGAGGCGCAGGGTTCGGCGCAAGCCTCAGCGATGAAGCAGAAGGCCGAGAGCTACAAGCAATACAACGAAGCGGCCGTCATCGAGATGATGGTGCGCGTGCTGCCCGAAGTGGCCGGCCGAATCAGCGAACCGTTGAGCAAGACGGAGAAGATGGTGATCATCAACAGTGGCAACGGCGTCGGCGGGGGCGCCAGCAAGATCACCGGCGACGTGGCACAAATCATCAGCCAGCTCCCGCCGGTGCTGGAAAGTCTGACCGGGGTGAAGTTCGAGAAGCTGCTCGAACAGGTGCCGGCGTTGCGGCGGGCGATGGGCAAAGAAGATACGAAAACTAGCTGAAATCGCCAAACCAGACTATACTTTGAAGCCATGACTGCCATTCGCCAGACCGCCGTCGTGAGGGCCGATGGCGCCGTTGAAGTCCGCAGTCCTGACTTGCGGCCCGGCGAAACCGTCGAAGTCATTGTCCTCTCAGAAGCTCCCAAACAAGCCGCAGGCGACCCTTACGCGTGGCTCAAAGTGGCTCAAGAGATGAAGCTGGATGGTCCCCCGGACTGGTCCGAAAAATTTGAGGACTACCTGGAGGGAGGCAAGAGTGCCGCTAGACAATGAAGTCTTCCTCGATGCGGCGTACGTCATCGCACTGGCAAACCCGGCGGACCAGCATCACGGTCGGGCTGCGACGCTCGCGGCATCCGTCCAACTTGAAAATGTTCGCATAGTAACCACCCGGGCTGTCCTGCTCTAAGCGGGCAGTTCACTGTCGCGACTTCGATTTCGCGCCGCGGCGGTGCGGCTGCTCAACATCATGGAATTCTCTCCCTCGCTCCTCGTCATGCCCGTCGGCCAAGACCTGGCGCGTCGGGGATTGGAACTGTTCTGCCACCGCGCGGACAAAGAGTGGAGTTGGACGGACTGCATTTCATTTCTCGTCATGGAGGAACGGCGGCTGAGGCAGGCGCTGACGACAGACGAGCATTTTGAGCAGGCCGGCTACGTGGCATTGCTCAGAGGTTAACCCCAAATGCCCGTCGGCGAAGCCATCCTCGACGCGGATCAAGTTTTATGACCGGGACGGTCCTGTCTGTTGTTCTCGCGATCATCGTCGTGCCATTGGAGATACGGCTGCTGGCAGGCACAACGGACAACGACAGTCTGCGGAAAAATGGATTGGGCTTGTGACTTCAACAGGCGCGATGGATCACTGGTTGCGCAAACGCTTCGCGCAGGAAGCGGGCCTGAGCGTCTTCATGGGAGTGGCGGCGATAGCCCTTGGAGTGGTCGCGGTCTTCCTGACGTTTTGGCTGGCGTACGCGATGATGTGGCTCCTGGGCGAAGCGCTCTCCGCCGTGACGCAAATCGTCGCGAACAAGAAATTGCCTTGGCCGCACTGGCTGCGGTTGATGGGCGCGGCCGGATTCATCGTGTTGCTGTTCCGGCAGCACCTGCGGACCTCGCCGTGGGACCGCGGTTCCTATGCCGACGCGGATGCCACGCCCACGGACGGCTTCGATGAGCTTGGCGGCCTGATTGCCATGCACGGAGGCTTCCTGCTCTCGTTAGGGCAATTGCTTCGCTACCCAATGGCCTCCTCGCGAATGATAGTCGAGATTCTTGAGACCGGCCCGCGTCTGCTCACTGGCGCGAAAGCATTGTTCCGGCAGGCCGACGCCTTGCGCAGAATGGACACGGCGGGTTGCGCCTGGGTGCTGACCGCCCTGGTCGCGCGCACCGGATCCGTGCCACGCGAGGAACTGATGGCCGCGTGGCCCGACGCCGACTGGCCCCGGCTGTGGACGCAACTTCGCCTGATTGATGGCTTGGTCTTCCTGGAGAAAGGCATTAGCCTTACGGAAGATTTGCGGAACGAGTTGCAGCCGCTGTTCGTCGGCGGCCGGAACAAAACCTGAAGCATCATGCGCCTCTTCGAAGCCATCCTCGATGCCAATCAACGCGCCATCGCCGGCGATGAAAAGGCCGGCCTGCGGCCCAGTGAGTACGCCGATTCACTGCCGGTCATCGCGCTCACTTGCATCGATCCGCGGTTGAATCCGCTCATCCCCGAGGTGCTGGGCATTCCGGAGGAGCAGTTCATCTGGCTGCGCAATGCCGGCAATATCATCACTGGCCCGCTCAGCAGCATGATGCGTTCGCTGGCGCTGGCCTGCGCGGTGAAAGGCGGACGCGAAATCGTGATCCTCGGCCACACGGATTGCAAAGTGGGTCAGACTTCCGTGATGCAGTTGACCGAGAGACTTCGCGCGCTGGGCGTGGACCGGGCGCGTCTTCCCGAAAATCTCACCGAGTATTTCGGCGTGTTCGGCAGCGAGCGGCAAAACGTCCTTCGGGCCGTCGAGCACGTCCGCGCCAGCCCGCTCATCGGGCCAGGCCTGCCCGTGCATGGGATGCTGGTGGACATTCGCAGCGGCCGGCTCGAGTGGCTCGTGAACGGCTATGACATACTCGGCAAGCCGTCCGCGGCGCTGGCCGGCCCGCCGCTCAAGGGCATCGACGACTGGATGAAGCTCGTGCCGTTCCAAATCGGCGAAATGAAGATTCCGGAAGCCAAAATCGGAGATTACGCCGTGAAGGTTGAGCAGGCCGCTGACACCGTCGGACACGCCGCGGAGCAGATCGGCGAGATCGCCTCGAAGGTCGGCAAGTCGCCGCTCAAGCACACCAAGGCCGGACAGTGGGCGGCAAAGATCGGCGACATGGCGGAACAGATTGGCGGCGCGGCGGCCCAGGTCGAGGAATGGGTCGAGAAGCATCAGCGAACCGAGCAGAAGCCCGCGCCTCCTCCGCCGCCGCCGGCTCCCAGCCCGATAAAGATGAAACCGCAGCCTCCTACCCCCAGAGAGGCCAGTCGGAGGTCGATTCCCGTCCCGCCCCCGATTATCCGGCAGCACCAGCCCCGTCGCCGCGGGGACGAATGAGTGAGCTTCCAGGAGGGGCTTCACATCTCCTTGATGTGCCTCGCCAGATACTTGCGGGTCTCCTCGCGGTTTATGGCGTCGTAGAACTCCACCGGGTTGTAATCGTCCGTCAGCACTCTTCCGTGATCGGGGTGCGGCTCGCGCAGGCGCGTGTAGGCCTCGCGAACTTGTTCCAGGGGCAACGCATGCACCCGGCTCAAGTCGGGCTGGCGGACGAACTTGAGCCCGGGCTTCTGTGAGGCGACATAGAGCGTATTGCCGTAACGGCCCGAATGGATGAGCACACTGGGAAAGACACTCTGGAGAGTCTTGAACAGGGACGCGCCGAAGAAATCGTGCTCGCCTTCGAGGACCGCGAACGTGTTGATGACGAGGACGCCCCCCGGCCGGAGCACCCGGCGCATCGAAGCGAACGCCTCGCGAGTCATCAGGTGCGAAGGGCTCGAATCGCCCAGAAAGGCATCGAGGATGACGGCGTCGTATTGTTTTTTCGTTTGGTTGAGGAAATAGCGGCCGTCGGTGAGGGCGAGGTTGAGCTTCTCCGGTTGCAAGCCGAAGAAGTCGCGCGCCAGCGGGACGACGGCCGGGTTGATCTCGGCGACGTCCACGCGGGCGCCTTCGCGGGCGAACTCCATCGGGACGATCCCGACGCCCATGCCGATGCAGAGCACGTCCTCGATGTTCGTGGTGTAGACCTTCGCCAGTCCGTGAAGCATGAAGGTGAACATCGAAACGCTCTGCTGCTCGTTGGTATCGTACGTATTCTGGATCAGGTAATCGTTGAGGTAACGACGCTCCGGTGTGTTGTTAATCTGGATGACCTGGAGGAGACCGAAGTTGGAGTTGGCGCGGAAGAGTTCGGTCGAATCCTTCCCCCTCCAACGGTCGCTCGCCACACCCAAGTAACCGACGACGACGCCAGCAAGGATGAGAAGCACCAGGGTCGCCCCGTGTCGCCTGGCGCTCCGAACGCCAAAAAAGTAAGCCGCTGCCAGGAGCATCAGCGTCAGGGCGGTGAGATACATTGTCATGGAATTAGGCAGCAGCGGGATGAGCACGTAGCCAATCAGGATCGTGCCCGCGAAACTGCCGAGCGTGCTCAGCGCGGTGAGCCGGCCGACGTTGCCGCCGACGTTCTGCACGGACAACGTGAGCACCCGCACCAGGAACGGCCCGACCATCGCGAGCAAACAGAGCGGCACGAAAAACAGGAACGTCGAGGCCAGCAGGGAGCCGGCGGCCAGATCATATTTGAGGCAGCCGTACGCGACCGGTTCGCGGACGGCGACCGTGACGGCCAGGTAAAGCCCGGCGGTGAGAATGCCGGCGTAAAGCCTGCCCAGATTGACCGAGCGATCCACCAGCCTGCCACCCAGGTAATAGCCGCACGCCAGCGCGACGAGCGTCACCGCGATCTGCGCCGTCCAGACGAAGTGCGACATGCCGAGGTAGGGCGAGAGCATCTTCGCGCCGAGGATCTCGACAATCATCACCGCGGCCCCCGTTATGGCGGCCGTGCAGTAGAGGTAGCGGCGCAGACCGGCGCCCAATCCTGGCGCGGCCTGGGCAATGGTGGGTCTGTTTTTCACGCGCACGTTCTACGGGCTGAGGGCGGCGGGGGCAAACGTAGAATTGCCTCTGCGCGAAGCGTTAAATCGTTGAAGCGTTAAATCGTTGAAGCGTTAAATCGTTGAAGCGTTAAATCGTTGAAGCGTTAAATCGTTGAAGCGTTAAATCGTTGAAGCGTTAAATCGTTGAAGCGTTGAAGTGGTCGGCGCCCGCCTACGATTGGCGTTCCAACGATTTAACGCTTCAACGATTTAACGATTTAGCGACCCACTGGCAGCGCACTCTGCCCAGGACTCGGGTTTCACGAGTTGTCAGCGCCGGGCTTGTGCGCGTCGGGTCAACTACGGGCATGGCAGCCTCTTGACCGCTCCCGCGGCTCTGCCAACCTCGCGGCGTCAAGCTTGACGCTTGGCCCGGAGTTTCGTGAAGAAAGGAAACCTGTGGCAAAGACAACATCGAAACGCAAAGAAACTTTCGAGCTGGTCGAACCGCTCGCGGGCACTGTCCAGTTGGTGGGCGATTTCACCGGCTGGCAGCGACGGCCCATCGAACTCGAGCGCCAGAAGGACGGCGTCTGGCGCGCCACCGTGCCGTTGGAGGCCGGCGCCCACGAATACCGCTTTCTGGTCGACGGCCAGTGGCGGGATGACGGCCGATGCCCGACTCGCAAAGCCAACCCGTTTGGCGGCGAGAACTGCATCCGCGAAGTTTCACCGTAGGGGGCGAAGCTTAGCCCAACCCGGCTGGCTCCAACCCGAAGAGGTCACTCCATGACTTCTGTTTTCGATCATGGTGCGATGCTGGCTTTGCCCGGCGAGTCGTTTCCTGCCGCGTCACGGCCTTTCGGATTTCCATCAATCAGTCTCAGTCCGCGTCAGCGTAAGCTATAACTATTTATATATTAGATTCTTTCGATATTTTCTGGCTGAGCTTTGCCACTCCCTCATCCTGAAGCAGAGCCGGGCCGCTCCCGACCCAAACCTTATCCAACCCCGAACGCATGATCCCAGTACGTAGTTTCCCCGGGTGGCCGCATCGTACTCCCAACGATTCCCAATCCCGAGGGAGTGGCGATTGTTGGAAAGCCCCATTGACGGCAAGCTGCTCAGTCGCCCGGACCTGGGTCCGGGATGGATGACCAAGCAGTTCTGAAGTCCAAGAACGAGCCAGTAGGGCTGTTTAACGAATGTTCTTATGAGCAAAGTGATTGTTCTCTTGATGTTGAGCGTAATCAGCGCGTCAGCCGGTTATTCCAAGCTGGAAGCGCTGAGCCTGATCGAATCCGGCAATAACGACGCCGCTGTCGGGTCCCTGGGCGAGGTCAGCCGTTACCAGATCAGGCCGTACATCTGGCGCGAATACTCCGCCTCGCGCTCCTGGCGCGATTCCCGCGTTTCCGCACAGGTCGCCGAGAACCACCTCAAGAGCCTTGAGGAGACTTTTCTGAAGCGCGCCGGTCGCGCTCCGACCGACTTCGACAGCTACGTGCTCTGGAACGCCGGCGCCGCGTACTACGCCAAGGTGGGCTTCTCCCCCGCTCGCGTCCACCCGGTCATCCGGGAGCGCGCCCAACGCTACGTCAACCTCCGGACGGTGAACCTGGCGCAGGCTCCGACTGCCAAAGCCGTACCCGTGGCTGCCGTGCAGCCTCCGAAGCTCCCTCCCGCGCCCATGGCGCCGTTGGCTCCAGCCTGGACGCTTGCCCAGGCGATCTCCCTTCCCGTCCCGGCCGCGAACACCTACGCCCTCGCTCCGATGATGTCCGGTCTGCCGACGATTTCCACCACGCCCCGCACCATCGTGGACGACCACAATTAGCTCGAGTTTCTTCGTGCCACATCCGTCCGCCCCGCTAGAGTGGCGGCACTTCGTATGATGGTGATGGGTCTCACCGGCGGCATCGGCATGGGCAAAAGCACCGCCGGCAAACTGCTTCAACAGTGGCTTGTCCCGGTCGTGGACACCGACACGCTCGCCCGCCAGGTCGTGGAGCCGGGCCAGCCGGCATTGCGTGAAATCGAGGCCGCCTTTGGCGCCGGAGTCATCGGCCCTGACGGGCGTCTCCACCGCGAAGAACTCGCCCGGTTCGTCTTTGCCGACGACACCCGCCGCAAAGCGCTCGAAGCCATCGTCCACCCCCGCATTCGCGAACTGTGGCAATCCCACGTCGCCCTGTGGAAAACCGAACAGCGTTCCCGTTGCGTCGTGATTATCCCGCTGCTTTACGAAACCGGCGCCGCGGCCCAATTCGACAGCATCATCTGTGTCGCCTGCTCCGCCGCCGCGCAATGGCAGCGGCTCATTGCTCGCGGCTGGACCCAGGCACAAATCCACCAACGCCTCGGCGCACAATGGCCCATCCAGAAAAAGATGGACCTGGCCAACTACGTGGTCTGGACCGAAGCAGGCCTCGACACGCACGCTGCGCAATTGGAGCGGATCATCAGCACGTGAACCGGCGCGGGAAAGCTCCGACGAGCCCGTGAACGAGCCGCAGGGCTGTTGACAAAGTCGTAGCGCAGGCTGCCCAGCCTGCTGTATCGCGGGTTGCCAACCCGCGAGGGTGCGAGCAGAACGAGGCGCGGACTGGCGCACCGACCCCGCTCGCCGACTGGAAGTCGGCGAAACAGCAGACAGGCTGTCTGCGCTACGAACCGAGCGCGGTGCGCCGGAGTCGCACACACTGCCTGCGCTGCCTGCCGGCCCTTGGAAGCCGCGGCGCATTGCCCGACTTTGTCAATCGCCCTGGAACGACCCGCAGGGCCCGGCCGTTGACACTCCCGCCCCGAACCCGTAGCGTGAACTCGATGAACATCCTCGGCGATTCATTGCTCGAACTCATCCGCCGCACTTCGGCCGAAATCCCGGACGACGTGCAGGCGGCCATTCTTGCGTCCCTCGAGCGGGAGAAACAAGGGACCATCGCCGAAAGCGCGATGAAGATTATCGAACGCAACGTTGCGCTGGCCAAACAGAAGTCCCAGCCCATCTGCCAGGACACCGGCAGCATCCTCTTCTACGTCGATTGCCCGGTGGCCTACGACCAGATCACGTTCGAGGAGACAGCCAAGAACGCCGTGAAGCTCGCAACGAAGAAAGGCTTCCTTCGGCAGAACTCCGTCGATTCCCTTACCGGCGTGAACGACGGAACAAACGTCGGCCCCGGCTCGCCGACGCTTCACTTCCACCAGCATCGCTCGCCGGAGATCAGCGTGCGGCTCGTCCTCAAGGGCGGCGGTTGCGAAAACGTCGGAGCGCAATACTCGCTGCCCAACGAGAAGCTCCACGCCAACCGCGAGCTCGACGGCTGCCGCAAAGCGATCCTCGACGCGGTGTTGCAGGCCCAGGGCAAGGGCTGCGGGCCGGGCATCCTCGGCGTCTGCATCGGCGGGGACCGGGCGACGGGCTACGAGTTTTCCAAGAAGCAATTCCTCCGTCTGCTGGACGACCGCAATCCGGTTGCCGAGCTGGACAAGCTGGAGCAGGACATTCTGAAGACCGCCAATGAATTGGGCATCGGCCCGATGGGTTTCGGCGGCAAGACCACCTTGCTCGGCGTGAAGATTTGCGCCATCAACCGGCTGCCCGCCTCCTACTTCGTCTCCGTCAGCTACATGTGCTGGGCTTACCGGCGCCTGGGCGTGATGCTCCAGCCCAACGGCGAGATTGGACAGTGGCTGTATTGAGCCGGTCATGAAGACATGAAGAGAATCCTCAGCGCGCCAAATCTTATCGAGATCACCCAGCTCAAGGACGTGCTGGATAGCGCGGGGATTGCCTGCTTCATCAAGAACGAGGTTTCCGCCGGCCTTATGGGTGAAGTCCCGTTGACGGAGTGCACGCCGGAATTATGGATTGAGGATGACGAGCGCCTGCCCGAAGCTATGCAGATAAAGTCCGACTGGCAGGCTTCCGCGAAGGTAGCGGGAAGTAATTGGGTGTGTCCTGCCTGCGGAGAGACATCGGAGCCGCAATTCGATTCGTGCTGGAAATGCGGAGCAGCCAAGTCATAGGTGGGTGGCCTGGCGCCGCGCTCGAGCCAGCAGCCGCCCTGCTTTGGCGTGCCACCGTCGCGGGAGTTCGGACGCGCGCCGTGCGCTCCATCGTCCCCGCCGGCGGCTGTGGCTCCGCTTGGATTCGTTAGTCGGCACCCGTTGTTGCCAGAGAAAAATCGATATGCTTTGTGAACGATGCCATGAACGCGAAGCTATGGTACATCTCACCCAGATCGTGGGGCCGCGCATGACCAAACTGCACTTGTGTAAAGTCTGTTTTGTAGAGTCGATGCCGGATGTCGCAAAGAGTGTGCTTGAACGGTCCGGTCACGGTCCAACATCAACAGATGCGCCAGACAAGCCGAATACGGAATGACGCAGCCTAACCCGCGCTCAAGCCAGCAGCCGTCCTGCTTTGGCCTGCCACCATCGCGCGAGTTCGGACGCACACCATGCGCTCCATCGACCCTGTCGGCGGCTGCGGCTCTTGGGTTCGTTAGACGGCGTCAACCTCTGTGACATCGGACACCTTCAAATCGAAATCGAAACGACTCACAATGGTCTTCCTCGTCGCGTTCTTTGGCGTCGCCGTCCCGTTGCTCGCGGGCGTTTTCTACGTCGCACACTGGGTCAGCACGGAGTTTGCGTTTCGTCGCGAGATCGTTTTTCTGGTCGCCACGCCGCTGGCTTGTGGAGCGTTCGTTGTCGGCGGGTTCACGACGCAGATGCTCGACCGCAGATTCGGGATACGCTGCCCTCGATGCGGACAGTCGCTGACCTTCCGTAGGCACCCCGAGCGAATCGTCGCCTCGGGCCATTGTCCTTATTGCCATGAGTCAGTATTCAACGCCGCCTAGCCATGCGCTGCGGCGTCAAAGTCAATGGGAATTCATCCCGACCCACTCCTCGTTGAGGGGAGAGGGAAACTCCGCGGCGGGCCCCCTCGTTCAAGCAGAGGGCGCAGCGCCGCCAGGAAGCCGCCCGCCTTCGCCATCGTTTCGTCGTATTCGGCCTCGGGCACGCTGTCGGCCACGATGCCCGCGCCAACGTGGAAATAGATCGCCTCGGGCCGGCAAACGGCGGTGCGGATGGCGATGTTGAGCTGGCTCTCGCGGTTGAAACCGAGATAGCCCACGCAGCCGGTGTAGGGGCCGCGGGTCACCGGCTCGAGTTCGTCGATGATTTCCATCGCGCGAATCTTCGGCGCGCCGGTGATGCTGCCGCCGGGAAAACATTTCGCGAACGCCTCGAAATGCGTCACGCCCGCGCGCAGGCGGCCTTCGACGGTCGAGACGAGGTGTTGGACCTGCGGGTAGCGCTCCAGGCGGACCAGTTCGGGCACTTGCACGGAGCCGAACTCGCAGACGCGGCCGAGGTCATTGCGCAGCAGGTCGGTGATCATCACCAGCTCGGCCATTTCCTTGGGGCTGGTCTGGAGTTCGTAGGTGAGCTGGGCGTCGCGCGTGGGATCGGCCGAGCGCGGGCGGGTGCCTTTGATGGGGCGCGTGGTGATGTGCGGGCCGCTCAGGCGCAGGAACATTTCCGGCGAGGACGACGCGATTTGAAAATCGCCACAATCGACGAACGCGGAGAAGGGCGCAGGAGAGACGGCGCTGAGACGCTGGAAGAAATCCCAGCCGTGGCACGTCACCGGCGCGGCCAGGCGCTGGGCGAGGTTCGCCTGGTAAATGTCTCCGGCGCGGATGTAGCGCTGAGCGCGGGAGACGGCGCCGAGAAACGCGTCGCGGGAGAAAGTGGACGAGATACCCACCGGAGCGCCGAGTTCCCGCTCGGCGCGTAGAATTTGGCGCGGTGATTCGCGCCGAGCAGGAGCTCGGCGCTCCGCTCCTCCCTCTCCCCCTCCGAGGGGGAGAGGGCTGGGGTGAGGGGGCAACCCTTCGCTGATCTCATCCCCCTCCAGTTTCCCCCGCCACCATTCGACTGCGCGCCACGCCTGCCCCGCATCGCGCGAGCCGTCCGGCCGCAGGCCGGTGGAGACAATCCACGTCTTGCCCAGCCGATGATCCAAGACCACGAGGCTGTCGTGGAAGCCCACGTGGCAGTCGGGCAGTTCGAGATCTCTAACCGCGCGGCGCGGCAGGCGCGGTTCGACGAAATTCTTGAGGTCATAGCCCCAGAAGCCGAAGCAGCCGCCTAGCGGGAACGGCAGGTCCACTTCGTCGAGCAGTTCGCAGCGGGCCATGAGCGCGTCCAGCAGGCGCCACGGATCGCCGAATTGCACGCGCGTGTCGCCGGCCTCGGTCAACTCGCACCGCGTGCCGAAGGCGCGCAGCGTGAGAAACGGCCGCGCCGCGACGAACGAGTAGCGGGCCTGCGTCGACTCGAACAGCGCGCTGCGCAAGAGCACTACGCCCGCCTCGCCCGAGAGCCGCTCGACGAGCGACTCGGGCGAGTGCCCCGTGTGGATTTCGTGGAGAAGCGGGCGCATCGGGTTTACTTCCACGCATCGCGCCACATGTCGGGATACCAACGGCCTTCGTCCATCTCGATGAGATCGAAATCCGTCAGCAGGCTGCCGTTGTCCTTAAGCCCGTATTCCTTGATCATCTCCGGGATGTATCCGTCCGTCTCATCATCGCGCCAGCCGCGTTTGCTCATGAAGCTGTTGTAGATGAGCACCTGCTCATCGGTTAGACGCCGGCCATTGGCCAGGCACCAGTCGAGCACCTCGTTGTCGGTTTTGCCCGCCAGCACCTGGGCCTTCACATCTTCGTAGCGCACCGATAGATACCGGCACGTCCGCCCATCGAACCCGTCTCCCAGCATGTCATGATAATCCGGCGGAAGCTTCCCGGCCGCGTGCAGCCGAATTTTCGAGCACATCCGTGCGAAGTAGAACAAGCCCCATGTCTTTTCGTAACAACCTTTGATGCCTTCGATTTTCATGGTCCGTGCATGTGTATGTCGGCTTGACGGCAAAATCAATTCTGTTTCGCGTCCGTCGGGCGCATCTTGGAAGCACCACCACGGTCGAGGTCGCGCCGGGAGAGTAGGGTAGGCGTCTCGCCTGGCCAATCGCCGTGTTCGGCGGTACGAATTTTAGACCCGATCACCAGCGACGAGTTGTTCTCAACCGCAACGCGGTTGCATCCTCCAGCCCAGGGTTGCGGCGCAGTCGCTACCCTGGGAAATGGCGCAGGAATTAATGAACCCTGAACAGGGTTCCGTCCATCGCCTCCCGCAAACCACGCGCGCACGGGCCATCCACGATGGCCGACGGGATGCAACTCCTTCAGAGTTGCCGGCAATATTGATGACCCCTTACCCAGGGTAGCCCGCTGCGCGGTCAACCCTGGGCTGAGTGACGCAATCCCTTCGGGATTGAGACAGATCGCCTACAACCGAACAACGGCGCGTCGAGCACTCGCCTGAACGAACTCCCACGTGGCGGCGGACAGTCGCGTGCCGCCCCTCCATTTGTGCTCTCGCCATTTCTATTTCCGTTGCTCCGCCTGCCGGATCGCACTCCTCATCTCAGCGATTTCCAATGTATAGCGGGCGTTTTCGTCAGCCTTCTCCAATTCTCCAAGCAAGGTATTAAGGTGGCCGCGGACAGGTATGCCAAGAAATGCCCTTGATGGCATTTCTAAATGCTCTTGAGTCAGTTGCCGGAGGCACTGCTTGCTTATCTGCTCAATCGATTTGTGAACGAGAGGCTCCTTTCCTAGTTTTAGAAACCATGAACTGGCGACAGCGTAAGAAACAGTCGCATCCAAGTAGTTACTAGCGTAAAGGAAACCATCTGCCTGTCTTAGCCGGTCCATTGCACCCAAACCCAAAACGTTGTTGTTGGCAGTGGAGACTTGGTTGGCGAGGTTTTACAGGAGGTTCGTGTATTCCAAGACTGTTCGTTGTAGATTGGTTTCAGCATTGCCGAGACGGGTGGCAATATTAGACTCAAGAGCTACCTTGGCTCCCATGATTTCCGTCTGAATGAACTGCTCCAGATCGTGGCGCAGAGCAATTTTTTCAGAGTCAGCCCAAATGCCTCGGGCGACGTTCCAACCGATGAGTGTTATCGCCATTCCTAAGACCATCATGCATGCCGTTCGAACGGTCTGATTAGATTCCCTTTGGGTTTTCTCGAAGATATCCACAGGCTCCTTGGGCGCAGAATCTTTGAGCACTGGCAACTCACTCTTCCTATCATTAGGATCGGGTCGCGCCTCGCCTCGTGCTGGGTTTGGTTTGCTCATGTCTTCTGGGCATCAAAACTGCCGATTCTTCTTTTGTAAAAAGGTTTGAGCGCCCGTCCGCGGCGCTAACATGGGGTTGCGTCGATTCGTCAAGCGCCCCGTCAACTCATCGTCCCCGTCTCCACTCCCTTGCCATCGGCGCCGCCGCCGTCGAGGTCGATGAGGAACAAAGTCAGAATTCGTCGTAGAGTTGCTCGCCCTTGTGTTCGGGGTTGCCAATGAGTTTTTGTCCGTGCGGATCGACCACCCAGTCCAGGTCTTCGAGGGGAATTTGCCCGATAATGTTCGGCAGCGCATCGGGAATCTCGACGACATCGAAGCGGCCAGAGCGGCCCTGGATCTCAAGATCAACTGGAGAAAACACGCGTCGCCGTTCGTAGCGGTTGGACATCGTTTGCGAAGTCACTTCGCCGATGGGACGCAGCCCAAGCTGCCCAATGACGGCGGATTTGAGATAAAGTTTCACGGCCCCGGTATCCACAAGGGCGTCGGTCTCCACGGTGCGGGGTGGCTGGCTGCGCTGGCCGGCCGCCAGCATTTCGATGTCTGCCCAATTCTGAAGTTTGATCCGCGTGACCACTTTTCCCATATCGCCATTCATGCACGAAAGCTAGCAGGGTTGCGCCCGGGGGGCAATCCCTGGGCTTCGGGTCTGGCCTTCGGGTCGCCCATTGCCGTGCGCGATTTGGCGCCCTTCAACTCATCGTCCCCGTCTCGACGCCCTTGCCATCCGCCCCACCGCCGTCGAGGTCGATGAGGATGTCGCGCGGCTCGGCGCCTTTGCTGGGGCCGACGATGCCGCGGTTCTCCAGTTCATCCATGATGCGCGCGGCCCGGCCGTAGCCGATTTTGAGCCGGCGTTGGAGCAGGGAGACGCTCGCCTTCTGTTCGCTGCGGATGACTTCGATGCATTGCTCGATCAATTCCTCGTCCTGTTCGCCGCTGTCGCTGCTTTCGGAACTGCTGACGGGCCGGGAAAGTTGCTGGTGGATTTCGAGTTCGTAGCTGGGCTTGCCCTGCCGGGCGATGAATTCAACGATGCTCTGGATTTCCTGATCGAGGATGAGCGCGCCCTGGGCGCGGATCAGTTTGGCGCTGCCGGGCGGGAGATAGAGCATGTCGCCCTTGCCCAGCAGCTTGTCGGCGCCCATCGCATCGAGAATGGTGCGCGAATCGACGCGGCTGGCGCACTGGAAGGCGATGCGCGCCGGGATGTTCGCCTTGATGACGCCGGTGATGACATCGACGCTGGGCCGCTGCGTGGCGACGATGCAATGGATGCCGGCGGCGCGGGCCATTTGCGTGATACGGGCGATGGCCATCTCGACGTCGGCCGGGGCGACGAGCATGAGGTCGGCCAGTTCGTCGATGATGACGACGATGTAGGAGAGCCTGTCGGGGATGACGATGTCATCGTCGCGCGGGACGACGATCTCCTCGTCCACTTCGACGGCGAAGCCTTCGGTGCCGGGCTCGATCTTTTCCTTCTTTGCGCTGAGCGGCAATTCGGTCTGGGCCGGCGGCGCGGCGTGCCTGCCCTTCGGGCGTTCATTGAATGATTTGATGTTGCGCACGCCGACCTTGGCGAAGATCTGGTAGCGCTTCTCCATTTCGTTGACGACCCAGCGCAGCGCCAGGATGACTTTCTTGGGGTCGGTGACGACGGGGACGACCAGGTGCGGGAGCAGATTGTATTGCTGAAGCTCGACGACCTTCGGGTCAATCATCACGAAGCGAAGCTGGTCGGGCGGGAACTTGTAGAGCAGCGAGGCGATGATGGCGTTGATGCAAACCGATTTGCCAGAACCGGTGCTGCCGGCGATGAGCAGGTGCGGCATGTCGGCCAGGTCGGCGATGATCGGATGCCCGTAAACGTCCTTGCCGAGGGCCAGCGGGATGCGGGCCTTGGTCTTATGCCACTCCTCCGATTCGAGGAGGTCGCGCAGGATGACCTTGGTTTTGACGATATTAGGCACCTCGATGCCCACCGAGCTTTTGCCCGGAACGGGCGCCAGGATGTGAATGCGCTCGGCCTTGAGCGCGGCGGCGATGTTGTTGTTGAGGCTGGCGATTTTTTCGAGCTTCACGCCGGGGGCCGGGTGCAACTCGTAACGGGTGATGGTCGGGCCTTTGGTGATGTCGCCGAGCGAGACCTCGATGTCGAATTGCGCGAGGGTCTGCTGCATGAGCCGGGCGTTGGCCATCAATTCCTCTTTCGACTCGGTGGGCTTGATGGTCGAATCGGGGAACTGGAGGAAATCCATCGGCGGCATCTGGTAATTACCGATGAGCGGCGTGGAGGCGACGGCGATGGGCTTTCTCTTGAGCGGCGAGCGGCGAGCGGCGCCCGAGTTGTCGGTGAATTTCGGCTCGGTCCCTGCCGTGGAAGGCGCGGCGGCAGCGGAGTCTGAAGGCGCAACGAGGGCAGCGTCCTGCTTCTCGGACGGTTGCTCGGTTTCGGATTTGCCCGGGGGACGAACTGGCCCCCAATCCTCGACCGGCGAAGCTTTGTCCGTTTTCCCGCCGCGCGAAGTCTTTTCCGGCTTTTCCAATTTTCCCGGCAGCTCGGTGTCCTTGCCGAGGATGTCGGCGGACGAGGCGGCGGCGATTTCCTTTGCACTGATGACTTCGCCCTCGATTTCGTCGCGGGCGATGGCAGGTTCCTCGACCTTGGGCCTTACCGCCTTGCCGATGCGCGGGGCGGGGACGCTGAGGTCGCGCACGGTGGGCGCGGGCACGGGGCGGAGATCAGGGCCGAGGCCGGATTTGTCCTCCCTGGCTTTTTCCTTTTCGCGGGATCGGTCGAGTTCGTCCTGGAGTTTCTTTGCCTGTTTCTCCAGTTCACGGGCGCGCCGGGTGAGGGCACGTTCCTCCGGCGACAACTTTTTATCGTCGATTTCCTCGCCTTCGATCGCCGGCTTTTGAGGCGCCCGCCGAGCGCGGAGCCACGGGATGAGTTGGAAGTTCGTCAGGCAAATCAGGCTGATGAGGTAGAGTGTGCAGAAGATAATAGTGGCGCCCGGCTTGCCCAGATGGCGGAAAAGGAGATCATTGAGAATCTTGCCCAGATAACCGCCGGCGCTCGGGGCGTTGAGATTGCGGCGGAGCGTTTCGAGCGAAGCCGAGTAAAGGTCGAAGAAGCCGAGGCAGGTGACGAACAAGACCGCGGCCCACGGCCAGCGCCGCTTCAGGTAGGCGAAGAACTCGAACAGGCACCCGATTCCGTAGAGGAACAGAAGTATCGGCAGCACGAAGGCGCCTGCGCCAAACACCTGGAAGAGCTGGTTGGCGCCCCAGGCGCCGGCGCCGCCGATCCAGTTTTGCGCGGTCTGGTTGGCGGGGACTTTGTTCGAGTCGACGTCGAAGCGGTCGAAGGAGAGTTGGGCCAGCAGCAGCAGCAGCGCCGCGGCGATCAAGACGATGCCGAGGATGTCACCGAGCCCGCGGTGTTGCGCGGCATTTGCCGGGTCCTTCCGAGCCATGCGAGCAGCGTAGAAATCGCCTCCCCAAACTGCAAGGGGCAAGTGCGGGCGAGGCCGCAAAGTTCCTGCCGAATCCATTCTGACGGCAAGAAGTGCACTGTGGTGCCGATATATACAGGATGATGAAGACAATTTGCCGGATGCTGTGGAGTTCGGTGTTGCTCGTCGCCTTTCTGGAGCGTTCGCAGGCTGCGCCGCCCAACGACAACTTTGTTGACCGGATCGTCCTGTCCGGGAATTCGATCGCATTTGACGGAACTCTCGTTGGCGCCACCAGGGAACGAGCCGGGGAGCAAGGCGAAGTGCGGCCGCCCTCAGGCGGCTGGAATGGCTTCTACGGAACAGTGTGGTGGTCGTGGACCGCCGAGCAATCGCTGCCTGTCACACTCACCGTCAAGAGGATGGACGCTGCGCCGATTCTGGACATGGCAGATAACACACGGGAGTTTCTAAACGTTTTTCACCCTCCGGATCTGACAACAGGATTTCCAACCAACTATTGCCCAGGCTGCACAGTCGCGGTGCTCCCTCTCTGTTTTGGAGACCAGGGGCCGAATATCACGTTTACTTCCGTCGCCGGCGCAACGTACTACTTCCAGTTGACCGGAATAGCCACGAATGATTTCAAGCTCCACCTCTTTGCAACGAACGACCCGGTCATTGTGGAGAAGCCGGGAAACTTGACCGTCTCGCCAGGGGCCAGCGCGCTGTTCGGCGTGATCACCGTGGGAGTCCGCCCGTTTGGATACCAGTGGCAGTTCAACGGGACCAATCTTCCTGGAGAAACCAGTCCGATGCTGGCGCTGACCAACGTGTCCGCGGATCATTCCGGGAGTTACTCCGTTCTCGTGAGCAATGTCACGGGCACGGTCCTGAGCGACGCCGCCGTTTTGAGCGTCCCGATGGACGAGAACCCACCTCAACTGTCCGTACTCGGGTCTTCGGGAGCCAGTCCATTTGGGTTTCAACTCTGCGGTGAAGCCGGACGGTTTTATCGTGTCGAGTCCTCGACCAATCTCCAGGCGTGGCAGGCCGAGAAGAGATTTACCGACCCACGTTCACAATACTTCGTCAGCAGCGTTGTCTTCGCGTCGAATTCCTGCACTGCGTTGACGATACCAGCTCCGCCATCTCTGAAATTCGTTCGTGCGGTCCGATATGCTCCGACGAATGACGTTTGCAATCTGCGCCTGAAGCAAGTGCGATTCGCCAAGGAACTATGGGTCCGCGACGGCCACTGGGGCGCTGCCAACTATCCGCCCTATAGCGACCTGGCTCCGTACTTTAAGAATGGCCAGATCGACCGTTGCCCCAGCGGCGGCAATTACATCTTCCAATGGGTTTACGAGACGCCTACCTGTTCGCTTTCTGGCCATGCGCTGGAAGAACCGAGATGAACACCTAGCTCTGGAACCACTTGGCGATTGTCGCGGGCGGTAGGTATCGCTCGATGTGGTCCAGTGCGTCGTGCGCCGTGGCGGCGACGTGGTATTGAGCGCGGGTATCCTCCTTTGCAAACTGCTCGCGGTAGAGTTGCTCGAAAAGCGCCAGCAGCGGATCGAAGAAGCCGCGGGCGTTCAGAAATACCACGGGCTTGGCGTGCGTGGCGAGCTGCTTGAGCGTGAGGATTTCCTCAAGCGTGCCGAAGCCGCCGGGCAGCGCGACGAAAGCGTCCGAGCGCGATTCCATGGTTGCTTTGCGCTCGCGCAGGTCGCGGGTGACGATGAGTTCGTCGGCTTAAGGCTTGAACTCCGGCCGCCGCCCCGGACACTTCGCGGCATGTTATCGTTGGAAGAAGCCCAGGAGCGGATACTGGCGGGCATTCAGCTTCTGAAGGCCGAGCGCGTCGCGGTGGCGGCTGCGGCAGGGAGATTCCTTGCCGAGCCGATCCTTGCGCCGATGGATTTGCCCCAATTCGACAATTCGGCGATGGACGGCTACGCCGTGCGGGCGGCGGAAGTGACGAAGGCCGGGCCGGATTCGCCCGTCCGGCTAAAGCTCATTGGGTCCACGGCGGCGGGAGAAGTTTTTCGAGGCGCGCTGCAATCGGGAACTTGCGTGCGTCTGTTCACGGGCTCGGCGCTTCCGGCGGGCGCCGACGCGGTCGTGATGCAAGAGGACACGCGAGTGGACGCGACGCGACCCGGAGAGGTTGATGTGTTGGATGAGGTAAGGCCGTGGGAAAACGTGCGCTTGCGCGGTGAGGACGTGAAGCGGGGCGCGCCTGTGGCGGGACCGGGAGAGCGGATCGCGGCAACCCGGGCAGGATTGCTGGCCGCGCTGGGCATCGATTCAGTGATGGTCCGGCGGCAGCCGGTCGTGGGCTTGCTGGCGACGGGGAGTGAGTTGCTCGAAGCAGGGCAGCCGGTGCAAAGCGGAAAGATCTTCGAAAGTAATCGCATCACGCTGGCGCCTTTGCTGACGCGGGCGGGCGCGGTATCGCGGCCTTTCCCGTTGGTGCGCGACTCATTGGAGGAGACCCGGCAGGCACTGACCAGGGCCTTCGCAGACTGCGACGCGGTAGTGACGACCGGAGGCGTGTCGGTTGGAGCATTGGATTTCGTGAAGTCCGCCTTCGAGCAACTCGGCGGCGTGCTGGATTTTTGGAAGGTGTCCATCCGACCGGGCAAACCGTTCGTCTTCGGGCGGCTTGGGGAAAAGTTTCTTTTCGGCCTGCCGGGCAATCCGGTGTCCGCCGTTGTCACGTTCCTGGTGCTGGTGCGTCCGGCGTTGCTGTGCTGGCAGGGCGGAGAGCGGGTGGAAATGCCGTCGCATCCGGGCACGTTGTCTGAACCGCTGGCCAACGCCGGGGACCGTCGTCATTTCATGCGGGTGTGGACGGACGAGCAGGGCGCGGTGCGTCCTGCAGGCGGCCAGTCTTCACACCTGTTAGGTTCGCTGGCCTTGTCCAATGGACTCGTGGATGTGCCCCCGAAAACGATTCTGGCGGCGGGAACGAGCGTGAGGGTGTTGCGAATCGAGGAATGATCGGAAGCTTAACGTCCGCCGTATCCGGGCCGGGCAGGAATCTCGAAACTGCTGGACGAAGGGCGCCGAGGCGGCGGCTGGCCGAAGGACGAACCGGCAGCGCCGGATCCGAAGCTACTGGATCGCGCGCCGTATGAATCGCTCGGAGTCGGCACGCGATCCGCAGTTGGGGGAGCGGGCGGGCGGTTGAAGGATGAGTCGGGGACGCGAGGCGCCATCGGCGCCGCAGAACCGACAGAGGCAGAGCCGGACAGGCTGGGAGAACCTCCCCCGGCCGGACGAGCGCCAAAGTCGTTGCGAGAGCCAACCGAGAATGCGGAACCCTGGGCCGGGATCGGTCCAGACGCCGATGGCCGGAAGCCATCCGCCACGGAACCGTCCCCCCGCGGCCCGGCACCGTCGGCGCGCGATTCACTCGCCGCACCACTTCCGACGCTTCCGAGGATCTCCTTCCATAGCTTCGTGGTCCTGTCCTCGGCTGGGGCGATGGAGTTGGCCTTGCCCGGGGCGAGGAGGTCCTTCATGTCGAGATCCTTGGAGACGTGGTCGCCGACCGGCCGGCCGTCTTTTGAAACAGGCTGGTTGGCTTTGGAATCGTTATCGTCCTGATCCAGGTTGCGCGAGGCTTCACTGGAACCACCCTCCGGAAGGTTTCGATTCTTGCCTGGAAACCGGCCCGCTTGTTGCCGCGGGTGGCCCAGTCGATCCCCCTTCTCCTCAGGCGGGTCAAAAAAGTAGTCCCGCTTTGTAGTCTTGTTTTCCAGGTCGTACTTCTTGACTCCGAAGCCGGAAGGGTCCTCATCCTCGGCATCGAGCTGGCCCCGATCCAGGACCATCCAATTCTTCTTCTCATCTTCGGCGTTTTGGGCCTTCCGTTCGGCGCGAGGGTCGCGCCGGTTGGAGCGAAAAAGACCAGGGGCGGCCCCATCCATCGGTCCGTAAGTGTCGAGCTTCAATCCGAGTCGGGAAGACGCGCCCGGCAGCGTTGGTTTTTGGCTCGGGTCGGGGTGGCTTCTGGTGTTCGAAAACTGAATGGCTTCGCCAGCCCAAAGGCCAACTGGCATCGCCAGCGCGACGGCCACCGCTGTGGCGCCCCGCAACCTGTTCATTGGAAAGCACTTCATGCTCGAAACTCGACTTCTGATTTTTAACGATTCTGAGCTGCGCACCCTGGATATGGGACGAATCCGGGGAATGCGCCAGCTATGAGAGTGTCCGCCACGGTAAAACGTTCAAATGAATCCCCGAATCGCATGAGCGCCAACCGCGTCGTCTGTGCTTTCGCCTCGTATCCGGTTAGCGTGGCAGGGACCGTGTGGTTGGGGGCTTCATCCAGCGGTCACGTCACAACGCCGGGCGGATGACTTGACTGAAGCCAGGCTAGCCGCAAGAAGGCACAAAAGGCTCAAAGACATTCGGCTCTAGTGGCTCGTGTGCCTTTTTGCGGCACTCACTTCTGAGTTCCATCACTCGGCCCAATCATTAAGGCGAGCGGAGGCGGTAGAAACGGGCGGGATAATTCGTCCACTGGGGATCGCCAAAATAGGACGAGCCGAAAACCAGGGTGTTGGTTCCCACTGGAATCCAGGCGGGATTGGCCAGGCTCGTGGAGGCTTCGACCACGAGGACCAGATTGCTGGCGCCGGTGATGGTGAACCCAAATCGGTTCGTCCGCACGCCGAAGCTGGCATCGGTGGTATCCACCAGCGGGTTCCACAGCACGGCCGGACGACCGGCGAACGTCGTCCCCCAGCCCGTCGTTCCCGGCAGGTAATAGATGGTCGCATTGTTGGCACCCTCAAACACGGCTGATTCAACGAAGGCTGGGGCGTTACCCTGGAAATAGACTCCCGTCAGGCTGGTGCAGAAAGCGAACGCATAGCCATCAATGATGCTGACGCTGCTAGGGATCGTGACGCTGGTCAGGCTGGTGCAGGAAGCGAAGGCACGGTACCCGATGCTGGTGATGCTGTTGGGGATCGTGACGCTGGTCACGCTTGTGCAGCCAGAGAACGCTTCGTTCCCGATGCTGGTGACGCTGTTGGGAATCGTCACGCTGGTCAGGCTGCTGCAGTAATAGAAGGCAGCTTCCCCGATGCTGGTGACGCTATTGGGAATCGTGACGCTGGTCAGATTGGAGCAGGAAGCGAACGCATAATGCCCGATGCTGATGACGCTGCTGGGGATCGTGACGCTGGTCAGGCTGGTGCAGCCAGAAAACGCATCGTTCCCGATGCTGGTGAGGCTGTTGGGAATCGTCACGCTGGTCAGGCTGCTGCAGTAATAGAAGGCAGCTTCCCCGATGCTGGTGACGCTGCTGGGGATCGTAGCGCTGGTCAGGCTGGCGCAGGACCTGAACGCACCGTACCCGATGATGGCGACGCTATTGGGGAGCGTGTAGCTTCCCACTCTTCCCTCCGGATATCGGATGAGCAAGGTCTGGTTGTTGTTGAACAAGACCTCATCCACACTGCTATAGAAGGAGTTGAACGCATCCACCGTGATCGCGGTCAGGCTGGTGCAGCCATCGAACGCAGAGTCCCCTATGCTGGTGACGCTGGCCGGGATTGTGACGCTGACCAGGCTGGCGCAGTAAACGAACGCAGAGTGCCCGATGCTGGTGACGCTGTTGGGGATCGTGGCGTTGGTCAGGCTGGTGCAGGAAAAGAAGGCACCGCCCCCGATGCTGGCGACGCTGGTGGGGATCGTGACGCTGGTCAGGCTTCTACAGGAAAAGAACGCAGAGTCCCCGATGCTGGTGACGCTGTTGGGGATCGTGTAACTTCCAACCCTGCCCTCCGGACATCGGACGAGCACGGTCCGGTTCTGGTTGAACAAGACCCCATCCACACTGCTATAGAAGGAGTTGAGCGCATCCACCGTTATCGCGCTCAAACTACTGCACAAACCAAACGCACCGTTTCCAATGGTCTGGACGCCGTTCCCAATCGTGACGTTAGACAGGCCGGTGCAGTAAGAGAACGCAGCGACCCCGATGCTCGTGACGCTGTTGGGGATCGTGACGCTGGTCACGTTGGTGCGGTTATCGAATGCAAAGTCCCCGATGCGAGTGACCGGCAGGCCATTGATAGTTTCTGGAATGGCCACCGGACCGCCGGGACCGGTGTATCCGGTGATGGTGATCGTGCCGTTATTGGTCGTGTAATTGAATTGGGCTTGCGCTACGGCGGGAGGCGCCAAGAGCAGCAATATCAGCAGCAGCGGCAGCTGCCTCGTGGCGCAGGCGGTCCTGACAGGGAATAGCTTTTCTGACACATTGCGAAGGAGGGAGAAGTGAGTCCGGGTCCCGCTCATAGGTCGGGCTCATGGTTCCCATGAGTTGCGGTCAGTGTGGCACCCCGCGGCCCGGTGTCAACGCAGAACTGGAAGCGCGAGTAACCGAGTAACCGATCAGGGCGGATTCAACAAAGGAGCGCGGACAGCCCTGTCCGCGTGATCGTTGGCGCTAGCTGAAATTCACGCGGACAAGGCTGTCCGCGCTCCGTCTCGTAGCGGCGAACTGGTGTTCGCCGCTGGTCTCTTTCCAGAACGCGCCCAGTTCGCGACGGCGTCATTCTGTGGAAAGAGTAGCACGGGAGACGCCGTTTCTGTTTCGCGGGGAGCGCATGCCGCTGGCATGCCGTTTTCGGCGGCTCGCCGAAAATTTCGTTCCACACTCTTGAGCCTGGGAAACGAGGAAGTTTGAGGAACGAAAATCCGGCGGGCCGCCGGATTTGGCACGCGGGCCGCGTGCGCTCCCCGGCGTGCCTGGCGGCGCCGCAGCGTCAAACCGGGTTGCGCCTGGGCGCAGCTTCACACTGCCACGAGGCGACGGACCGGGTAGTGGGGCAGGCGTCTCGCCTGTCTCCGCGGGCGTCTCGCCCGCGTGCATGTTCGCGGGCGAGACGCCCGTCGCGACAGCCGGGACGGCTGCCCCACTACGGTGCCAGTGCCGACTTACGCCCGGCGCGCCTTGTGTTTACGTTTTCCGTTTTCCGTTTTACTCTCGTCGCACATGAGCAAAGCCACGCTCCTGATCGTGGATGACGAGAAGCCGACGCGCGAGGGGTTGCGCGCGGCGCTGGAGGATCGCTTCGATGTGTACCTGGCGGAGGACGCGGCGACGGCGATGGAATTGCTGGAGCGCGAGCCGTTCGACGTGTTGCTCACCGACTTCCGGTTGCCGAGCGAGGACGGGATGAAGCTCATCGCGCGGGCCAAGGCCTTGTCGCAGCCCCCGGTGTGCATCCTGATGACGGCGTACGGCTCGGAGGAACTGGCGGTGCAGGCCATGAAGAGCGGCGCGGACGATTACATCGCCAAAGGCCGGATGCAGATCGATGAGCTGGAATTGCGCATTGCCCGGGCGTTGCGCGGGCGCAATCTGGAGCAGGAGAACACGTCGCTGCGCCAACAACTCGACGTGAAGTTCGGGCTGGAAAGCATCATCGGCCAATCATCGGCGATGCAGGCGGTGCTTGAGACCGTGCGGTCGGTGGCGCCGGCCAAGAGCACCGTGCTGATCCTGGGTGAAAGCGGCACGGGAAAGGAACTCATCGCCAAGGCCATTCACCAGCTCAGTCCAAGGAGCAAAGGGCCGATGGTGACGGTCCATTGCGCGGCGCTGCCGGCGACGTTGCTGGAGAGCGAGCTGTTCGGGCACGAGAAGGGCGCCTTCACCGGAGCCCACGAGCGGCGCATCGGGCGGTTCGAGCAGGCGCACGGGGGAACTTTGTTCCTGGATGAGATTGGCGAGATCGATCCGACGCTACAGGTGAAACTGCTGCGGTTTCTCGGGGAGCGGACGTTCGAGCGGCTGGGATCGAACAAGACCTTGACGAGCGATGTCCGATTGGTGACCGCGACGAACAAAGACCTTGCCGAGCGGGTCGCGGCGGGGGCATTTCGGGACGATTTATTTTTCCGGCTGAACGTGGTGCCGATTCCTTTGCCGCCGCTTCGGGAGCGGACGGGCGATCTGCCGCTGCTGGTGCAGGCCTTTCTGCGGGAGTTCGCGCTCGAGAACCAAAAGCCCGTCAAGGAAATCGCCGCCGAGACGATGGAGGTGCTGATGAAATATCCGTGGCCAGGAAACGTGCGGGAGTTGCGTGCGGCGCTCGAGGGCGCGGTGGTGTTGAGCCGCGGCGAGCGGCTGCTCCCGCGGGACCTGCCAGCCTATGTGCGGGCGGGCCAGGCGGCCGTAGTGACGACGGCCTCCCCGACGGCCCCGGCGCGCGCGCCGGCTACCATCAAGGAAACGGAGAAGGAGCTGATTGCTCGAACGCTGCAGGAGACGGACGGGAACCGCACGGAGGCGGCAAGGCGCATCGGCATGAGCCGGCGGACGCTGCACCGGAAATTGCACGAGTATCAGTTGGAGTCGTTGTGAAGCGATTCGGGCATGCAGGGAGGACGGGGACGCTGGAGAGCGAAGGGCGTGATGCGTGGTGCGTGATGCGTGATGCGTGGTGCGTAATGCGTCAAGTAGTGGGGGGCGCTCTGCAATACACGGCGCCAGCGTGCTTGACGCAACACGCAACACGCAACACGTCCCCTGACGCAACACGCAACACGCAACACGCAACACGTACCACGTCCCCAAACGCACCACGCACCGCGCACCACGTCCCCTGACGCACCACGCATCACGTATCACGTCCCCTGACCCATGCCCCTGCAGGATTTCATCCACAAACTCACCGAAGGGAGCGGCAACCGTTTTTTGCAGTCGTTGCTGGTGCTGTTCGCGATGATAGGGCTGACGGTGTGGTACGACGCGGCGCAGTTCAAAAACTTGTCCACGATTGAAGGGATGGACGCAGCGCAGGTGGCCCGGAACATCTCGGAAGGGCGCGGCTTCAGCACGCAGTTTGTGCGGCCTTTCAGCGTGTATCTGGTCCGCAAGCATCAGGAAGGCGACGGGAAATTGAACGGGGATCATCCGGACCTTGCGCACGGGCCGTTGTATCCCCTGTTGCTGGCGGGAGCCTTCAAGGTCAATCCGCTGGGCTGGCCGGATGTGCGTCCGGACGCCAATCCTGGGCAGCCGTTTTCGGCGTACGCACCGGACTTGTGGATTGCGATAGTAAACCAGGGGTTGTTTTACGTGGCCGTGTGGATGGTTTTCCGGCTGGGCCGGCGGTTGTTCGACGAGTCGGTGGCGTGGGTTTCGGCGGCGGTGTTTGCCGGGGCGGAGTTGTTCTGGCGCTTCAGCGTGTCGGGCCAGTCGACGATGCTGCTGTTGGTATTGTTCCTGGCGTTGGTGGAAGTGCTGGCCCGCATCGAGCCGGAAAGCAAGGAGGGCTCGACGCGCGGTCCGAAGTGGCTGTTGGGCATGGCGGCATTGGCGGGGGTGCTGGCGGGCCTTGCGGGACTGACGCGGTACAGCTTTGCGTACGTGATTTTTCCGGTCGGTTTGTTTCTCGGCTCGCTGCCGACTCCCAGACGGCTTGGCATGGCCGGGGCCGCCGCGGGAGCGTTTCTGTTGGTGATGGCGCCGTGGGTGGCGCGCAACTTCGCCGTCAGCGGGACGCCATTCGGGACAGCCGGCTACGCGGCGGTGGCGAACTCCATCGTGTTCAATGAACATGAGCTGGACAGGTCGCTCAATCCGGATTTCAGACGGCTGCACGATGAGGACCTGGGGACCAGTTTGGCCGGGTTGCTCTGGCACAAGCTGCTCGTGGGTTTGAAGGAGATTCTTGAAAAGGAACTGCCGCGGGTGGGCGGAAGCTGGGTGAGCGCCTTTTTCCTGGTCGGGTTGATGGTCCCATTTCGGAAGACGGTGCTGCTGCGGCTGAGGACTTTCCTTGTGGTGAGCCTGGCGCTGCTGGTGCTCGTGCAGGCGGTGGGTCGAACGAGCCTGAGCACGGAATCGCCCGAAGTCACGACGGAGAATCTCCTGGTCGTGCTGGCACCGATGGTGTTTATGTTCGGGGTAAGCCTGTTCTTCCTGCTTCTGGAACAGTTTGGCATGGCGATGCCGGCGTTCCGGCTGATGGCTGTGGGAGCATTCGTGGCGGTGGCGAGCGCCCCGCTGATTTTGTCGCTGCTGATGCCGGTGGCACAACGGTTTTCCTATCCGCCCTACTACCCGCCGTACATTCAGGCCAAGTCAGCGTGGCTGCCCGACGATGCCTTGATTATGAGCGACTTTCCTTGGGCGGTGGCCTGGTACGGTCACCGGCAAAGCGTGTGGCTGTCCCTCAAGTACCGTGAGGAGCCTTCGGTTCGGCTGAGGAACGATTTTGAGGCGATGAATCAATGCGGCAAGCCGATTCAGGGCCTCTATTTGTCAGCACGGACCATGAAGTCGGTGGCGACCGCCCCGTTGGGCGCCTGGGTCATGCGCGACGAACGAGCAGAGCAGTGGGAACCCTATGCCGGGGACTGGGAAGGATTTGTCCTGGTCGGGGCATTTTTGTTCCGGGAAGTACCGGCGGGTTTTCCGTTGAAGAAACCGCCGTTTGGCCTTCTGCCGGAACTATTTTTGACGGATTCTGAACGTCCGGCCGGAAAACCAATCAAAGCAAAGTAAATCCGGCTGTATCGGCACAGAAAATGGTTTCATGGCGACGGTGAAGACACGACGAAGCGAATTTGCGTTTGACAAGCCCCGAGGGCACCCATACAAACCGAAGCGATTTGCCGTGTCGCGCACGTCGAATGAGTTGTAAACACGCAGCTTAACTATGAAGAAAATCATTGCCTCGGCCGGATTGGTCGCTGTCGGGGCGGCAGGACTCCAGGCGCAGAATTATGGAGACCTGACGCCCGAGCAGGCGGCGAAACGATGGAGCGTCTCAGCCGCCGTGCGGGGCTTTTACGATGATAACTACACCACCCGCCCTTCGGGGTCGCTGAAGCGGGACAGCTTCGGGGTTGAGATCAGCCCGTCAGCCCAAGTAAACCTGCCGCTGGAGACCAGCTTCTTCAGCCTGTCGTACATCTACTCGGCCCTCTATTTCGAGGACCGTGACAAAGATAGCTGGGACCAGTCGCACGACGTGCGGCTGACCTTCGACCACCGCTTCACGGAGCGATACCGGGTCAACTTGCGGGATCAGTTCGTTTACTCCGTCGAGCCGACCCTGTTGAGCCAGCAGGGGACCGTCACGGCGCCGCTGCGGGCGGATGCTGAAGGTCTGCACAATCGGGCATTGCTCACGTTCGACGCCGAATTGACCCGCCTCTGGGCCCTGAGGCTCTCCTACGCCAACGATTACTACGATTACCAGGACAGTGGTCCCGGCAGCTACTCGGCGTTGTTGGATCGTGACGAGCACTCGATCCGCGTCGACCCCCGATACATCCTGGCTCCCGACACCACGGTTTTCGCCGGCTACGAGTTCGGCTATCGGGACTATCTGAGCAGCGAATTCCTGAATCCGCTCTTCACCGCACCGGGCGATCCTCGCGGGACGGATCGCGACACCGTGTCGCACGCCTTCTACGTCGGGGCGGAACATAAATTCACCTCGCAGCTCACGGTCGAGGGCCGGGTGGGCGCCAAGTACCGGGAGTATACCGAACTGGATGAGAATGACACTAAACCCTACGTCGATGTTGTGGGTACCTACACCTACTTGCCCGGCAGCAACGTCAAGTTGGGGGTCAAGTACGACAACAACGCGACGGACGTGGCGTTGGCCGGATCGAACCCTGGCGACGTGACGCTCGATCAGGACACCGTTACCGGCTACTTGTCGGTCAACCACCGGATCACGGCGCTTCTGACCGCCGGCTTGCTGGCTCAATACCAGCACTCCGTCTATAATGGCGGCCCGACCGACGGCGATTCCGACGATTATCTGACGATGGCACTCAACGTGGCTTACAAGCTCCACAAGAACTGGACTGTCGAAGCCAGCTATTTCCTGGATTATCTCACATCCGACCTGAACGGCCGCGATTTCACCCGCAACCGAGTGTTTGCGGGGGCTCGCTTCACTTACTGAGAAAGCGCCTCTGAAACCGAGCCATAGCATCTAAATTACATGGGAGGCAGGAGCTAAATCCTAGCCTCCCTTTTTACGTATGGAAGCCACGAAGAACTTTGACACGCCGGAGATCAAGCTCCATTTCCTCGATTACTGGCGCATCATCCGCATCCGCAAGACGGTCATCCTGGCCGTGTTCCTTCTCGTGGCCATTACCACCACCCTGGTCACCTTTGTCCTGCCGCCCCGCTATGCCAGCACGGTGCGCATCGCGGTCGAGAAAGACGCTTCGGACATCGGCGGCATCAATGGCGAGCGGGCTTCCCTTGGGTTCGACCCCTACTGGGTCCAGACCGAATTCGAGAAAATCCAGTCCAAATCCATCCTTCATCAGGTCATTACCAATCTGCAACTGACCAAACGCTGGGCGGAGAAAACCAAGGATTCCGAACTGACCCAGGGCCTCGCCTTCTACCTGCTCAAGAAGGACCTTACCGTCAGCCAGTCCCGCAACACCAGCCTCATCGAAATCAAGGTGGAAAGCGACACCCCGGACGAAGCCGCCGAAATCGCCCAAAAAATTGCGGAGGTGTATCGCGATACCCGGCTGGCGGCCTGGCGGGAAAGGTCCAGCGAGGGCCTCAAGTCGCTCCAGGACAAAATGGATGCGCACAACACTCATACTACCGACCTCCATGCCAGGCTCGATCAGATGCGTGTGGATCTTAATATTTCGGATGTCGAAGCTGAGGGCGGTTTCGGTGGATCCAGGACCGTTGACACCGAATCGATCCAGAAGCAGGAGAGCCAGCGGCTGGACGCCAAGGTGGAGTACGAGCGGCTGCTCGGTTTGTATCGAACGCTCACCAATTGCACGCGCGCCGAGTTGCGGCGCATCGTCGCCACGGCGGCGCCCGACGAAAACCTGGCCACTCGACTTCAAGAGTTGGCGACCTACGAGCAGAAGCTCACCGGAATCACGAACGCCTTTGGTTCCGAGCACAGCGAGGTGCGGGCGCTGCGAGGACAACTGGCCGTCGTTAACCGCCAGATTGACGACCGACTCGAAGGCATCGTCGCCGGCGTCCGGATCAAGCTCGAGAGCGAGAAAGCCAATCGCGACTTGCGGGAACTGGCAGTCGAGATCGCCAAATCCAACGAAACGCGTCAGGCCAAGCTCAGCCGACCCTACTGGGCGCTCAAGCGCGACGTCGACACCGCGAAAGATATCCGCGTGGCGCTCAACAAGCGCGTCTGGTCGGAACTGGTCGAACAGGCCATGCCCAGGAGCGCCATTGTCCAAATCATCGACAAGGCCGAGCCGAACCTCCGTCCGGTCAAGCCCAACAAACTGCTCAACGTCATCGCAGGGGTGATCGTCGGCCTGGGCATCGGCATCGGCCTGGCATTCTTCATCGAGTACCTCGACACCAGCGTCAAGACCATCGACGACGTCGAGCGGGCCTTGCAGGCGCCGGTCTTGGGCGTCATTCCGCAAAACGTCGGCTACCTCGTGTTCGAAGGCCCGGACAGCCCCCACGCCGAGGCTTACCGCGTGTTGCGCACGAACATCCTCTTCTCCCAAAAGGATCCCAAGCTCAACACCATCACCGTCGTTTCCGGCGGCGCCGGGGAAGGCAAATCCACGACCATCTTCAACCTCGCCACCGTGTTCGCCCAGAACGGCTCGCGCGTGCTCGTGGTCGACTCCGACCTTCGCCGTCCCAGCCTCCACAAAGTGCTCAAGGTTTCCAATTCCGTCGGCCTCACTAATTTCCTCCTCAAGCAGAATACGCTCGAGGAAGTCATCCAGACCACGCCGCTGGCCACCCTCGACTTCATGCCTTCCGGCAAACTGCCCAGCAGCTCGATGGGTGTGTTGAGCAGCGCCCAGATGAAGGAACTCATCCGCGACCTCAAGCGCCGCTACGATTACGTCTTTTTCGACTCCCCGCCCATCATGGGCGTCAGCGATGCCTCGATCCTCGCCAGCGAGGTCGATTGCGTCCTCCAGGTCATCCAGTATCGGCGCTACCCCCAGCCCATGACCATCCGCGCCAAGCAGATGATCGAAAAAGTCGGCGGCAACCTCCTCGGCATCGTCCTCAACAACATCAACATGGCTTCCGACGAGAACTACTACTACTACAGCGGCTACTACTACGATTACTACGCCAAGAGCGAAGACTCCAAACCCGAAGCCGGCGAACCCAACGGCAAACCCGCGGCCAGGCAGGAAGCCGGCATCGAAATCAAGCCCAAGTACTAAGCGGCGTTTTGACTGGTCCGATGAACCCCATGAATTTGAGAACTGTTCTCCGCGTTGGAGGACTGTTCCTGGCCCTCGCGTTCCCATTGCTCCTGGCCGGCTGCGGCAGCTTGGCCTACAACGACCCAAATGTTCCCGCCAGCGAGCGCTACTTCAATACAGTCGGAGCCCATCCCATCAACGCAACGGGATCCCAGGCCACCAGCACGGCAGAACCCCAGACCCTCAACCCGGCGGTAGCCCAGCCCAGAGCGGCTGGCGTGTCCAGCAATGCGCCGATCGGGCAGAGCGGGCAATCCTCCAGCAAGCTGGGCGTGGGCGATCTGCTGACGATCAGCTTTTCCGATATTCCTCCCAATAGTGGCCTGCCCAACGAGCTACAGCAACGGATCGGCGATGATGGCCTCATCACCCTCCCGTTCAACGTGCAGATTCAGGCGGCGGGCAAGACTCCGACTCAATTGAAACAGGAGATTCGAAAAGCATACGTCCCTGATTACTTCGTCAACCTTACGGTGAACGTGAAGTCGCAGGATCGATACGTCTACATTGATGGCGAAGTCAAGGTTCCGAACAAACTGTTCCACATCGAAGGCCTGACCGTCCTCCGGGCGATCTCCACGGCCGGCGGCTTTACCGACTTCGCCAACAAGAAAAAGATCGAAGTGCGGCGCGCGATCGGCGGCAAAGTCGAAACGGTCGACTGGTACAAAGCCCGGAAGAATCCCAAACTCGACCTGCCGTTGTACGTAAACGACCAGGTCTACGTACCGCGCGGGCTCCTCTAAGTGGTCCAACTTCAGTTCCTCAACGGCGCAAAGGCAGGCACCCAGTGGGTGGCCTGCCGGTTGCCTTTTTCCGTCGGGCGTTCCGCGCAGGATGACCTGCGCATCGAGAACGACGGTGTCTGGGACCGCCACGCGCGCGTCGAATTGCGCGACCGCCAGCGGGCGGTGCTGATCGCTTCCGAGCAAGCCCGCACCTCCGTGAATGGCCAGCCGATCCAGGAAGCCATCCTTCGCAACGGCGACGTCCTTCAAATCGGTTCGGTTCACCTCCAATTCGGTTTCAGTCCGGTCGCGCACCGAGACCTGCGGTTTCGGGAGGCCCTCACCTGGATTGGCATCGCCCTGATGGCCCTTGTCCAGGTCGCGCTGGTCTACGTGCTGACCCAATCTTAATGCCTGAAGTGCCGGACCCCCGTGAACACCATCGCCACATCGTGCGCGTTGGCCGCGGCGATGACCTCGTCGTCCCGCACAGAGCCGCCCGGTTGAATGGCAGCCGTCGCCCCCGCCGCCGCCGCCGCCACCAATCCGTCCGCAAATGGAAAAAACGCGTCGCTGCACACCCCGCTGCCCGCCAGTGACAGTCCCGCCTCGCCGGCTTTCCAGACCGCGATGCGGCTGGCGTCCAGCCGGCTCATCTGTCCAGCGCCGATGCCCAGCGTGCGTCCCGGCGCCGCAAAAACGATGGCGTTGCTCTTCACATGCTTGGCCACGCGCCAGCCGAAGAGCAGCGCCTCCAACTCGGACTCCGTCGGTTTGCGCCGGGTCACTTCCTTGAGTTCGGACGCGGCTACCCGTTTGAGGTCGCGTTCCTGCAACAGCCACGACTCCGCGCCCACCGCCCGCGCTTCAAGCGGCCCGCCAGCCGAGGAAGTTTTGAGCACGCGGATGAGCCGCAGGTTTTTCTTCTTCTGCAATAGTGCCAACGCGTCGGGCGCGAATTCCGGGGCCACGATCACTTCGCTAAAGACCTCCCCGATGGCTTCCGCGCACGGCAAATCGAGCCGCTGGTTCACCGCGATGATGCCGCCGAACGGGGCCTGCCGGTCCGTCGCGAAGGCCTTTTCCCATGCCTCACGCAGGCTCGCGCCCTGGCCAACGCCGCACGGGTTGGTGTGCTTGAGGATGGCCAGGGCCGGTCGTTCCCCGTCGAACTCGGCCATCAGGTTCGCCGCCGCCGTCAAGTCGAGAATATTGTTGTACGAAAGTTCCTTGCCGTGAAGTTGCCGGAAGTATTCACCAAAGCCTCCGTACAGGGCCGCTTTTTGGTGTGGATTCTCGCCGTAGCGCAATCGCTGCGCCAACGGCGCGTCCACCATGAGACGCGGCGGCATCTCGCCTGCCGCTTTCGGAATCGCGACCCCAAAGACTCTCGCCAGGTGCGCCGCAATCGCCGCGTCATACGCCGAAGTCCGGGCGTACACCTTCGCCGCCAGCTTGCGGCGCAATTCCAATGTCGTGCCCCCGGAGGCCGCGACCTGCCCGGCGACCTCCGCGTAGTCCGCCGGGTCGGTGACCACCGTCACACTCTCGTGGTTCTTGGCGGCGCTGCGCAGCATCGACGGCCCGCCGATGTCGATGTTCTCAATGGCCTCCTGCAACGGCACGTCCGGCCGCGCCACGGTCTGCTCGAACGGATACAAGTTCACCACGACCAGATCAATCGGGCCGATGCCATGCTGCTTGACTGCCGTCTCGTGCGCCGCATTGCCGCGCAAATACAACAGCCCGCCGTGGACTTTCGGGTGCAGCGTCTTGACGCGCCCATCCAGCATCTCGGGAAACCCCGTGTATTCGCCCAGTTCGATGACTGCCAGTCCGCCGTCACGCAACGCCCGGGCAGTGCCGCCCGTCGAGACCAGTTCGACCCCGGCGCGGGCCAGGACTTGCGCGAAGGCCAGCAGGCCGGTTTTGTCGGACACGGACAGCAGCGCCCGTTGAATTTGAGCCATAAGAAAATCGAGGCGCAAAATCTCCCCGGCGACCTCCGGCCCGTCAATCGAAGAATCGGCCTGCGCCATCAAACACTCCAGTGCGAATTCAAGCAAGGAGCACGGACAGCCTTGTCCGCGTGTTTTTTAGGCGTTCAGGCAAATTCGCGCGGACAAGGCTGTCCGCGCCCCCAAAGATTCCAGTTGAATCCCCCGGCTGACGGCTTACTTGTTTACGGGCGCGCGCGCCGGAACAACGGCGCCCGCCCGAAATACGTGCTGATGACCCTATCGCTCCACGGTCCTGCCTCAGACCCACCCCGGGCCCGTTAAGCCTTTGCGATGAAACCCACCGACCTGCGGGGCATCCTGCGGTACATTCCCCGATTCCGCGAAAAAGTCTTCGTCCTCGCCATCGACGGCGCCATCGTCACCGGCGAGAACTTCGCGAACCTGCTGCTGGATATCGCCGTGCTGCGCTCGCTCAATATCCGCGTCGTCATCGTCCACGGCGCCTCGGCGCAAATCAAGGTCCTCGGCGAGCAACAAGGCATCCAGCCGTCCGATCTGCTCGGCGGCGGCGTCACGAACGCCGACACGCTCAAGCTGGCGCTGACGGCGGCCAACCGGTTGACTCACGAGATCCTGGAGGGCTTGTCGGCGAACGATCTGCGCGCCGTCACCACCAACGGCATCATCGCCCATCCGATGGGCATCCTCCACGGCGTCGATCACCTGTTCACCGGCAAAGTCGAGCGGGTTGACGTGGAGCTGTTCCAGAGCCTCATTGGCCAGGGCATCCTCCCGGTCGTCCCGCCGCTGGGCTTCGACGGCGACGGCAAAACCTATCGGGTCAATTCGGACCACGTCGCCGTCTCGGTGGCCGAGGCGCTTCGGGCGACCAAGCTCATTTTCATCACGACCAGCGACGGCCTGTTTCATCAGGGCCAGCTCATCCGTCAGATGCTGGCGGGCGAGCTCGACCAAATCCTCGCGTTGCGCAAGAACGAAATCGTTCCCGAGATGCTCTCCAAGGCCATTCACGCCGCGGCGGCCTGCCGCGCCGGCGTCCCGCGCGTCCACATCATCAACGGCCTTGAGGATGAGGGGCTGTTGGCCGAGGTGTTTTCCAACGAAGGCGTCGGCACGCTCATTTACGCCAGCGAATATGAACAGATCCGCCGGGCGATGAAGAAGGACATCCGCGCCCTCCAGCTTCTGACCAAGCAAGCCGTCGACACCGACGAACTCGTGAAACGCACGCGCGTCTCGCTGGAAAAAAGCCTGGGCGACTACTTCATCGTCGAGATCGACAAGAACCCGGTCGCCTGCGTGGCGCTGCACGTTTACGCCGAGCAGAACAAAGGAGAACTGGGCTTCCTGTACGTGAGCCCCTCCCATGAAAACCAGGGCATTGGCCGAAAGCTGATCAACTTCGTTGAGAGCAAGGCACGCGAGCAGGGACTGGCGGAACTCATCGCGCTGTCCACGCAAGCTTTCACCTTCTTCACCAGCAAATGCGGCTTTGTGGAAGGCACGCCCGATGATTTGCCTCCGGCCCGGCGCGAGAAGTACGACGCCAGCGGCCGAAAGTCCAAGGTGCTCGTCAAAAAGCTGAAGTGAACGCCGATCCTCGCGTCATTCTTTTCAACCACGCTGCGGCGCTGAAGGCATGGAGTCCCGGCTTTAGCCGGTTGGGCATCCGGCTAGAACCAGCCCGCCATAACTTCGGTCGCGCTGCCGGCTAAAGCCGGGACTCCATGCGTGGAGCACCGCCCGCCGCTAAACAGATACTCAGCCCACGGACCGCGCCGGCGACGAGGCCGCGTCGCGTCGCGACGTTTGAAAACCTCTGGCGTAATTCAAGCGTCGCTCCGCGACGCTCCCGACTCTGGCATTGCACCGTGGGCTGAAGCCCACGGCTACCTTCGCGTCATCGCTACGCGGTGACGACTCCGCCCTGTCCTCTCGGCAAAGGCCCCGGCGAGGCACGCCGCGATTTTACGTCCCTGATTCGTGTTCATTCGTGGTTAAAGCCTGACCGAGATTACGTGTGGAATTGGGGTGGCCGCTTGCAGGTGCGTCCTGCCAGTTTTCTTTCCTCCCCTCGGCGCATCCAGCCATCCGGCTAAAGTTTCACCTCCGAATTGCCGCTTAATCTACTAGGTCTTAGGCACTGAGGCGCAAACCTTCAGGACCCGGAACTGAACCTCGAATAGACGCTATGCGAACCCAGCAATTGCAATGGTGCCTGGCGCTGACGGTTCTCCTGGCCAGCGCGGCTGTTGGCTCGGCCGTGATTCTTTATGGCACCGGGGACCCTGCTCGCAACACCACGCCACCGACCGGAAGCCTGACCAACAGCGGCTGGCAGTATCAAGGCCAATGGGGGCCCTATCTCGGAACGCCGATCTCCCCCAAATATTTCCTGGCCGCGGGGCATGTCGGCGGCACGGTCGGAGATCCGTTCGTTTTTCGAGGAGTGACCTACGTCACGACTTCGATGTACGACGATCCGAACAGCGATTTGCGCATCTGGCGGGTCTGCGGCGAATTCCCCGATTTTGCGCCGATCTACGATGGCCTGAGCGAACTGGGTCAGACGCTGGTGGTGTTCGGACGCGGCACGCAGCGGGGCGGGCCGGTCGTCGTTTCGGACCTGCTCGGTCCGACGACCAAAGGTTGGTTCTGGGGGCCGGCGGACGGTGTGCAGCGCTGGGGCGCCAACGTCGTGTCGGTCATCATCAACGGGGACAACATCGTGCCGCTGACCGGGACCCTGGGAGGCTCCGTGGGAGACATGCTCCAGGCGACTTTCGATGCAAACGGCTTGACCGACGAAGCTCACCTGTCCGTCGGTGATTCCAGCGGCGGCGTGTTCATCCAGGATGGCGGTGTTTGGAAACTGGCCGGCATCAACTACGGGGTCGAAGCCTTGTTCAATACGAACAACATCGGCACCGGATTCTTGGCGGCCGTCCCCGACAAAGGCGGACTTTACTCAGGAGGGCAGGGAAACTGGCAGCAAATGCCCGAGCTGCCGGCGGATGTTCCCAGCGCGCTCTACGCCACACGCGTCGCCTCGAATCTCGGATGGATACGCAGCGTACTTCAAGCCCCGCCGCCCGCGGAGCCGCCACCCAGGCTTGAATCCAGCCCCGCCGTTTCGGGCCCTTACGCGTCCGATGGCAATGCGGCCGTCGACGCTGGTGCTCGCACGTTCACTTTGGCCCGCCCTGCCCAAACCCGCTTCTTCCGTCTCAACGCCTGCGGTACCAGCCGCATCACCGGCATCTGGATTGTGGGGAGCAATCTCATCCTGCGTTACGAGTAGGGCGATTTACGATTTACGATTTGCGATTTACGCATCAGGTGTGGCGCGTCAATCGTCAATCGTAAATCGTAAATCCAAAACCATACTTTGAGATACTAACTCAAAGGGACTTGAATTCCCAGCGCAAGTCCGCGCCGTCGATGTGGAGTAGCGCCACGCTGCGAATAAGGTTAAAGCGCTGCGGTCCGGCGTAGCCGGGATTGAAGTAAAGCGTGCGGCCCAGTTGCCCGGCGTGCGGCTTGTGGGTGTGGCCGAAGACAACCACGTCCGGCGCTTCGCGGGCGATTCGATCCCGGATGCCATCGGCAGGTTGCCGCACCTCGACGATGTGGTGGACGAGAAACTTCCTGCCATCGAGTCCGATGACTTCCGTCTCGCGCAGGTTCAGCCCGGCATCGTTGTTGCCGAGCACGGCCGTGACGGGAGCGATCTTTTCCAACCGGACAATGATTTCACCCGAGCCGACGTCGCCGCCGTGCAGAATATGTTCGACCCCGTCGAAGAGCGCGGGGATTTGCGGGTCGAAGAGGCCGTGGGTGTCGGAGATGATGCCGAGAGTCATGGCGCGGCCGGGGAATCAGGACCGGGCGTCTTCGGGCTCGGGCTCGGCTTCGGGTTCCGGATCTTCCGCGGCGGGCTGCGGGGCTTCCTTTTCCCGCCGGGACTCGGCCGCGGTCAGTTTCATGGCGCCGACGAACAGGCCGGTGAACAGACCGCCGCTGAGCAGCGTGTTGAGGAAGAATCGCCAGGTCTCGGGGTATCCGCCCGCGCCTTTGGTGAGCGCGCGGATCCAACCGGCGAGGTCGCGCGTGTACTCGGGATTTCCAAACGGATTGAAGAACCACGCGGCCGTGTTGGTGAGCAGATAGAAAAGGACCGCGCCCAGCACGCCACCGCCAAGGAGCTTCAAGAAATGCGAGTGCGGCTTGAACCGCGTGCCGAACCAAATCAGGCAGGCATAGACGGCATAACTCACGAACATCGCCGGTTTCCACGCGTCGTAGCCGCGATGCTGATAATAGAAATTAAGCGCGACGTCGGTGGCCAGCATCGTCCCCAGGGGCAGCCACCACGCGAGCTTGCGCGGCAGGAAGACGCCGGCGCAGAACAGCAACGCGTACGCGGCGCTGAAGTTGTCCGGCAACAGCCCGGGCCATCGCGTCACGGCGAACACGGCCATGAGCAGCACGGCAAGCCAGAGGTTGGACTTTTCGTTCACTCGGGCCAATGATAAGGCCAGCGCCCGCGATGGCAAGGGCGCCTAATGGAAAAGCTGTTTGAAGTCATTCACGAGGACGACGCGTTGCAAGCCTCATCTCGCGGGTGCGGCTGCACGTCGCAGGACGCGGCGTGCCGCAGTTGATCCACCGCCTGGACCGCGAGACCAGCGGCGTAGTTCTCGTCGCCCAGGAGCCAGCGGCCGCGCGCCTCTGGCGACGGCGCTGGGAAGGCGGCGAAATCAAGAAGGTGTACCTGGCGATTGTTCACGGGAGCATGGCGCCCGACGAAATCGTAATCGACGCGCCGCTCGGCTGCGACGAAGGCAGCCGCGTCGCCATCAAGGACACCGTGCGCGCCGACGGCGCTCCCGCACAAACCGGTTTCCGCGTCCTGCGCAGGTTCGACCGGGACGGGAAAAGTTTCTCACTGCTCGAAGTCCGGCCGCTCACCGGGCGCAAGCATCAAATCCGCATCCACCTCGCCCACGCCGGCCACCCCATCGTGGGCGATAAACTGTACGGCGGCGACGAACAAATCTACCTTGATTTCGTCCTGGGCCGGCTTTCGGCGGAACAACGGGCGCGGCTGTTGTTGCCCAACCAGGCCCTTCACGCCCAATCCGTCCAATGGAGCAATGGCAGCCAGGAAATCCGCTTCGAGACGCGCGCGGAAAGTTGGTTCCTTGAATTCCTGCCGTCGGCCTGATTCAACCGTTCATGATTCCCGAGAAGCCTCGCCGCCTGGATCAAATCCTGTCGCGTTACGGCTATTGCAGTCGGAGCGAAGGGGCGGGCTGGCTTCGGGCGGGCCGGGTGATCGTTCGCGGCGCGCCCGCCGTCGCGCCCGCCGCCAGGGCGCTGCCTGCCGAAGTCCTGATTGACGGCGAGCCCATCGAGTCCCCCGGCGGCCTGCTCGCGCTGTTCCATAAGCCCGCCGGCTGCATCTGCTCGCACGCCGGGCGCGACGGGCCGACGATTTATGACCTGCTGCCCGCTCGCTGGCCGCTCCGTCATCCGCCGGTCACCAGTGTCGGCCGGCTCGACCGCGACACGACCGGGCTGCTGTTGCTCACGGATGACGGCGCGCTCGTCCAACGCTGGACTTCACCCCGCCACAAAGTGCCGAAGGTCTACGAGGTCTCCGTCGATGCCGACTTGCATCCCGAACTCATCGCGCTCTTCGCCTCAGGGACGCTTCCGCTCGAAGGTGAAGCCAAACCCTGCCTCCCGGCGAAGCTGGAAATCGTGAGCGCCCGCGAAGCCCGTCTTGAACTCGTCGAAGGCCGCTTTCACCAGGTGAAGCGCATGTTTGCCAGCCAGGGTTTCAACGTCACCCGCCTGCACCGAAGCCGCTTCGGCCAATTCGAGCTCGGCGATTTGCAGCCGGGTCAATGGCGGCTGCTTGCGTTGCCCGTTCCGCCGTGACGCTCCACTTATGATTACGGTCGTCGGCAGTCTGAACATGGACCTGTTCATTGACGTGGCACAGCTTCCTGCGCCGGGGGAAACAATCGTGGGAAAAAGCTTCCGCCGTTCCCCCGGCGGCAAAGGGGCGAACCAGGCCAGCGCCATCGCGCGCCTCGGGTACCCGGTGGCGATGATCGGGGCGGTCGGGCGTGACGGGTTCGGAGAAGAATTGATCCAGACTCTGGCGCGACAGGGCGTTCGTGTCGACGCCATCGCGCGCCGCGAGGGCGTCGCGAGTGGTACGGCGCTCATCGTTCTCGACGCCGCCGGGCAGAACCAGATCGTCATCGCGGCTGGCGCGAACGGCACGCTGGCCGCCGCCGACATTGGCGGGTGCGCGGTGCTCCTCCGCCAGTCGCGCGCGGTCATCGTGCAATTGGAGGTTCCGCTGGCGGCCGCGGAAGCGGCATTGCGGGCTGCGCGCGAAGCCGGCGCGGTGGCCGTGTTGAACCCCGCGCCGTTCGTTCCGGACTGTGATGCGTTGTTGCCGTTGTGCGACTGGCTTGTTCCAAATGAGACGGAGGCGTCGAAGTTGGCGGGCTTCGAGGTGCGCGACTTGGATTCGGCCGCGCGCGCTGCACGCCGTCTTCGGGAGGCGAGCCGCGGCTTGAACGTCCTGGTGACACTTGGCGCCGCAGGAGCGTGGCTCGACACGGCGGACTTCGCCGGACACATCCCGGCGTTTGCAGCCGAGGTCATCGATACCGTGGGCGCTGGCGACTCGTTCGTGGGTGCGTTCGTCACGAAACTGGTGGAGGGCGCCGCCCCTCACGAGGCGGCGCGCTTCGCCAGCGCCGCCGCAGCCATTGCAGTCACGCGGCACGGTGCCCAATCCGGCCCGTCACGCGCGGAGACGGATGCGTTCCTGCGGGAGCGCCACTTGCCAATTGCGCCGACGTAGAGCAGGCGTCTCGCCAGCCCGGCCGAGCGCAGCGAGGCCTTGGTGGCGCGAATGCCGCGCCTTTCGGCGCGGCGGGGCAGGCGGGACGCCTGCCCTACGTGCCCGGCGCACGTCGACCGCGGTCGTGCTTCCAAGCTGTGCCTTCCCCTGGACGGCCCAAATGGCGGGCTTGCACGCAGGCATGGGCGGTGTTAAACCCGCCTCGCTATGAAATGCCTCCTCCATTTCTCCTGGCTGCTTGCCTTACTGGTGGGCGCCACCACAGGTTCTTCTGCCGCTGACTCGACGGCGCCGGTGAAGCTGGTACGCACCCCGGATGACGGACTCCAGCCGCAGGCCCTCATGGATGCCAAAGGCACGCTGCACCTGGTCTACCTCAAAGGCGACCCCAAGGCGTGCGACGTGTTCTACGCGCGCCGCGCTGCCGGGCGGACGAACTTTTCGGCGCCGCTCCGCGTGAACAGCGAGCCGTGCAGCGCCATCGCGGTCGGGACCATTCGCGGCGCGCAGTTTGCCCTCGGCCGCAACGGCCGCGTGCACGTCGCCTGGAACGGCTCCGGCAACCAAAAAAAGTCCGAGCCCGGCGCGCCGATGCTTTACGCGCGGCTGAACGAAGCGGGCGATGCCTTCGAGCCGCAGCGCGACCTGATGACCGCCACGATGCACCTGGACGGCGGCGGTTCCGTCGCGGCGGACGGCGCGGGCGATGTTTATGTCCTCTGGCACGCGGCACCCGTCGAAGGCCCGAAGGGCGAGCAGAACCGCGGCGTTTACATGGCGAAATCGGCGGACGATGGAAGCACGTTCACGAACGAGCGAAAAATCAATCCGACGGCGACCGGCGCGTGCGGCTGCTGCGGCTTGAAGGCATTGGCCGATTCACGTGGCCGATTGAGTGTGCTGTACCGCGCTGCGAGTGGCGGGATGGATCGCGACGTGACCCTGCTGCTGTCGAAGGACGAGGGGAAAACTTTTCAGTCCACGGTGCTGGACCCGTGGCGCGTGCCGACCTGTCCGATGAGCAGCATGATGCTTTACTCGTCAGGCTCCGGTTCGCTCCTGGCGGCGTGGGAAACCCAGGGGCAAGTGCGCCGTTCGAGCATCGTGGCGGACACGGCTGAGGCCGCTGCTCCGCAGGCTCCCGCCGGACGCGGAGCGGGCCGGAAGCATCCGGTCCTGGCGGAAGGCGGGAAAGGCGGCAAGTTGCAGTTGACGGCGTGGACCGAAGGCACAGGGTGGCAAAAGGGCGGAGCGGTGGCGTGGGAGTTGGTCGACCTCGATGCCGGCACGAGAACTTCAGGCCGCACGGACGGCGTGCCCGCGTGGGGCAAAGTGGCGGCGGTGGCTGAGGCGGACGGGACATTCACGATTTTTTATTGAAGCCGGTTCGCCCATGCCGAAAGAATCCAATTGGCGCATTGCCCTGCTGGCGCTCGGGATCGTTCTCGTCGACCAACTCTCCAAGCTGATCGTCCAGAACCACCTCGGCTTCGGCGAGCAGCGGGAGGTGGTGAAGGGCTTTCTCAGACTCGTGCACTGGCAGAACACGGGCGCGGCCTGGAGTATGTTTACCGGAAACAACGGCGCGCTGGCGATCGTGGCCATTGTCGCGCTGGTGGGACTGGTGCTGGCACGGCGTTACTTCGATTCGCACACCGCCGGCGGCCAGGCCAGCCTCGGGCTGATCCTGGGCGGCATCACGGGCAACGTCATCGATCGGCTGCTGCCCGGCCGGCAACACGTCATCGATTTCATCTACTTTTATGTCGTCCGGCGCGACGGCTCGGAGGTCGGTTTCCCTGCGTTCAATGTGGCGGACAGCGCGATTTGCATCGGCGTGGGGCTTTTGTTCATACTGTCCTGGCGGCGCAAAACAGGGGAGGTTCGGGAGAAATCCCCGGCCGCCCAGTGAAGTCGGAGCGGGCTCGAGTCAGACCCTCGCCGCCTCCAAAATCCGCGTTCACCTCCGACCGGCACTTCGCATCATGAGCTTGAGGACACAGCGGTCCGTAGCCGCCCACATGAGGAGAAACGAGGGCCTGTGGCCGGGCATCTTCACCTTGACCCGGTAGGGCGAGGCTCCTGCCGAGCCGGAACTTCCGCTTTGATCACGGCTCGGCAGGAGCCTCGCCCTACAGGCGTCATGAATAGGCGGAGAACGCGGACGAACGGTCCTTCCGCCTCCTCACGCCGGCGGCTACAATCCTTGGTGAGACATTCAGGCTGATCCAAGCCTGGCGTTTCCACTCAGAGCAGAATGACAGCGGCGCGCACGGACACTTTCACCATCGACCGAACGCTGCCAGGCGAGCGCCTGGACAAGTTTTTGTCCGGCCGCTATCCGGCAGTGTCGCGCGGCGCCATGCAGCGGCTCATCGATCAAGGGCACATCCAGGTCAACGCCCGGCCGGCCCGGCCGACCCAGACCCCACGCGCCGGCGACGTGGTGGTGGTGCATTTCCCCGAAGCCCGGCCGGCCGCGGCGCAGCCGGAGGACATCTCGCTGGACGTGCTGTTCGAGGACGGCGATTTGCTCGTGCTGAACAAGGCGCCCGGCATCGTGGTGCATCCGGCCGCGGGCAACGAGGAACACACACTGGTCAACGCGCTGCTCCACCACTGCCAGGGCCAGCTCAGCGGCATCGGCGGCGTGGCCCGGCCGGGCATCGTGCATCGTCTGGACAAGGAAACGAGCGGCTGCCTCGTCGTCGCGAAGAATGACGCCGCGCACCTGGCGTTGAGCGCACAATTCTCCGATCGCACGACGGAGAAGACGTATCTGGCGATTCTGTGCGGCGCAGTGCCGCGGGACTCGGGCGAAATCCGCGCCGCCATCGCGCGCCATCCTTCACACCGCAAGCGCATGGCGGTCAGCCAGGGCGAGGGCCGCGAAGCCCACACCCGCTACCGGGTCGCCGAGCGCCTGCGGTGCGCGACGCTGGTCGAGGCGGACCTGCACACCGGCAGGACACATCAGTTGCGCGTGCATTTTCAACACATTGGGTTTCCCATCGCGGGCGACGAGACGTACGGCGCCAGCCAATCGAAGAAGCTCGCGGAGTTGACAGGCTACACTGCTCCGCGCGTGCTGCTTCACGCTCACAGGCTTTCCTTCATTCATCCACGCAGTGGCCGGCGCCGGCGATTTACGGCGCCCTGGCCGGAGGATTTTCAGCGGGCGCTGGAGGCGTTGCGGGTCTCGGGCTGAGGGAATGCTGCTGTCGAATGTGCGGGAGAGGAATTCGAGCGCCGGGCGGCGCGTCGGGAATGGCAGTCGAATTGAGACAGCTGAATTGGGAATCTGAAATTCATTTGGCTGGAGTTTGGGGCCATGCTCACAGGGACGTCTGCGCCCGGCCGGTCAAGCCAGATTTTTGCGATACCAATTCAAGGCGGACTCCAGCCCGGCCGCGACCGTTTGCCCGGGCGCGTAGCCGAGCCTCTGGCGGGCCCGTGCAATATCGGCCTGCGAATGGCGGATGTCGCCGGGGCGGAAATCGCAATACTCCGGCTGCCGCCGGGCGATGGCCGGATCGTGCCTGGCCAGCAAATCGCGCAACGTCGCAAAGAGCTGGTTCAGACTGGTGCGTTCGCCGCAAGCGATGTTGTAAACCCCGTTCAATGCCTCGGCCTTCGGCGCCGTCGCCGCGAGGAGGTTCGCCTGGACGACGTTGTCAATCGGGCAGAAATCCCGCGTGGTCTCGCCGTCGCCGAAGATTTGGACCGGCTCGTTTCGCAGGAGCGCGCGAATCCACTTCGGGATCACCGCGGCGTATGCGCCGTTCGGATCCTGGCGCGGGCCGAATACGTTGAAGTAGCGCAGCCCGAAAGTGGCCAGCCCGTGACGGTGAGCGAAAGCCGCTGCGTCAACTTCATTGCTTCGCTTCGAGGCGGCGTAGGGCGAGCGCGGCCGGCCAATCTTCTCTTCTGTCATGCTCTCGCCTGGCTGGTCGCCGTAGACGGCGCTGCTCGACGCGTAGACGAGCCGGCTGACGCCGCAGTCGTGCGCGCTCTGCAACAGGTTGAGCGTGCCCTGCACGTTGACCGCGTGCGTCGTCAGCGGTTCGGCAATGGACAGCGGCACGGACACGAGCGCGGCGTGGTGCAGCACGATGTCCACGCCGGCGCACGCTTTGCTGCAGAGCGCTGCGTCGCGAATGTCGCCCTCGAAGAATTGGAAGCGCGACCATTGCGGCGCGAGGACGGCGGCCTGGACGCCGTTGAGGTTGCGCCGGTGGCCGGTCGAGAAGTTATCGAGGCCAATCACGCACTGGTCCAGCCGAAGGAGATGCTCGACCAGGTGCGAGCCGATGAACCCGGCCGCGCCAGTGACGAGCCAGCGTTTCGGCTGGGAACAGAGTTGCTCGCGGACTGAATCGAAGGCAGACAAGGGGCGGGTCTTGACTGCGGCCATCGCGTTGCGCGTATCGACGATGCAGTCGCACCAGTCGGCCAATTCCTGATAGTTCACGGCCGTGTGCGCGGTGGAAATCAAAACGGCGTCGAACGCGCGGACGGACTTCTCGCTCCACTCGATGGACTTCGTTCCCGTCCAATGCCCGTGCCCGCGCGTCGGGCGGATGACAGGGATGTGCGGGTCGTAGTAGGCCACGAAGGCGCCCCGCTGCTGGAGCAGGTCGAGCAAGGCCAGGGACGGCGACTCGCGCAAGTCGTCCACGTCGGCTTTGTACGCCAGGCCGACGAGGAGAACGCGGCTGCCCTGGATCGACTTTTGATGCGCATCGAGGGCTTCAGCGATGCGGCTTAGGACCCGCTGCGGCATGCCGGTGTTTATCTCCCCGGCCAGCTCAATGAAGCGCGTGTGCTGCCCGTACTGGCGGGCCTTCCAAGCAAGGTAAAATGGATCAATCGGGATGCAATGTCCGCCCAGGCCCGGCCCTGGATAAAACGGCATGAAACCGAAGGGCTTTGTTTTCGCGGCGTGGATGACCTCCCACACGTCGATGCCCATCGCGGAGTAAACGACTTTGAGTTCGTTCACCAGCGCGATGTTGACGGAGCGGAAGATGTTTTCCAGCAGCTTCGTCGCCTCGGCGGCGCGGCACGAGGAGACGGGCACGAGGGTTTTGAAAGCCCGGCTGTATAGTGCCTTCGCCCTCTCCAGGCAGGCCGGCGTCAGGCCGCCGATGACTTTGGGGATATCCGCGATCCGGCTGGTCGTGACGCCGGGATCGTCGCGCTCCGGCGAGTAGGCCAGATGGAAATCCGCGCCCGCCTTGAGTCCCGAGCCTTTTTCGAGAACCGGCCGCAAGTCCTCCTCCGTCGTGCCGGGGTAGGTCGTCGACTCGAGCACGACCAGGATACCCCGGTGCAGATGCGGGGCGATGCTCTGGCCGGTCTTGAGAATGTAGGAAATGTCCGGCTCGCGGTTCTTGTTCAACGGCGTCGGCACGCAGAGGATCACGGCTTGGACTTCGCGGATGCGGCTGAAGTCCGTCGACGCCGCAAAGGCGCCGCTCCGGACCTGTTGCTCGAGGTCGGCGCTGGCGATGTGTTTGATGTAACTGCGGCCGGCGTTGCAGGCGTCGACCTTGGCGGGGTCGTTGTCCAGACCGAGGACCCGGATGCCGGAACGTGCGAATTGCAAGGAGAGTGGCAGGCCGACGTAGCCCAGGCCGATGACGGCGACATTCATTGATAATGGCAGACTCATCAGCCGGCCGTCGAAAAACAGGGAGTTTGTATCCAGAAGGACGCACGGCGGCGCAACCGGGACACCAAGAATAAGCCATTCGCCGCGGAGGGCAATGCGCAAAATCCGGCTTCGGCTCAAGCGGCAGGGCGGATTCAAGAAAGGAGCGCGGACAGCTTTGTCCGCGTGTTTCTTGGTTTTGGCTCAGATTCGCGCGGACAAAGCTGTCCGCGCTCCTGTGCCGGCCGGGTCTTGAATCCTCCCGGCTCAAGCCCCCGCGGCGTCCTGCCGATGCTAAGGCGGGCAGGCCTATCGGGCCGGCACTCCAGTCCGGACCCATGGCCCCGTGTGCTGATTGCGGGCATGAAAACAGTATTGATTATTGAAGACGACCGCGCGGTTGCCGCGACGTATCGTCACAAATTCAAAGAGGCCGGCTTCCGCGTCGAAGTCGCGCCCGATGGAGTCGAAGGGGTGAAACTCGTCTCGACGCTCCGTCCGGACGCCGTCGTTCTTGACTTGTTGATGCCCCGGATGGACGGCATCGAAGTGCTCAAATTCATCCGCGGCCACGGCGAGTTGAGCGGCACGCCGGTGGTGGTCTTCTCCAACTCCTACATGACGAGCCTCGTGGAATCCGCCTGGCGGGCGGGAGCCGACGAGTGTCTCATGAAGTCCAGCACGATGCCCGGGCAACTGCTCGAGGCGGTCAAAAAAGTAATGTCCCGCACGGGACACCGCCGTACCGTGCCAACGCCGGTTCCTGTCGTGGCGGTGCAGTTGGCCCCTCCAGCGATCGTGCCGCTGGGCTTCTCGGTCCCGCCAACCGTGGTGACCCGCCCACCGGCCTCGAAGCCGGCGCCGGCGCCCAGGGCGCCAGCCGTCAAGCCTCGTGCGCCGATTGGCTTCGATTCAGCCGCGATTTCCCCCGTCCCGAGGGCGACGCCGGCGTCCGGCAGGGCGAGCGACCGGTTCACGATCAATTACGAGGAGGCGGCGGAGACCGCGTCTGCGCCGAAGCCCCCGTCGGGCACGACTTACTTCGTCGTCCGCTCGCAGTTGGTGGCCGAGCCGGACACGGAGTTTCAGGCGCAGATTCGCGAGCTTTTCCTGGCAGGGTCGGGTGCGCGGCTCGAAAGCATCCGCGACCTGGCGGCAGCGTTTGTCCAGGACGACGACGCAGTGGAGCGGGCGACGCACCTCGAAGGCCTTTTTCGACTGGTCCACGCGCTGGCGGGCAACGCTGGCCTGGCCGGCTGCGCGCTCATCGCCCAGTTTGCCAGCACGTTCGAGGTGCTGCTGAAGGAACTGCGCGACCAGCCTCGTTATCTTGGCGGTTCGACGCTCAACACCGTGGCCCGGTCTGTGGAGGCGCTCGAGGGCATGTTCGTCAGCCCGGAAGAGATCGATTCGTCCGCGACCCCGCCCCTGTCCGCATTGGTGGTCGAGGCCGACGCGGAGTCTGTCCAAACCGCGACCGCCGCGCTGGAGGCCGCACGGGTGAAGACCACGGCCACGGCCGATCCGGTCTTCGGAATGGGCCAGCTTGCCTCGACGTCGTACGACCTGGTCGTGGCCGGGATCAACCTTTCGGGGATGACGGGGTTCGAGTTGCTGGCGCATATGGAAGTGCTTCCGAACCACGCGCAGACGCCCATCGTATTCGTGACCACGCACGACAACTTCGCCAGCTACATGCTCGACGGCCTGGTGGCCAGGCACGACCTGATCGCCAAGCCCTACCCGTCCATCGAACTGACCCTCAAGGCGCTGGCCTGGTTGTATCGCGAGCGCTTCCAGCCGTAATGGGCCTCACTGCGCCAGTTCGCGCAATCGCTGCTGGCGCTCCGGTTTCTTGAGTTTCCCGAGAGCCGCTGCCTCCTTGTAGAACTTCCCCAGGTCGCCGCCTTGCGCTGCGAGCATCCGTTGAAACGCGGGCACCAGGGCGTAGTAGGTGTCAACGGTGTTGAGCAGGGCGTTGTTGAGCGGTTGGCTGAACCAGCCGTCGTACTCCGTGCTGCCGCCCCAGCGGGCCTTCGTTTCGGCGTAGTCCCGGCGGAGTTGCTCGAACACCGAGGCCTTTTCGCGCCGCCATTCGGCGCACGCGCACATTCCACTGCCGGTCTGACTACGGGCGAGCGAACCGCTCTGCGCCGCTTCAATCGACGCGTACAACTGCTTCATCCTGGCCCGGGCGCTTGCGACGAGTGCCAGAAACTGCTGCCGTCGTGCCACCGCCTGGCGATGGCGCGCCAATTCGGCCGAATCGCCGCGGGCCTGAAGCCAGCGCTCGACCCCTTCGTCCGCCACGGCCGTGGCAAACGCCTCGTCGAAGTCGGTGTCGCCGCCCACGAAAAGACGCTGATGGGCCAACTCATGGAACAGGAGTTCCGCAAGGTCCGTGTCGTCGTTAAACAGAAACGTGTTCAGCACCGGGTCGCGGAACCAGCCGAGTGTCGAGTACGCCTCGACGCCGCCCAGGTGAACGTCGAAGCCCTTGCGCTCCAGTTTCACGGCAAAGCGGCGCGCCCTGGCTTCGTCAAAGTAACCCTGGTACTCCAGCCGCCCGACGACCGGATACCACCACGCCCTGGCCTCCAGCGAAAACTCCGGCGCGGCGTAGACGCTCCACACCGCAAAGCGCCGGCCCAGGTCCGCGTAATGGCGGTAGTGCCCGTTGGCCGGCAGGCGCAGTTCGTCTTCCGCGAACCGGCGGATGCCCAGCACAAGCTTCAGTCGTTCCTTCAGTTCTGGCGGGGTTTTCGGATCGGCAAGCAGGGCCTGGATCGGCTGTTTGCGATGGAGAATCTGGCACTGGCCGTGGACAGCCTGGGCATAGTAGCCAACCGTGCCGCAACCCGCCAACAGTGGCAGGAGCATTACGAAAGCGAAGTAGATTCCGCGCACCGCGCGGCAGCGTCGCGGAAGTGCCACCAGGGTCAAGGTCGTGCCGGAAACGTAGGGCAGGCGTCTCGCCTGCCCAGCCGCGCCGAACGGCGCGGCTTTCGAAACACCACGGCTTCGCTTTGCTCGGCCGGGCAGGCGAGACGTCTGCTCTACATTGCTGGTATTGGCAAGGTGCGCACGCGCGACACATCCGATTGCCTCCGCGGAGGGCACAGCGCCGAAACTCAATAGCCCAGCCGGCTCAACTCGGTTTCGAGCGCCTGCTGGAACGCCGTCATGTCCGCGGCGGACGGCTTGTAACCCTGTTGAGCCGGCGCGACGCCGAGCCGGCCGTACTGGTCCATGTACCAGCCGCCGGTCTGCCCGTCGCTGAACCGGACACTCCCGCTGACCAACGCGCCCGGCCGCGCGACCGTATCCACCACCACCGAGACCCCACGGCCCGCGGGGTCCGCCGCGGATGCGGGGGCAGTTTCAGCGGCCGGCGAATTTCCACGCGAGGAGGCCAGCGGATCGGCCCCTGCGCCAGCCTGGCTCTCTGCCCTGTTCGTGGGCGCGGCCAGCGTGGGAATCTTTTCCTCCTTTGGCCGCGCAGCGTCCTTGGGGACCAGCTTCAAATCGTCCACCATGAAGCGCACTTCCATGTACGTCAGGTTCACTCCCAGTTCCGACGCGAGCCGCTTCTGGATGTCCGACAGGGCAAGTCCCTCGGCGACCCATGCGGCGAACTTCCGCTGCTGTGATTCGTCCAGCTTCAAATTCACGGGCGCTATTTTGGGGCCGAATTGGTTCGCAATTCAATCCGGAAACCACAGCGCAACCTCATTTTTTCGGCGAGAGAGTGACGACGATCAACTCGGGTTTAGAGCTGGGCCCGCGGGGCTCGAAACCCTCGGGACGGCCATCGAGATTGTCATGGAACGCAATTCTGAGCGTGGCCCCATCGCGCGAGTAAAGCATCCAGCCCGATCGTTCTTCTGCCGGTTCGATTGAAGTAAGATGGAATGCCTTCGGCCCGGCCTTTCCGTCCAGCTCGAGAGCGAACCGCGCCGTTCCCTTTTGGGGCAATTGCAAAATCAGTTCGTTGCCCTGGAATCTCCAGTTGCCTTCCAGCAGCGAAGGATCGCGACGCTCTTTGCCGTTCAGGGTCGCTTTGACCACAGTCCACGAGCCTTGCAGCTCCTTGAAGCCACTCTTGTTCCGATCCATTGTGACAGGCCCTGTGGGAGGGCGCTCATCCGAAGGCCGAGCCGGAGGCTTATCAGAATAATGAGTCTGACCGTTGGAATCCTTCCACTTGTAGAGTTGATCGAAAGTCAGTTTGGAGGTCAGCAGTGCTTTGACGGTGGCAAGCGCGTCCTCGGGCGAGTTGACGAAAATTTCCATCGAAGGACCCGTCATGCGCTCCCTGACGAAGGGCTCCGAACGCAGCTTGCCGCAGACGACGATCTTGACCTGCTTGTTGAGGTTCCGTCCCGTGAACGCCGAGAATTCCTCACTTTTCTCCGGCGTGAGCGTGACCTGCAACCGGGTCCGCCCTGAAGTGTCAATCATTGCCTCGGTGACGTCGCCCGGTGAAAGCGAAAAGGTGGAATCGGCCGGTGTCTGCGCGCGCAGCGAAAGCGGCGCAAGAGCGAGAAGAATGACGAGGAGTATCGAAGGTTTCATTGAAATGGCGCTGCAGCGCTTGGTTACAGTAGCTTTGAGGCTCCGCGCGCTACGCCTTCCTCGTGCTCTGGATCCTTGGCGCGCTCCGCTCAAAGCCACCATTGGGGTTAGGCCACGTCGTTGTCATAACTCGAACATCACCGGCCAATAAACCTCCCGAAAAATCTCAACGCTTCGCCCACGCCTCGGCCTACGGACTGGCGAAGCTTGGGACGCTGTGCCGGAGTATCCGCAAAGTCTGTCGGCTCGAAAAACATGTATGCTTGGCACGACTGGTCTGGCTGCACAGTCACGTGAACGCTGTAAAGCATCCGGTCGGCAACGCCAAGTGGATAATGCCAAATCTCAAAACCCGCCTGCGGGTCTCTGTGCGGTGGCTCGCCATACTGCGCTACCAACTCCGCTGCTCGCTGGCACTTCTGCATCTCCGCAAGGCGGCGCGTCCATGCTTGGAGATTCGCGGACATAGTGGCCGACCCAAACTCAGCGACCCGGCCCGCGAGGGCGTTCGATTGCAACCAGAGCGCGATGGCCGGGCAGCGCATGGTTAGGCCACGTCCTCATGCTATGCAAAGCGTGCGACATGATACCAAACCACCGTCCACTTGTCGCCGCGTTTCTCCAACACAGCGGTAAGCATCGCGGCGTGTGCCCACGGTCCAACGCCTGCACGAACCACAGCGCGAGTGCCATCGTTGGAATATCCTGGCAAATAAGCATCCAAAAACCCACGAGCTTTGGGATGCACATCCGCAAACGAAGCAGACAATCGCCTGCCCCTCGAAATCTCGCTCAAATTCGTAACCACGATTCCTGCCGCAAACGTCAGATTTGTGTAGTATGCCGTGACTGAATCATAGGTGTCTGGCTTGGCAGCGGCTGGTGTGTTTCGTCTGCGCAAATCAGTCTCGGCGTCACTCGGCAGTGTCCGGCTGTCAATCTCGGAGCGAATCTGGTGAGACATCAGGAAGCCTGTCTTCTCAGGAGTGCGCGTGTGCAAGAGGATGCTCGCCCCGTTGGTGGAAACTCGCGTCACGTCGAACGCCGGGTCGGCCAAAAGATGCAACAACAGTGTCTCCAATACTTGGCGGTCTCGCTCATCTGGCAGGGCCGGCGTCGCTCCCGACGCAGGCTGGAGAAAAGCGCAAATGATGCATAGCAACGTAAAGCGCGAGAAAGTGCTGAGTGCGGTCATGTGGCCTAACGTTCCAGATCAGCGACCCGGCGCCACTGTTCTTCGATTGTCAACCAGAGCGCCATCGCCGGGTTCGCTGCATCTGGTTTGTTCGGCCAGCTATTTCTCTTCTGGCAATGCATACTGGTTTAATAGATCGGACACCTTCTGTTTGCCGTAGCTGCGGATCAGGCTCTCTATCCGGTCGCGGCCGTCCGTATAGCCGGACTCTGCACCGACTACCTCCTCCTGCCAACCATTCATCTGCAGTGGAGAAGGATCGTCAAACTCGATGTTCTTGGCGTACCTCTGCACTGCGATCAACCAGCCACGCTCATAGGCGTCCACGTACCGCTCAATGGCACTGTTGCCTGCCATATAGCCGGGATGGTCTTTGGAGAAATTCCCCGACCGATACTCCCTAGGGACCTCAACGTCGTGAACAAGGGTCAGCTTTTCCCTCGTGCTCGCGCATCCGCAAGCGACGAGAGCCAGAATGGTCAATAGGCAGCGCGTCATGTTTTACGCCGAACAGTTTAATTGAGCTTCAAAAGTGATGCCTGATTCGCAATCAGGTCACGGACAGTAGTTATTCATTTCCTGCTGGTCAACAGGGATTTAGACAGGAATTCGGACGCGGCTGCTTCGACCTGTTCCACGAATTGGCGATTCCGTTTAACCAGCCTGGCTAGATTGCCCAACCCGGAACTCGGAACCCGGAACCCGGAACTCCAAACCCCTACGCCGAACCGAGTGACGGCCTTTCAGGCTTTGGAGAGGGTGTAGGTAACGTTGATCTGGGCCTCCGCTCGTCCGACTCGCTTCAGCCCAGGCTATAACAGGACGGGCCTTCAGCCCGGTGCGAGCTTGCCACCGCTTTGACATTGGGCATTCCGAAGGTTAGAAAGCCCTTCAGCATGTTGAAGCCCCCGCGCCATCTCTCCGCCTTTGCCTGCCTGCTGGCGTTCCCGGCCCTGACCGGGAGCATCGGCAGGGCGGGCAGCCAGACCGGCCCGGAGGCCCTTCGCTATTGGCCGCAATGGCGGGGGCCACTGGCCAGCGGCATCGCCCCTCGCGCCGAGCCGCCCATACATTGGAGTGAAACCAACAACGTCCGCTGGAAACTGCTTCTGCCGGGCAAGGGCCATTCCACGCCCATCGTTTTCGGCGACCGCATTTTCCTCACCGCGGGGGTGCCGGTGGGCGAGGCCCAGAAGCCGGTCTATGACAACGCCCCCGGCACCCACGACAACGTGCCGGTCACCCACCGTCATCAATTTGTCGTCCTTGCCGTGCAGCGGCGCGACGGGAAAATCCTGTGGATGAAACCCGTGCGCGAAGAGTTTCCTCACGAAGGCGGTCATGAGACCGGCAGCCTGGCTTCCAATTCGCCGGTCACCGACGGCGAGTTCCTTTACGCCTTCTTCGGTTCGCGCGGACTCTATTGCCTCGATCTGAATGGCGAGATGAAGTGGGAAAAGGATTTTGGCCGGATGCAAACCCTCCACGCCCACGGCGAAGGCAGTTCGCCCGTGCTCCACGGTCACACGCTCATCCTCTGCTGGGACCACGAAGGCGATTCCGCTCTCTACGCGCTCGATAAGCGCACTGGCGAGGTTCGCTGGAAAAAGGCTCGCGACGAAAAGACCTCGTGGTCCACGCCGCTGGTGGTCGAACACGAAGGCAAGCCGCAGGTCGTCGTCAGCGCGACCAGGCGCGTGCGCGGCTACGACCTGGCGACCGGCAAGCTGCTCTGGGAGTGTGCTGGCCTCACCGATAACGTCGTCTCGTCGCCGGTGTCTGGCCACGGCATGGTTTTCGCCGGCAACAGCTACTACCAGCAGTCGATGCTCGCCATCCGCCTGGCCGGGGCCAAGGGCGACCTCACCGACACCAAACAAGTCGCCTGGAAGCTCAACCGCCTCACGCCCTACGTTTCCTCGCCGCTGCTTTACGACGACACGCTCTATTTCCTGCGGCACAACCAGAACATCCTTTCCCGGCTCGAACCGGCGACCGGCAAACCGCGCGGCGAACCGCTCCGGCTAGAAGGCATCCGCGAAATCTTTGCCTCCCCTGTCGGCGCTGCGGGTCGCCTTTACATCACCGGCCGCGACGGGAGGACTATTGTCCTGCGTCACGACCGGAATAACGCCACGCTGGCGCTCAATCGCCTCGACGACGCCTTCAGCGCCTCGCCCGCGCTGGTGGACAAGGAGCTTTACCTGCGCGGCGAGCGTTACCTCTACTGCATCGCCGAGCAGCCGCCCGGCGGTTGAACGGCGAGTCGCAAGGCGCTACAGTCCCGCCATGATTACGGCCAAACAACTCCGGGAACAGCTTCAGGCCAAGCCGTTCAAGCCCTTCCGGATCTGCTTGTCGGACGGCACGCATCACGACATCACCAATCACGACATGGCGTTCGTCGGCAAGAACACCGTGGAGATTGGCCTCAACCTTGACCCGGACGGCTTTGCAGAGTACTTCGCTCGTTGCTCTAACCTTCACATCACCAAGCTTGAAGATCTGCCCGAAGGCGTCGCCCGCTGACCGAGGCGCGGCTGTGCCTGTAAAGCCAGCCGCAGAGCGTGGCAGGTTAGCGTTGTCGAATCGGGTTGAGCCATTGTAGCGCAGGCTGCCCAGCCTGCTGTTTCGCGGGTTGCCAACCCGCGAATCTGCGAACCGAGCGGACCGTTGTTGGGCACTCAGGACGTTCGCCGACTGGCAGTCGACGAAACAGCAGACAGGGCTGTCTGCGCTACCCGCCCCGCGTGGTTTGGACGCCGATGCAACAAAGCGATTCGCTGCCGCAAGTCTCCGCCACAGCCGCGCTTCTCCTGAAGCACGTTGGTGAAAATGCCAAGTCGCGCGCCCCGACAGGAAGCGGCTGGAAAAAATTTCTTTTGCGCCGCCAGAGAATCGGCTTAAATGCCGCCCACTATGAGCATCTTGAACGTTCTAACTGTATCTGTCTCCTCCCTGACACTGCTTTGTCTCATCGGCATGGCTCAAGCCGCCGATTCGAAACTGGCCGACGGCGTTTATGCCGAATTCGACACAACGAAAGGCAAAATCGTCTGCCAGCTTGAATTCGAAAAGACGCCCCGCACCGTCGCCAGTTTCGTGGGCCTGGCCGAGGGGACCAAAAACTATTCGCGGGATGGCAGCGAACCCAAGAAGCAGGACAAGCCCTTCTACGACGGCCTGAAGTTCCATCGTGTCATCAAGGAGCCAAGACCTTTCATGATTCAGGGCGGCGACCCCCAGGGCAACGGCAGCGGCGGACCGGGATACCGGTTTAAGGACGAGTGCCTGCCCGAACTCAAGCACGACAAGCCGGGCATCCTCTCTATGGCCAATTCGGACCCACAAGGCTCCAAGAGACCGTATTCCAACACAGGAAACTCGAACGGCAGCCAGTTCTTCATCACGCACGTCCCGACGCCGCACCTCGATGGCCTGCACACCGTCTTCGGCCATGTCGTCGAAGGCCAGGACGTGGTGAACAAAATCGATGTCGGCGACACCATCAATTCCATCAAGATCGTCCGCATCGGTGACAAGGCCAAGGGCTTCAAAGGCGACCAGGCTGACTTCGAGAAGTATTCCAAGTAATCCCAAGTCCGCGAGGACGCCCGAAAATAGCCCAGCGATTTATCGCTGGGCACTCGACCCGCCAGCCCCTCAAGTCCCGTAGGGACGGAAGAACGCCTCGCTCTGCCGTCACTACGGGACTCCGAACGCCGACTCCCCAGTACCTAGCGATGAATCGCTGGGTACTATTTTCAACACGTCCCTCACGGGACGCCAAAGAGATACCCGGGATGAGACCTGGAACCCGCTCGCGAAGAGATGTTCCGAATTCCCGAGAGGCATTAGGGCCCGGAGGCTTGCGCCCACCGATTCGCACTTCGCCCCGGCTGCGGGTGCCAATGGCTTTCCGCGCGCTCGCCGGGGTTTCCCCTAGGGCGTGACTTGGGTTTCTACGGGTCTCATCGATAGTAACTCACCCACTTACTTTCACAGGCCGGCGTGTCGAAATTGGTCCGAGTCCGGGACCCGCTTCTCGCACCTCGGACAACTATTCAGAACTCATGAAGACTGTTCGACTCACGGTACGACGAGGGTGGCTGGCGGCGGTCATCGGTGTGCTCGGCATCATCGGGGGCGCCCGTCAGCAAGTGTGGGCGAGCAGCGCCCTCATCCCGCAATCAATCCAGCGCCACCTCACAGCTGGGAGCGCCGGCATCCCGCCGGCGAACTTCAGCCAGCCAATCAACGTGACCCGCCGGCTGGAAGCCGCGTATGTGTTTGGCTTGACTGCGGCGCGGAAGGCATGGAGTCCCGGCTTTAGCCGGTTGGGCATCCGGCTAGCACCAACCCGTCATAACTTCGGTCGCGCTGCCGGCTAAAGCCGGGACTCCATGCACGGATCACCGCCCGCCGCTAAACAGATACGAAGCCGGCGGTCCCAGCCGTGGCGCTCCTCAATCCGGGCCGTGCGCCTCCCTGGCCAGCCCCGCATCCGACCGGCGGAATACCCGCCCCGAAAAAATCTCAAAAAACTTGTTGCACAGCAACTCGCGTTTGCTAACCTTCGCGCTCCGTTTCCCCGGTGGGGACGACGGACAGCGTTTTTTCCTGGCGCGACCGATAACTGACTCCGGCAAGGAGCAGGACTAATGGCCGGGCCACTCCAGGCAGCTGACTTGGGAACGTTCTGATACTATGCCCGTAAAGACTTTTAGACCGCTAACGCCCTCGACGCGATACGTCACCATCGCGTCGTACGACGAGATCACCAAGACGAGGCCCGAGAAACGCCTGCTTCAGATTCGCAAGAAGACGGGCGGGCGCAATTGCTATGGGCGCATGACGTCCCGCGGCATCGGCGGCGGCCACAAGCAGAAGCTGCGCCTGGTCGATTTCAAGCGGAACAAGTTCGGCGTGGAGGCGAAGGTCGCGGCCATCGAGTATGATCCCGGCCGCTCCGCCCGGTTGGCGCTGCTCGAATACACCGACGGGGAAAAGCGATACATCATCGCTCCGGTCGGCCTGCAGGTCGGCGCCAAGCTGATGAGTGGCGCGACGGCCCCTCCCGAAGTCGGCAATTGCCTGCCGCTCAAGTCGATTCCTGTCGGCCTGCCGATTCACAATCTTGAACTGACCCCAGGCCGTGGCGGCCAGATGGTTCGCAGCGCCGGTTCTTCGGCGACGCTGATGTCGCGCGACGCGGGTTATGCCCAGATTCGTCTGCCCTCGGGGGAGATTCGCCGGATCAACGAAGTCTGCCTGGCAACGATCGGCCAGGTCGGCAACATCGAGCATGAGAACATCATTCTCGGCAAGGCCGGTCGCTCGCGTCATCGGGGCATTCGCCCCATCAACCGCGGCGTCTCACGCAACCCGGTCGATCATCCGAATGGCGGGGGCGCCGGCAAGTCCAAGTCCGGCGGCGGCTGGCAGCAGTTGACGTCGCCGTGGGGCAAGATTGCCAAAGGCGGCAAGACGCGCCATCGCAAGAAATACTCGAATCGCTTCATCCTCGTGCGCCGCAACGGCCGGCCGATGAAACTCGCCTGAGACCGATGAGCAACCTGATGAACATGACGCGGCGGATTGGGGTGTTGGAGTATCGGAGTATTGGAGTGTTGGAGTGTTGCGTTCCAGCTCCCCAGTGCCCCATTACTCCATCACTCCATTACTCCACCACCCCGCCACTCCATCACCCCGCCACTCCATCACCCCGACTCCCCCACTCCCCCTGACGCTCTATGGGACGCTCGATTAAAAAAGGCCCGTTCATCGACGGGCATCTGTTGGAAAAAATCGTGAAAGCGAAGGACACCAAGTCCAAGGCGCCGATCAAGACCTGGTCGCGCCGCTCCATGATCACGCCGGACTTCGTCGGGCTGACCTTCAACGTGCACAACGGAAAGGTTTTCAATCCCGTGTTTGTGACGGAAAACATGGTGGGCCATCGCCTGGGCGAATTCTCACTCACACGCACGTTCAAAAAACACGGGGCGCACACGGCCAAGGCCGAGGCCAAGTAATCTCATGCGAGTCCAAGCCATTTACAAAAACTTCCGGATGTCGCCGCAGAAAATGCGCGAGATGGTCCGACAGATTCAGGGCTTGCCCGCGCTGCAGGCGCAGGCGGTGCTGGCGGTGGTGCCGCGCAAGTCGGCCCGCGTCGTCTCCAAGACGCTCAAAAGCGCCATGGCCAACGCTGAAAACAATCACAAACTCAAGCCGGAGACGCTCGTGGTCGTCGAGGCCGTGGCCGGCAGGGCGCCCACCTACAAGCGAATGCAGCCCAAGGCGCGCGGCCAGGGCGGGCCGATCCTCAAGCGCGGCTGCCATCTCAAGATTGTCGTGTCGAACGGGGACGAAGAGGAGGCGAACTGATTTCTATGGGCCAAAAGACCAATCCAATAGGTTTGCGCGTCGGGGTCAACAAGGACTGGCGCTCCAAATGGTATGCCGACAAGAAGGAATTCGGGAAACTGCTCGCCGAGGACCGCAAGATACGCGACACGCTCAAGAAGAAGCTCGAATCGGCCAGCGTGCCCCGCATTCTCATCGAGCGGGCCGCCAGCCGCTGCCGCGTCACCATCCTGACCGCCCGGCCGGGCGTCGTCATCGGCCGCAAAGGCGCCGAGATCGACAAGCTCAAAGAGGAACTGTCCAAGATGACCGGCAAGGAGATTTACGTGGACATCATGGAGATCAAACAGCCCGAGATCGAGGCCCAGCTCGTCGCCGAGAACGTCGCCCTTCAGCTCGAGCGCCGGGTTTCCTTCCGTCGCGCGATGAAGAAGGCCATCCAGAGCACGATGGATTTCGGCGCCGAGGGGGTTAAAATCCGCTGCGCCGGCCGGCTCGGCGGCGCGGAACTGGCCCGCGTCGAGACTTACCACCAGGGCCGCGTTCCGCTGCACACGCTGCGCGCGAACATCGACTACGGCTTCGCCGAGGCCAACACCGTTTACGGCAAACTCGGCATCAAGTGCTGGATTTGCAAAGGCGACACCAAAAAGGAAGACAAGCCCAAGTCCGCCGAAACCGTCACGCTTGGGAACTGAGCGGAGAACTTTCATTGCAAAGACTGACCTATGCTGCAACCCGCACGAGTCAAATACCGCAAGATGCACCGCGGCAGTCGGGCCGGCCTGGCCACGCGCGGCAACACGGTCGCCTTCGGTGAATACGGGTTGCAATCGCTGGAACGTTGCTGGCTGGACACCAAACAGATCGAGGCGGCGCGCGTTGCCATCAACCGCAACATGAAGCGCCGCGGCAAGGTTTGGATTCGAGTCTTTCCCCAAAAGAGCTTCACGAAGAAACCGCTCGAAACCCGCATGGGCAAGGGCAAGGGGCCGCTCGAATCGTGGGTGGCCGTCATCAAACCCGCGACGGTGCTCTTCGAGGTGGACGGCGTGCCCGAAGTGCTGGCGCGTGAGTCACTCCGGCTGGCGGCGACCAAGCTGCCGGTCACCACGCGGTTCATCGCGCGTCACAGGCACGTTTGAGCGGACGAAGGCGCCATGAAATACACCGAACTTAAAGACCTTACGATTCCGGAGCTTTCGGCCAAGGGCCGCGACCTGCGGCAGGAGATTTTCAACCTGCGCCTCCAGCAGGCCAGCAGCCAGCTCGAGAAACCGGCCCGCCTGCGCCTGCTGCGACGCGACATTGCGCGCATCGAAACGCGCCTCAGCCAGCTCAGGAAAAGTTCGCCGACCGCCTGAACCGAATGCTTATGTCTGATACCCCCATCGCCACCCCCGCCGCCCCGAGCGCCGCAGCCCGCGGCCACAAAAAGGAACGCGTGGGCGAAGTGGTCTCCGCCAAAATGGCCAAGACCATCGTCGTCCGGGTCCAGCGTCGTTTCCCGCACCGGAGATTCAAGAAGGTCGTGACGGAGTTCAATAAGTTCTACGCTCACGACGAAAAGGGCGAAGCCAAGCCCGGCGACCGCGTTCGGATCCAGGAATGCCGGCCGCTGTCGAAGACCAAACGCTGGCGGCTTGTGGAAGTCGTCGAACGCAACACCGAGCCGGTGAAAGTCACCGCCTGAGGAATCCGCCATGCTCCAAATCCGCTCCATCCTCGACGTGGCCGACAACACGGGCGCCAAACGTGCGGCGGCCATCGGCGTCCTTGGGCGCAACCAGCGCTACGCCCGCGTCGGCGACGTCATCAAGGCGCACATCAAGGAAGCCGCCCCCGACGGCACTGTCAAAAAGGGCGAAGTGGTGGACGCGGTCGTTGTCCGCACGCGGCAGCCCATCCGCCGAAGCGACGGCTCCTACTTGCGCTTCGACGCGAACGCCATCGTCATCATCGATGCCGAGCGCAATCCCCGGGGCACGCGCATCTTCGGCCCCGTGGCCCGGGAATTGCGCGACCTCAAGTTCATGAAAATCATTTCGCTGGCCCCCGAGGTCATCTAGGACTTATGCACAGATTCCACGTCAGAAAGGGCGACGAGGTGGTGGTCATCGCCGGCGCCGAGAAGGGCAAGCGCGGCAAGATCATTGAAATGGTCACTGGCAAGCAGCGCGCCATCGTCGAGGGCATCGCGCTCATCAAGCGCCACACCCGCAAGAGCCAGCAGCATCCCCAGGGCGCCATCGTCGAACGGGAGGGCACCGTGCACGTCTCGAACCTGATGAAAGCCGAGAAGTTCGATGCCCGCGCCGCCAAACGGGGCGCCGCCGAGCCGGCGAGCGCTTGAGGGGTGAGCCAGGCCCCACGGACGTGGTATTGACCGGGCGAAGCGGATCTTAACTCTTAATCTTAATCCTAATCTTAATCTTAATCTCCTAATTCGTGGAAGCGTTTGGATTACGAGTAAGATTAAGATTAGGATTAAGAGTCAGTATCTCGCCGCCGGCATGGTTGGCAGGAGTGCTGAGTGCCTAGCTCACTTATGGCAGCAACAGCGCCCGATAGAAGCGGTGACTGAGGTTGTTGGCTGAAGGGTCCGTGAACTGAACAGTTCCTGTGGCGTTGGTGAGATTGAAGAGTGGGGCCCAATTTGCCAGGTCGCTTGAGGTTTGAATTTCATATCGGTCGCCGGCTGCCCCGGTCAGGGTGAGCAATGCGCCGCCAGGTGCACGTGCAATGGAGACAAACCGCGGCTGGGTTTGGGAATGCCAATTCAGCCGGAATACCCATTGCGCGCCGTCAAAACCATCGACGGCAATACGATAGACCGTGCCGGCCGTGGCACTGAAATCAAGCCGGCTTTCCAGAATTGTTCCCCCATAATGATTTGCGGCCACAAGCGAAAGGTTATTCAACTGGCTCCCTGTGTATACAGCCAATAGCGTATCCAATGCGCTGCCCGAAGTGTCGAAGACAATTGGCCCATTGGCCGGCGCGGTCCATTTATACCAGACCGAGTGACCGCCCGTCTCCTCCGCATGGTCGGGTTCGCCCTGTTCCTTCGACGCGTTGAAGTTATTCCCATTTGTAGTGCCGAAGGGACCGCTCAACATGGCGGCATTGGCGAAAGCATCGTTTGCCGGGCTGCCTTGCGCCCAATTCAAGGTCAGCATTCCGATGTCCCCATTATACCCGTCCACTGCGATGCGATAGGTCGTTCCAGCCAACGCTGAAAAAGTCACCTGGCTTTGCAGGTAGTTGAGGGAAATGTCGTCGTTGGTCGCCACAACGGACAGGCTGCCCAGGCTGCTGCCGGTGTATACGGCGAGCAAGGTGTCAAACGTGCTTCCAAGCGTATTGAATGTCACCTGGCCGCCAATGGCCGGCGTCCATCGATACCAGATCGAGCTGCCTCCCGTGTTCCCCGCATGGTTTGGTTCCCCGGACTGCTTGGTTGCGTTGATATTCGTGCCGTTGGTGCTGCCCGAACTGCCGGCAAGGGCTAGCGCGCTGCTGAAGCTATCATTCAGCGGCGGCCCCGTAACCTCGTTCCAGTTCAGCACCACCGATCCGCTGTCGCCATTGAGGCCGTCCACGGCAATGCGGTAAGTTGTTCCGGCAATTACGCTGAAAGTCACACGGCTTCGCGGATTGCTCCCGGAAATGTCGTTGTTGGAGACAATCGAAGTAAGGCCTGCCACGCTTGCGCCGGTATAGACCGCGAGGAGCGTGTCGAAAGCGCTGCCCGTTGTCTCGATGACGGCCGTCCCATTCACCGCCGGGGTCCAGCGGTACCAAACTGATTTGCCGCCGCTATTGCCGGCATGACTCGGCTCGCCGGCTTCCTTGGTGGCGCCCGTGCTGGTGCCATTGGTGCTGCCGGCAGCTCCGCTGATCGTAAAGGCGTTGTTGAATGAATCATTTGGCGGACCCATTCCAAGGGTGCCCGTGACCAGGACGTCATCCACGTACCACCCTTCAAACACGACCGATGCGTCGCTGACAAATTCAAACCTCAGCGTCCGCAATCCACCCACAAATCCATTCAGGCTCACAGTGACCTGGGTCCAGGCGCTGACCGCCTGGCTCGTCGTCCAGACCTGCGTGTTGTCAATCAGCACGCGGGGCCGCTCACAGCACTCTTCGAGCGAAGGCAATTTGAACCAAAAGGTCAAACTTGCCGTGGAGAGTCCGCCCAGATTGATCGGCCGGCTCATATAGGCGGCCATGTCGCTCTGGTAGGTCGGGTTGGCAAGGGTCCCTCCAAATCCGATGCCTGAGCAGTAAGCTTTGCGGCTGCCGCCGTGAGCGCCTTCCCCGCCGAAGGTCGCATCGACTGTGTTCCAATAGGCCGCTGGTCCGAATGGATCGTCGTCTCCGGCCGTCCATCCGCCGCTGTCCGGAAAGGTACCTTCGAAGTTCTCGGAGAAGATTGTGACTTGAGAGAAACCTAGTGTGGCGTGGAAGCAGAATGCCGTGAGCCAAAAAGCGCAGAATAGTTTTCGGCGAAGGTCAGTGGCGAACTTCCACAGGGTCCTTTCCCGGAAATCACTGCTCGATGCTTTCATTCGTTCGTCTTCTGCGTTTGTTGGCGCCCTTCGTCCACGTTGAGGGATTTCGGGAGCAACAGTTGTCGAACGGTCCGTTTCGCAGGCGTCCATGAGGATTTCAGTTGGCACTGGCTTGCTGCCCTTTTGTGAGCAGCGAGACGCGGGCGTTCTGGAGGGCCTGCGCCACGGCAGCACTCGGGTTGACCGCCAGCAATTGGTCGATGATCGCGATTCGCTGTTGGATTTGCTCGATCGACATCCCGCCCCAGGCAGGTGTGCTGTAAAACTTCTGATCGCTTCGCGCGAGATAATAACTTTTGAGTCCGGCGCCAGCCGGAACAACCGGCTTCTCCAAGCCGTCATCCCGGATTGAATACCGGGTTCCTTCCAGGGCGGACGTGGCCGCGAGCCAGTTTTTCTCGGACAACTGACCGGAGCGGGCCAGTTCCACCAGCGCCGCGCCGGCCGCCGGGTACTGCACAGCCACCTGCGCCAGCGCCTCCGTCGCGGCGGCACGAGATCCGGTTCCGGATGACTCCTGAGCTAATTTGACAAGCGTCGGAATGCCTGCTCCCGACGGGAGGTTGGCCAATGTAAGCGCGGAGTAGTAGTTCCATTTCGATGCGCTTTTTTCCAGGTCCGGCAGCGTGGTTGCATCGCCATAGCTCTGCAAAACCTGAAACAGCGGCCCCATATCCCAACCGGGCATTTGGCCGGTGGCCGCCTGCGCCAGGGTCTCGCGGACCGCAGTGCGTATCTCTTCGAGGAATTGTCCTGGCGCTTGCCGTTCCAAGGATCGCGCCACGCGCGCAATCTCCGCCGGCACCGCGGTGGTCTGCAAGGTTTTCAACATGAGGCCTTGCGGCTCCGGACCGCCGATTTGCTCCAAGGCATCGAGGAAAGCCGTGCGCAGAGAAGGAAACCCGAGCGGATTGACCGGACCAAAATCCCAGTCCCGATTGAGATCGAGGAACTCCTGGATGGCCGGCACGGCAGCTCCGCCCTGCTGGATAAGCTGCTGAAGCCCTTCCTTCCATTGCCCGGCCTGCTCCGACGTCAACGGACCCAGGCTGAAATCAAGCTTCGTCAGGCTCGTCACCAGCTCGCGGGCCAGTGGCGTAGGCTCAGATCGTGTCGTGCGCTCCGGCGCTTCTAATGGTGCGCGGCTGAGCGCCTCCACCCGTCGGGGAGCAACGGGCGCGGCCGTCTCCAGGTCCGCCGCCTCGCGAACTTCCACCACCTCTTCTGGTAGAGCGACATTAGCCGTGGGCCCACCCACGCCTTCCACAGGATTCGCCGTGGCAACCTCAGCGGAATGTGGCGACGAATTCTGCCGCAGCTTCGACCACTGATGGCCCACCCCGAAACTCACTAGAGCCAGGGCCATGACGAGCACGTGCCGTGTCGATCCTTGGACGAGTGCCGCGCGATGCCTCGCCGTCCGAAGAGCGCCGAAATTCTTCAATGGGTCGTTCATGGAGTGAGGCTGATCCGTCGGCGAATCGATCTTCCATTCACTTTGGACTCACATGAATGTGGTTCGAAGGCCAGCGAACAGGCCGCCCGCTTCAGGGTGAGAACGTGTGCGAGCACGGAGTCGGTTGCACGACGCCCGTGTTGTTGTTCACACTGGCCAGCGCGTCTTTCAGCATGGAGGCGTAAGCTCGCATCGGGTGACCGGTGGGTATGGACCCGTATTGACAGAGCAGTTGGTTGGCCTCGTTGATAATGGAGCTGAGGAGCGCGTAGCCCTGGGCATTCGCGCTGGTCGCGCCCGGAACGTAGATCAGAGAGTTGCCGCTCTGCAGGCCGGACTCGACGTTCAGTGCCGAGCAGGCCAGGTGGGCGGAAAGCTGGTAGGCCATATTCACGGCTTTCGCGCCTTTCAGCCAGTCCTTGAAGGATTTGGTGCAGCCAGTATAGCAGGTTGGGTCGAAGTCCAGCCCCGTGGCCGTGCGCAGGCACAGATTCCGCAGCATCAGCAGCTCCGGTTCCGCCCCGTCTGGCGCGTCGTTGATCGTGTTCTCTCCGTTCCTGTTTTGCCAGAAGCCCGGCGTGCCATCAGCACCGCCGGCGCCGATACACAGGTTGCCGAACTTCAGCAATATGCTGGTGCCCTGCATGGTGACCTGGACCGTCGTCGGCGTGGTGCTGCTCCAACTGGACTCCTGTGGCATTGCCTCGGTCACGGTGTAGGTGCCGGAGGGCAGATTGATGAAGCAAAGATTACCGTTGGTGTCCGTAAAGCCCGACCGTGAAAAGTTATTCGGACCCGTCACGGTGAACTTCCATCCGGCGATGCCGGACTCGCCGAAATTCTGAATACCATCGGCTGTGCGGTCATAGAACTTGATGACGCAAAGGTTGGCTCCGCAGGCCTGCATCGTGATGACCTGGCATTGTTCCACGTGATTGCCGCAAACATCCGCCGCGGTCCAGCAATTCGTGACGTAGTAGGTATCGAGTGGGCCGTGCGCTGAGATGTCTTGACGGCAGGTCACTGTCGGATTTGGGTCGCAATCATCGGTTGCAGTCACACCCTGGGAGTCACAAGGGCCCGGTATTTGGCCGGCGCACGGCACTTGCTTGTCGCTGGGCACGCCCACGAGCGTCGGAGGCGTGAGATCCTGCACTGTGATGGTCTGGCTGGCGGTGCGGGCATGGCCGCACGAGTCGGTCGCCGTCCAGGTCCGCGTTACGGAGTACTCCCGAGGACAGTCACCCGGCGTCGTGACATCGGCAAAGGTCAGAGTGGGGTTGCCGCCACAGGCATCCGTCACGGTGGGCGTGACGAAGGAAGGCGTGGCCGGGCAATCAATGGTCGAGGGCCCGGGCAGTGCGGAGACGACGGGCGCCGTATTGTCCTCGACGGTAATGGTCTGGCTGGCGGTGCTGGAGTTGCCACACGGGTCGGTCGCCGTCCAGGTGCGCGTCACTGAGTATTTCTGCGGACAGGAACGCGGCGTCGTCACGTCGGCAAAGGTCAGAGTGGGGTTGCCGCCGCAGGCGTCCGTTGCCGTGGGCGTGGCGAAGGAAGGCGTGGCCGGACATTCAATGGTCGAAGGTCCAGGTAGCGCGGAGATGACGGGCGCGGTGTTGTCCTCGACTGTGATGGTCTGACTGGCGGTGCTGGAGTTGCCGCACGGATCGGTAGCCGTCCAGGTGCGCGTCACCGAGTGTTTCTGCGGGCAGGTACCCGGCGTGGTCACGTCGGCGAAGGTCAAAGTGGGGGTCCCGCCACAGGCGTCGGTCGCCGTTGGGGTGGCGAAGGAAGGCGTAGCCGGACATTCGATGGTTGAGGGTCCGGGCAGCGTCGAGATGACGGGCGCGGTGGTGTCCGTAACGTTGATGGTTTGGCTGGCAGTGCTGGAGTTACCGCACGGGTCCGTCGCCGTCCAGGTGCGTGTCACTGAGTATTTCTGCGGGCAGGAACCCGGCGTGGTCACGTCAGCGAAGGTCAAAGTGGGGGTCCCGCCACAGGCGTCGGTCGCCGTGGGCGTAGCGAAGGAAGGTGTGGCCGGACATTGAATGGTCGTGGGTCCTGGCAGCGCGGAGATAACGGGCGCGGTGTTGTCGGCGACGTTAATGGTCTGGCTGGCGGTGCGGGAATTGCCGCACGGGTCGGTGGCCGTCCAAGTGCGCGTCACTGAGTATTTCTGCGGGCAGGAACCCGGCGTCGTCACGTCAGCGAAGGTCAGAGTAGGGGTTCCCCCACAGGCGTCGGTTGCCGTGGGCGTAGCGAAGGAAGGTGTGGCCGGACATTGAATGGTCGTGGGTCCTGGCAGCGCGGAGATAACGGGCGCGGTGTTGTCGGCGACGTTAATGGTCTGACTGGCGGTGCTGGAATTGCCGCACGGGTCGGTCGCCGTCCAAGTGCGTGTCACGGAGTACTTCTGCGGGCAGGAACCCGGCGTGGTCACGTCGGCAAAGGTCAGAGTGGCAGTCCCGCCGCAAGCGTCAGTCGCCGTCGGTGTGGCGAAGGAAGGCGTGGCCTGGCATTGGATGGTTGAAGGTCCGGGCAGCGCGGAGATGACGGGTGCGGTGTTGTCTTCGACGGTAATGGTCTGGCTGGCCGTGCTGGGATTCCCGCACGGGTCGGTAGCCGTCCAGGTGCGCGTCACTGAGTATTTCTGCGGGCAGGAACCGGGCGTGGTGACATCGGCAAAGGTCGGAGTGGCAGTCCCGCCGCAAGCGTCGGTCGCGGTAGGTGTGGCGAAGGAAGGTGTGGCCGGACATTGAATGGTCGTGGGTCCTGGCAGCGCGGAGATGACAGGCGCGGTATTGTCCTCAACGGTGATGGTCTGGGTGGCGGTGCTGGAGTTGCCGCACGGGTTGGTGGCCCTCCAGGTGCGCGTCACTGAGTATTTCTGCGGGCAGGAACCGGGCGTGGTGACATCGGCAAAGGTCAGAGTGGGTGTCCCTCCGCAGGCGTCGGTTGCCGTGGGAGTGGCGAAGGAAGGCGTGGCCGGGCATTGTATGGTCGAGGGGCCTGGTAATGCGGAAATTACTGGCGCAGTGCTGTCCTCGACGGTGATGGTCTGGCTGGCGGTGCTGGAGTTGCCGCACGGGTCCGTCGCCGTCCAGGTGCGTGTCAAGGAGTATTTCTGCGGGCAGGCCGCCGGCGTGGTGGCATCAGCAAAAGTCAGCGTGGTAGTCCCGCCGCAGGCGTCGGTAGCCGTGGGTGTCGCGAAGGAAGGTGTGGCCGGACATTCAATCATCGAAGGCCCGGGCAACGCAGAGATGACGGGAGCGGTATTGTCCCCGACGGTGATGGTCTGGCTGGCGGTGCTGGAGTTGCCACACGGGTCGGTGGCCGTCCAGGTGCGTGTCACCGAGTATTTCTGCGGGCAGGAACCCGGCGTGGTCACATCGGCAAAGGTCAGAGTTGGGTTGCCGCCACAGGCGTCCGTGGCCGTGGGTGTGGCGAAGGAAGGCGTGGCCGGGCATTGGATGGTTGAAGGTCCGGGCAGCGCGGAGATGACGGGTGCGGTGTTGTCTTCGACGGTAATGGTCTGGCTGGCCGTGCTGGGATTGCCGCACGGATCGGTAGCCGTCCAGGTGCGTGTCACCGAGTACTCCTGCGGGCAGGAACCCGGCGTGGTGACATCGGCAAAGGTCAGAGTGGCAGTCCCGCCGCAAGCGTCGGTCGCCGTGGGTGTGGCGAAGGAAGGTGTGGCCGGACATTCAATGCTCGAGGGCCCGGGCAACGCTGTGATGACGGGGGCGGTATTGTCCTCAACGGTGATGGTCTGGCTGGCGGTGCTGGAGTTGCCGCACGGGTTGGTGGCCGTCCAGGTGCGCGTCACTGAGTGTTTCTGCGGGCAGGAACCGGGCGTGGTGACATCGGCAAAGGTCAGAGTGGGTGTCCCTCCACAGGCGTCGGTTGCCGTGGGAGTGGCGAAGGAAGGCGTGGCCGGGCACTGTATGGTCGAGGGGCCTGGTAATGCGGAAATTACTGGCGCAGTGCTGTCCTCGACGGTGATGGTCTGGCTGGCGGTGCTGGAGTTGCCGCACGGGTCCGTCGCCGTCCAGGTGCGTGTCACGGAGTATTTCTGCGGGCAGGCCGCCGGCGTGGTGGCATCAGCAAAAGTCAGCGTGGTAGTCCCGCCGCAAGCGTCGGTAGCCGTGGGTGTCGCGAAGGAAGGCGTGGCCGGACATTCAATCATCGAAGGCCCGGGCAACGCAGAGATGACGGGAGCGGTATTGTCCTCGACGGTGATGGTTTGGCTTGCGGTGCTGGAGTTGCCACACGGATCCGTGGCCGTCCAGGTGCGCGTCACCGAGTACGCCTGCGGGCAGGAGCCCGGCGTGGTCACGTCAGCGAAGGTCAAAGTTGGGGTCCCGCCACAGGCGTCGGTCGCCGTGGGTGTCGCGAAGGAAGGCGTGGCCGGACATTCAATGGTTGAGGGCCCGGGCAGCGCGGAGATGACGGGCGCAGTATTGTCCTCGACGGTAATGGTCTGGCTGGCGGTACTCGAATTGCCGCACGGATCGGTGGCCGTCCAGGTGCGTGTCACCGAATATTCCTGCGGGCAAGAACCCGGCGTGGTGACATCAGCAAAAGTCAGCGTGGCAGTCCCGCCGCAAGCGTCGGTTGCTGTCGGTGTCGCGAAGGAAGGCGTTGCAGGACATTCAATGGTCGACGGCCCGGGCAGTGCCGAAATGACAGGCGCGATGTTGTCCTCGACGGTAATGGTCTGGCTGGCGGTACTGGAGTTGCCGCACGGGTCGGTAGCCGTCCAGGTGCGCGTCACTGAGTACTCCTGTGGGCAGGAGCCCGGCGTCGTCACATCGGCAAAGGTCAGAGTGGCAGTTCCGCCGCAACCGTCGGTCGCCGTGGGCGTGGTGAACGATGGAGCAGCCGGACATTCAATGGTCGAGGGTCCGGGCAACGCGGTGATGACGGGGGCGGTATTGTCCTCAACGGTAATGGTCTGGGTGGCGGTGCTCGAATTGCCGCAAGGGTCGGTGGCCGTCCAGGTGCGTGTCACGGAGTACTTCTGCGGGCAGGAACCGGGCGTGGTGACATCGGCAAAGGTCAGAGTGGGGGTCCCGCCACAGGCGTCGGTCGCCGTGGGCGTGGCGAAGGATGGAGTCGCCGGACATTCAGTGATCGAAGGACCGGGCAGTGCGGAGATGACGGGCGCAGTGCTGTCCTCGACGGTGATGGTCTGACTGGCAGTGCTGGCGTTACCACACGGGTCCGTCGCTGTCCAGGTGCGTGTCACGGAGTATTTCTGCGGGCAGGACCCCGGCGCGGTCACATCGGCAAAGGTCAGCGTGGCAGTCCCGCCGCAAGCATCAGTCGCCGTGGGAGTGGCAAAGGAAGGCGTGGCCGGACATACAATGGTCGAAGGACCCGGCAATGCTGTAATGACGGGTGCGGCGTTGTCCTCGACGGTGATGGTCTGACTGGCGGTGCTGGAGTTGCCACACGGATCGGTGGCCGTCCAGGTGCGTGTCACCGAGTATTCCTGCGGGCAGGAGCCCGGCGTAGTGACATCGGCAAAGCTCAGAATGGCGGTTCCGCCGCAAGCGTCGGTGGCCGCAGGCGTGGCGAAGGAAGGCGTGGCCGGACATTCAATGGTCGTGGGTCCGGGCAGTGCGGAGATCACGGGGGCGGTGTTGTCCTCGACGATGATAGTCTGGCTGGCGGTACTGGAGTTGCCGCACGGGTCGGTAGCCGTCCAGGTGCGTGTTACGGAATGCTCCTGCGGGCAGGAACCCGGCGTGGTGACATCGGCAAAGGTCAGAGTAGTGGTCCCGCCACAGGCGTCCGTCGCCGTGGGTGTGGCGAAAGACGGAGTAGCCGGACATTCAATCGTCGAGGGGCCGGGCAGCGCGGAGATGACAGGCGCGGTATTGTCCTCGACGATGATGGTCTGACTGGCCGTGCTGGAGTTGCCGCACGGGTCGGTGGCCGTCCAGGTGCGCGTCACTGAGTATTCCTGCGGGCAGGAACCCGGCGTTGTCACATCGGCAAAGGTCAGAGTGGGGGATCCGCCGCAAGCGTCGGTCGCCGTCGGCGTAGCGAAGCTAGGCATAGTCGGACATTCAATTGTCGAGGGTCCCGGAAGCGCAGTGATGACTGGCGCGGTGTTGTCCTCGACAGTGATCGTCTGGCTGACGGTGCCGGACATGTTACCGCAAGCATCAACGGCCCTCCAGGTCTTGGTCCGAGTGTAGGCGCCGGCGCATCCGGGCGGCGTAATGTCGCTGACTTCCACGACTGTCGGAGCGGGCGCGCAGTTGTCAGTCGCTGTCGGCGGAGTGAACACCGGCGCCGACGGGCATTGAATCGTCGTGTTGCCGCCCGCTGCGCTGATGGTCGGCGGCGTGGAATCGTTAACAGTAATAGATTGCGCGCAGTCATTGGTGTTTCCACATGCGTCAGTGGCCCGGTAGGTGCGAATGAAACTGAATTGATTCACGCAGTTGCTGGCACTCAACACGTCGCCCACGTGCGTGACCGTGACGCTGCTGCACGAGTCTGCGGCGGTGACGCTCGCGACGTTCGGGGCAGGAACTGAACTGGCGCACTGGACGGTCACGGCTGCAGGACAGAGGATCGAGGGTGGCGTGATGTCCCTGACGGTGAAGCTTTGGCTGCACGTGCTCAAACAGCCATTGCTGTTGACTATGCTGAGGTTCAAAGTGAAGCTCGAGTCACAGCCGGATCCGGACATCACATCCACCGTTGGACCATTGGTTGATCCAGAAATCGCGCCATCGCCACTGATGGACCAGGAATAGGAAGCCATACCATCCGGGCCATTATACGTATGGCTTGAGGCGGGACAAACAGTCGACGGCCCACTAATCGAGCAAGTCGGCAAGGGAACAACGGTCAGAATAATGTCATCGATTTTGGTGCATCCCACCGTGTCCGTTACGGACAATCGTAATGTAGCTGTCGCGGTCGCACCGGTAACAACCACCATAGGCGACAACGAATTGGCTGAACTGATGCTTGCGGGACCGGCCACGACGCTCCAGTTCGTGGAGGTAAGGGGAGTACTGCCGGCTTGCACAAAGCCGTTCATAGCAAAGGTCGTCGTCGCGCCTTCCGTGCACTTGGTCTGGTCCGGGCCAGCATCGGAGATTGGGCCGAGGCGCAAGCTCACCTGGATGGGCTCGACGAAATCCTTGATCGCCGCACTAGCCGATTGGGACGTCTTGGTCTTTATGAGGATTGTTTTCACCCCAATGCTCAGACACGGATCGAATCCGGAAACGAGCGCAGTCAAGTCCACCGCCGCCTCGGCGAACAAATTTGCGGCATAGTTGGTTCCGCCAAAGGCGCCATAAGGCACGGGAACCGAATTTGAATTCGCCGCGGCGAAGACCCTGTTCGTGGGGCACGGGGCGTCCAGATAGTCGAAGCCGCACAGCTGGTTGGTCGCGGGCTGCCATCGCTGGACAAAAAACTCCGCAGTGGAACCGCCACCGGTGAACGCGACTGTCATCAGGAAGTCGTTGGTCGTGCGTCCACAGTTTGGACCGGCGGAGGAGAAGGTGCCATTGGTATTGACAGTCAGGATGTTCTGCAGAAACTCAAAATCAATGTAGGAATCTCCATTTTCCGAGAACCGATCTCCAGCGACTGCGGCCCAAATATGGCCGTTGGTATCGTGGGTAATATGAAGCAAGCCATGATTGATGTCATTCTTCGCGGGGGGCTTCGAGCTTGTCCAGGTCCACAGATTGGGGTTGTCGTTCACCTTCAAGCCGCCGCTGAAGATATTGTCGCCGCCGTCGTCGTACAGGTCCACTATGTGGAAAGTGTTATTTGTATCCACGACAGTCCCATTTGCCTTCAATACGAATCCGCCGCTGCCTGAGTTTGTAACCCAATCTCCAATGCCATTGGTGGGTGTATTCGCAAGGAGGTTCCCGTCAATGGCAAAGCCACCTGCAGGCGGATTGACCGGGGCAGTGCCCGCCGGGGGTGTGGTGGCCTGAACGGATTGTGCCCACGCCAGAAGTGCACACCCCAGCGCCAATGGCGCGATGGGTGCGAGACAGCGTCCAAGCAAATAGGTGACGGCTTTTGAGTGTAATGAGTTCATGAAAATTGTCGCTTGGTTCATTGATCGTTGTTCGTTGGTTGCTGGCTCTGACTGCTCTCGCACTGTTTGAATTTGAGTTGGAACGAGGAGCGGCTCGCGTCGGTGAAAGCAAGGCGCGCAACCGAGCAATTACGCTCTGTCGGCTTTTGAAAGCTCGTGCACCTATGCATCGGATAGCAATTGTTGTTTCGGCGGTTGCCGCTCTATGGAAATCCGCCATTCTAATAGCTGATTGGACTAATATGCGCAAATGGGCACACTACCAATCGCGGCACACGGAGAACTCTTCGTTACATCCCCTGTAGAAATACTAAGTGTATTTCGCTTCCAGCAGGTAAACACACTTCAAGTATTGGGCCTCTGGAATCGTCGCTGGATGGTCCGGCGGGTGTCGGGTGGTCGCCATTTCCTGGAAGCGCCGGCCCGACTGCCCTGCCGCCTGCCGCACCGTGCCGAAGAATTCCTCTGCCGTAACGTGAGCCGAGCACGATGACGCCACCAGCAGGCCGCCTGCGCGCAGCACACGGATGCCGCCCTCGGCCAGCCTGGCATAGGCCCGGATTGCCCCCGCCCGCTCCGCCTCGCGCTTTGCGAGGGAAGGTGGATCGAGGATTATCAGGTCGAACTGTGGCCTGGTATTCTGCTCCAGCCACTCGAACGTGTCCGACTGCACGGCGTCTCGCCCACAGCGGGCCACGGCTGAGTTGTCCTGGTTCAGCGCGAAGTTTCGGCGTGCCGACTCCAGCGCGCGCGGGCTGATGTCGAGATCGGTCACCGACCGCGCTCCACCCCGCGCGGCGTAGAGCGAGAAGCCACCTGAGAAACTGAATGCGTTAAGGACATCTCGGCCGCCCGCCAGCGTTTCAACGCGCCGCCGGTTCTCACGCTGGTCGAGAAAAAAACCGGTCTTCGCCCCGCGCACCACGTCGGCCTCGAAGCGCAAGCCGGTTTCGAGGAAGGTGGCGACGCCACGCGCCGCGTCGAAATCGTGGGCGGGCGAGTGAGTGAGCCAGTAAGCGGGAGGTGCTTTCTCACTCACCGGCTCACTCACTCTCTCACTCACCATATGACCGTCAGACAGACCATAGCCTCGCACAGCTTCCTGGAGGTTCCGGCTCAACCGCAGCACAAGCTGGCCAGGCTGCAACTCCTCACTTACCAAACCCGAGATCTCTGGTATCCGCGGCAGCCAGGCCGCGCTGTAAAGCTTCAGCACGAACGCACTCCCGTAGCGGTCCAAAACCAGGCCCGGCCAGCCGTCGCCCTCTCCGTGAATGCAGCGATAGCCAGTCGTCCGCTCGTCGAACAACCCGCGGCGCCGCGCAATCGCCGCGCGCAACCGGGCCCGCCACCACTCGCGGTCCAGCGTCACCGGCTTGCCGACGTGGAGCGCGCGCATCCGGATGGGCGAATCCGGATCGAAGAGCCCAATGGCCAGAAAACGGTCCTTGCGATCGTACACCACCGCCAGCTCGCCTGCGGCGCCCTGGCGATTCTGCTCGCGAATGCTTTCGGCGAAGAGCCACGGATGCCCGCCGCGCAAGGCGGCTTCCGCCGCCGCGGTGACGCGCAGGCGCAGGCGGGTTTTGGCTGTGGTTTCGGCAGGCATTGGCGCAGGTTGGGGCCGGACTCAAGGGGCGGCCCGCCGGACACGTTCACGCAATTGAAAATTACTTCGAAGGAAACTCGCCAGGCACGGTCGAATTTGTCATAACGGGTTCGGTGAATTTGAGTTTGCTATGAGACCGCAATCGTGGCGAGAGCGGAGTAGGCGGGCTTTGGCCGGCGCGCTCGTGCTGGGAGCGTCCGTGTCGGGCGCGTCGGGGATGCCCGTGTTCCGCCACGCGCTGGAGCGATGGCAGGCTTCCGATTACGAGATCGTCGTGTTCCACCGGGGCGCGCCGGATGACGACGCGCAACGGTTGATCGACCAATTGCGCGCGGCCCCGGCGCGGAACTACGCGAACATTGACGTAAAGCCAATCGACGTCTCCGGCCGAATGGACGCGGCGATGGAGGATTTGTGGACCTGCCAGACCAATCCAGCGCCGCCCTGGGTCGTCGTGCGCGCGCCCAACACCTCGGCGGACGCTTCGCCCGTCTGGTCCGGCCCGCTGACCGAGACCCTGGTGGGAGCGGTGCTCGACTCGCCGGCCCGGCGAAAAATTGCCGAGGGCCTGCTGCGAGGAATGAGCGCCGTGTGGGTGTTGCTGGAATGCGGCGACGCCGCGCGAGACGAAGCCGCCGTGGATACGCTTGCCGGCGAGTTGCACCGCCTGGAGAAGAAGCTGGCGCTCCCGCCGCCGCCGGCCGCCGCCGGGCTGCGTTCGCCGCTTCCGTTGCGTGTCGCTTTCGGGCTGGTCCGCGTGACGCGCAATGATCCTGCAGAGGAGTTTTTCGCGACGACGCTCCAGCACGGCAAAGCGCTCTACACGGCGCGGCCGGTGGCGTTCCCGGTGTTTGGCCGCGGCCGGATGCTCGGCGGGTTGGTCGGACGTGAAATAGCGCCGGACGAGATCGAGCAAGCGTGCTCGTCCATTGTGGCGGCGTGCGCCGCCGAGGCGAAAGACCAGAATCCGGGACGCGATCTACTGTTGGCGGCAAATTGGAGTTCCATTTTCGATCCCGCGGCCGGACAACTCGGCGGGGCGCCGACAACGAAGGCGGTGCCCGTGGGTGGCACTCCATCTTCAACTTCATCCGCTTCGACCCCGTCGCATAGTGGGTCGCAAACAAACCGGAAGGCTGGTGTGCTCATCGCGGGCGCCATCCTGTTTGTGGCTTCGGTGGCCGCATGGCGTCTACGGGCGCGGTCAGAGTGAGAATTCCACCAGCCAATCTTCGCACATTGAACTCCTGAACCGTAGCAGCCGACGTAAGGAGGCTCTGACTTCCTTTCCCCGAAGAAGAGTGAGCCTCCTCACGTCGGCTGCTACGAGGTTCCTGGGGCGCCAGGCTGTTTCTAGCACTTGCGGGACAACCGCGCGCCGATACTCTTGGTGTCCCTTTCCACGTTCACCTCCTGTCCGACGGCATCGGAGTGACTCAGGGTGAGGGCAAGGACGCCAAATTCCCGGCTGTCCCGAAGCGCCAGATTTCACCCGGCTGGAGGCGTCGTTCCTCAGACAGCTCGGGCCCGTGGCCGGTGAGGCGGAGGCGCACCGGCTGCGGCTCCAGGGATTCGTTGGAGAGGATCGTCGCGCCGCGGTCCGACAGGCGTTCGAAGAGCATTTCCCCGCCTCGGGTCCTGACGGGCCGCGCGTCGCGGGTTTCGATGCGGAGCGGGCCGGCAAGCGAGGCGGTGCGCTCGGTCCACTCGAGCCGAGGATGGTTGCTGACCAGCCAGAACGGATATTTGCCTCTGCCGGCGGAAACATAGCGCAGCTCGTAGAGCGGTGCGTTCGTGCCGACCCGTTCCCGGATCCGTTCGTATTTTTCGGCGTCTCCGACGATGACGAAGGCCGGCACGCCGCCTTTGAGAAGGTCCGCAGCGCGGTCAGCCGGGACCTGGCGGCGCATCGTATTCAGGTAGAACTGAATGGCAAATGGACTATCGACGTAGGTCAGCGGAAACTGCGCGCCCGGGCCGTCCTGAATTTCCCTGGCGAAATCCCGGACCGCGACCGTGCGCTGAACCGAATCGTTGTAGCGCAACAGGACGAAGTGATACACAATATCGAACGCGAGCACAAAAGCCGCAAGGCCAGCCGCGGCGCGCACGATGGTCTGAGGCGGCCAATGTGGTTTCCAGGCGGCCAGCATGCGGGCGAGTTCGCGGCCGGCCAGGAGCGCCGCCGCCGGCATGAGCGGGAAGATGAGCCGCGAACGCTGGTGGGCTGCGGCGCAGAAAATCACTAATCCAACTGCGACCCAGCAAACGAGGAACCGCTCGAACCGTCGCGCTTCCACGTCAGGCGAGGGGTGCTTGAATACGCGCCAGAACGCCACGACGCTAGCGATGCTCCAGGGAAGCATATGGGTGAAGAACCCCCACAGCGGCTCCCAGAACTTGACGCCGATCCCTTCGCCCTCAGTGCCCCTGACGGCGTGGCGGACGAGTTCGCTTTTGATGAGCTTGTCGATCAGCGGCTGGCCCATTTCGCGGTAAGCGAGCCAGAACCAGCCACCGCAAATCGTGACGAAGAGGACCAGGCCCAGCCAGTGCTGGCCGCGAAGCGGTTGGCGCGCACCCGAGCGCCATTCCCAAAGCCCGGCGAGCAGGCCGCCCGCGCCGAGCACAACGCCCAACGGGTGTTTGGCCAGTGTTGCGAACGCGGCCGCCAGCCAAAACCATGTCCAGCCGCGGCCGGTCACCCATGCGCGGTACGCGGCGAGCGCGGCGAGCGCGACCGGCAGCGCGAACAGGCCGTCGTAGCGCGCGGTCTGCACCATCTTGTCGCCCATCGGGGAGAGAACGTATGCCAGCGCTCCCAGCAGCCCGGCGGTCCAGCCAAACCGGTCACGGCCGACTTTCAGAAGGAGCAGCGCCACCAGCACGGTCGCCAGCGCCGAGGGGAGGTAGAGCGCGAATCGTGTGGGGCGGTCGAGCGCAAGCGTTACCAGCGCGGCGATCCACGTCACCATCGGCGGCTTCGACATGACGTCGCCCGTGGATTCACGCTGGGCCATCCAATGGCCGTTGTGGACCGCGTCGAGCACGTAGGCGCCGACGCGCCGCTCGTTGTCCATCAAATTGGGCAGGCCGATCAGCCCGATGACGAACAGGAGCACGGCCGTGCCCCCCACCAAAGCAAACAACCACGAGGCTTTCGGCTCCGTGGCCGCGTCGGTGGAAGACGGCTGCATGTGTGACGGCCATTTCGCGGGCGGGCCAAAGGAGTGTCAAACCGATTCTCGGGACGTTGAATATGGAAACAGGCGTTGAACGGCCGCAGAAGAGCGCAGCGCGCCTGACGCCGCAACCAAAGATAATTCCATTGGCTGTTTCAACTGCCGGATTCGGAGTCGTGGGAATTCAACCGCTGGCCGGCCGGCGATCAAGTCGGTTTCCCGTGGTCCTCAAACGGCGCGCCGCAAGGCAGCACCTTCGGCACGGGAGCGAATTCCGCAATGGCCTTCCACAGCCTCGAAAGATCCTTGTTCACGTCCCCGCTCAGGCAGTCCGTGATGTCGCCGGCGACCTCGGGGTATTTGTCGATCACGGCCTTGAAGCTGAAGTTCGGGTCGTAGAAGGCGTAAATCAGCTTGCGCATGTTCTCGATGCCTTCGCGAATCGCCGCGCCGTACGGGGCGAACCGCCCGGGCGAAAAATCGCGGGCGGCGATCGCCTCATGCACGGTGTCCGCGGCGAGCACGCCGCTCTTGAGCGCCAGCATCACCCCGCTGCTGAAAACCGGGTCGAGGAAGCAAAAGGCGTCCCCAGCCAACAGCAGCCCGGGGCGGTAACAGTGGCGCGAATGGAACGTGAATTCGCCGGTGACGAAGTAGGGACCGGTCTGCCGGCCGATGGAGAGGTGGTCCTGGATCCAGAGGTTCTGAGCGATTTCGCGCCGGAAGATCGCCTCGGGACTCTTCACCCCGTCGCGGCTGAGATACTTGCCATCGGCGACGACCCCGACGCTCACAAGGTCCTCGTGCATCGGGATGTGCCAGAACCAGCCCTTCTCCGGCACGAAGGCGACCGTCGTCTGGCCTTCGTCCAAGCCCGGCTCGCGCTTGGAGCCCTTGTAGTAGGTCCAAACGGCGACTTTGTTCAAGAACGGATCGCGCAGGCGCCAGCCCTCGCGCACGGCGGCGAAGCTCTCCTTGCCCGAGCAGTCCATTGTGATAGGGGCGTGGTATTCCTGCTCGACGCCCTCCTGGCTCCTTGCGCGGACGCCAACGACGCGGGCGCCGTCCTTGAGCAGGCTCGTGACGGTGGTTTCCTCGAGCACAGTGGCGCCGCGCTCGCGGGCGTGCTGCATGAGCATGAGGTCGAACTCGCTGCGAAGGACTTGCCAGGTTTGCGCGACGGTCTCGCGGTCATACCGGGTGTAGAAGTAAAAGGGCTGGCTGGCTTTGCCGTTGGGCTGGACGAAGACAACGCTGTATTTCTTCTGGAAATGGCTCTGTTTCATCCGCTCGATGAGCCCGAGACGCTGGAGCGGCTGGAACGTGAATGGAAGCAGGGATTCGCCGATGTGGTATCGGGGAAACTTCTCGCGTTCGAGCACCAGCACTCGGTGGCCGCGCTCGGCCAGGAGCGCAGCGGCGGCGCTGCCGGCTGGCCCGGCGCCGATGACCAGGACATTTTGAGTCGTCGTGTTCGACATAATCATTACGGCAGGGTTGACGGGCGCCGCTTGGTCAGCGGCCCGGGCACGACTGCCATCGGAAATATAACCATCCGGTGGCCGATGCCAAATCGCAAGAGGGTCGATGACCGAGCGCAAATCTGTTCTTAACGCGGGCCGAGACCACGCGCCCATTCCCCTCACCCCGGACCTCTCCCTCAGGGAGAGAATTCGCCCAACCCAATCTTCGCGCATTGACCCCCTGAACCACGAATAGATGGTAGGGCGCGCCGCTCCGCGCGCGCCGGCCTGCGATGTCGAGTGCGGCGCGCGCGGAGCGGCGCGCCCTACCTCCAGGTTCATGCGGAGGGGGAAGGATTCGTCCGCACGGTCTGCGTGTCCAAAATCTGATTTGCGATCTCACTGACCGTCGGCTGGCACGCGGCTGACCCGGAAGATGGCCATGCAGACTTGTGCGAGGGCTGGATCGTTCAGGCAGAGGGTGCCTTCGGAAATTCGCGGAATGGGCTCGCCTTCGAGTTGAAGCGGGAAGTGGTTCTCCAGGTGCGCGACGTAGCTCGGGAAATCGGAGAAGCCTTCGGCGTGAAGCCGGGCGCGGTTGACGAGGCGCAACAGGCCGTGGCGGCCGGGCGCGGTTCGCCGCATGAGTTCGAGAGTCAACCGGCCCATCGTATAGCGAGGGTTGATTTCCACCACCGGCTTGAGGCGAAGCTCGCCTTGCGCGCCGCGGTAGACAAATGCATTGATGCCGACAGGGCCAAGATAGCCGGCGCGTATCAAGTCCGCTTCCAGCACCGAGAAAATCCCGGTATAGAGGCGATGAATGCGCGTGGAGATGTCGGCGGGTTCGCGGAAAAGCGCCGTGACGGGCGCGGGGATTCTGCGGTCGTGGTCCGGCGCCGCACAGTTGGCCTGGAACTGGCCTTTGCGGTCGTTGAATAAGCCGGTGTAGCCGAAAAGCCGCAGGCCGCGTTCGGTCATTTCCAACTGGACGGAGAAATCGCGCTCGCGTTCGAGCCACGGCTCGATGACGAGTTGGCGGCCGTGCTCCAGGGCGCGCGCCATCCACCGGCGGTGGACGCCGAGGAGTTGCGGTTCCCACAGCCGGATGGCGTTGCGGCCCGCCAGCCCGAGGGCTTCCTTGACCACGAGCTTGTGATGGCCCCGGGCGCGGATGGACGCGATGGCTTCGAGGGCGTCCTGGAGCGTGTCCACAGGGACGCCTGCGTCGTGTGCGGTGCAGAGCCAGGATTCCTCAGCTTCTCCGAGGCGCAACAAAACTTTTTTGAGAAACAGCGCGCTCCAGGACTTCGAGTAAAGCTGCGCGATTGCCTCGTTGAAGCACTGGCTCGCGGAGCGGACTTCGCCGGAGACATTGGCGAAGAGCGGTCCAAGCAACTCGAGACTGTCCGGTCCCCAGGCCCACGGCCGAAGGCGGCCCAGCTTGCGCTGAGCGAGGCTGGCGATCCCCGAGGTCACGGGCGGCCCCCTCACCCGCCCTTCGCTCCCCCTCCGAGGGGGAGTGGGCCGGGGTGAGGGGGCGGCTGCATTCCAACTCGACGAACTCGGGAAGCGGAAAGCCCGCCTGCTTGATGGCACTCAGGAACTGCACCGACGGCCGCCGCTCCACGAGCACAAGGTCATCCTGCTGGCAGAGGTACTGCGGCAGGTTCGCCAGGTCGCGAGCGAGCTGGGTCTGGTGCTTCGCCGGCGTGAACGACCTGCCCTGGGCGATGTGGCCTTCGGCCAGCGGATTAAAAACGAACACGCTCGGCGTGCGGCCCTTGGACCGCGAGAATACGTTCAGTGCGTCGATGAAATTCGCCTCGAGTCCCGCGGCGCGGCGGCCTTCGACATCCAGCGCGGGGCCTTTGGCGCGCTGCGGCGACAGCGGGAACTTAAGCTGCTGGCAGAACGCCTCCCAATCGCTCTGGCCGGGATTCTTCCAGCGTCGAAACCATTTCAGGCCGGAGGCGACGTGCGCGATTTCGTCGCGATGAATTCTGTCGAGCAGCCGCGCGCTCTCAGCGTCGCCCACGGCCGTGAAGGCGCGGGCGAAGTGCCGGGCGAAATCGAGGTTCGCCTGCTCGAAGGTCAGGCTCAGGCCGGCCACGAAGTCCATCGGATTTGCCATGCCGGAAATCGCGCGCCAGAAGTAGCCGCTGACGGGCAATTGGCCGAATTCGATGCCGCAGGACTTCATACGGTCCAGATAAAGCCGCGTGTGCTCCTGTTCGTCCTGAAGCGTCCGCAACACACCGCGGCGGAAAGCGGCGGGCGCTTCGGGAAACCGCAGGAGCGCCAGGGCCATCAGTTCCGTTGCGAGCAATTCGTGATTGGCGAAGAAGTGCAGCAGGCGTCCGCGTTCGGACTCCTCTTCCAGCCGGTGCGTGCCAGGAAAATCGGCCTTGCGCGAGCCGGGCGGCTTGAAACGGAGCCGGGTCGGGCGGCCGGGAGTGGCGGGTGCCACGATCGGCGGGCCGGGCCGTTCATCGGTGATGGCTTCGGGAGCGCGGAGCTTTGCCTCCAGCGTCGGCGCGAACAGGATTTGTTCGGCAAAATCGCGAAGTTCCATGCAAGGCGGGCAACCTGCCAGCGGACGGAGCGAGTTACGAGCCTGGTTTCAATTCGATGCCTTGCGCAATATTCTCGGGCCGAACGGCTCTTACTCTGTCCCTCCAAAGGTCCGGCGCAGCCACCCGCGCAATCCTCCTCCCTGGGGCGGAAGGATTGGTTTCTCCTCCACTTGGATTCCTTGTGCGGCCAGAAGCTTGCGGAGAAATAGCCGATCCGGAATGTCCTTCTCGCGGTGCGTCTGTTTCATGCGCCACAGGGTCTGCGGCGAGGCGAACGGAATCCGAACGCCTTGAATCTCTCTCACAACGGCGTCCCGGATGCCGTCGGCATAGTCCACACCGCAGCCGCTTTTCATGAGGTCGACCAGGATTTCGTCCGCGACACGGACGACACCGTATTCGTCAACATCGCCGGGCTTGAGTTCTCGAATAGCCTGGTCTGGGAGGGTCATCAAAGCGCGGATAACACGCTCCTCGTTGTTGGCTCCGGTCTCGACCAGAAGGTCAACATCCATTGTCGTGCGCGTGAAGCCGGCGGCACGGATGGCAAATCCTCCGACGACCAAGTACCGGGCGTCGGTGTCGTTCAGGGCGCGGCAGAGTTTGAGGAGATCCTCAAGGGTCGGCTCGCGGCACTCGTCGCGGCTCAGCGGCGAGGGCGGGTCAGCATCTGCCATAGCCACGCGTCAGCTTTCTCGTGTGTGCGGAAACGGTAAACGCCTTTGGGAATCGGGAACGTGCGCAGCGCGTTCTTCCATGCTCGCGCGTCTTGGGCCTGTTGCGCGGGCGTCACCGTCAGGCCGTCTGCTGGCGGTTGTCGTCGCCCGACTACCTTGCCGAACGTTTCGTCCAGATTGACAACTGGCTTCATGTCGCGCTCATAGTAAGCTCGTCGGTGCTTCGTCGCAAGCGCAACAGCGTAACGGGCAGCCATTCCGAACCACGGCGTGGAATCATTGGGTTTTGGGCGGTTGGATTGACGCGCGGGCGGGCCGCCGATAGCCTCGGGTCCGTGCCGGGCCGCCTCCAGGGCGGAGTGGGCCCGCGCAGGACACGTCGAATGACCAACAGCGCATTTGTAGATCGGGCCTTCCGGGATCGCGAACCGAAGCTCCTCTTTGGATTCTCGCGCCCGTTCTATCACAACCTCGCGGGCGTTTTGTACGGCCACCGCTTCAGCAAGGGCCGATACGGCGGGATGATTCGCCATACCGAGGCGGCGATGCTTTACAGATGGGCACGCCGGCTGCCGCCGCACTCGACCATCGTCGAGATCGGGTGTTACGCCGGACTGTCCACCAGCTACCTGGCCTCAGGCTGCCTGGAAAACGGGTCGAAGGTGTACGCGATCGACCCGTTCGACTCGAAACTGGCTCAGCAGACCGCGTTGTGCGACCAGTGCGTCCCGCTGGAGGACAAGCCGTCGCGGCTATTTGTGGCCGAGCGGCTCAAGTCCTGCGGTCTTGCCGACCGTGTCGAGTTGATCCAGGGCTTCGCGGAGGAAGTGGTGAAGACGTGGAATCGGCGGATTGATTTCCTTTGGATCGACGGCAATCACGATCGCGCATACCTGGACTACCTCGACTGGGCGCCGTTTCTCAGCCCGCGGGCGCGAGTGGCGATTCACGACGCGCATCCCCGGTACGGTCTGCCGCAGGTGGCTGAAGCCGCCCGGCGCATCTTCAGCGCCGCCGAGTGGGGCCAACTGGAACACGTGAAGGGAATCATGGCGGGGGTGAGGATTGGTCGAGCGGTGGAGCTTGCTGCGAGGTAGTTGAAGGGTTGAAGCGTTGAATCGTTGAATCGGGTCGGCGCTTCCACACTTCAGCCGTTGAGCGGTTTAGCGGTTCTCCGATTCAACGCTTTAACGATTCAACGATTTAACGTTCGACCCTGCCGAAGTCGGCCTGCGACCTCACGGTCGCAGCTACGCGTGTCTGAGATCATCGGGCCGTCAACACGGCGTAATTTCGTTTCCCTTTGCGAAAGAGGAGGTGCTTGCCGAAGAGCAGTTCGGAGGTCGTCACGGCGCGTTGCGCGTTGGCTTCGCGGACGTTGTTGAGGTAGATGCCGCCGCCTTCGATGTCTTTTCGCGCCTGGCCTTTTGAGGGGCAGAGGCCGGAGTGGACGAGCAGTTCAACGAGGGCCGAGCCGGCGCCGGAGAGTTTCGTCATTTCGATCTCCTTCGAGGGTACTTCACCCACGATTTCGTTGAAAGTGCTCTCCGGAATGCCTTCGAGCCCGCCGCCGAACAGGAGTTCGCTCGCCCGGATCGCTTCGACGCACGCGGCTTCGCCGTGGACGAGCGAGGTGACCGCCTTGGCCAGCGCCCGGTGGGCGGCGCGCGACTCCGGCTTTTCGGAGTGCTGTGTGGCGAGTGCGTCCGTCTCTGCCCGATCAAGGAAGGTAAAATATTTCAAGTAGCGGACGACCACGGCGTCCTCGGAATTGATCCAGAATTGGTAGAACCTGTAGACACTCGTGCGTCGGGCGTCGAGCCAGACGTTGCCGCTCTCGGACTTGCCGAACTTGGTGCCGTCGGCCTTCGTCACAAGCGGGTGCGTCATCCCGAAAACGTGCCGGCCGAGTTTCTTGCGGCAGAGGTCGATGCCGGCGGTGATGTTGCCCCACTGGTCGCTGCCGCCGATTTGAAGTTCGCAGTTGAACTCCCGGCAGAGGTGATAGAAGTCGAAAGCCTGCAGCAGCATGTAGCTGAATTCGGTGTAACTGATGCCCGCCTCGCGGTCTTCCATCCGCGCGCGGATACTTTCCTTCGAAACCATCACGTTCACGGAAAAATGCTTGCCGATGTCGCGCAGGAACGCCAGGTAGCTCACGGGGGCGGTCCAGTCCGCGTTGTCGACCAGCCGGGCGGGATTGGTTTTCGTGTCGAAGTCGAGCAAGCGCTCGAGCTGCCGTTTGATGGAGGCGACGTTGGCGTCGAGGGCTTCGCGGCTGAGGAGCTGCCGCTCGGCAGCCTTGCCGCTGGGGTCGCCGATGGAGCCAGTCGCCCCGCCCGCCACGGCGATGGGATGATGTCCCGCCAATTGGAAGCGGCGCAGACCGAGCAGCGGAACGAGATTGCCGACGTGCAGGCTGTCGGCCGTCGGGTCAAATCCGCCGTAGAGCGTCATCGGTCCCGCGGCGAGGCGTTTGTTGAACACGTCCACGTCGGTGCAGTCCTGGACCAGATTGCGCCATTGCAATTCCTCAAAGATATTCATCGAGCGCGGGATTTATCGCGGCTGCGTGAGCGTGGCTCAAGGGGAAACTGAATCGTTGAATCGTTGAATCGTTGAAGCGTTGAAGCGTTGAATCGTTGAATCGTTGAAGCGTTGAAGCGTTGAAGCGTTGAAGCGTTCAATCGTTGAGTCGTTGAAACGTTGAATCGTTGAAGGAATTTTCCCAAGCGAATCTTCGCGCATTGAACCCCTGAACCACGAAGGGATGGTAGGGCGCGTCGCTCCGCGCGCGCCGGTCTGGGATCCCGGGTGCGGCGCGCGCGGAGCGGCGCGCCCTACCTACAAGTTCATGAAGAGCGGCAATCTCGACGCTGACGCGGGCCGTTTCTACGATTCAACGTTTTAACGATTCAACGATTCAACCCCCAGTTTGCCGCCCTTGTCCGTCGCCCTCCCGGCGGCTAAAGTGCGTTCCACATGGCGCGTTACAAAAGCAAGGCTCCGGCGTCCACCGATCCGCCCGGCGCAACGGGCCGGCCGAACGCGGAGGGATTGCCGAGGAAGCGCGTCACCGGTCTGAAGCTCTGGTGCGCTCGCCTGGCGTTGGCTGTGTTCATTCCGGCGCTGTTGTTCCTTCTTCTCGAACTGGCCTTGCGCGTGGCCGGATTCGGCAATCCAACTTCATTCCTTCTGCCTGCCGAGCACGCCGGGAAAGAGGTGTTCGTTCAAAACAACCGTTTCGGCTGGCGATTTTTTGGGCCGGACCAATCCACTCAACCGGCCAGCTTCGCGATTGCGCGGGCCAAACCGGCCGGCACGGTGCGCCTGTTCGTCTTTGGCGAATCGGCGGCCTTCGGCGATCCCCAGCCCGACTTCGGGATGCCCCGCCTGTTGCAGGCGATGCTCAGCCATCGCTACCCCGGCACGCGGTTCGAAGTCGTCAACGCCGCGATGACCGGCATCAACTCGCACACCATTCTGCCCATCGCTCGCGATTGTGCCCGTGCGGCCGGAGACATCTGGGTCGTCTACATGGGGAACAACGAAGTGGTCGGGCCGTTCGGCGCGGGCACCGTCTTCGGCCCGCAAACTCCAGGATTGCCGCTCGTGCGCGCCAGCCTTGCTGTTCAGACCACGCGCACCGGCCAGTTGCTCGAGCGAGCGCTGCGGCAGCTCCACAGACCCCCCGCCTCAAAGAGCGAGTGGGGCGGCATGAGGATGTTCCTCGAAAACCGCGTCCGTGCCGACGACCCGCGGATGCCGATCGTCTATCAGCATTTTGAGCGCAACCTGACGGACATCCTCCAGGCCGGCCGTCGCGCCGGCGCGGGCATCGTGGTCAGTACTGTTGCGGTGAACCTCAAAGACTGCGCGCCGTTCGCGTCGGCGCACCGGCCGGCGGCGGGGGGCGATGAACATTCCGAGTGGCGACAGATCTATGAGCGCGGTCTCCAGGCGCAGGAAGCCGGCAGGCATTTGGAGGCCATCCGCCAATTTCGCGAAGCGGAGCAACTCGACGATTCGGCCGCGGAACTGCACTTCAGTTGGGGCACGGCGGCGCTGGCCCTCGGCGACACGACGGAGGCACGACGCCGTTTTGCCCTCGCGCGCGACCTGGACACGCTGCGTTTCCGTTGCGATCGGCCGCTCAACGAAATCATCCGGCGCGTCGCATCGGCCCGCGAGCCGGAGCGCATTGCGCTGGCGGACGCCGAATCGGCCTTCGTCCTGCAAAGCCCCGGGGGGCTTCCGGGCAGCGAGCTTTTCTACGAGCACGTTCACCTCACGTTCGAGGGCAACTACCTCCTGGCCCGGACTCTCGCCGAGCAAGTGGACCGGCTCCTGCCCGAACAGGTGCGGCGGGGCGCCGACTCCGCCAAACCCTGGGCCACGGCCGACGAGTGCGCCCGGCGACTGGCGTGGTCCGACGCCGCCCGGCTGAGCGCCGCGGCCGAGGTGCTGGGGCGCCTGCACGATCCACCCTTTACGCTTCAGTTGAATCACGCCGATCAAACGCGTCGATTGCGGCAATTGATCGCGCAGCTTCGGCCGGCGGCGCAGGCGGCACAGCAACAGGCGGAGAACCTGTTTCGCGAGGCGCTTGCGGCATCGCCCGAGGATCCAGTTCTGAACAGCCAGCGGGCCACGTTTCTCGCTGCGGCGGGGGATGCCGCCGGAGCCGCGGAGTCCGCCCGGCGCGTCATCCAATTGCTGCCCCATAGCGCGGAGGCCTGGGGGCAACTGGGCGACGTGCTGGTGCGGCAGCAACGGTACGCCGAAGCGGCGGACGCGTTCGCGGAGGCGTTTCGGCGCGACCCGGACAGTTTCTGGGCGCTGCAAAACCTTGCCCAGGCCCACGCCCGGCTCGGGCGCCGCGATCAGGCGATGAGCGAGTTCCGTCGCGCGATTCAGCTCAAACCCCGCTTCGGTCCGGCCTGGCTCGGGCTGGGCCAACTTCTCGAGGAAGCGGGACGGAAATCCGAAGCCGAAGAACATTTTCGCAAGGCGCTCACCCACCGGGTCTATCGGGCGGCGGAACTCACCACGCTGGCCCGCTTCTGTCACAGCCGTGGCTGGTTTAATGAGGCGCTCACGAATTATCTCGACGCGATCAAGCTCAATCCCATCGACGCCCAATTGCACGTAGGAGCGGGCCAGTGCCTGGCGGCCCTCGGCCGGCAGCCGGAAGTGCGGTCGCATTACGCCGAGGCCGTGCGGCTGGCGCCCGGCTCGGCCGAGGCGTGCTACCTGCTTGGGGTCGAGTTCGGCCGGCAGGGCCTGGCGGCCGACGCGGCCCAGCAGTTCCGCGAAGCGGTGCGCCTTGCGCCGGAGTTGGTCGAGGCGCGCCTCAATCTGGGGGTGGCTCTGCTGAATCTGGGCCAGGATTCCCCGGCGCTGGAGCAATTCGAGGAGGTCTTGCGTCGCAGCCCGACTAACGCAGTGGCTCTCCAGCACGCCCAGACCTTGCGTAACAAGGCCGGCCCGCCACGAACGCCGTGAGTGCTGCTCGGGGAACGGCTGAACCGCAACGTAGGGCAGGCGTTTCGCCTGCCCAGCGCCGAAGGCGCGCACCTCATTGGCCGCTTCGCGGCCAGGGCAGGCGAGACGCCTGCCCTACATTGTGTTGGGCGTTGGTTCATGGTACCGATACAAGGGTATAAAAGGTGAAGGCTGATCACGAATCAGCAAAACGGCCTCTGTTGCAGGTTGAACATCCGCGCGTGTCGCCCTATAAGTGCCGAAGCATGAAGCCGCGTTCGAAGCCCTCCGGAGCACGGGAGGGCAAATCGTTTCCGGGCCTCCTCGTCGTGTTCGGGCTTCTCGTGCTGGTGATTGCCGTCGCGGCGATCTTGACGACCTGGAAACCTTGGGAATCGACGGTATTCCGTCCCATATTCAGAAGGGCTTCAAACACCACCAACTCGACTGTCGCCGCGCCGTCGGAGCCGGCCTTTGCTCCGTCCCCCGTCACGGCCGGGGCTCCGGCCACCAACGCCGCCCCGGCGAGCAATGACGTCCTCACGCTGATGAATGAGGGGAACGAGTTGATTTCTCAGGGCGACACACAAGGCGCCATCCAGAAATATCGCGCGGCGATGAAGCTCAATCCGGAGGATGAAGAGGTCTATTTCAACCTGGCGTTTGCGTTGGCGTTCGCGCGTCAGGGCAATACAAACGAGGCCATGCAGCATTACACCGAGGCGCTGCGGATTTTCCCCGACTACGCCGAAGCACACAACAACTTGGGCAACCTGCTCGTAGGCTTGCGGCGGCACACGGAAGCGCTCGAACACTTTTCGGCCGCCCTCAAGGTGAATCCCGAGAGTAGTTCGGTGCTCAACAATCTGGGCCGGTGCCTGGCCGAACTGGGCAAGCCGAAGGAAGCCATCGTGCAGTTCACCGAGGCCATCCGCGTGAATCCCGACTACCTCGAGGCTCGTTTCAACCTGGCCAACTCCTACTCGGCGCTGGGGAATTACGACGAAGCCATCAGCCAGTTCGAACAGGTGCTGAAGATGGAACCGGCGTTCGTGCCCGCGAGAAAGGGGATCGAACGGGCCAGGGCGAAGCAGGCGGGGGCCAGGCAGCCGTGATCCGGTAGGGCGAGGCTCCTGCCGAGCCGCGATCAAACCGGGAGTTTCGGCTCGGCAGGAGCCTCGCCCTACCGGCGTCATGGATAGGCGGAAAACGTGGCCACCCGCTCCATCCGCCTCCTCACGTCGGCGGCTACGATCGTCGATGAGCAATGCAGGCGAATCCGCTACGGCACGACGACGCGGAAGAATTTGAGCGCGCCTGTGGCTGGCTCGGTGTGCGGATTGGGTGGATCGCTCGGCGGCACGTCATCCCAGCGACCCCCGATCTCGGTCGCGCTTTGCAGGCGGCCCACCCCGGGAGCCCACGAGATGGTGATGTTGCCGCCGGACAAGGCGGAACTAAGTCGAGGCGCCTCGACCACCGACGGCACAAACGCTTTGACGGTCATTCCGAAGGTCAGATCGGCGCTGAGCAGGCTGTCCTGGTGCACCTCGACGGCCAGGACGTTTTCGCCCTGGACAAGCCCGCGCGGGGCGAGTTCCCGGAATTCCGGCATTGCGATGCCGACCGTGCGGTTGGCGAGGGTCGCGTAAGACACCGGGCCGTCCGGCAGGCCCAGGCGAAAGAGTTCCGTGCCGTTCAGGTAGCAGACTGCTCCGTCGTCGACGATGATGGGCTGGACGCTCAAGACGCTGTGGGCGGCGTCGCCACTGAAGTAGAAGCGGGTCCGGAAATAGGCGGCGGAGATTTGCGCCGTGCCCGCGGCGTTGGAGAGCGACAGGAGGCAGGTTCCAACGGGATCGCCGATGGGGAGTTCGATTCGACAGTGCGGCTCCGGCCGGTCGGCGGTAGCGCGGAACACATCCAGTGGCGCCGGTCCATTGCTCCAACCCGCGTCGCTGAAGGCCGCGTTAGCCCAATTCGTGCCGAGGTCGGTGCCGGAATGTTCGTAGCGCCAGGAATTAGAGCTGGAAATCACGTCGACCAGGAACGAAGCCACTGGGATAAGGGTGTTCGCGGGGAGCTCATTGCCGAACACATCTGGAATCGCGCTTGCGACACGAACGATGTAGCGGCGCGTCGGGTCGCGGGGGTCAGTCGTCGTCAGAACCACGTTGGTCTCGCTCTCAATGATTGCAGACATGATATTCAGCGGGTTAAGCTCATTGGTG
>WNGA01000311.1_pt1 | contig 159650 bp, 156 predicted proteins | sample 5400061 | NCBI WGS metagenome assembly WNGA01 (sample SAMN13153366, study PRJNA577476) | soil metagenome | isolation source: 100 cm soil or saprolite under grassland replicate 2 | place: USA:California | collected 2016-06-15 | reverse complement strand
GGGTAGTCGATCGTGACGAGCAGCGCGTACACCTCGTCCATCACGGCGAACAGCGCTTCCGCCTCGGCGACGTCTTCACGGCGGAGGCAGTCGAGCACCTGGCGCCGCAGCTCGCTCGCAGCTTCCGCCATGCCGTTGAGATAGGCGGGCGTCTCGACGCCGAGCGCTGCGGCGTCGGGCCCCGGCTCGTGCGCGACATAGGCGAGCGTCAAGTTCGCCTCCGTGAACTCCTTCTGCGCGTCGTGGAGGGAGCCCGCGTACCGCACGTCCGGGTGCTCGGCCGTCGCGTTGCGCGCCTCGTCGAGCAACGCGCCTGCCTCTGCGATGTGCTCGCGCGCCGCGTCGAACTCGTGCCGGTGCACCGCGCGGATCGCGACCGCACACGCGCGGATCGCCTTGCGTGACGCTGGGAACGTGATCTCGCGCGCTTCGTGCTTCGCCTCGAGCTGCTCGCGGGCAGCGGCACCGGCCGCGGTGATCTCCCGCGACCGATCCACCGGCTCGATCAGTAGGAGCCGGTCTTGCGCAGCACCAGCACCTGCGCCTCACGAGGCGGTTCGACGTGCGCCTCGGAGTACGCGGGCATCGCCACCGAACGGACCGGTGGGTGAATCGGTCGCACCTTGGTCCGGCGCTCCACCTTGCGGTTCTTGTGCTGGATGAGCAGGAACAGGTAGCCGCCGAGCAGCGCGTCGGTGAGCAGGTGGAGCAACCAGAAGACGACGCTGCCGGCGAACAGCGCCATCAGAAAGGTGATCCCGGCGCCGGCGAGGAACGCGACGAGCACGTCGCGGCGGCGTCGCTGGGCGGCGCTCATCCCGCCGGGCACCCGGACCGGGCCCACCGGGTTGGACACGCCGTTGCCGTTGACCGGACCCATGACCGGGTTGAGCGGCGCCAACCCGGCGTCGGCCTGCTGGGTGCGGCCGAACGATCCGAGCCGCGCCATGAAGTCACCGATGCCGGTGGGCCCGGAGGACTGGCTGCGAGAGCGCAGGATCGGCGGGAGCAGCACCGCCGCCCAGAGGATCGCCAGGATCAGGATGACCAGGATCGCCAAGGTTCCTCGGTTGCTCCCGCGCTAGCCGCCCGCTATCAGACACGACTTCACCTCGAGGGATCCGCCGTGGGAATGACCGAAGGCTAGTCAGTCCGTTGCAAGCGACGTCAAGTCTTCGGCCGGATTTCTCGAATTTTATTCCGATACCTTGTGGTCACTTGCGCGCCGAAAGTGACCAGATCGTCCCCCTGTCTTCTCCCAGAGGGCGAGGTCGCCGATCGTCATGCCCCGGTCGACGGACTTGCACATGTCGTAGACCGTGAGCGCGGCGACGGCGCAGGCAGTGAGCGCCTCCATCTCGACGCCGGTCCGGTCGACGGTGTCGACCTGGGCCTCGACCTCGACATGATCCTCCTCGATCCTGAAGTTTACGAAGACCGAACCCACGAGCAGTGGATGGCAGAGGGGGAGGAGGTTGGGCGTCTGCTTGGCCGCCTGGATGCCGGCGACGCGCGCGACGGCAAGCACGTCGCCCTTCGTGATCGCGCCGGAGGCGATCTTCGAGGCGGTGTCCGGCTCCATGTACACGTTGCAGCGCGCGACCGCCCGACGGTGCGAGGGCTCTTTCGACGTGACGTCGACCATCCGTGCCCGCCCGAGCGGATCGAGGTGGGTGAACTCGGACGCCACGGTCGAAAGTGTAGGAGGAAGAGGCCGGCTCAGCCGGATGCCTGGTCGGCGACGCGCAGGGCGAGCACGCAGACGTCGTCTCGCCGGGGACGGTCGGCCAGCACCTCCGTGCAGACACGGGTGGCGTAGAGGTTGAAGTCGTCGTCGGGGTCGAGCGACTCGATGGTGCGGAGCAGGCGCTCGATCCCGACGTCGAGGATCTCACCTGGCCGCTCGATCAGCCCGTCGGTGTAGAGGAACAGCACGTCGCCCGGGGTGAGCGTCACGTCGGCCTCGTCGTACTCGGGGATGCCGGCGCCCAACGGCGGACCGCCCGCGCCGACGAGCTCGAGCGCCCCACGACCGTGCAGCAGCGGGTGTGGGTGCCCCGCCCGGGCCCAGCGGAGCCGCCGTGTCGACGGGGTGTACTCGACGAAGAGACACGTCGCGCAGCTCCAGTCGGATTCACCCGACGTGTACAGCAGCTGGTCGAGGTGACCGAGTGTCTGCGCGGGGCCGAACCCTGCGTGCGCGTACGCGCGGAACGCATTCCGCAGCTGGCCCATCGTCGCCGCGCTCTGGATGCCGTGCCCAGCAACGTCGCCGACCGACAGGCAGAGGCGGCCGTCGGGGAGCACGAACGCGTCGTACCAGTCACCGCCGATCTCCACGTCCATCGAGGCGGGCAGGTAGTGCGCCGACAGCGCGACGCCGTCGACCTCCGGCAGCTCGTGCGGGAGGATCGCGCGCTGCAGCGCTTCGAGCAGCTCCTGCTCGCGTTCGAGCTCGGTCGCCGCGTGGAACAGGGCCTCCTGCGCGGCCCGCTGCTCGGTGACGTCCTGGGTGGTGCCTCGCAGCGCGATCAACGTCCCGGCTTCGTCGTGGAAGGGCTCGGCGTTCACGATCGTGACGCGCACCTCACCGCTGTCGCGAACGAGCTTCTGCTCGAACGTGACTGCGCCGCCGTCCCGCATCGATTCGAGCAGCTCGCGCCGGACCGCTTCACGCGACTCAGGTGAGCAGAGCGCGATCGCCTGGTCCAGCGTGTGCAACTCTGCCCCGCGCTCGCGGCCGTAGATGCGGTACATCTCGTCGGACCAGGTAACGGAGTTGGTCGCCGCATCCCACTCCCAGCTACCGAGATGCGCGATGCGCTGTGCCTGGGCTAGCCGTGCCTCGCTCTCGCGGAGCGCGGCCAAGGCTCGCTCCTGCTCCGTCACGTCACGCGCGGCGACGATCAGACCGTCTCCGAACCTTGTCACCTGTACCGCGTAGGTTCCGGTGCCGTCGTCGCGGCCACCGACGAGCTGCTCGTACGGCACCGCGTCGAGACGGAGCGGCTCGCCCGTCTCGACGACTCGCGCGTACCCGTCGAACAGCTCGGAGCCCTTCATGTCGGGAGCGACCTCGAGCAACGACTTCCCGATCAGCTGACCGGCGGACTGGCCGGCGGCAGCCGCACGTGCCGCGTTCATGTACTCGATACGGAAGTCGACGATGCGCCCGTGCTCGTCGCGGACGGCGCTGTCGATGGCCACTGCATCGAGCATGCTGTCGAGCGCGCTCAAGAGCTGGAGCGCGTGCTCGAGCTCCGTGAGCTGGGCGCGGCCGAGCGCCTGCCCGCAGATCGTTGCCAGCGTCTCGAGGAACATGCGCTCATCGGGAGAGAACGTGCGCGCGTGCGGGTACGCCACCATCAGGACGCCGTTGGAGTCCCCGGCCGAGGCCTTGAGTGGGAGCGCGACGAACGCCTCGTCCCCGGTTGCGGCGCGCACTCGTGCAAGGTGTGGGTACTCGCGCGCAAGGTGGGACGCGCTCTCGACGTAGCGCGGGTGTCCGTCGCGGGCGGCGTCGCTGATCGGGGTAGGCGCGTCGAGCGGAACCGTCTGCCAGTTCTCGAGCTCACCCTGGGGGTAGCCCGTGATGCCGACGTTGCGCAGCACGCCGGCCTGCCGCTCCACGATCGCGAGGCCGCCGCGCGCACCGACCGAGGGGAGTGCGCGCGTGAGGATCACCTCGGTGACCGTCTCCGTGTCACCCGCCACTGCCAGCGACTGCGAGAGCTCGAGCAGCATCGCCGCCCGCGTGGCGGACTCCCACACCGCTTCCTCGGCGTGGCGCCTCTCCGTGATCTCCACGACGGTCATTCCGACGCCGATCACATTGCCCGCGGCGTCGTCCACGGGGTAGTAGCAGACGAGCCAGTCGCGTCGCTCCCCCGGCCGGGCGCTGGTCTCACCTTGCAGCTCGACGTCCGTGATCGGCGCGTCGGTCTCGAGCACGCGCCGCAACAGCTCCTCGTTCACCTCGGCGAGGTCCGGCACGACATCGGCCACTCGCCGGCCGAGGTGGTCCTCGACCGCGAGCCCGTTGATCTCGGCCAGCTTCTCGTTGACGATCGCGTAGCACAGATGCGTGTCGACGAACGCGAGGCCCACGGGCGCGGTGCGCATGATCACGTCCAGGCGCTCCCGCGTCTCGCGCTCGGCGCGACGGAGCTCGTCGAGCTGCATGGCGCTGCGCTCCGAGGCCTCCCGTGCCGCGCGCTCGGCCTCTTCGCTCCGAACACGGGCGTCGATGTCGATCACCACGCCGGTCGCGCCGACGACTTGCCCGTCGCCGCCGAGCACGACCTCGCCCGCGCCCTCGAGCCAGTGCACGCTGCCATCGGCCCAGACGCAGCGGTGGTCGAAGCGGAAGCCGCTGCGCGCTTCGACCGCGTCGTATACCTCGGCGACCGCGGCGTCGCGATCGTCGGGGTGGAGCATGGCCACCCACGCGTCGAACGTGCCGACGAAGTCCTTGCGGGCGAGACCAAACAACGCCGAGCACGCGTCGTCCCATTCGACATGGCCGCTCGCCATGTCCCACGACCACGTGCCCATGCGCCCGGCCACGAGCGCGAGCTCGAGCCGCCGCCCGAGCTCGGCCGCGGGCCGTTCGCGCGCCAGCTCGTTCTCGCGACGCAGCCGCCGGTCGGCGAGCCACACGGCCGCGGCCCCGGCGAGCGCAACGACGCTCATGATCGCGAGCCGGTCCCCGGTGATGAAGAAGTCGTCGGACACGCTCGCAGCTGTCGCGCCACCGAACGCGGCGACGGCGACGGCGAGCGTCTGGCCGGGAGTGCCGTACGCAGCCACCAAGAACGGCGCGAGTACCGCGAGCGCGCCGAGGAGTGCGGACCCGTGACGCAGGGAGTCGGCGACCGCGACCACGACGACGAAGCCGATCGCAACGAGGCTGGCCTGCTGCCCCGAGAGCTCGGGCGCGCGCCACCGGCGCACTTTGCCCGTCACGCGGCCAACCGTACCGTTCGCCCCCACCCGTTGCGACTGCCCATTGTCAAGACTCCCGCTCTCGGCGCCCCCGGCGCCGGGCCGCTCGGGCCACGCTCGCTGCGCCGCCGGATACCCACGGCGCCGTCGCTCGCATCAACCGCCGATCTGGCTCATCGAACGCGACGGGCGCACGAAGTCGACCTGTCCGATGTGGTGTCCCGCCCACTTCGTGCCTACCGCGGCCGCGATCGCGTGCGCCAGGTCGTCGTCGGTGCCGCCACCGCGTAGCAACGCTCTCAGGTCGGTCTCGTCCAGTGCGAACAGGCATGTCCGGAACTTGCCTTCGGCGGTGATCCGTACGCGATCGCAGTCGCCGCAGAAGGGCTCGGTGACGCTCGCGATCACGCCGACGTCACCGTCACCGTCGAGATAGCGGTACGACGCGGCCGGCTCGACGTGCGCGCCGGCAGACGCATCGCGGTCGAGCGGGAACACCGTGTCGATGCGGTCGAGGATCTCTCGCGCGGGCACGACCTGGTCCATCGACCAGTCGCCGGTCGCGTCGAGTGGCATGAATTCGATGAAGCGGACCCCTACGCCTTTCGCCCGCCCGAAGGCGGCGAGATCGACCACCTCGTGGTCGTTCACGTCTCGAATCACGACGCAGTTGACCTTGACCGGTTGCAGCCCGGCGTCGAGCGCGGCGTCGATGCCCGCGAGCACGCGGTCGAGCTCGTCGCGGCGGGTCAGTGCGATGAACGTGTCGCGCTGGAGCGAGTCGAGCGACACGTTCACGCGGCGGAGACCGGCAGCGGCGAGGTCGTGAGCGAGCTCCGGGAGCCGCACGCCGTTCGTCGTCATCGCCAGGTCGACGCCGAGCGGCGCGAGCAGCTCGAACAATCGCGTCAGGTGCGCCCGCACCGTGGGCTCCCCGCCGGTCACACGGATCGCGTCGAAGTCGTACCGGTCGACGCACACCCGTGCGATCCGGGCTTGCTCCTCGTACGTGAGCAGCTCGTGTCGGTCGAGCCAGACCATGCCCTCGGCCGGCATGCAGTAGCTGCATCGGAAGTTGCAGCGGTCGGTGATCGAGATCCGCAGATCCTTGACTCGTCGGGCGAACGGGTCGACGAGGGGGATGGGAACGGGCCGCCGCACGGCCCCCAGGCTATGCCCGCCGGGCCCGGCCCGATCTTGCCGTCACGTTCCGTGCCCGCTCGGTTGACAGTGACCACTCTGCGTGGTTACATGGCCTGGCTCCGACACCAAGCGTGCGGAGACGATGACAACCGAGCCCTCTCTCGGGGAGGCACCGATCCGCCGGCCTTCATTGGTCGCTAGCGCCGGCGGGGAGCCAGGCGAAACCGGCCCCTTTCACGGGTGCCGGTCGTCGTCGTTTCTGAGCGGGAAAACGAGAGGGACGTGGCTCGGTTCGACCGATGGCAACGCGATCGATCGCGGGGGCTCCGCGTGCGGGTGGACACGCGGGACCCGATCTCCGGCCCGACCATCTCGACCGCTCCTCGGCGCGCGCCCGGAATGGGGACGGGCCCGGATGGTGTCGGGCATTCGTCCGCGGTGGCGGCGGGCATTCCGGCTGGGGGAATGCCGCCGTCGAGGCGCCGGCGGGGCTGATTCGGCGCCCGCCGCGGGCGGATCCGGTCCCGGCCCTTCTTGGGGCGGGCCGGGGATCGGGCGGAAGCTCGGCCGGGGGTGCAAGCCCCCGGCCGCTTCGCGTCCCGCTCCTTCTGGCGTTCCGGAGATCCCGGAGCGTCGAATCGACGCCTCACGCGCTCCAGAACGACGGGGACTCGGCGCGGGGCTCGTCGAGGAGCATCACGCGTATCGGCTCGCCGGCCGAGACACCGTCGCCGTCGGGAACGAGCGCGAGACCATTGGCGGCCGCGGTTGCCGACAGCATGTTGCTCTCCTGCGCGCCGCTCCGACCCGCGACGTAGCCGTCGCCGTCCCATCGCACCTGCACACGATCGAGATGCAGCTTGCCGTCACGCTTGCGCGTGAACGCGTGATCGGCGCGCGCGACGATCTCGGGCCGGAAGCACCGCGTGTGGCCCATCATGCGCAGCAATGCCGGCCGCGCGAAGAGCTCGAAGCTCACCAGCGACGACACAGGATTGCCCGGAAGGCCGAATACCGGCACGTCACGCGCGAGCCCGAACGCGAGAGGCTTCGCCGGCTTGATCGCCACTTGGCGCCACTCGAGGGAGCCGAGACGGTCGATCGCGGCCTTCACGTAGTCGTAGTCGCCGACCGAGACGCCACCACTCGTCAGCACCGCGTCGCAGCGCGTGAGCGCGTCTTCGAGGATCGCCACGATGCGATCCTCGTCGTCGCGCGCGATCCCGAGGTCGACGGGCTCCGCGCCCGCCTCGTGTGCGAGCCCGAGCAGCATCGGCCGGTTGGCATCGCGGATCTTGCCCGGCTCGAGCGCGCCTTCTTCGACGATCTCGTCGCCGGTCGAGAGCACCCCGACGCGTGCACGCCGAAAGACCCGCACCCTCCGTACACCGATGCTCGCGAGCACGCCGACATGCGCGGGTGACAACACCGACCCCGCTCTGAACGCGACCTGACCCGCCTGGAGGTCCCCGCCGGCGGGGCGAACGTGATCACCGACCCTCGCCTCGACCTCGACGCGCACACCGTCGTCGCCGTCGCGCTCCGTGCGTTCGACCATCACGACGGCGTCCGCCCCCGGCGGCATCGGCGCCCCGGTCATGATCCGGATCGCCGCGCCGGCGCCCACCGCGACGTCGGGGGCACGACCGGCCGGCAGCTCCGCGACCACCCGCAACCGCACCGGGGACGACGGTGACGCGCCCGCCGTGTCGGCCGCCCGCACCGCGTAGCCGTCCATCGCCGTGTTCGCGAACGGGGGCACGTCCTCGCTCGTGGCGACGTCGCTCGCCAGCACGAGCCGGCGTGCCTCGCCGACGGCCATGCCGACGGTGGGCAGCACCCCGACCGCGTCGAGGATCTCCCGCTGCACGTCGGGCACGGGGACGAGGCTCATCCGAGGCCTCGCCGCTGCACGATGTCGGCGAGGAACGTCGCGAGCTCCGGACCGAGATCGGGGCGGTCGAGCGCGAGCTCGACGTTGGCCCGCAGGAAGTCGAGCTTCTGGCCGATGTCGTAGCGGCCCTCGGAGAACACCACGCCGTACACCGGACGTTCCTCGAGCAGCACCCCGATGGCGTCGGTGAGCTGGAGCTCGCCGCCCACGCCCGGCTCGATCCGCTCGATCGCGCCGAAGATCTCGTTCTCGAACACGTAGCGTCCGATCACCGCGAGGTTCGACGGCGCATCGTCCGGGCGTGGCTTCTCGACGATCGACGTCACCTGCATGACCCGGTTGCCACCGGCCTCGTCGTGCGGTGCTGCCTCCGCGCAGCCGTAAAGCGACACCTCGTCGGCCGAGACTTCCATCAGCGCGAGGACGGAGCCACCGTCGCGCCTGTGCACGTCGAGCATCGTCCGGAGCAAGTGCGCGTCGTCGACCATGATGTCGTCGCCGAGCAGGACCGCGAACGGCTCACGACCGACGTGCTCGCGCGCGACCGACACCGCGTGGCCGAGCCCGAGTGGGTCGCGCTGGCGGATGTAGTGGAAGTCGGCGAGGTCGTTGACGGCCTGCACCTCCTTCAGCAGCGCGTCCTTGCCGGCTTGCTCGAGGTAGAACTCGAGCTCGAAGTTCCGGTCGAAGTGGTCTTCGATGGCGTGCTTGCCGCGTCCGGTGATGACCAGCACGTCGGTGAGCCCGGCGCGCACCGCCTCCTCGACCACGTATTGGATCGAGGGCTTGTCGACGACAGGCAGCATCTCCTTCGGCTGGCTCTTCGTCGCCGGGAGGAAGCGCGTGCCCAATCCCGCGGCGGGGATCACGGCTTTCGTGACAGCAAGAGTCGTCATGGCGCGCTGATCACGCTACCCGTCACCTTCACCGAGAGCCCCGGTCACGTCCGGCTCCTCGCCGCGGACGAGGCGGCGCACGTTGCCGAGATGACGCGTGATCACGAGCAGCCCGAGCGCGCTGGTGACCGCGATGTCGAGTGGTCCCCATCCGACCGCGGCCACCGCGATCGGGAACGCGATCGCGACCACGATCGACGCGACCGATGCCTTGTGCAAGACCCGCGCGATGAAGAACCACACGAGCGCGGCACCCGCGCAGATGACGGGGAAGAGTGCAGCAACGACGCCGCCCGCGGTCGCGACACCGCGCCCACCGCGGAAATGTCTGGTCACGGGGAAGACGTGGCCCAGCACAGCTGCGACCCCGAGGATCCACGCGCCCCGGTGCCCTTCGAGCGCGATGCCCGCGCCCGCTGCCAGCGCGCCCTTGCCCATGTCGAGCGCGAGCACGAGGAGCCCCGCCTTCCAGCCGAGGAGACGGTAGGTGTTGGACGCGCCCGGGTTGCCGGAGCCTTCCTTGGTGACGTCCCGGCCCGCCGCCCCGGTCACGATGGCAGCGCTCGGGAACGAGCCGAGCAGGTAGGCCAGCGGGATCAGCAGCACGACGGCGACCACGCGCACATTCTGGCCACGGAGGCGGCCGGCCGCGACCCTGGTACGCTTAGCAGTCGAACGGAAAGAGTGCTAACGGTTCGGGGGAATCCGACCGGGACGCGCAGGAGCTGCGATGCCGACTTATCGCTATCGGTGCGAGCGCTGCGGCGACGAGCTCGACGTGTGGCAGGCGTTCAGCGAGGATCCGCTGTCCACGCACGACGACCCCTGCGGCGGCCGCCTCGTGCGCGTGCTGACCCCGGCCGGGATCGTCCTCAAGGGCCCCGGCTTCTACAAGACCGACAGCCGCTCGAACGGCAAGCGCGGCAAGGCCAAGGAGCCGTCCGACTCGTCGAAGAGCGACGGGAAGCCCGACAGCTCGTCCGGCTCGGGGGGGTCGAAGGAGTCGAAGCCGCCGGCGTCGACGGGCTCGTCCAGCACCGGCTCCTCCAGCTCCGGCTCGTCGTAGAACCGGCACGCCGGTCCGCCGGCGGCGTCCGTCACGTCGTGCTCGTGCGTTCCCCGCGCGCGCTCCTGATGTGGAGCGCCGCCGTCGTCGTCGCCGTTGCCACGGGCGGGGTGGTCGCGTCCGACCTCGCCACACTCCATCGGCGGGCGAACGACTTCGGGCCCGAGCGCGACGCGCTCGTCGCGCGCCACGAGCTCCCCGTCGGCACGACCGTCGAGCTCGGTGACCTGCGCGTCCGGCGCGTGCACGCGTCGCAGCTGCCGCCGGGCGTGCTCGCCGACCGGGCGCGTGCGGCCGGACGAGTCGTCGCGGTGCCAGTCCTACGTGACGCGTTCGTATCGACGCGCAACCTCGCGCCACGACGGCGCCGTGGGCTCGACGGTGCGCTGCCAACCGGCAGCCGCGCGATGCGCGTCGTCGTGTCCGACGCGATCCGGCCAAGGCCGGGCGCGAGCGCCGACGTGCTGGCGACGTTCGGGAGCGGCAACGAGGTCGTCGCGGTCGACGATACGAGCGAGCCGACATCGGGTGAGGCCGTCGTGATTGCTGAGGGCGCACTCGTCCTCGCGGTCGACGACGCCCGCACTCGCGAAGGCGGCGCCGGCATCGGCGTGACCTTCCTGCTCACGCCTCACGAAGCTCGAGAGCTCGCGTTCGCGACGACGCACGGTGTCGTGACGGTCGCCCTCGTACCGCCGGAGGACGCACAGAGCCCCTAGCCTCGGCGCGTGTCGATCCTCCACGCCATCGTGCTGGGAATCGTGCAGGGCCTCTCCGAGTTCCTGCCGATCTCGTCGAGCGGCCATCTCATCCTCGTCCCGGAGCTCTTCCACTGGACCGAGCTGACCGACGACCCGCACCTGAACAAGACGTTCGACGTCGCGTTGCACATCGGGACGTTCGTGGGCGCGGCCTGGTATTTCCGACACGATCTCGCCCGCTATCTCGTCGCGGGCCTGCGCTCGATCCGTGACCGCTCGATCCGCACGACCGACGAGCGCATGGCGTGGCTGCTCCTCCTGTCGGCGGTGCCCGGCGCGATCCTCGGGGCGCTCCTGGGCAGCACGATCGAGGACGAGCTCGGGGAGCCGGTCCTGATCGGAGCGATGCTGATCGTGTTCGGCGTCGTCCTGTACTGGGCCGATCATCTCGCCGGCACGCGGCACTACGACCAGTTCCACACGCGTGACGCCGCGCTCATGGGCATCGCCCAAGCGGTCGCGCTCCAGCCCGGGGTCTCCCGGTCGGGCGTGACCATCTCGATGGGCCGGTGGCTCCGGTTCGACCGCGAAGCCGCGACGCGCATCTCGTTCCTGATGAGCCTCCCGATCATCGCGGGTGCCGGGATCTACAAGGCCGCCGAGGTCGCCTCGGAGGGCGGCATCGACTCGAACCTCGTCGCGCCGTTCCTCTGGGGAATGCTCGCCGCCGCGGTCAGCGGGTTCCTCGGGATCGCGTGGCTGCTGAAGTATCTACAGACGCGCTCGTTCACGCCGTTCGTCGTGTACCGCGTGATCCTGGGGACGGTCGTCATCATCGTCTTCGCGACCGGCCTGCGCTGAATACGCTCTGGTGTTCATGATCGAGGCGGTGATCTTCGATTACGGCGGCGTGATCTCGGTGCCGTTCCTGCGCGACCTCGGGACGTTCGAGGAGGAGATGGGGTATCCGAACGGCTCGGTACACCTGCTCATGTTCGGCGACTCCGACATGACCCGGCAGGAGGTCCACGATTTCCATCGCCTCGAGACGGGGACGATGTCGCTCGACGACTATCTCGGCGGCCTCGAACGGCGTGCGCCCGAGATCCTCGGTCGGCCGATCGATTTCACGGCGTACCTCGAGTTCACGAGCAAGACGTCGGTCCGGGTGCACTGGCCCGTCGTGCACCGTATCCGGCGGCTGCGCGAGGAGGGCATGCGACTCGCGCTGCTCACGAACAACGTCAAAGAGTTCGGCGACAGCTGGCGCTCCACGTTCCCGGTCGACGAGCTGTTCAGCGTCGTGATCGACTCGTGCGAGGTCGGGATGCGAAAGCCCGATCCTCGCATCTACGAGCTCACGTGCGGGCGCCTCGGCGTCGCACCCACCGCGGCCGTGTTCGTCGACGACAACCTCGGCAACATCGAGGCAGCAGACGCGCTGGGGATCGAGACGGTCCTCTTCGGCACCGACCCGCTCGAGGCCATCGCGGAGCTCGACGCCATCCTGTCGCGGCGAGGCGTCGCGACCTGACGCGCGCGGTCGGCGGGCCGATGTCGCCGTTTCAGGCGCCGCTGAGCGTCATCTCGTCGATCAGGAGCGTCACGCCGGCCGCGCCGCCGGGGAGCCACGTCAGGTCGCTGCCGATCTCGGCGATCGCTTGGAGCATGCGCGGCAGGGTCGACGCGATCGTGACTTCGCGTACCGGCTCTGCGAACGCTCCGCCGCGGACCATGAGGCCTTCCGCGCCGACGGAGAAGTCGCCGCTCACCGGGTTCGTTCCGGAGTGCAGGCCGCTGACGGATTGGACGTAGAGCGCCTCGGGGACCGACGCGAGGATCTCGTCGGGGGACTTCTCGCCCGGCGTCAGCGCGAGCGCGCGTGCGCCCACACCGGGGGTCGACTTGAACGCGGCCCTGATCGCGGAGCCCGTGGTGCCGTGGCCGGAGCGCCGGCCGGTGTACACGTTGTGCAGGAAACCGCGCAGCACACCGTCGACGACGAGGTCGTTGCGCCTCGTCGGCACCCCCTCGGAATCGTGCGTTGCGGCGCCGTACGAGTCCGCGATCGTCGGGTCGTCGACGAGCGTGACTGCTGGCGCGGCGATCTGCTCGCCCTCCCGGCCCACGAACATCGAACGTCCCTTGAGCACCGACTCGCCGTTGAGCGCCGCACCCACGATCGCGAGCACTGACCGCGTGACGAGCGGGTCGAGCACGACATGGAGACGGCGTGAGCGCGGCTGCTGCGCTCCCAGTAGCCGCACGGCTCGCCCGGCTGCATCCCGCGCCGCCACCGACGGATCGAGCTCCGCGAAGGCCCGACCGACCGAGAATCCGTAGCCGGTCTGCGTGCCCTCGCCTTCGCCCGCGAGCGCGTATGCCGCACAGGAGCACGCCGTGCGGCGCGAGGCGGCCTCGATCCCCAGTGAGTTGACGACGGCGCTCTCGACCGCCGTGTCGCCGTACGCGCTGGTCTCGACGCCGCGCACGCGCGGGTCGACGGCACGCGTGGCCGCGTCCAGCTCGAGGGCGAGCGCGACCTTGTCGCTCGTGGGGACCGTGAGGAGCTCGTCACGCCAGAGATCCATCTGCGGTGCAACGTCGCCGGCGACGTCGCCGGGCCCGGCAAGCGTCTGCCATTCGTCGGGCGCGCCGAAGCGGGCGTTGTCGCGCGCGTCCTCGATCGTCTCGGCCACGACGTCGGCGTCGAGCGAGCCCGCCCAGGCATACCCCTGGCGCCCGTCGACGAGCACGCGCACCCCGACGCCGTCGGTCTCCGCGACCGACAGCGACTCGACGTCGCCGTCGAACACCTTGATCCCGGTCTCGCGGGCGCGGGCGACGTACGCCTCGACCTGCTCGCCCGCCCGTGCCTGCCCCACGACCCGGCGCCCGAGCGTCAGCAGGTCATGGTCAGCCATTTCCGCTCTCGGCCCTTCGGGCCGGGCCGCTCGGGCCCCGCTTGCTGCAGCGCACGATACGTGCGCCGCGGCCGCTCGCTTCAGGCACCAGCGGTGCCGCCGACCGTGAGCTCGGCGACGCGCAACGTCGGCTGCCCGGACGAGACGGGCACGCCCTGGCCGTCCTTGCCGCACGTGCCTGTCCAGGTGTCGAAGTCGGTGCCGACGGCGTCGACGAGGCGGAGCGTCTCCGGGCCGTTGCCGATGAGCTGTGCGGCGCGCACCGGCTCCGTGATCTCACCGTTCTCGATCAGGTAGCCCTCGGTGACACCGAAGACGAAGTCGCCCGTCGCAGTGTTCACCTGGCCGCCGCCGAGCGCCGCGCAGTAGAGCCCGTACCGCGTGTTGGCGACGATGGCGTCGGGATCCTCGCGTCCTTCCAACAAGTACGTGTTGGTCATGCGGACCATGGGCAGGTGCTGGTACGTCTCGCGCCGGCCGTTGCCACTCGAGACACGCCCCTCCTTCCGGGCGCGTAGGAGGTCCCACATGTAGTCGGTGAGCACGCCGTTCTCGATCAGCACGTTGCGTTGTGCCGGCATGCCCTCGTCGTCGATCGCGAACGCGCCCCACTCACGCGCGAACGTGCCGTCGTCGACCAGCGTGACGAGCGGCGACGCGACCTGCTCGCCGACCCGTCCCCGAAACACCGACGCGTCACGGCCCACCAGATCGGCTTCGAGCCCGTGGCCACACGCTTCATGGAACAGCACGCCACCCGCGCCGCGTCGCAGTACGACGGGCAACGGACCGGACGGTGCAGGACGGGCACGCAGCATCGTCAGCGCACGGTCGGCAGCTGTGCGCGCGATATCGGCCGGGTCGACCTCGTCGAACAGCTCGAACCCGATCGTCCGACCCGGCGCCTCGCTGCCCGTCTGCGCGCCGGTGTCACCGACGGCGACGCACTGGACCGAGAACCGCGTGCGGACCTGATCGTCCTCTGCGAGGACGCCGTCGGAGTTCGCCACAACGATGCGGCGCCGTGAATCGGCGTAGGCCGCGCTCACCTGCCGGATCGAGTCGCCGCGGGCGCGCGCCGCGTCGTCGGCTCGCAACAGGAGATCGACCTTCCGGTCCTTGTTCACCTCGTGCGGCAATACGACCACGTCGTGCGGGCGTGGGGCGTGGCGCGGTTCGAGGGTGACGACGCGCGTGCCCCCGCTGTCACCACGTGCAGCCACGGCGGCCGCCTCGGCGGCTGCCCGCAGGGAACGAGCCGAGAGGTCGGACGTGTGGGCGTAGCCGGTGCTCTCGCCGCGCACGACACGGACGCCCGCCCCCCGCTCTCGCCCGGAGACCAGCTCTTCGACGCGACCGTCGTCGAGGCGCGCCGTCGACGACGACCGATCCTCGCCGAAGACCTCCGCGAAGTCGCCGCCGGCGTGCAGGGCGACCTCGAGCGTGCCGGCGAGGATGTCGTGGTCGATCACAGGCTCGCTAGGGTACGTCCGATGTCCCTCCGTCCCGGATTGAGTGCCAGCGCGAGCATGGTGGTGGCCGATGGTGACACCGCGCTCGCGCTACGCAGCGGGGATGTCGAGGTCCTCGCGACGCCGCGCGTCGTCGGGCTCGCGGAGGAGGCCTCGGTGCAGGCCGTCGAAGGCGAGCTCGCCGAGGGCACGACGACCGTCGGTTACCGCGTGCAGCTCGACCACCTCGCACCGACCGCGGTCGGGGGCAAGGTCCAGGCCGAGGCGACGCTCGAGTCGGTCGAGAGTCGGCGCCTCACGTTCCGGGTCTCCGTGAGCGACGGCCGGGGGCTGGTCGCCGCGGGGCGGATCACGCGCGTCGTCGTCGAGCGAGCGCGCTTCCTCGACAAGGCCGCCGGTGGCTGAGGCGAGCGGCCGCGGCGCAGGTACCCTGCGCCGCCGTGAGCCGGTACGCCGAGGTGAAGTCGAGCGGCCCGGCCCGAAGGGCCGGGAGCGGGAATGAGTGAGGCGAGCGACCCGCCGACGCCCGGCGAGGACCACCCCGGCTGGGCGGCGCCCGGCGAACAGGGCCGTGCGCCGGACCCCGGGTCGTCGCCGACCCCGGGCGCGCCCGAGCCATCGCCGAGCGCACCGGCCGGCCCGCCTCCGGGTTGGACGCCGCCACCGCCGCCCACCGGCGCGGCGGGTGCACCCGTCGTGCGTCGGCGTGGCAAGACGTGGCTCGTCGTGTTGATCTCGGTCGTCGCGGTCGTCTTCGTCGCCGGGATCTTGGGCACGGTGCTGTTCTTCGATCGCAGCTACCCGCCGTACGAAGCGGCCCGCGACTTCGTGGACCGGATCGAGCGCCGCGAGTTCGTCGCCGCGGACGCGCAGCTCTGCTCGGCGGAGCGCGGCGGCGGGACGATCGAGCGCTTCCGAACCGCCATCGACCTCGCCGACGCGAGCGATCTGTCGCCCAACCCGTTGTCGGTCGACCGCGACGGTGACCGGGCGACGGTCGACTTCAGGGTGAACTACCGGAACCGCGACGACAGGTCGTACGAACTGCGACTCGTGCGCGAGAACGGCGACTGGAAGCCCTGCCCGTTCCGCGGGTGACCACCGCGGTCAGCCGAGGTTGCTCGAACGCGGGTACATGTCGCCGGGGTCCGTGAGGACGTTGATCACCGACAGCCCGTCGTGCGAGAGCGCTCGGTCGAGCGCGGGCCCGATCTCACCGGGCTCGCGGACGAGCTCGCCGTGCCCGCCCAGGGCCTCGGCGACGAGGTCGTAGCGCGTACCGGGCCGGAGCTCGGCGACGACGTCGTAGCCGAAGATCATCTGCATCGGGTGCTTCTCCAGGCCCCAGATGCCGTTGTTGCCGATGACCGCGGTCACGTTCACGCCGTGGCGCACGAGCGTGTCGAGATCGCCGAGCGTGAAGCCGATCGCGCCGTCGCCGTACATCACCACGACCTGGCGGGACGGGTGCGCGAGGGCGGCCGCCAACGCGTAACCGGTGCCCGTACCCAGGCACCCATAGGGTCCAGGCCCGAGGAAGCAGCCGGGAGTGTACGTGTCGACGTACTTCCCCGCGTACGACACGAAGTCGCCGCCGTCACCGATCACGATCGCGTCGCGGGCGAGCCGCTTGCGCAATTCGCCGTACACGCGCGCCGGGTCGATCGGCGTCGCGTCCGAGGACAGCCGGTCCGCTTCAGCAGCGCGGCGCGCATCCTCGTCGTCGCGCAATGTGCGCAGCCAGTCGTCGCGTCCCGACCCGCCGGCAGACCGCTCCGCGAGCGCCGCGAACGTCATGCGCAGATCTCCCGCCGTGCTCGCCGCGAGGTCGACGTGCGTCGCGACCACCTCGCGCGAGTCGCACAGGTGCACCACTTGCGCGTCGCCGAACCTGCCGAAGCCCAGCCGGAAGTCGAGCGGCGTCCCTGCGACGAGCACGAGATCGGCCCCGTTGAACGCGGTCGAGCGGGCGCGTGAGAACGCGAGCTCGTGATCGGCCGGGATCGTGCCACGCCCGAGGTCGTTGACGAAGACCGGTATGCGGGCCGACTCCGCGAATGCGACCGCTTCGGCCTCGGCGTGACCCCAGTAGACATCGCCCCCCAGCATGAGCGCGGGTTGGGTGGATTCGCGCACCAACCGCACGACGTCATCGACCGCCTCCGGATCGGGATCGCCGCCGGTGAACTCACTCTCGTGCGGCGCGGGAGGAAGAGCGATGTCGGTCGGGCCCCACGCGTCGAGCGGGACGTCGACGAAGGTCGGTCCGCGATGCGGGGTCCGAGCCAGCCGCAGCGCGGTGTCGATGCCCGCCGGGACCGACGCAGCGTCGCGCGCGGTGGCCGCGTGCTTGGTGATCGTGGCGACGATCGGCACGTGGTCGAGCTCCTGGAGCGAACCGGTGCCCCAGCGCGCTTCGGGTGCGCGCCCGCCGACCACGAGCACGGGCGAGCCGTTGAGGTGCGCACTGGTGATCGCGCTCACGCCGTTCGTGACGCCCGGCCCCGCGGTGAGCGCCGCGACGCCGACGCGGCGCGTCACCTTCGCCCAGCCCTCGGCCGCAAACGCCGCGGTCTGCTCATGGCGCGTGTCGACCAGCCGGATGTCGTGCTTGACGCACCCGTCGTACAGCGGGAACAGGTGACCGCCGCTGAGCGTGAACACTGTGTCGACGTCGTGAGCCGAGAGCAGGCCGGCGGCGAGGAGGCCGGCAGGCAGCGCCTCGGTCATGCCGTCTCTACGGTCTTACGTCCGTGTTCCCGGAGGAACCCGTCGACCGCCGCGAACCACGCGGCTGGGTTCTCGAATTGCGGCGAATGCCCGGCGTCGGGAACGACGACGAGACGCGCGCCGGCGATCGCGTCGGCCATCACGCACGACGACACGAGGAACGGCTCGTCCTGGTCGCCGACGATCACCAGTGTCGGGCACCGCACCGCACGCAGGCGCTGGAGCTCGTCTGCTTGTCCGACGATCGCCCGCACGAGCGAGGCCCACATGACGGGCGAGAGCGATGCCCATTTGTGGTCACAGAACTCCTGGTAGCCGGGCCGCCCCGCGAGGACGCGCTGGTGGGCGGGGGTTCCGAGAGGGTCGTACGCCTCGAGCATCCGCTCGAGCTCGGCCATGCCCCGCGTCAGCGCGAGATCGGCGGCGAGATCCACCATCGCGAGGTCGATGCCGCTCGGCGGGCCCGACGACGTGTCCATGAGCACGAGCGCGTCGACCCGTTCCGGGTTCGACAACGCGACGCGACGCGCCACCATGCCACCCATCGAGTGGCCGAGCAGTCGGAAGCGGTCGAAGCCGAGCGCGGCCGCCACCTGGACCGTGTCGGCCACCAGCCGGTCGAGCGAGTACGCCGACGCGTCGTCGGGCTTCCCGCTCTCGCCGTGCCCGCGGTGGTCGAAAGTCACGACGGTCGCGTGCTCGCCCAGCCGGGGTGCGTGGTCGGCGAAGTCCTCCTTGGCGCCGCCGAACCCGTGCACCATCACGAACGGATCGCCCGACCCGACCGTCCACACCTCGAGGTCCACACCGTCGTCGACGGTGACTCTCATGGCGTCACTACCCCCTCCGACGGAACGTCCGATCGGCCCGACCCGTAATCTAAGGCGATGGCCCTCCCCGACCCGGCTCCCGCGCGCTTCCGGCGCGGGTGGGTCCGGTGGGTGCGGCTCCTGGTCAGCGGCGTCCTGCTCGCCGTCCTCATCTCCAAGATCCCCGGCACCGAGCTCGTGCCGTCCGACCGCAGCCTCCCGGGCACGCTCGCCTTCCTGATCGGCGGCATCGTCCTGATGGCGGTCAGCTTCGTGCTGGCCTCGTGGCGGTGGCAGCGCGTGCTCGCGGTCTTCGACGAGCACGTGCGGCTCCGACAGCTCTTGTCGCACTACCTCGCGGGCCAGTTCGTCGGCAACGTCTTGCCGTCGACCGTCGGTGGCGACGTGCTGCGCATCTCGCGGAACAGCAAGGACACGGGGTCACGGGAGGTCGCGTTCGCGGCAGTGGTGCTCGAACGGATGACCGGGTTCGTCGCGTTGCCGTTCCTCACGTTCCTGGGTGTCGCGATCCGCCCGGATCTGCTCGACACGGCGCACGGCTGGATCGCGCTCCTCATCGCCGGCGCGACCGTTGCCTTCCTCGCGCTCCTGCTCGCGCTGGCCGGTCATCCGCAGCTGGCCGGGCGATTCAAGGACCACGAGAACTGGATGCGCTACATCGGCGCGATCCACGTCGGTGTCGACCGGCTCAGGCACGACCCGCGCGACGCCGGGGCCGCGCTGGGCGCTGCGATCGCGTACCAAGTCACGGTGGTCGCGTCGGTGTACTGCGCGGTCCACACGATCGGCTTGACGATCCCGAACGCGGCGGTGCTCGCCTTCGTGCCCGCGGTGGCGATGGCGCAGGTCGTGCCCATCTCGGTCGGCGGTCTCGGTGTGCGAGAAGGGCTGCTCGCGTTGCTGCTGCACCCGCTGGGCGTGCCGACGGGTCAGGCGGTCGCGGTCGGGCTCCTCTGGTACGCGATGACGCTGATCGTCAGTCTCGCCGGTGCGCCCGCCTTCGCGATCGGCCACCGCCACGCGGCGCCGGAGCCGCAACCGGCGACCGCGGGCGGAGACGCCAGATGACGGTCGCACCGGCGCGCGAAACGACGCTGCCGCTCCACCGCCGCCTGCCGGGCGCTCGGGCGTTGCGCGACGGTGCGCGGCTCTACTGGTGGGCCGAAGCCGCGTTCATCGGCATCTTCTACTTCGTGTATTCGACGATTCGGAACGCAAACGAGGGTGGCACCGCGGCTGCCCGTCGCCATGCCTACGAGCTCATGGACATCCAGAAGGCGATGGGCGTCAATCACGAGCGTGTCGTTCAGGAGTGGGCGCTCAACTTCAAGCCGCTGATCATCGCGTGCAACTACTTCTACGGGTCGATGCACTTCCTGGTGACCGCGGGCGTGTTGGTCTTCCTGTACCGCAAATGGAGCGACGACTACCCGCTCTGGCGCAACACCCTCGCGATCGGGACCGCGATCGCGCTCATCGGCTTCACGTTCTGGCCGCTGATGCCGCCGCGGCTGCTCCCACACCACTTCGGCTTCGTCGACACCCTCGACAAGTATCCGACGTTCTGGTCGTTCAAGCGCGGTGCGATCAACAAGATCTCCAACCAGTACGCGGCGATGCCGAGCGTCCACTGCGCCTGGGCGCTGTGGTGCGCACTGATCCTGGTCCCGAGGCTGAAGCGCACCTGGGCGAAGTGGCTCGCCGCGCTCTATCCGGTCGGCACGGTCACCGCCATCGTTCTCACGGGCAACCACTTCATCCTCGACGCCGCCGGCGGCTTCATGATCCTCGGCATCGGCTACGTGATCGCGAGGATCTTCACGCGGGCGGGCCGCGGTCCGCGAGAGCCCGTAGTGGCGCCATCCGACCAACCCCCTGACGCCGTCGCTGCCTGACGGACCCCGTGTATCTCGACCACGTGGCGCTGGGGACGCGTGACGCGTCTGCGCCGCTCGGCGTGCTCGTCGGCGAGCTCGGCGGCGCGCTCGTCTCCGGCGGGCGATGGACCGGGTTCCAGTCGTTGCAGGTGCACATCGGCGACGGCGCGGCCGGCATGAAGGTCGAGCTGCTCGAGCCGTGGGGCATCGAGGCGAACGACTTCCTCGAGCGGTTCCTGACCCGGCACGGGGACGGTCCGCATCACCTGACGTTCAAGGTCGACGACCTTGTCGCGACGCTCACGCGTGTGCGGGCGGCCGGCTACACGCCAGTGGCCGTCGACCTGTCGCACCCGGAGTGGAAGGAGGCGTTCCTCCAACCCCGGGAGGCGCACGGGACGGTCGTCCAGCTGGCCGAGTCGGACTCGTCCCTGCACTCCCCACTCGCCGAGTACGAGCACGCGCGCGCCCACGGTCCCCAGGAGGAACCGAGGTGGTGGCCGGACCCGCCCGCGCGTCGAGGAGCGACGAGCTTCTTGCGCCGGGTCGTGATGGCGACGCCGTCGTTGCTCACGAGCACCGGCTTCTTCACCGGGCTGCTCGGCGGTGTGCAGGCCGCCGCGGGTGAGGGATGGACCGAGGTCGAATGGCCGCGTGGCGGTCGCGTCCGGCTCGAGCAGCGCGCCGACCGCGGCCCCGGCGTCGACCGCCTCGAGCTCGACGGTCCGGGTTCGTCACGTGAGCTGCACGTCGCCGGCACGCGCCTCGTCGTGAACCCCTGAACCTCCGGATCGGTTCAGTCGTCGTGGTCGCGGTGCTCGCGGCGGTGGCGGACGAGCGCGCCGGCCGCGACGCCGATGATCATCGAGCCGAGGATCACGAACACGAGCGGCACTTCGACGCTCGCCACGACGAAGTCGATGCCGATCTTGTCGAGGTTGACGAGCGAGAACACCACCACCAGCGCGATGAGGATCGCAGACGCGATCTGCCGGCCGGTCGGGTGAAAGCCGTCGCGGCCACGGCGGCCGGTCGGCTCGTCGCCTGGTTCCCGGTGGACGTACGCCATCCGTCGAATCTATCGGCGCGCCGACACGACCTCACGCGAGTCCATGAGCCCACGCCGTGTCGCAACGACCGCGAGGACGGTGTCGCGCACCGCACGGTCCGCGAGCGAGAGCTGGGCGTCGCGGGCGTTGACGAGCGCGAGTCGACGCGGCGGCATCGCGGCGATGTCGACGACGCGCACGTTGTGGAGCTCGGGCGGCACCGCGGTCTCGGGCAGCACCGACGCGCCCGCGCCGGAGGCAACCAGATCGGCGATGAGGCGGATCCCCTCGACCTCGACGGTCACCGGCACCGTGAGCCCCTGCTCGGCAGCCGCTGCTTCGACTTCGACGCGCAGCGGGTTCTGCGCCGGGGGGAGCACGAGGCCGAGCTCGGCGATGGCGGCGAGAGGCACGGGCGACGGCGGGAGCTCGGCGGCCAGCGGCACGACTCCGACGAGGGCCTCCTCGAGCAGCAGCTCGGACGTGATCCGCCGATCGGGGATCGGCGCGGTGACAACCGCTTGCGCGAGCTCCCCGCTGAGTACCTCGCCCACCAGACGCTCCGACGCACCCTCGTTGACCCGCAGCCGGATCCCCGGCGCCCGCACCCGGAGGTCGGCGACGACCTGGGGCACGACCCAGCGGCTCGAGGTTCCGACGATGCCGAAGCTCGCGTCACCGCTCTCCAGGCCCTGGATCATCCCGAGGTCACCGCGCAGGGCTTCGACCTCGCGCCGGATGCGACGAGCCCGGTCGAGGACGACCTGTCCACATTCGGTGGGCACCGCGCCCCGCCGGCTGCGGACCAGCAGCTGGGCGCCCAGCTCGGCCTCGAGCTGACGCACCTGCTCCGAGACGTTGGACTGCACCGTCGCCAGTGCGTCGGCGGCAGCGGTGAAGGACCCTTCCTCGGCGATGGCGAGCAGGACGTCGAGATGGCGTAGCTCCACGGCCCTCCAATCTAGCCGTTTCGATCGGTGTACTAGATGGTAACGATCGCTCCTATGCGTTGGACAGATTCAGCGACGTCCGCCACCATTGAACGGCAGGTCGCTTCGGGGGGTCGGTATCCCCCCACCGGCTCCCCGAACACTGCTCAAAGCATCGAATGACCCGCGGAGGGTGTGTGGCCGCCGAGACGGTCTCGAACTTGATCTTCACCGGGCCGCTGGCGTGGACCGCCGAGGCTGTGTGCACGGGGCAGAGCGACGTCTTCTTCGCGCCGGCCGGGGAGCGCCCCGAGACGCGGCTGCTGCGGGAGGCGCGCGCCAAGGCGATCTGCGGCGCGTGCCCCGTTCTCGAGCCGTGCCGCGAATGGGCGCGCGCGCACCGCGAGTACGGCTTCTGGGGTGGCGAGTCGGAAGAGGAGCGCGCCGCCGCCGGCTTCCGCGTCGACATGCCGGTCGGGCGAGTGGCGCGTTACCCGAAGGGCAGGGGCGAGCCGGTCAAGCCCCGCGAACCGCGCGTCGCCTGACGTCTCGACGCTCCCTCCGGCCTTCCTTCCCACCGTCCCTCTCACCTCTTCGGCTCGCTGAACAACCGCTGCGGTTGCCGAACGTGCCGAGAATGCGAGCCGCGACCGGTCGAGACGCGACCGGTCGCTAACCTGCCGCCGTGGCCGCGGCTCCCGAGGGCGTCGATCTCGAGCGCCTGCGCGGGTACTTCGCCGAGCACGTCGACGGCGCGGACGGCCGACCGCTCACTGCGGAGCTGATCGCGGGCGGCCGCTCCAATCTCACGTACGCCATACGTGACAGTGAGCACGAGTGGGTGCTGCGCCGCCCGCCACTCGGGCACGTCGTCGAGACCGCGCACGACATGGGACGCGAATACCGCGTGATCTCGGCGCTCGCTGACACCGACGTCCCGGTGCCGCGGGTGTTCGCCTACTGCGCCGACCCCGACGTGAACGGCGCGCCGTTCTACGTCATGGAGCGCGTGCACGGGCGCGTCGTGCGCACGGTGGACGAAGCGGCGGAGCTCGCACCCGACGAGGCCCGCCGGTGCTCCGAGACGCTGGTCGACGTGCTCGCCGCGCTGCACTCGGTCGACTACGAGGCCGTCGGCCTCGGCGACTTCGGGCGACCGGACGGCTTCGTCGAGCGCAACCTCCGCCGCTGGGGCAAGCAGTGGGAGGCCAACAAGACGCGCGAGCTGCCCGCGATCGACGAGCTCGGCGCGCGGCTCACGAAGGCGCTGCCGCAGTCGGGTTCACCGGCGATCGTCCACGGCGACTACCGCCTCGACAACACGATGCTGGCGCCCGACGACGCCGGGTGCATCGCCGCAGTGCTCGACTGGGAGATGTCGACGCTCGGTGACCCGCTCACCGACGTCGGGCTGCTGCTCGTCTACTGGGGCGGCGGCGCGCAACGCCAGATCCTCACCGCGCAGGGTGTCGGCGCGGTGCCCGGCTTCCTGTCGGAGCAGGAGGTGATCGAGCGGTACGCGGCGAAGTCCGGACGCTCGATCGAGCACCTCGACTTCTACATCGTGTTCGCGATGTACAAGCTCGCGATCATCGTGGAGGGCATCAACGCGCGGTACCTCATGGGCAAGACGCTCGGTGAGGGCTTCGCCGAGATGGGTGCGATGGTCACCGCCCTCGTCCAGACCGCGCTCGAGGTCGCAGACCACTCCGACGACCTGTCGCTGCACGCGTGAGCGCGGCCGAAACCGGGCTCGACCTCCACGTCCTGCGCAACCGCTCAGTCGTCGGCATCGGGCTCGGCAGCCTGCTGTCCGACGCCGGCCACGAGATGGCGACGGCCGCGCTCCCCGGCTTCCTGCGGTCCATCGGTGCCCCGGCGGCCGCGCTCGGCGCCGTCGAGGGCGTGTCCGACGCCGCGCTCTCGGCGTCGAAGTTCGCCGGCGGGGTGATCGCCGACCGGCCCGGCGTCGAGCGGAAGGCGATCACCGCCGGTGGCTACACCATCACCGCGCTCGGGCACGGTGCGTTCGCGCTGGCGAACGCCTGGCCCGTCGTCGCGCTCGCGCGTGCCGTCTCGTGGATCGCCCGGGGCGGCAAGGCACCTGCGCGCGATGCGCTCTTGTCGGGATCGGTGCCGTCGCACCAGCTCGGACGCGCGTTCGGCGTCGAACGCGCCATGGATTCGCTCGGCGCGGTCGCCGGACCGCTGCTCGCCGCACCACTCATCGTCGCGATCGGGTACCGCTGGCTGTTCGCGTTGAGCGTCCTCCCGGGCCTCGCGGCGGCACTGGCGGTGCTCGTACTCGTGCGCGAGATCCCGCGCGTCACGGAAGCGGTCCCGCACCTGCGCGCGCCGATCCGTGCGCTCGCCCTCACGCCCGGGCCGTTCCGGCGACTCCTCGCCGGCGTCGGTCTCTACGGACTGGGCAACTTCTCCGCCACGCTGCTGATCCTGCGCGCGACCGAGCTGCTGCACGGCGCGGGCCGCAGCTCCGGCGAGGCAGCCGCCGTCGCCGTGCTCCTGTACGCCGCGCACAACGCCTCGAACGCCCTCACCGCGTACCCGGCCGGGGCGGTCGCGGACCGCCTCGGACGCCGGCGGGTGCTCGTCGTCGGCATCGGGCTCTTCTCGGCTGCATGCGTCGGCTTCGCGTTCGGATCGCGCGACGTGCCGGTCCTCGCGCTGCTGTTCGTCGCGGTCGGGTGCTCGACCGCGCTCGTCGAGACCGCGCAGGGTGCGCACGCAGCCGAGCTGCTCGAGCCGGGCGTCCGCGGACGCGGCTTCGGCCTGCTCGGCCTGGTCGACGGCGTGGGCGACCTCGTGTCGAGCGTGGTGGTCGGCACCCTCTGGACGTTGACCGCGCCGGCGTGGGGCTTCGCCTACGGCGCCGCGACCGCGGCCGCGGGCGCGGCAGTGCTGGCGGGCCGCACCGTCACACGTGCCGGCTGATGTAGCCGCGCTTGCGGAACGTCGCGAGCATCCTGGTGAGGAACCACACGGCGATCGCGCTGAGCACGATCCCGCCGACGGCGGCGATCGCGACCTCGTCCCACGGCAACGGATGGCCCTTCACCACCTCGCGCGCCGCCGCGAACACGTGGGTCGTCGGGAGCGCCTCGGCGACCGGCTGGAGCGCGTCGGGGAGCGCGCTCACCGGGTAGAAGATGCCCGAGAGCGGCAGCAGCAGCGCGATGAAGCCCCAGGCCAGGATCTCCGCGCCCTGACCGACTCGCAGGATCAGGCCGATGACGACGAGCGCGACGGCCCAGCCGACGACCAGGAGCACGGCCACGAGCGGGATCAGCGACAGCCCGAGCGTCGTGATGTCGAAAGCGAACAGGGCGAACGCGACCAGCGACACGACGCCGACGCCCATCGCCAGCTTGGCCAGACCGAACAGCACGGTGCCGGCCGCGTACTCCGCTTCCTTCAGGGGCGTCACGAGCAGGTTGAGGAGGTTGCGTGACCACGTCTCCTCCATGAACCCCGTGGCGAGGCTGACCTCGGCCTGGAAGACGACGTGGAACAGCACGATGCCGGCCAGCAGGAACGCCGCGCCGGTGGCGGCGCCGCCCACCGCTCCGGAGCGCTCGCCGAAGTAGACGCCGATCGCCCCGAACAGGATCGCGTCGACCACCGGCCACACGATGACGTCGAACCAGCGCTGTGGCGCGCGCTGGAGCACGTAGCGGTGCCGGCGCGCGACTGCTCGCACGCGCACCCAGCTCATGACGCCTGCTCCCGGATGTCGGCGCTGTGACCCTCGGCGAGGTGGAGGAACACACCTTCGAGGTCGGCCCGGTCGAAGCGCGCCGCAACCTCACCCGGCGTCCCGTCGGCGACGACCCGGCCACCCGCGACGAACACGACACGCTCGCAGAGTCGCTCGACCTCCACCATGTTGTGACTGGTCACCAGCAGCGCGGTCCCCTCCTCCGCACACAGCCGCTCGAGCCCACTGCGCACGCGTAGCGCGACGTCGGGATCGAGGGACGCGGTCGGCTCGTCGAGCACGAGCAGCCGCGGCCGGTGCAGTGTCGCCTTGACGATCCCGACGAGCGTGCGCTGACCCGACGAGAGCTCGTTGCCCATCGCCTTCGCGAGATGCGTGACGTTGAACCGCTCGAGGCCCAGCCGCACCTGCTCGCGCGGATGCCGGATCCCGTAGAGCTGTCCGAAGAAGCAGAGGAACTCGTCGACCCGGAGCCGCTCGGGGAGCGGCAGGTAGCCGGCGGCGAAGCCCACCCGCTCCATCGCCTCGCTCCGCTCGCGGGGCAGCCGCCTCCCGACGATCTCGACCTCGCCCTCGTCGGGCGTGATCACGCCGAGGAGCATCATCAGCGTGGTCGTCTTGCCCGCCCCGTTCGGCCCGAGGAGCGCGACGCGCTCACCGGCGTCGACTGTCAGGTCGACGCCGTCGACCGCGAGGACACGCTTGTACTGCTTGACCAGTCCGCGCGCGCGAAGGAGTGGGCCCCCCGGAGACATGCCAAGAGTGTCGCACGCACGCGCGACCGGCGAGGAGGGAATTGCCTCGCTAGCTGCCGCCGACCCGGGCGAGGCGCCGCGCGTAGTCGAGCGCACGGTTGGCGTCGTAGGCGCGGAAGATCTGCATCTTCTCGGCCTCGATCGAGCCCTCGGCGTGGACCGCGAGCACCGCGTGGTACCCACCGAAGTCGCGCGTCGTGAGGTCGGCGATCAGGTTCAGTACCCGCAGCCGGTCCTCGGCGGGTGCCTTCGCGCGGAAGTACTTCTCGAGCACGGCGCGGATCTCGGGTACGTCCCAGTCCTCGCCACCCGGCCCCGTGACGAGCAGCCCGCCGGCGCAGTCCTGGACCCGCTCGACCGCCTCGTGGTAGCCGGTCGCGAACGTGTACTTCGCCATGTTGGTGGTAAGCGGGTCGGGATACCAGATGCCGTGATCACCTTCACGGGCACGGAACGCAGCTAGCTCCGTGAGCGCCCGTACCGTCTCGGCGTACGTGATCAGCTGCGTCAGCTTCTCGCGGATGTGACCGGCGCCGATCACTCCGTTCATATCGGCCGCAAGTGCAGCTGCGCCGACGAGCGCGTCGAGCAACGGCAGCTTGTACGAGACCGCGGTGAAACGGTGGTACTCGACGAACATCAACGCGAGGGCACCCGCACGCTCCGGCTCGCGACACAGGAACACTCGGTCCCGCGGAACGAACACGTCGTCGAAGACAGTGAGGGTCTCGAGCATCTTGTGCCGTGACGAGAGCGGGAACTCGAACTCGTTGCGCTCGCCCGCGCCGTAGGCGGAGACGTACATCGACAGGCCGGGGCTGTCGGCCGGCACCGCGAACGCGACCGCATAGTCGGCGTCGTCGCCCTTCATCGCCCGGGTCGGCAGCACGATGATCTCGTGGGCATTCGCGCTGATGGACGTATGGCACTTCGCGCCCCGCACGACGATCCCGTCGGGACTCTCGTCGACGACCCGCACGTAGAGATCGGGGTCCGCTTGCTCGTGTGGAGCGAGCGACCGGTCGCCCTTCACGTCGGTCTGCGCGACCGCGACGGCGAGGTCGCCGTCACGGCACTGCCGGTAGAACGCTTCCGCCCGCTCGAGGGCCTCGCCCTCGAGCACCCGCTGGAGCGCGAAGAGTGCGTCGCTCCCGATCTCTTTGATGAGTGTGACCATCGTCCCGCCGATCCCGGTGACGGTCTCGATGAGCCGTGACCGAGCGAGCAGATCGTCGCCCGAGTGCGGGATGCGGTAGTACGCGCTGTACTCCTCCCCGCTCTCGGGATCCTTGGCGATCGCAAGCTCGCGGTGCACCGGATCGTGGGCGACCTCGTAGTCGAGCGCGGCATGGTCGACGGCGACGCGCAGCTCTGGCTCCGCAGTGACGTCCGCGATCTTGCGGCCCCGGTAGTAGAGCGTGCGACCGTCGCGTAGCGACGCTCGGTAGTCGTCAGCAGTGAGCAGTGCCATCGCGCCAGTCTGCTGGTGCCGGAGGTGCTATTCGGCGAGCGAGCGAGGCAATAGAGCCGAGCGAGCGGTCCTTCAGGTCGGAGAACGGGAGCCCGGTGCTATTCGGCGAGCGAGCGAGGCAATAGAGATGAGCGAACGACCGCGAGCCGGGTATCCCGGCTCGCAGGGAGCGAGTCCATAGAGATGAGTGTGCTGGACGGGGTGCGCGTGGTCGAGCTCGCGGAGCACGGTTTCGTGCCGTCGTGCGGAGCGATCCTCGCCGACTGGGGCGCCGACGTCGTCAAGATCGAACGTCCCCAGGGCGATCCGTTGCGCGCCGTGATGAAGGCCGGCTTCGTCGTCGACACCGGTGACTTCAACTTTCTCTTCGAGCTCTACAACCGCAACAAGCGCGGCATCGTCCTCGACCTGCGCGTCGACGAGAGTCGACCGGCGTTCGAGCGGCTGATCGAGCGAGCCGACGTGTTCATCACGAGCTTCCTCCCGTCGGCGCGCAAGAAGCTCCACGTCATGCCGGAGGACCTCTGGACGGTGAACCCGCGCCTCGTGTACGGCAAGGGGCACGGGCAGGGACAGCGCGGCCCCGAAGCCGATCTTGGCGGCTTCGACGCGGTGAGCTTCTGGTCGCGCGGCGGCATGGGCCAGATCCTCACGCCCCCCGATGGGCCGATGGTGATGCCGCGGGGCGCGATCGGCGACGCGCCGAGCGGTGCGATGCTCGCCGGCGGCGTCGCCGCCGCGCTCTTCAAGCGGGAGCGGACCGGCAAGGGCGTGGTCGTCGATGTCGCCCTGCTCGCGACCGCGATCTGGCAGCTGAGCACCGATCTCACCGCGACCGCCTTCCTGCGCGAGGAGCCCCGCAGCCTGTCCGCCACCCGGTCGCAGCTCCCGAGCCCGCTCGTCGGCCCCTATCGAACCGCGGACGACCGCTGGCTGATGCTCAACATGCTCGACGAGCCCCGTCATTGGCCGCCGACGTGCCGTGCACTCGGGATCGCCCACCTGCTCGACGATCCTCGCTTGACCGATACCGAAGCACGGACCGAGCACGCCGATGAGCTGCACGAGCTGTTCGCCGAGACGATCGGGTCGTTGGCGCTCGCCGACCTCGTCGCGAGACTCCGCGCTGAGGACACGATCTTCTCGACCCTCGCGTCGCCGCTCGAGGTCGTCGACGACCCGCAGGTGATCGCGAACGGTTACCTCGCCCCGCACCCGACCGAGTCACGCGCGCGGCTGGCGACGGCACCGATGCAGTTCGACGACGAGATGGTGCAGGTGCGCCGCCCCGCGCCGGGTATCGGCGAGCACACCGACGAGGTGCTGGGCGAGGCCGGACTCGACGCGGCCGAGATCGACTCGCTGCGCACGGCAGGAGCAGTCGCATGACCGGCGACGCGGCGCTCGGCCGCACTTCCCGACGCCTGCGCGACCTCGTCGAGCCGATCGCGGCCGGCGTGTACTTCGCGCCCGAGGCGACCGCCGGCTACGAGGTGCTCGGTCTCGACTGGTTCGAGGGGTACTTCTGCAGCCGCAGCGCGTGTCTCGGCAAGGCGCCGTGGACCGTCGTCTGCGGCGCGTTCGGGGTCTTCGAGCCGTCGGTCGTCGAGCAGTTCGTGACCAGCGGATGGGCGAAGACCGATCCGGAGCCGGTCCTCGCGGCGCGCCTTGCCGGTGCCGAGGCGTCGCTCGAGCGACTCGCCGGCAGCCCGACCGGCGAGGTTGCCCGCGCCACCGAGATCCTGCGCTCGCTGACCGACGGTCTCGACGTTGCCGGACGCGCGCTGTTCGCGGGTTTGGCCGCGCTGTCGAAGCCGACGTCGCCCTGGGGCGCGCTGTGGCGCGCCGCCGACCTCGTGCGCGAACGGCGCGGGGACGCGCACGTGGCAGCGTGGATCCCCTACTTCGACGCGTGCGAGATCAACCTCGTCACCGAGCTGGCATGGGGACTTCCACCACGGTCGTTCGTGCTGACGCGAGGCTGGAAGGACGACGCGCTCGATGCCGCCTATGCACGGCTCGAATCACGCGGGCTCGTCGAGAGCGAATCGCTGACCGGCGCGGGACGCCGGCTGCGCGGCGACGTCGAGCGGGCGACCGACCAGGCCGAGCGGGCCGTGATCGAGCGCCTCGCCGACGACGCCGACGAGCTCTTCGCGCTCCTCGAGCCGTGGTCCAAGGCGATCATCGGCGGCAAGGGCTACCCGATCGACCCGTCGGCGCTCCCCGACGTCCGCGGCTGATCTCGGCGTCGACCGCGACGCGTAGGGTTGCGCCGTGGAGCAGCCGAGCGACCGCGGGCCGGGTATCCCGGCCCGCAGCGAGCGCGACCGGAAGGTGGAAGGCGCGAGCGACGACGGGCTCGTGTGGGAAGCGGAGCCGGGCGCGTTGCGCAATCCGGTGCTGGTCGCGGGCTTCGAGGGATGGAACGACGCGGCCGACGCCGCCTCGGGCGCGGCCAGCTGGCTGACCCAACACGGCGAGTCGACGCGCGTCGCGTCGATCGACCCGGAGCTGCACTTCGACTTCCAGGCTCGTCGTCCGCAGGTCGAGCTCGTCGCCGGGGTGACCCGCACGGTCACATGGCCGGAGAACGTGTTCTCGACGGTCCGCTACAGCGAGCGCGATCTCGTCGTGCTGCGGGGCATCGAGCCGAGCTACCGGTGGCAGTCCTTCTGCCGCGCGGTCGTGTCCGTCGTCCGCCGTACCGACTGTGAGATGGTCGTCACGTTCGGCGCGTTGCTCGCCGACGTTCCACACACCCGTGCCGCTCGCATCACCGGCACGGCCACCGATCCGGAGCTCATCGACCGGCTCGGCCTCGCGCAGTCCCGCTACGAAGGCCCGACCGGCATCGTGGGCGTGCTCCACGACTACTGCCGGACCGACGGTGTGCCGTCGGTGTCGCTGTGGGCGCCGGTGCCCCATTACCTGGCTGCCCCGCCGAACCCGCCGGCGACGCTCGGGCTGCTCGACCGGGTGGGAGGGCTGCTGTCGGTCGACCTCGAGCTCGGGCCGCTCGAGCGCACCGCGGAGGTGTGGCGGGCGAAGGTCGACGAGGTCGCGTCGGCCGACGACGACGTGCGCGGCTACGTCCAGACGCTCGAGGAGCGCTTCGACGCCGACGCCGCTTCCGACACGTCGTGGGGCGCCAACCTCCCCAGCGGCGACGAGCTCGCCCAGGAGGTCGAGCGCTTCCTGCGCGAGCAGCGCGGCGACAAGTAGCTCGTGACGTCAAGGGTGCGGGAGCGCGCCGAGATCGGCGCGCCCGTCGACGCGGTGTTCGCCTTCTTCGACGACGTCGCGAACGCGTCCGTCCTCGTGTCGAACCTCGTCGAGATCGGCCGGGTCGAGCCGGTCACCGGCGGCGGACGACGGATCGAGTACACGACGCGCGGCGCCAACGGGCAACTCGTGGACGCCAGCAGCGAGCACGTCGAGTACGACCCGCCGCGCCGGACGGTGACGAAGGGCGTGCAATCCGGTGTCAGCGTCGTGTCGACCCGGGAGTTCGAATCGCTGCCACACGGCGGCACGCGCGTGACCGCGAGCGTCGAGTGGTCGGTGCCGGTCCGCTACGTCGCGAAGGTCGTGGAGTACCCGCTGCGCGGCCCGTTCCGTCGCTCGCTGCGCGAGATGCTCGCCGCCGCCAAGGACGCGATGGAGTCGTCCTGACCCTTGTTGCCCACGCCCTTGTTGCGTTTCTGAGCATGCCCGGGCATGTTCAGATATGGCATCAAGTGAGCAGGTCTTGGGCGACGGCCTCCCAGAGCTGCTCGGTGAGACCGAGGGACTCGACGTCGACGCGCTCGTCGTTGCCGTGGAACATCGTCGCGTACTCCTCGAACGAGACCCGGCGACTGAACAGCGCGAAGCCGTACCCGACCGACCCGGCACGACGGAAGAACCGGTTGTCGGTGCCGCCGACCATCAAGAACGGCACCAGCGCCGAACCTTCCACGAGACGGCTCGTCACCCGCGACAACGTGTCCCACAGTGGGGTGTCGATCGGCGATTCGGTCGACGGGTCGTCGTTCGACTCGATCTCGACCTCGTCCGCCATGTCGCCGAGCGCTTCGCGCAACAGCTCGATCGTCTCTTCGCCGGTCTGGCCGGGCAACGTGCGGACGTCGACCTGGAGCTCGACGGAATCGGGGATCACGTTGGTCTTCGTCCCACCGTGCATCACGGTGGGTGCGAACGTCGTGTGCGTGCACGCGTGCACGACACGCGCCATCCCGAGTGGTAGCTCCGAGAGCGCCTCGCGCAAGCCGTCGGGGTCGAGCAAGGCGCTGGTGACCTCCTCGGGGTAGCCCATGCCCTCGACGAAGCGGCGGTACACCTCCTGGATGCGCGGCACCTGGTCGAACGACTGGATGCGCCGCACGACCTCGGCCGCCTTGACCAGCGCGTTGTCGGTGCGGAACGGCTGCGAGCCGTGACCGGGTGTGCCCTTGATCCGCATCTTCGACCAGAACGTGCCCTTCTCCGCGGTGAGGACGGGCAGTCGGACCGCGCCGTCCGCGGAGGGCATCTGGAAGCCGCCCGACTCGGTGAGCACGTAGTCGGCGTAGACCGCGTCGCGCTCGTGCTCCACGAGGTACTTCGCGCCCCAAGTGCCGAGCGCCTCTTCGTCGGCCACTGCGAGATAGGTGAGCGTCCCCTTCGGCTTGAACCCGCTCTCCGCGAGCCGGCGGAACGCAACTGCCTGCGACGCGGTGATGTTCAGCATGTCGATTGCGCCGCGCCCCCATACGAAGTCGTCGATGATCTCGGCCGAGAACGGGTCGCGGCTCCACCCGTCGGGGTTCACCGGCACGACGTCGGTGTGACCCATGAGCAGCAGGCTCGGCGCGTTCGGATCGGACCCCTCGATGCGCGCGACCAGGCTGGTCCGCCCGGGCTGCGGCTCGTAGCGCTCCAGGTCGAGCCCGGTCGTCCCGAGGTACTGCTCCAGCAGATCGGCGCTGCGGATCTCCTCACCCGACTCGATCTGCCCGTCGTTGACGCACGCGTTGCGGATCAGCTGCTGGAGCAGGTCGATCGTCTCGGCGGTGACGTCGCTCGCCATGCGTGCCACGCTACCGGTCGCATGGCGGCGCCCGACGAGGATGCCGAGCCGGTCGCCAGGTACCGGCTGGCGATGTGGAACGACGTGCACGACGCCATCGCCGGGCTGTACGACGAGCACGCCGGCCAGGGAACCTCGCCTCGATTCGCCTTCCGAATCGATCCGGAGCAGCCACTGCCGGCTGTTCCGCCCGGCGTCGTCGTGACAGCCACCTGCGCTGCAGGCAACGACACCCCGACGGGCGTCGAGACTCCTGACGGACTCCACATCGCATTCGGTCGACGGCAGAGAGGCGGAACGGAGTCGATGCCCACGCTCGCCGCACGCGGCACCACCCTCGTGCATCCTTCGGTGATCGAGTTCCAGCGCTCGTGGCGCTACCCGCTGGGAAGCCGCTCGACCCGGGAGGAGGCATCGAAGGCTTACCGTCGCGTCCGTTCCCTCGCACGATCAGATGCGATCTACGGCACGTTCCGGATCACGCTGGTGGCGCTCCTCCTGTTGGCGGTACGGGCGGTGGTGGACGACCGGTTCAGGGGCTGGTCCTGGCTGCTCCTGCTGCTCTACATCGCGATCGCAGCGCGTGCGGCGTACGTCTCCTGGAAGCTGCTCGTCGACGTCCCACGGGGGTTCCGCTTCGCTCGCCCCCGCGCCTTACGGAAGTCGCGATGGCAAGCGGCGTCGGAGACGCGGAGCGCCGACGTGACCGGCGAGTGGTGCGCGGGAAGCGGGAACGGACCGATCCTCCTCGTAACCATCCCACCCTGCGATCGCCGCGAGGCCGGCAGTTTCGAAGTCGTGGGCGTTCCCGACGGCTTCGACCCGCACGAACCGGTGCCCGCGACGATCGTCTGGGGAAGCGACGACCGCCCGCCGCTGTCGATCGAGATCGGTGGCGTCGAGATGACGCCGGTCGCGCGTCATGCCTAGTGCTTGCTAGCATGCATGCATGGCCCAGCTGAGCATCCGCTTGCCCGACGAGCTCGCCGAGGACCTGAAGGCGGCGGCACGGGAGCACGGGCGCAGCGTCAACGCGCTCGTGGTCGACGCGGTGCGGGCGATGGTCGATCCCGAGCATGCGGGTGACGAGGTCCAGCAACTGCGTGAGCGACTCCGACGCGCCGGGCTTCTCCATATCCCCCACAAGACAAGAGGAACGCGGCCGACGGACGAGGAGTTCGAAGCTGCGCGGCGGGAGGCTGGAAAGGGCAAGCCGCTGTCGAAGATCGTCATCGAGAACCGAGGCCCGCGCTGATCGCGTTCCTCGACAGCTCGGCCATCGTCAAGCGCTACGCCGCCGAGGCCGGATCCGACGTGGCACTGGCATTCGTCGCCCCGACGATTGCCAGCGTCGCCAGAGTCGAAGTTCCGGCCGCACTCTGGAAGAAGGTGCGGATCCGAGAGCTCGCCGAGCCTGCAGCCGTGGTACTCGAGACCCGCTTCGCCAGCGACTTCGAGAACGACGCGTACACGATCGTCGAGATCGATCGCCGGCTACTGGCGAGCGCGGCCGAGCTCCCCCGTCGTCACTCGCTCGCTTCACTCGACGCCATTCACCTCGCCTGTGCCGCTGCAATCCGCGACATCGCAAGCGACCAGATCGAGTTCGTCTGCGCCGATCGGGCGCTGGCACTCGCGGCCGAGGCCGAAGGCTTCGAGGTAAACGCTCTCGCCTAGGCGCGAACCAGCGACTCGGGCAGCTCGTCGTCGGAGAGCTTGCGCAGGTTCGTGAAGCCGTCGGTCGCGGTGTACGCGTCCTCGGCGAGCAGCAGCCCATCCGCGTCGTAGGGCCAGAACACGGCCATACGCGCTTCGTAGAGGTAGTACGCGTTCGGCTCGTCGACGTCGCGGCCCATGGCCACGAGCGTCCGCCCCGGATAGACGATCCGCATGATGCCCTCGGTCACGACACAGTCGTCGTCGACCACGAGGCGCTCGATGTCGTACTCGAGGTTCGTCGCGCCCGACGCGACGAAGTCCCGGTAGAACTGCTCGACCGCGGCGCGGCCCTTCGGTCCGTTGTCCGCGGCGGTCGCTCCCCACTGGTGGTAGCGGGGATCGGGCGCGAGCGTCGCCATCAGCCCGTCGATGTCGCCGGCGGCCTCCGCCTTCATGTGCGCGAGCACGTTCTCGAGCAACGCGCGGCAGCGCGGATCGCGCTCGCGGGCGAGCCGCTCCTCGACCGTGCGCCACGTCTTGGTCGTATCGATGCGTGTCACGCGGCGTGCACCTCGTAGATCAGCGCGCCGCGCTCCCGGCGGCACTCAGCCTCGCCCGCGAGCACCATGTGCTCGAGGTGGGCGAAGGTCTCGCTCTCGGCCATCACGCCCCAATGCTTGCGCGGAAAGATCTCGTGCGAAAGCTGCTGCACGGTCGCGGGGCCGAGCGCAGCCGACGCCTCGGCGAGCAGGTGCATCCGCTCCTCGTGGTGCCGCTTGATCGCGTCGACGCGGCCGGGTACGTCGTCGAACGGATGGCCGTGGGCGGGCAGACCGAGACGAACCCCGTCGAGCGCGGCGACGAGGTCGAGGGTCTGGATGTACGACCTCAGTGCGTCGGCGCCGTTGCCCACGCCCGAGATGTGCGGCGTGATCGACGGAAGCACGTGGTCGCCCGAGATGAGGATGCCGTGCTCCGGGTCGTACAGGCACAGGTGGTCGATCGTGTGCCCGGGCGTGTGGATCGACACCCATTCACGCCCGGCGAGATCGAGGCGCTGCCCGTGGCGGACGCGCCGGCTCGGGTCGGGTGGCTTGAAGAGCCAGCGCAGCGCCCGGATCATGAGCCGGCGGCGCAGCGGTGGCATCGGGTGCTTGCTCCCGCCCCACGGCGTCTCGCCGCCCCACGGCACCGATTGTCGCTGCGTCTCCGTGGTCGGGTTGTCGCGCAGCGGGTCGCCCTCGAAGTCGTCGACGTGCTCGGCGACCGTCGGGATCTCCTCCTCGGTCGAGATGTCGAGGGCCTGCGCGGCAACCGCGGCCAAGCGCTCGGTCTCGGCCGCGTCCTGCTCGCTCGACAGACGGTTCCGACGGTCCGTCTCCTCGAGTGACCACGTCGTGAACGCGCGGTGCGCGACGAGCTCGGCGCCGGCTTCCTTCTTGATGCGACCCGCGCCGCCGAAGTGATCGGGATGCGAGTGCGTCACGATCACCGTGTGGATGTCGCCGACCTTGAAGCCCGCCGACTTCAGCCGTTGCTTCAACGCCTTCCACGACTGCGGCCCGGGCAGCCCGGGGTCGACGACCGCGAGGCCGCGGTCGTCGAGCAGGCCGTACATGTTCACGTGTCCCAGTCCCGGCATCCAGATCGGGAGCTGCATGCGAATGACGCCCGGGGCGACCTCGGTCACCTCTTCGGAGGCCGGGTCCTGCTCCTGCTTGTGGGGCCTGGGCGCCGGTGCTGCCTGGTCGCCCGGCCGACGCGCGACGTCGGTCACGGCCGCAGCCTACGTCCTCCCCGAACACGTGCCGTTCGACCACGAATACCGTGCTCCAGCGTCACTTGGTCGAAGAAGCGCTCGCCGCGAGTGGCGCGAGCTTCGGCCAGGGGCGCGTCTGTTCGAGCACCGCGGCGGCCGCGAGGCACGCGAGGTCGTGATGGCGTGGGGCGGCGATCTGGAGGCCGACGGGCAAGCCGTCCACGAAGCCTGCCGGCGCGCTGCAGGCGGGCTGGCCGCTCACGTTGAACGGCGCGGTGAACGCGGCCGAGAGGCCCATCAGCGATACCTCCTTGCCGTTCACCTCGCCGGAGAGCCGGCCCTCGGCCTCGAACGCGACCGTCGGCGTCGTCGGCGTCAGCAGCAGGTCGACTTGCTCGAAGACGGCCGCCGCGGCCGCGCACGTCGCCTGCTTGCCCCGAACCGCCTTCAGCACGATCTCGGGCTTCAGATGCTCGAACGACAGCACCGCAAGGCGCATGACGTCGGTCAGCTCGTCGCGGCGGTCGCACATGTCCTCGTAATGCGACGCCATGTCGTTGATCGTCGACAGCACCGTCCACGCCGTACCCGGCTTGGGGAACACGGGGTCGACGTCGACGAGCTCGACGCCTGCCGCATCGATCAACGCGTCAGCCGCTTCACGCGCGACCTGCTCCACGGCGCGGTCCGTCGACGCGTAGCCGAGCGTGGCCGACCAACCCACGCGCTTGCCGCGCAGCGCCTCGATCGCGGCACCCGACACCAGCTCGTGCTCGAACGACACCGCGGACTCGGGCAACGAGGTCGGGTCGGTGAGCGTCGGGCCGCCGATCACGTCGAGGTATCGCGCCGCATCGCGGACCGAGCGAACCATCGGCCCGCGCACGGAGTTCAGCGAGAAGTTGTACGGGCCCGGGCCCGTCCCCGTGAAGCCGAACGTCGTCTTCATGCCCGGCAGCCCGGAATACGACGCCGGGATGCGGATGGAGCCGCCGCCGTCGCTGCCCGTGCACGCGGGGAAGAGCCCGGCGGCGACCGCGGCGGCCGAGCCGCCCGACGAGCCGCCCGGCGTCCGCGCGTCGTTCCACGGGTTGCGGGTCACGCCGTGCAGCGGTGTGTTCGTGAAGCTCACCGCGCCGTACTCGGACGCCGTCGTGAGCCCGACGAGCACGGCGCCGGCGCGGCGCAGGCGCGCGATCTCCGTGTCGTCGGCGTCCGCGACGGACTCCGCGTAGATCCGCGACGCGTGCGTGTACGGCCAGCCCGCGACCGAACACAGCTCCTTGACGCCCATCGGCACACCCGCGAGCAAGCCGGGGTCCCCGCCCCGACCGACCTCGGCGTCGACCTCCTCCGCACGCGCGCGCGCCGCGTCAACGTCGAGGTAGCAGACGGTGTTGAGCTCGGGATCGAGGCGCTCGATCCGCTCCAAGTGGACGTCGAGCACGTCGCACGCCGACAGCTCGCCGCCGCGGACGGCGTCGGCAATCTCGGACGCGTCGCGTTGCCAGATCTCGGTCACGTCGTCGATTCCTCCAACGCGAGCTTCTTGAGCTCCGAAAAGGCGTCGTCGATACCGGCCTCGAGGACGTCGAGGTCGTCCCACTGGTCGCGATCCCCGAGCAAGCCGACGTGGAGCTGGCCGCAGTAGGACAGGATCGCGACACCAAGGCTGAGGTTCCGCGACAGCGGCACCATCGGGTACGCCTCGAGCATCCGCCCACCCATGCAGTAGAGCGGCATCTGCGGCCCCGGTACGTTCGTGCACACGAGGTTGAAGAACGGCTGGTGATGGGCGAGACGCGCTCCGAGCCCCATGAGCGTCGGAGCGGCGTACTCGGTGAGGTTGAGCAACGCGGCCGCGCCGACGGCTTGCTCGCGCTCCTTGAGGTCGGCGGTCGTGGCCTGGACGGCGCGCAGGCGTGCGACGGGATCGGGCTCGCCCACCGGCATCGTCACGAACATGCCCGACACCCGGTTGCCGAGCTTCATGCGCTGACTCTCGTCGCGAACGGACACAGGGCAGAACACCTTCAGCGTGAGCTCGGGAGACAGCTCACCGCGCTCGTCGAGGAGGCGCGCGAGCCCACCCGCGATGCCCGCGAGCACGACGTCGTTGACCGTCCCGCCGAACGCCTCGCGCACGGTCTTCACGTCGTCGAACGGGATCCGCACCAGGCCGAACCGGCGGTGACGCCCGACGGGACGGTTGAGCGACGTACGGGTCGCGACGAGCTTCCCGTCGGCCAGACTCGCGATCGACCGCGCGAGGCGCGACGCCCGCTCAGCGGTCCGGAGCGCTCCCTCGGCAGCAGTGCGCGCGCCGCGGGTGACGCCGGTCGGACCGGCGACGTAGTCCCTGACGGTGTCGATGAGCAGCCGGCCCGGCGTCGGGGCGGGCTGAGGCCGCCATTCCGGGGCGTCGAGCACGGTCGGCGCGGGCTCGAAGTCGAGCAGCACGGTGGCGACGTCGACGGCCGAGACGCCGTCGACGAGGGCGTGATGCGTCTTCTGGATGAGCGCGACGTGCCCGCCCTCGACGCCCTCGACGAACCAGAGCTCCCACAACGGACGGCTGCGATCGAGGAGCTGGGCCTGCACTCGCTCGAACAGAGCGAGCAGCTGGGTGCGCGTGCCGGGCGACGGCAGCGCGGTGAGCCGCACGTGGTACCCGATGTCGAAACGTCGGTCGTCGACCCAGATCGGGTGACCCACGTCGAGCGGGACCCGCATGATCCGCTTGCGGTAGCGCGGCACGAGGTGGAGCCGGGAGGCGACGAGCGCGCGGACCTCGTCGAGGCGGAAGCGGCCTTCGTCGGTGAAGAACGGCTCGCCTTCGAATACGGTCAACGCCCCGACGTGCATGGGCGTCTCGAGGCGCTCGAGCTGGAAGAAGCTGTTGTCGAGCGCGCTCAGCCGGTCGTACGCCACAGGCGCCAAAGGCTACGGGAGTGATCCGAGGGGGCCAAGAAGCGAGGAGGGTGGGGCACCCCGGAGGCGGGTGGGCAACGTCCGCCTCGCGGGGCACCCCGTCGCCCGGTGGCGTCCCGCAGCGGTGGGGCTGGGCAATGACCGCTTCGATGCGGGGCGCCGGTCCGGGCGAGCCTTCCGGCCGACGGTCAGCCGGTGAACGCGGGCCGGGCCGGCAGTGGCGGTGCCGCGACGACCGGCGGCGCGGCGCTCACCTCGACCGGGGTCGGCGCGGTGGTCGGCGGTGTGGTGGTGGGCGGCGCCGTCGTCGGCGGCGCGGCGGGCGCGTAGCGGTAGCAGACCCGCACCGAGCCCGCGACGAACGTGTTGATCTGGAATTGGATGTTGCCGCCACCACCGGTGAACGTCTCGCCGATCTCCGTCGCGACGTGGAACGGCATGCTCCCGGAGCCGGTGAACGCCGCGAGCGTCGCCGGGTCGGTGGTGCTGACCGGCGCCGCGTTCGCGTCGCGCGAGGTGGACGGCTGCGCGACCGCGCTCACGCCGGCGAAGTCGAGCGTGCCGTCGAACGCGGCCAGTGTCTGCGACGGGATCCGCTCGATCGTCCCGGTGACGACCGGCGGTGAGGACAGCCCACCCGGGCTCGTGAACGTGACCTGGTAGCTCATGTGCTCCTCGAACAGCACACTGGTCTGCGCGACGTTCTCGAAGACCGCGTCAGTGTCGAGATGGACGCCTTGCTGGGGCACGCTGACCTCGAGGAGCGTGCCGAGCGCGGGGTCGAACTGCGGCACGGTCATGTCGGTGTCGACCTCGGTGCGCTGCCGCGCGAGCGTGCCGTCGTGGCACACGGTCTGCTCGGCGGCACCGGCCGGCAGCGAAGTGAGCGCGGTGAACGTGGCCGCAGCGAGTACGAGCAGCGGCGCGCCAAGGGCGCGACCGAACCAGCGCTTCTGCACGGCAGACCTCCCATCCCGGTACGCGACCGGGACACGAGCAGCTGCTCACCGTGACGAAGCCGGGCGAGATTCGCTTAAGCGCCCAGCGACTCCGCGCTCACGCGACACGGGGCGATCCCGAAGTGGGAAGCGAGAGTGCGCGCTCGATCGTCGAGCACCGCGGCGCGGCCCGCGGCTTCGCGCGCTCGGACGATGTCGTGCGCGTGCAGGGCGTCCTTGACCGCGTCGGCCTCGTCGAGCAGCTGGTCGACGACCGCAAGCCACATCTCGAACGTCATCGCGTCGTCCTTCGGGGGGCGGAGGTCACGAAGCTCGCGCAAGCTCGAGCGCTGTGTGGCCACGACGCGTCGGATCTCGCGCGCGGCGGCCGCCGCATCTCGAAGCGGTGGCACGTCGACGCGCTGTGCGCGGGCGTTCCCCTGACGGCAGATTCGGCTCGCTTCACGTCGGAACTCGCGTGGCGTCAGGCGACCGCCGTCTCCGCAGCCTGCCGCTACGAGCGCGACTACCAGCAGCGCACAAGGAATCGACCGCATCGGTTCAGGGTGTCCCCGAGATGCATTCATTCAGCTGGAGGTCCACCGCGAGACTGTTCGCCTCGTTGGTGAGGTCGTTAAGACGCTGCACACGCTCCTGGTTGTCGCGCTGCAGCGCGGCGAACGACTCGCCGGGTCCTGCGCGCCGACCCAGCTTCTCGAGCTGGTCGGCGTAGTCCCGGAGCGTCGAGACGAGCCGCTGCACCCGATCGGCGAGCGGGTCGGGCGCCGCAAGGTGGTCGATCCGCTGTACGCGGCGACGAAGGATCCCGACGGCGCGAGCGACGCGGCGGGTCACTTCGTCGCCCGTCACGGCGGGATCGGCCGCGCTTCTCAGCGCGTCACCGGCCTGCTTCAGCCGGCGGCACTCGGCGTTCGCCTTCGAGACGAACGCTCGGCGACCGAGCGGGGCGTGGTCGTCGCTGCAGGCCGCGCCCGCGGTGACCAGGGCGAGCGCCACCAGGACCCCCTGTCTGCCCATGTGCGCGGGAACCTACCTGGTGACGTCCCCGGTAGCCTCGCGTGCATGCTCCCCGACTACGCCCGCTACGACGGGGCGATCGGGCTCGATTGGTACGCGACCGACCCGAACCTCCGTCTTCTGCTCGACCGGCTGCTCCCCGACCAGGAGGAACGCGGGTTCGCCGAGGAGCACGTGAGCCGATACGGCGAGCTGTGCGGTGGTCCGATCGCGCGCCGCGCCGAGATCACCGACAAGCACGGCCCCGTGCTGCGCCGCTACGACGAGTGGGGACGCGAGGTCGACCAGGTCGAGCACCACCCGACCTGGCTCGAGAGCAAGGCCGACCTGGTGCGCGCCGGCTTCACCGGCCTCCCGCAACACGCCGGACGACCGGTGCCCGCGGTCGTCACTGCGGCGATGGCGTACCTCGTGTCGCAGGCGGAGACCGCGATCTACTGCGGCCTCGGCATGACCTCGGGCGCGGCCGACATCGTCGAGCGGTACGCGCCGCCCGCCGTGCGCGACGAGCTGTTGCGTCGCCTCACCAGCCTCGACCCCGAGGAGGCATGGGAGGGCGGGATGTTCCTGACCGAGCGCCAGGGCGGAAGTGACGTCGGCGCGAACACGACGCACGCGGTTCCCGACGGCGACGAGTGGCGGCTGCACGGCGAGAAGCACTTCTGCTCGAACGTCGACGCCGAGGTGTTCGTCGTGCTGGCCCGTCCGGAAGGCGCGCCCGAGGGGGCGCGTGGGCTCGCGGCGTTCATCGTTCCCCGGCTGCTCCCCGACGGCTCGACGAACGGCTTTCGGATCAAGCGACTCAAGCCGAAGCTCGGCACCGTCGGGGTTCCCACTGCCGAGGTCACGCTCGACGGCGCCCGGGCGTGGCTCGCCGGCGGCGCGGACGCGAACGGTGGCGACGACGCGTCCACCGGGCGCGGCATCAACAAGATGATGGAGATGGTCAACGGGAGCCGCTTCGGCGTCGCGCTGATGGGCCTCGGCATCCATCGTCGGTCGTTCCTCGAAGGCGCGATCTACGCCGCGCACCGGGAGCAGTGGGGCCAGCGCATCGACCGCTACCCGTTGGTGCGGGAGACACTCGTCGACCTGCTGGTCGACCTCGAAGCCGGCCTCGCCCTGACGTTCGAGTGCGCGACTGCCGCTCGCAACGCGGCATCCGACGACGAGGGCCGCGCCTTACGACGGATCCTCGTACCGCTGGCCAAGTTGCGGGTGACGCGCGAGGCCATCGGCGCCGCGAGCCAGGCACTCGAGCTCTTCGGCGGCAACGGCTACATGGAGGACTGGCCCATGGCCCGTCAGCTCCGCGACGCGCAGTGCCACACGATCTGGGAGGGAACCGAGAACATCCTGTGCCTCGACGTGCGCCGGGCAATGGGCGAGCGCGCGCACGAGGCGCTCGTGGCACGTGTGGAGCGCGCGCTCGAAGAGGCAGACGCGGCTCCCGCGCTCGCGCCCGCCGTCGGTGCGGTGGAGGCGACGCTCTCGGACGCGCGCGAGGCGATCGCGCACCTGGAGGGTGCGTCGAACGAGGTCCAGCTGCTGCACGCGCGGCGTTTCTCGTACCTGCTGGCCGACCTGATCGAGGGCGCGTTGCTGCTCGACGAGGCCACGTGGCAGCTCCGCCGCGACGGCGACGCCCGCAAGGCCGTCGTCGCCCAGCGATTCGCGGCGCGACGGCTGGCACCGCCGCGTGTTCGCGGCATCCTCGACGACGACCGCACCGCGCTCGACCTGTTCGACGCGATCGTCCGCTACGGCCCGGTCGAGCCGTCGGCCGTCGCCGTCGCGGCGTGACGCGCACCCCCACCTGCATCTGGCGCATCCGTCCCGAAGTCGTCCGAGCGCTCGACGAACGGCTCGGTCCACCACTCGACAGCTACGTGAACGGCTCGCAGACCTGGCTGACCGAAGACGGGCCCGGGGACACGACGCTCGAGTGGCGCTTGCACCCGGTGGCCGCGTACGAGACGCCCAACGGCATGTCGCACTACGACGTCTGGGAGCAGGCGCTCGCGTCGACCGTCACGGTCGAGTCGCTGTGGGAAGGGCTCGAGTGCTTTCCCGCGTATGGTGACGAGATGGAGCCCGCGACGCTCGCCGTGGCGGCGAGTGCACGCTTGGGTGAGCGCGCCGACGCGGCGGGATTGGTCGACCATCAGCGCATCGGCGACGAGTGGGAGCGGGCGGACCGGCGCGTGTCGATCGTGGCGATGCTGCTCGACGAGCTCGCGGGCTGAGGGCCGTGACCGACCGCGACGAGCTCGCGCGCACGATCTACGAGCGATCCCGCCTCACCGGTGAGTTCGTGCTCCGGTCGGGCACGACCAGCACCGAGTATTTCGACAAGTACCTGTTCGAGTCCGATCCCGAGCTGCTGCGCCGGATCGCCGAGGCCCTCGTTCCGCTGCTCCCGGGCGACACCGAGGCGCTGGCCGGCCTCGAGCTCGGGGGTGTGCCGATCGCGACGATGCTCTCGCAGGTCACGGGCCTCCCGGCGCTGTTCGTCCGCAAGGATGCGAAGACGTACGGGACGTGTCGCCTGGCCGAGGGCGGTGACGTGGCCGGGCGGCGGCTCACGGTGATCGAGGACGTCGTGACGTCGGGCGGCCAGGTGATCGCGTCGTGCCGCGATCTTCGCGAACGTGGCGCGACGGTCGAGCACGCAGTGTGTGTGATCGACCGGGGCAGCGGCGGCCCGGAAGGTCTCGCGGATATCGGCGTCGAGCTGCGCGCGCTGTACACGATGAAGGAGCTCGAAGCCGCGGCGCGCTAGACCGAGGTCTTCTCCAGCGTGGCGCCGCTCAGCGCGCGGTCGAACGCCTTCAGGTCGGCCTTCGTGACGGCAGTGCCCGCGAGCAGCAAGAACGTGGAGCCGCGTTCGTCGGTCGCGGCGACGACGATCCCGGCGGTCTTCGTCCCATCGCACTTCGCGAAGAGCTCGTAGCTGCCGTGGTACTTGCCGTTGTCGAACGGCTTCACCCCGAGCGCGCGGCAACTGTCGTACGAGGTTGCGTTCGGCTCGAGCAGCGAGTCCGGGTCGGCGGGCACGTGCGACGTCAGGGTGATCCGGTAGCCGGGGACGTCGAACGTGTCGTGCCACTTCTGCGCGTCGGTCGTTACCCGGACTCCGACGCCGTACGGCTCGTTCGTGTCGGGCCGGCGGAACACCGAGTCGGCGGTGTCGGACCACGGGACGGGGGCATCGATCGTCAAACGCCCCTCGTCGCCCGTCGACTGCTCCTCGTGGTAACGGTACCGATGCCCGGCCTTCGTGATGCCGAGCGCCTTCGCCTTTGCCGCGATCTTGGTCGGCGCCTCGTCGAGCGCGCCGACCCCCACGTTCCCGGCAACGAGTGCGAGCATGACGACGACGGGCAGCAAGACCACGTAACGGCGCACCATGGCTTATCCCCCTTCGGTCCCGCGCCACGGTGGCGTGCGCGGGAGGTCGAAGTCAACCGGTCGCTGCTCCCCGTTGATCGCGGCGAAGGCGGTGTCGACCCAACGGGCGCCGCCGGCGAGCGGCCAGGGCAGCGCGTCACGGGCGAAGAAGCCCACCTCACGGGTCTCGAGCGGATGAGCGCGTAGCTCGCCGCCGAGCATCCGGCAATGGAACACCAGTGAGTACAGCGGCACGCGGGCGAAGCCGAGGCGGAGCCCGTCGAACACCGCGATGAGCGACACCGGCTCGACCTCGATGCCGGTTTCCTCGTACACCTCCTTGATCGCGACCTCCGACGGTGAGTACCCGACGTCGGCCCAGCCGACGGGGTACAGCCAGACTGCCGAGTCCGCGCGTTGGGTCAGCAGGATCTCGCCGCGTTCGTTGCCGACGACCGCGGCGATCGCCACCTTCGGTGTGACGTAGCCCGCGACTCCCTCACCGACCGTCGCGAGCCATTCTTCGAACAGCGCGTCGGCCTCCGCCTCCTCCAGCGCCGCCGATCGAATGTCGGCCGCGACCTTCAGCACCTCTTCGAAACGCTCACGCTCGTAGAGGCTCTGCGTGAACCCGAGCCCGGTGCGCGCGATGCCCGACAAGGTCTCCGCCCAGCGCAAGAGGTCGACGGCGGAGATCGCGTGCGGCTCCGGCACAGCGGCGAGCCTATGTCAGGCCCTGCCGCCGCCCTTTTCGGCACGCTCATCGTTGTTGTACGACGACCACCGTGCCGAAAGACGGAGAGACGAGGCGAGCGAGCGTCAAGGCACCAGGTAATCGGCGGTGAGTCGGGCGACGAGCGTCGCACGCAGGCGCTCCAACGTGAGTGGCGCGGTGAGCTTCGCGCCGTGCTCGTCGCGCAGGTAGAACACGTCGACGACGCGGTCTCCGAGCGTCGAGACGATCGCCGCGCTCACGTCGAGCCCGAGGTCGGCGAACACGGCGGCCAGCTTCGCGAGCAGCCCGACTTGATCGGGCGCGTGCACCTCGACGACGGTTGCCGCGCTCGACGCGTCGAGGTCGAAGGAGATTTCCACCGCATCCGACCCTCGCGCCGGGTACCGCCGAATCCGTTCGTCGAGCCGCTGGTCCAAGGCCAGTCCACCGCTGAGCGAGGCCGCGATGTCGGCCTCCACCGCGGCGCGGCCTTCGTCGTCGAGGCGCCCGAAGCGGTCGACGCCCCGGAAGACCTCGAGCGCCATCCCGCCCGGCGCGCCGTATGCAGACGCTCGCCTGATGTCGAAGCCGTGCACCGCGAGCACCCCGGTGACCGTGGCGAGCAGCCCTGTCCGGTCCGGTGCCGTGACGACACACTCGAGTAGCTCGTCTTCGCCCGTCCGCCATTCGACCGCGAGCTCGCCACCGGCCAGCAGGTCCGCGTGGCGGGCGAGGACGTCGCGACGCTCGGCGTCGTGCGTCGTCCCGATCACGCCCCGCTCGAACAGCGCGTCCGTCTCGACGAACAGCTGTCGGACCAGCGCAGCCTTGGCGGTGCTCCATGCCGCGGGGCCGGTCGCGCGGGAATCGCCGATCGTCAGCGCGTACAGAAGATCGAGGCGCTCGGTGTCGTGCACGGCGCGGGCGAAGCGCAAGGTGGTCTCGTCATCGCTGAGGTCGCGGCGCGTCGCGGTCTCCGCCAGGAGAAGGTGGTTGCGCACCAACCACGCGACGACGTCGACGCCGTGGCCGTCGAGCCCGATGCGTTGCGCGAACGCGCGTGCGGTCGCCGCACCGGCCTCCGAGTGATCGCGGGGCATGCCCTTGCCGATGTCGTGCAGCAACGCACCGAGCAGCAGCAGCTCGGGCCTGGTGCGGCGCGCGACCTCACCGTCGAAGCCGGGATCCTCGAGGATTGCAGCGCATTCGGCCACCGCCTCGAGCAGGTGCCGGTCGACCGTGAAGCGGTGGTACGCGTTGCGTTGCGGCCGGGCGCGCACGTGTGCCCACTCGGGCACGAGCGTCACGAGCGCACCCACCTGGTCGAGCGACTCGACGACGGGAATCGCTGCCCGACCGGCGCGCAGGAGATCGATGAACGCCTCACGCGCCGCCGTACCCCAGGTCGCATCCTCGAGCGCCCGCATTCGCTCGAGCGAAGCCCGTCCCAGTGGTATGTCCAGGCGGGCGGCCGCCGCGGCGGCCCGGAACACCGTCGCCGCATCGAGACGCACCTCCGCGTCGAGCGCGACAGCGCCGTCGCGTAGCACGACCCCTTCGGCCAGCGTTCGCTCGCGCGCGGCAGCGCGCCGAGCCGGGCCACGTTGCGCGGCGCCGAGCCGGCGCCACACGTCGCCTGCAATCCATGTGACTACGCGTGCGGACGCGGCCAAGCTGCGCACGAGGTCGTCGGCGTCGACCGCGTGTGCCGCGTGCGCGACGGCGTCCTGCTCTTGGAGCGTGAGTGTGTCGCTCCGAGCACCGGTCACGCGGTGCAGTGCCACCCGCGCGTCGAGGAGTCGCTCGCGAGCGTCGCGGAGTGAGGTCGGGTCCGCGGGCTGGAGGTAACCGTGCGCGACGAGCGCGTCGAGGCCACCCGGGTCACCGAGGGTCCAACCGGCCCAGTCGAGCGCGTGGATGTCACGCAGCCCGCCCGCGCCTTCCTTGAGATTGGGCTCGAGCATCTCGGCCACCGGCCCGGGCCGCTCGAAGCGCGCGGCCGCCGCGGCGGCGAGCTCGTCGATGAGCGGTCGCCGTCGCTTTTGGACGAGGCTGCGGGCGCGCGCGATCACGTGGCCCGCCAGCTCGTCGTCGCCGAGCACCCGCCGCCCATCGAGGAGCGCGGTGAGCGCGTCGAGGTCGTCGCCGGCGAGGGACAGCGCCTCCTTCGGCGTACGGACCGCGTGCCCGAGGACGAACCCTGCGTCCCAGAGCGGGTACCACAGGGTCTCGGCGGCGCGGGACCCGACCTCGCCGTGCGCCGCCCCGTCGTGCAGCAGCACGACGTCGATGTCGGAGCCGGGGCACAGCTCGCGACGTGCATACGAGCCGAGCGCCACGAGTGCCCATCGCCCGGGGACGGACAGGTACTCGCGCGTCGACTCGAAGGCCTCGTCCACCGCGTCGCTGAGCGCGGCTCCGAACTCGCCGGCTCGCAGGTCCCCTTGCGCGACGAGGCGCGCCCGCTGGTCCCGCAAGCGCGCCGTCGCGGAGCCGGAGGGGCTAGACGGCGTCGCTGCCCGCCTCCCCGGTGCGGATGCGTACGACATCTTCGATGGGCACGACCCACACTTTGCCATCACCGATCTTGCCGGTGCGCGCCGTCTCGACGAGCGTGTCCCGGATCCTCGGCACGTCGCCGTCATCGGCGAGGATCTCGAGCCGGACCTTGGGCACGAAGTCGATCTCGTACTCCGCACCGCGGTACACCTCGGTGTGCCCGCGCTGGCGGCCGAAGCCCTGCACGTCGGAGACGGTCAGGCCCTGCACGCCGAGGTCTTTCAGCGCGTTCTTCACGTCGTCGAGCTTGAACGGCTTGATGATGCCGACGATGAGCTTCATGGCGATCCTTTCCGTCCGTGCTCAGACGCGTTCCAGGGAGTACCCGGTCTCCGAGTGCTGCGTCAGGTCGAGACCGGTCTCCTCCTCTTCCTCAGATGCCCGGATGCCCTTCGGGAGAACCTTGTCGAGCACCCAGAGGATCGCGAAGGTCACGACGAACGACCACACCAGCGTGGCCAGCACCGCGATCACCTGGTCTCCGAGCAGCTCCGCGCTGCCGCCGTTGATGAAGATGCCTTCGTGCACCACACCGGGGTTGATCGTGGCGTCGGCGAAGAAGGCGAGCAGCAGTGAGCCGACGATGCCGCCGACCATGTGCACACCGACGACGTCGAGCGAGTCGTCGTAGCCAAGCTTGAACTTGAGGTTCACGGCGAGGGCGCAGGCGCCGCCGGCGATGATCCCGATGTAGATCGGCGCCATCCCTCCGACGAATCCGGCGCACGGCGTGATCGCGACGAGCCCGGCCACGAGACCCGACGCCGCGCCGAGGGTCGTGGCGTGGCCGGTCGTGAGCCGCTCGACCGCCAGCCAGCCGAGCATCGCGGCCGCGGCGGCCATGTGGGTGTTCACGAGCGCCTGCGCGGCGAGGCCGTTGGCGCCGAGCGCGGAGCCCGCATTGAAGCCGAACCAGCCGAACCACAGGATCCCCGCGCCGAGCAGCGTAAGCGGCAGATTGTGCGGAAGCATCGGGTGATCGGGCCAGCCGCGCCGCTTGCCGAGCAGGACCACCGCCGCGAGCGCGGCGACGCCCGCATTGATGTGCACGACGGTGCCGCCGGCGAAGTCGAGCGCGCCGCGGCGGAAGAGCCAGCCGGCGGGTGAGAACACCCAGTGGGCGATCGGCGCGTACACGAGCACGAGCCACAGGCCGAGGAACCACACCCACGCCGACCATCGCATCCGGTCGGCGATGGCACCGGTGATCAGCGCGGGCGTGATGATCGCGAACATCAGCTGGAACGCGGAGAACGACAGCGGTGGGATCGGCAGCGCGCCGAACCCGGTCGCCGGTGTCTTCGCCGCGTCGTGCAGCCAGGCGAGATCGAGGTCGCCGATCCACTTGCTCGTGCCATGGAACGCGAGCGAGTACACGAGCGCGGCCCAGAGCACGCTGACGAGCCCGAGGCAGAAGAAGTTCTGCATGAGCGTCGCGAGCACGTTCTTGGTCCGGACCATGCCCCCGTAGAACAGCGCGAGGCCCGGGGTCATGAACATGACCAGCGCCGCCGACGCCAGGACCCACGCGGTATCGCCGGTGTCGAACTTCACGGTCCCCCCTCCGCTGACGGGGGGCGCGCCCCGCCGCCGTAAAGATGTCAGTCAGGAATGGGGCAGGATTATGACAGTGACGTCGCGCGCTCGCCACGTTCCTGTCGGCAATATGAAGCAGTCGCCGGCGGGGTGCGTCAGCCGGCCAGGCCGACGCGGCGGAGCGCCTCGGCGGGTTCGAGCACCAGGCCCGTCACGAAGGGCCCGAACTCGGCAAAGCGCGCCGAGACCTCGTCGAAGCGCATCTCGTAGACGATCTCCTTGAGCGCGGCGGGGTCGTCGGCGAGGAGCGTCACGCCCCACTCCCAGTCGTCGATCCCCGTAGAGCCCGAGATCAGCTGGAGCACACGGCCGGCATACGATCGCCCGACACGCGCGTGACCGGCCATCAGCCGCTTGCGCTCGTCGAACGGCAACGCGAACCAGTTGGCGTCAGCGGTGCGCCGCTTCGACATCGGATAGAAGCAGATCGTGCGCTTGTGAGGCAGGCGCGGGTGCAACCGCTGCTCCCGGTAGTGCTCGATGCGTTCACGCCACGCGACCAGCCGCTCCTCGATCGCGCGCTCCTCGGTGACGCCTTCCTCGTCGGCCAGCCGCGCGCGCTCGTCGTCCTCGGTCGCGCCGTACTCGGACAGCTCGGTCAGCGAGACGTACGACCAGGTCGGGACCAGCGGCGGCGCCGCGAGCTCGTGCTGGAACGCCTGGAGCCGGGCCAGGTCGGGACCGAGCGCCATCACACCGAGATCGGCCTTGTGCCCGAGCACCGCGAAGCACAGCGCTTGGTGTACGCCGTCGGCCTCGAGCTGCGCCACCGCGTCGACGACGCGCTTGCCGGCTTCCGGCTCGGTCTCGGCGCGCGCCTGGTCGACCCGATAGAAGAAGTGCAGCACACCCCAACCGTGCGACGGCTCGACCGGCTCACCCACGGGTACGAGGCTACCGGCGAAAGTCAACCGCTCTCGACGGCCTCGACGGCTGCGAGGTGAAACGAGTAGTGGCGGGCCATGACGTCGCGCACCTGCGCGTCGAGCTCCCAGCCCTCGCCGTCGACGCAGAGCCGGAACAAGCGGCGCAGGAAGGCGCCCTCGACGTACGCACGCTGGATGCGGGGCGGCTCGGGCTCGACGATCTCGCGCATGATCGGTGGGCACACGGTCACGACCTCGTGTGCCACGTCGCAGAGCACCGGCTCACGGAACTCGGCCTCGAAGTCGTCGAACAGCCCGCACATGAGCTCGTCGCGGACACGCTCGTCGCCGCGCGCGGCGTCGAGGTACGGCGCGCGATCGAGGAAGCGCAGCTGTGCGTGCGGGAGCACCGGCTGGTAGTCGGACCACTTCCCGAGCACCAGGCGACAGATCACCTGCTCGCGCACGGGTCAAGTGTGCCCGGCGGGTACGGCCATCACGCGCACCCATGACGCAGCGGTGCCCCGGCCAGCCGGCCGGGGCACCGCCAGGGATTGAGCGCGTGCGGCGTAGGTACCCTGCGCCGCAGCGAACGACCGAGACGGCAGGTCTAGAAGTCCATGCCGCCCATGCCACCGTCGGGCATCGCGGGAACGGCCGACTTCTCCTCCGGCTTCTCCGCCACGACCGCCTCGGTGGTGAGGAACAGCGCCGCGATCGACGCCGCGTTCTGCAGTGCCGAGCGGGTGACCTTGGCGGCGTCGATGACGCCCGCCTTGATCAGGTCCTCGTACTCGCCGGTCTCTGCGTTGAGGCCTTCGGCGCCCTTGAGCGTGCGTGCCTTCTCGACGACCACGCCGCCCTCCATGCCCGCGTTGAGCGCGATCTGCTTGATCGGCTCCTCGAGGGCCCGGGCAACCATCCGGGCGCCCGTCGCCTCGTCGGCGTCGAGCGACTTCGCGGCCGCGAGCACCTTGTCCTGCGCCCGCAGCAGCGCGACGCCACCGCCGGCGACGACGCCTTCCTCGACCGCGGCCTTCGTGGTCTGGACGGCGTCCTCGATGCGGTGCTTCTTCTCCTTGAGCTCGACCTCGGTGGCCGCGCCCACCTTGATGATCGCGACACCACCCGCCAGCTTGGCGAGCCGCTCCTGGAGCTTCTCGCGGTCGTAGTCGGAGTCGGTGTTCTCGATCTCCTGCTTGATCTGGTTGATGCGGCCCTGCACGTCGGCCTTCGTGCCGGCGCCCTCGACGATCGTCGTCTCGTCTTTGGTGACGACGACCTTGCGGGCCCGACCCAGCAGGTCGATGCCGATGTTCTCGAGCTTCAGGCCGACCTCCTCGGAGACCACCTGGCCGCCGGTGAGGATCGCCATGTCCTGGAGCATCGCCTTGCGCCGTTCGCCGAAGCCGGGTGCCTTGATCGCTGCCGACTTGAACGTGCCGCGGATCTTGTTGACCACGAGCGTGGCGAGCGCCTCGCCCTCGACGTCCTCGGCGATGATCGCGAGCGGCTTGCCCGTCTGCATCACCTTCTCGAGGACGGGCAGCAGGTCCTTGACCGCGGAGATCTTCGTGGCGACGAGCAGCACGTAGGCATCGTCGAGGACGGCCTCCATCCGCTCCGGGTCGGTCACGAAGTACGGCGAGATGTAGCCCTTGTCGAAGCGCATGCCCTCGACGAGGTCGAGCTCCATGCCGAACGTCTGACTCTCCTCGACGGTGATCACGCCGTCGGTGCCGACCTTCTCGAGCGCCTCGGCGATCATCGAGCCGATCTCGGGGTCGGCCGCGGAGATGGCCGCGACGTTGGCGATCTGCGCCTTGTCGGTCTCGACCTTCACCGACTGGCTCTTGATCGAGTCGACCGCGGTGTCGACCGCCGACTCGATGCCCTTCTTGAGCACCATCGGGTTGGCACCCGCCGCGACGTTACGCAGGCCCTCACGCACGAGCGCCCACGCGAGCACGGTCGCGGTGGTAGTGCCGTCGCCGGCGACGTCGTCGGTCTTCTTCGCGACCTCCTTGACGAGCTCGGCGCCGATCTTCTCGTACGGGTCCTCGAGATCGATCTCCTTGGCGATCGAGACGCCATCGTTGGTGATCGTGGGCGCGCCCCACTTCTTCTCGAGCACGACGTTGCGGCCGCGAGGGCCGAGGGTGACGCGTACCGCGTCGGCGAGCTTGTTCATGCCCGACTCGAGCGACCGGCGGGCGTTCTCGGCGTAGGCGATCTGCTTGGCCATCGGTGACCCCCTGGGGATGGTGTCGGGGAACGGGTTCGAGATGTCTGGCACTCGGCAAGGACGAGTGCTAGACGCCATGTTGGCACTCGTCGCCCGAGAGTGCAAATGCGCCCCGCCATCCGGCGGCCGTGCGACAAGGGTCACAGAGGCCGCCCCGGCTCCGGGACGGCCGGGCAGTCTCGTTACGGTGTCACCTCGTCGCGACCGGCCGTGTCGCCCGGTACCGGGTCCCCTCCCGCACGGGCCGATTGGGCGTCGCCGACACCCCTCATCCGTCGCCGTGGCGTCGCGCGCGCGGCCGGAGCCGGGGCCGCCCGTCCCCTACCTCAGGAGCTTGCATGCGTCACCCCGGTACCGTCCTCACCGCCCTCGTCGTTGCCGGTGGCGGACTCCTCGCCGGCTGCGGCTTCTCGCCGAGCCCTGCCCCGGCACCGGACAGCTGCGCCGGGACGGCGGTCGAGGGCACGATCCGCAACGCGTTCGCCGGCACGGGCGCCGAGGGCCATGCGCTGCAGGTCGCATGGCGCGAGAGCCGCTGCAATCCCGGCGCGATCGGCGCGGGAGGCGCGATCGGCCTGTTCCAGCTCGTCGGCCACGGCGACCTGCTCTGGGCCGTCTGCCCGTACGACTTCAACGCGGGCACCAAGGCGGACTGCAACGCCCGCGCCGCGCGCCTGCTCTACAACAGCGCCGGGTGGGCCCCGTGGGGCGGCTGAGCCCGACCCGGAGCACACCGGGGTAGGGCGCGCCCCACGCCGAAGACGCCGGGAGGCCCCGTTCCGATTGGAGCGGGGCCTCCGTACGTTCCGAGGTGTTCGTACCGGCCCTCCCCCGAGGTGATCGTCATGCTCCAGGCACTCGCCCGTTCGTCCTACCGCCGCCGCCGACGCGTCGTCGTCGGCTGGGTCGTCACCGTCGTCGCGCTCTTCGCGATCGCCGGCGCCGTCGGCGGCGCGTTCCACACCCAGTTCGAGCTCGCCGGCACGGAGAGCCAGCAGGCGATCGACCTGCTCGAGCGCTCCGGGTTCCGCGACCACGCCGGCGCGCAGGCCCAGATCGTGTTCCGGGCCGGGCCGGGCGTCCAGACCCCCGCCGTGCGCGACGCGATGGAACGGCTCTTCGCCGACGTGGACCGGGAGGTCGCCGGCGTGTCGGTCGTGAGCCCGTACAGCCCCGAGGGTGCCCGGCAGGTCGCTCCGGGCGGCCGCGTCGCGTACGCCGAGGTGAACTTCGCCCACCGGTCGGTCGAGCGCTACGAGCTGGCGGCCGATCGGATCGAGCAGCTCGGCGCGCGCGTGCACGCGCCTGGTCTCTACGTGGCGTACGGCGGCGATATGTTCTCGGCCAACGACGGCGGTGGGAGCAGCGAGGGCATCGGGTTGCTCGCCGCGATGGTGATCCTGCTCGTCGCGTTCGGCTCGGTGCTCGCGATGGGGCTGCCGATCGTCACCGCTGTCACCGGCATCGCGTGCGGCGCCGCGCTCGTGATGATCACGCGCGCCTTCGTCGACATGCCCGACTTCACCATGGCGGCGGTCGCGATGGTCGGCATCGGCGTCGGCATCGACTACGCGCTGTTCATCGTGACGCGCTACCGGGAAGGGTTGCGCGACGGGATGGACCCGGAGCACGCGGTGATCGACGCGGTCAACACCGCCGGGCGCGCCGTGCTGTTCGCGGGGACCACCGTGATCATCTCGGTGCTCGGGCTCCTGCTGATGGGCACGGGCACCACCGACGGGGTCGCGATCGCGATCGCACTCGGTGTGCTGATGACCATGCTCGCGTCGGTCACGCTGCTGCCGGCGATCCTCGGGTTCGTGGGCCGCAACATCGACGGGCTCGGCCTCCCGCACCGGCGACGCCACACGCGGGCCGGCCGGAAGTCGTTGTGGTACCGCTGGAGCCGGGTGCTCCAGCGCCGGCCGTGGCCCGCGGTCGTTGCCGGCTTCGTGGTGCTGCTGGCGCTCGCGGCGCCGGTCGCGTCGATGCGGCTCGGCTTCAGCGATGCGGGCAACCGGCCGACCACGGACACGACGCGCAGGGCCTACGACCTGCTGTCTGACGGCTTCGGGCCGGGGTTCAACGGCCCGCTGCTGGTGGCCGCCGAGACGCCCGGTGGCGCCGGCGACCAGTTCGTGCTCGACGCGCTCGGCACGCGACTGCGCGCGACGAAGGGCGTCGCGTTCGTGACGCCGCCCCAGTCGAACGCGGCCGGGACCGTCGCGATCATGGAGGTGTTCCCGACGTCGTCGCCGCAGGACGACGCAACCGCCAACCTGGTGAGCCGGATGCGCGACGACGTGATCCCGCAGACGGTCGCGGGGACCGATGTCGACGTGAAGGTCGGTGGCGTCACCGCGGCGGGCGACGACTACGCGGCGTACACCGCCGAGCGGTTGCCGCTGTTCATCGGCGCGGTGCTCACGCTGTCGTTCCTACTGCTGATGCTGGTGTTCCGTAGCGTGCTCGTGCCGCTCAAGGCCGTCGTCATGAACCTGCTGTCGATCGGCGCCGCGTACGGCGTCGTCGTCGCGGTGTTCCAGTGGGGTTGGGCGAGCGAGCTGCTCGGCGTGGGCAAGCCGGGACCGGTCGAGGCGTGGGCGCCTATGTTCCTGTTCGCGGTCGTGTTCGGTCTGTCGATGGACTACGAGGTGTTCCTGCTCTCCCGCATCCGGGAGGAGTACGACCGCACCGGTGACAACGCGACCGCCGTCGCCGACGGTCTTGCGGTGACGGCCCGCGTGATCACCGCGGCCGCCGCGATCATGGTGTGCGTGTTCGGAGCCTTCGTGTTCGGTGACGAGCGCGGGCTGCGGCTGTTCGGGCTCGGGCTCGCGGTCGCGGTGCTCGTCGACGCGACGATTGTCCGCCTCGTGCTCGTGCCCGCGACGATGGAGCTGCTCGGCGACCGCAACTGGTGGCTGCCGCGTTGGCTCGACCGTGTGCTGCCACGTGTACACGTCGACGGTACGCAGTCGCTCGACGACGAGCTGGCGGAGCTGACCCGGGCGTCGTCGTCACCCGTCGGTGTTCGATGAGCGGGCAGACTGCCGTGACGGAGACCATGGAGAGCGACCCCTCGGTCGACTCGGAGACGTCGACGGACCCCGCTGCCGCCACCTCGTGGTGGCAGCGGCTGGTCCGTCCGTACACCGAGCTGCGCACGCTGAAGGAGCTCGCGTACCTGCTCGCGGGCCTGCCGATCGGCATCGCGTCGTTCACGGTCGCGGTCACGCTCATCGCGCTGGGTGTGAGCCTCGCGTTCACGTTGATCGGGCTGCCGATCCTCGTGCTGCTCGGGTTCCTCGGGCGCGTGTTCGGCAACGTCGAGCGCCTGCGGGCGCGCGAGCTGCTCGACATCGACGACCTGCCCGCCGTCGGCTGGGCGGGCGAGGGCGAGCGGTGGTGGCGTCGCATCTGGACGAACGCCAAGGACCCGACGGTGTGGAAGGAGCAGGCGTACGCGCTCGTGATGCTGCCGGTCGGGATCGTGACGTTCGTCGCGGGGATCGTCGGCATCGTGCTCGCGCCCCTCGGCGGAGCCTGGATCGTGCGCGGGACCGCCGTCGTGAACCGCGAGATGGTGCGCGGTCTGCTCGGTACGGGGACCGGCGAGCTCAGTCGCCAGGTGGAGCAGCTGAGCGAGAGCCGCGCTCGCAGCGTCGACGCCGCGACCGCCGAGCGCCAGCGCATCGAGCGGGCGCTCCACGACGGCGCCCAGATGCGGCTCACCGCGCTCGCGATGGAGCTGGGACGCGCCAAGGAGCGGATCCACACCGACCCGGCGGGCGCGGCCGACCTCGTCGACGAGGCTCACGCGGAGGCGAAACGCGCGCTCGTCGAGCTGCGCGACCTGGCGCGGGGCATCCATCCCGCGGTGCTGACCGACCGAGGGCTCGACGCAGCGCTGCGCGCGCTCGCGGCGCGTGCATCCATCCCGATCGAGGTGCATGTCGATCTGCCGCAGCGCCCGCCGTCAGCGATCGAGGCGACCGCGTACTACGTCGTCGCCGAAGCGCTGAACAACGTGACGCGCCACTCGGGTGCGTCACATGCCGCGGTCCGCATCGACCAGCGCGCCGGGTGGCTCGTCGTGGAGGTCGAGGACGACGGCTGCGGTGGCGCGGCGATCGGCGAAGCGAGCGCCATCGTGCCGACCGGCCTGCGCGGGCTCGCGGACCGCGTGGCGGGCGTCGACGGCACCATCGATCTCGCGAGCCCGCTCGGCGGACCGACCGTGTTGCGCGCCGAGCTGCCGTGCGCGTCGTGATCGCGGAGGACTCGGTCCTCCTACGCGCCGGACTCGAGCGTCTGCTGGCCGAGGCCGGCATCGAGGTGGTCGGCGAGGTGGGCGACGGCGAGGAGCTCCTTGCCGCGGTCGATGCCCACCGGCCGGATCTCGCGATCGTCGACGTCCGCATGCCGCCGACGTTCACCGACGAGGGACTCCGCGCGGCGGTGGCAGCGCGCGCTCGGCACCCGTCGCTGGCCGTGCTCGTACTGTCCCAGTACGTCGAGGACGAGTACGCGAGCGAGCTCCTCGCGACCGACGCGACCGGCGTCGGCTACCTGCTCAAGGACCGCGTCGCCGACGTCGCCGAATTCCTCGAAGCCGTGCGACGCGTCGCCGGCGGCGGGACCGCGCTTGACCCGGAGGTCGTCGCTCAGATCCTCGGCCGCCGTAGCGACGACGCGTCACTCGAGACGCTCACGCCGCGCGAGCGTGAGGTGCTGGGCCTTATGGCCGAAGGCCGGTCGAACCGCGCGATCGCCGAGCAACTGGTGATCAGCGCCGGCGCGGTCGAGAAGCACATCGGCAACGTCTTCGCCAAGCTCGCCCTCGAGCCCGACGATGCCGACCATCGACGCGTGCTCGCGGTGCTCCGCTATCTCGAGTCCTGAACCCGGAGGCCTATTGTCGAGGCAGCCATGGCGGAGATGCACGACGCGACCGAGGAGTACCTCGAGACGATCCTCGAGATCGAGGAAGAGGGCATCACCCCGATACGGGCCCGACTCGTCGAGCGGCTCGGGCTCTCGGCGCCGGCGGTGTCGGAGCAGGTCAACCGCTTGGTCGACCAGGGCTACGCCGAGCTCCTGGGCGACCGCACGCTGCGGCTGACCGACAAGGGACGTCAGCTGGCGGTCTCGATCGTGCGCCGTCACCGTCTCGCGGAGCGGCTGCTCGTCGACGTGATCGGTCTCGAGTGGGAGAAGGTGCACCGCGAGGCTGATCGGTGGGAGCACGCGATCTCGGCCGACGTCGAGGAGAAGCTCGTCGAGCTGCTCGGCGACCCGACGACGTGCCCGCACGGCAACCCGATCCCGGGGTCGCGCCGCCGAGGCGCCCCCGTGCCGCTCGTGGTGCTCACCCAGGCCGAGCCGGGGCCCGTCACGGTGCAGCGCATCAGCGAGCGGCTCGAGATCGAGGACGAGACGATGCGATTCATCGCGCGGGCGGGCCTGATCCCGGGTCGGAGCGCGACGGTGGTGCGCGCCGACGCCGACGGCGTGGTCATGAAGAACGAGAGCGGCGAGCAGACCGTGCCCGAAGAGGTCGCGAAGCTGATGTGGGTCGCGCCCACCTGAGCCGGTCGGGGCCCTAGACGCCCGCGGCGACCAGGACGAGCTCGGTGCCCGCGCCGAGCACGAGACCGCCGAAGAGACCCCACATCAGCATCTCTTTCTCGCCGATCTTGAAGGCCACGCCGAGCAGCTGGACGATCACGTAGAGGATCGACCCGGCGGCGAGACCGAGGAAGAGCACCTCGAGCGTCTCGTCAACGAACGACTGGCCGATCAAGGTGCCGATGAAGGTGGGCAGCCCGCCGATGAGGCCCATCGCGGCGAGGAAGCCCCAGCTCGGGCGCTCCGCTTCGCCCGCCATCGGCGCGACGATCCCGAAGCCCTCGGTTGCGTTGTGCACACCGAACCCGATGATCAGCAACCCTGCGAAGCTGAACTCGTCGTTGGCCGCGGCCTGGCCGATCGCCAGTCCCTCGGCGAGGTTGTGGATGCCGATGCCGATCGCGATGAACAGCGCCAGCCGCTTGGGATCGGACAGCGCGTGGATGCGTCCGAGCCGCGTCGGACGGAGCTCGTCGATGGCCGCGGCGCCGGGGCCGAAACGCAGCCGGGCGCGTTCGCCGCGCCGCGCCAGCCACCGGTCGTAGTACACGAGGCCGAGCAGCCCGATCGCGATCGCGGCCGCGAACAGCGACGCCCGGCCGGCGAACTCACCCCACGAGCCGCCGCTCTCGACCGTCACGCGCTTGAGCGCCTCCTCGACCGGCTCGAAGCCGTGCTCGAAGGTCTCGATGAGCAGGAAGACGAGGACGCCCGCCGACCCTGCGTTGAGGAGCGCCCGCATCCGGGGCCGCAGGCCCTGCGCCCGGCCGACCGGCAGGCCGAGGAAGATCGTCAGCCCGGCGATCGCGCCGAGCACGAGGACTTCGCCTTCGGACACCCGTGCTCCCCTTCTCCCGAGCGCCGCCGCTCGACTAAGGGGAACCTAACCTGAACCGACGAGCCTCGTCAACCCGTGGCCGGGCCCTCGGCTACCCGCCGGCGACCGCCGGGACGATGCTGACCGTCTGGCCGTCCGTGACCGGGGTGTCGAGGCCGTCGAGGAAACGGATGTCCTCCTCGGCGACGAACACGTTCACGAACCGGCGCAGCTTGCCGTCGCCGTCGTAGAGCCGCTCGGCAAAGCCGGGATGCGCCGCGTCGAGCGCCTTCAGCACGTCGGCCACCGTCGCGCCGTCGACCTCCAGCTCGGCGGCACCCCCGGACAGCGTGCGGAGCTGGGTCGGGATCCGGACCTTCACAGCCACGCTCACTCCTTCGTCACCGGGGTCGCCCCGCTCGGCTCCGTCGTCGAGCTCGGGCCCAACGCCTCGTCGAACGCCTCGAGCGTCGGCGCGATCGTCGCGGTCGGGCCCGCCTGCGGCGCCACCGCATCCAGCGTCTTGAGCCCGTGGCCGGTCACGTACACGACGACCCGCTCGTCCGGCCGCACGATGCCCTCGGCTGCCAGCCGCCGCAGGGTCGCGATCGTCACGCCGGCCGCGGTCTCGCCGAAGATCCCCTCGGTGCGAGCGAGCAGCTGGATGCTGTCGACGACCTCGGGGTCGGTGACGGCCGCGAATGCGCCGCCGGTCGAGCGCACGGTGTCGAGCGCGTAGTACCCGTCGGCGGGGTTCCCGATCGCCAGCGACTTCGCGATCGTGTTCGGCCGGACCGGGCGGATCGCGTCGCTGCCCTCCGTGAACGCGGTCGCGATCGGCGCACACCCTGCGGACTGTGCACCGGAGATGCGGACCGTCGGCTCGCGGTCGAGCAGGCCGACCCGGTGGAGCTCGTCGAACCCCTTGTGGATCTTCGTGAGCAGCGAGCCACTCGCCACGGGCACCACGACGTGGTCGGGCGCCTGCCAGCCGAGCTGCTCGGCGGTCTCGAACGCGAGCGTGCGCGAACCCTCGGCGTAGAAGGGCCGCACGTTCACGTTGACGAAGGCCCATGGGCGCGAGTCCGCGAGCTCGGCGCACAGACGGTTCACGTCGTCGTACGTACCGTCGATCGCGACGAGCGTGCCGCCATATACCGCGGTGGTGACGATCTTGCCCGGCTCGAGGTCGGCGGGAACGAACACGTAGCTCGGCACACCAGCTCGGGCACTGTGCGCCGCCACCGCGTTGGCGAGGTTGCCCGTCGACGCGCAGGCAATGGTCTTGAGACCGAACTCGAGGGCCTTGGCCAACGCGACCGCGACGACCCGGTCCTTGAACGAGTTGGTTGGGTTTCGGGTGTCGTCCTTCACCCACACCTCGCCGAGCCCGAGCTCGGCCGCCAGCCGGTCGGCCCGGGCGAGTGGGGTCAGCCCGACGTTCGGGACCCCTCCGCCCGGCTCTTCGACCGGGAGCAAGGGGGCGTAGCGCCAGATGCTGGCCGGGCCTGCCGCGATCGACTCGCGGGAGATCTCCGCGGTGATCGCGTCGTAGTCGTAGGCGACTTCGAGCGGCCCGAAGCACCACTCACAGGTGTAGATCGGTGCGACGTCGTAGTCCTTGCCGCATTCGCGGCACCGGAGCCCTTGTACCTGAGCCATCTCGGCCATCCTCCTCTTCGTGAGGACGCCGGACGCGTCCTCCCTCTCGACGCGCTCCGAGCGCCTCGAGCGGAGGACCGCTCTACGGCTGCTCATCGGTCAGGCATTGGCACCTGGCTCCCCCGACCGCCAAATAGTGGCCGGAAGTGCTGGTTGCCGCGGCGTCACAGGGCCTGTCCCTCGGCCGCTCTCGATGAGCGCGTGCTGGCAAGAACCATAACATGGCCTCCCTCGCGGCGGCCGGGGATCCTGGGGTACCGGGTGCCGCCCCTGTCGGCGGCGCTCGGCTGCTCCTACCTCGATGGTCGCGCTCGCTCGGCGCCGGGGTACCCGGCGCCGCCCCTGTCGGGGGCGCTCGGCTGCTCTACTCGACGGCCTCGCTCGCTGCGGGCCGGGATACCCGCCCCGCAGCCGCTCCCTCGGCTGTGCCTCCGCTCGCTCCGCTCGCTGCGGCACCGGCGGCGCGCCGCCCCTGTCGGGGGCGCTCGGCTGCTCCTATTCTTCCGGCCGGAATGGAGCACAGTCCTCGCGCGCTGGCCGAGGCCAAGTCCCGGCTCGGCCTGACGATCTCGGTGTGCCTCCCCGCGCGCAACGAGGAGTCCACCGTCGGTCATATCGTCGCCACGGTCCGGCGCGAGCTCGTCGACCGGGCCGGGCTCGTCGACGAGGTGATCGTGCTCGACGACGGGTCGACCGACACCACCGCCGACGCCGCCCGGTGGGAAGGCGCCGTCGTCCACGCGGTCGGTGACGTGCTCCCCGCCACGGGGCCCGGGTGGGGCAAGGGCAACGCCCTCTGGAAGTCGCTCTACGCGAGCGAGGGCGACCTCGTCTGCTGGGTCGACGCCGACGTCCGCAACTTCAAGGCCAGCTTCGTCACCCGTCTGCTCGCGCCGCTCATCGACGACCCGGCGATCGGGTTCGTGAAGGGGTACTACCGGAGACCGCTCGAGGCGCAGCCGACCGGGGGCGGCAGAGTGACCGAGCTGCTCGCCCGGCCGCTGCTCTCCGCGCTGTTCCCGCATCTCGCCCATTTCGTGCAGCCGCTCGCCGGCGAGTACGCGGGGCGGCGCGAGCTGCTCGAGCGCGTCCCTTTCGTCGAGGGTTGGGGAGTCGAGCTCGCCCTTCTGATCGACCTCGGGGCCGAGTTCGGCGTCGACACGATCGCCCAGCGCGACCTCGGTGTGCGCGAGCACCGCAACCGTCCCCTCGACGAGCTCGCGCCGCAAGCCATGGAGGTGCTGCTCACAGGCCTGCGGCGGGCGGGCCTGCCGCCGACGTTGATCTCCAACACGCTCATGCGCTTCGACGATCAGCACCTGCCGCAACCGATCGCGCTCGACATCAGAGAGCGGCCACCGATGCTGACCATCCCCGCCTACCGCGCCAAGTTCGGCCGCGAGCTCACTGCTTGACCCAGGGTTGCGAGGGCAGCGGCGGACGTCGTCCTCGCGGGGTGCCCCCGACCCTCGCTCCGCTCGAGCCGACCCCGCTCCGGGCGTCGCCCGCCGCTGTCCTCGCCGCTGTGCGGTCAATCGCTCGCGAAGCGAAGGGCGGACTGGCCCACGTCGACCGCTGCCCTCGCCTCTGTGCGGTCAATCGCTCGCGAATCGAAGCGCGAACCGCCCCGCTTCGATTGCCGCTTCTTCGACGAGGGTCGCGGCGCGGGCGAAGGCTTCTCCCGCGCTCCAGACGCGGTCGGTCAGGACGAGGAGCTGCGCGGCGCTCGTCACGCTGAGCTCTTCGCGACCTTCGTCGGTTGCCTGACCGGCGATTACCGCACAGTGCTCGATGCCTTCGTCGGCTGCCCAGGCCAGGACGCCGCCCACGACCTTCCCTTCGAAGCTCGTGTGATCGAGCCTGCCCTCGCCGGTGAGGACGAGGTCCGCGTCGGCGAGCAGCGGCTCCAGGCCTGCCGCCTGCGCGACGGCGTCGAAACCCGGCTCGATTCGTGCACCGATCGCAGCCAACCCCCCTGCGAGCCCGCCCGCGGCTCCGGCGCCCTCGAGGGCCGTGACGTCGACCCCAGTTCGCGCCAGATAGTGCTCGGCCAGACGTTCGAGCCGCCGCGTCAACAGCGCGACCTGCGCGCTGGTCGCGCCTTTCTGCGGCGCGTACACCGTCGCCGCGTCGAGGAAAGGGGTCGTCACGTCGCATGCCACGGCAACCTCGATGCCGCCGAGCGACCAGCCGAGCGCCTCGACTGCCGCGAGTCCACCGTCTGTCGTCGCGCTGCCGCCGACGCCGACGATCACGCGCGGTGCGCCGGCGCGGAGCGCAGCCGCGATGAGCTCGCCGGTACCTCGCGTCGAGGCACGCAGCGGATCGTTGCGACTCGCGACCAGCGCGAGGCCGCTCGCGCGCGCCATCTCGACGACCGCGGTGCCGTCGGGCAGCACTCCGTAAGAGGCGTCGACCGGGTCACCGAGTGGCCCCGTCACCGGCACGTGACGAACGCCGCCGCCACGTGCGGCGAGCAGCGCGTCGAGCGTTCCCTCCCCGCCGTCGGCAAGTGGTATCTCGCGTACGGTGTCGAAGCCCGCCGTGCGAAGGCCGCGGGCCATCGCGGCCGCGGCATCGGCTGCCGTCAGCGTGCCGCGAAACTTGTCAGGACACGCGATCGCGAGGGGCACTCTGGATAGATTGGCCGCGATGCCTCCCGTCCCGCTCTCCGGCTGACGGAGCCTGCCGGTGCTCGAGCGTGTCCCGCTCCTCGAGCGGGATCTGGGTGACTACGCCGCCGTCGTCGGCGACGAGACGGTGGAGCGCGTTCGGGCGCTCGCGGCGCCGATGCGCGGAGCACGCGTGCTCCACATCAACGCGACCGCTTACGGAGGTGGTGTCGCGGAGCTCCTCGCGACGCACGTGCCCCTGCTCCGTAGCGTCGGTCTCGAAGCGGAATGGCAGGTGCTGCACGGCAGCGACGAGTTCTTCGCCACCACGAAGCAGGTCCACAACGCATTGCAGGGCGCCGACATCGACTGGACGCCGCAGATGCAGCGTCAGTACCTCGAGCGTCTTCTCGACAACGCGCTCCTCCTCGAGGGCGAGTACGACTTCGTCGTCGTCCACGACCCACAACCCGCTGCGCTCCTCAACTTCGTCCGCGATCGACCCGCGCCGTCGGGCACGAGCACGAAGTGGATCTGGCGGTGTCACATCGACTTGACGACGGCCAACCCGGTGGTCTGGGAGTTCTTCCGGCCGTTCATCGAGCTGCACGACGCATCGGTATGGACCATGCCCGAGTTCGTGCCCGCTTCGCTCAAGATGGACCGTGTGGTGCACGCACCACCGTGCATCGATCCGTTGTCGGTGAAGAACCTCGAGTTGGCCATGCCCTTCTGTGTGGAGCTCACGAGGCAATACGGCGTGGACACGAATCGCCCGATCGTCTGTCAGATCAGCCGCTTCGACCCGTGGAAGGATCCGATTGGCGTGCTGAAGGCCTTCCGCGTCGTACGCGAGCAGGTGCCCGACGCGCAGCTGCTGATGGCGGGATCGATGGCGACCGACGACCCCGAAGGCTTCCGCGTCTGGGAGGAGATCGAACGGGAGCGCGCCGGCGACCGCGACATCTTCCTCCTGTCGAACCTGCACCAGGTCGGGTCGGTGCAGATCAACGCGTTCCAACGCATCGCGGCGGTCATGGTGCAGAAGTCGATCCGTGAAGGGTTCGGGCTGACGGTCAGCGAGGCTCTCTGGAAGGCACGTCCCGTCGTCGGCGGGCGCGCCGGCGGCATCAAGCTCCAGATACGCGATGGGTTCGACGGCTATCTCGTCGACTCGATCGAGGAGTGTGCAGCGCGGGTGATCGACCTGCTCGCCGACCCGGTTGGCGCCGACGCGATGGGCGCGCAGGGCAAGGAGCACGTCAGAGCGAACTTCCTCGCGACCCGGGAGCTCGCGGACTGGCTCCGGCTGTTGGCGGATCTCGGCGAGCGCACGTTCGAACCGGCCGTGGCGGCTCGGCCGACCGCTGCCGGAGGAGGCGGAACTTGAGACGCCGACCAATGAAGCAGCTTGGTGCCGGGTGACCGTCGTCGTCTCGAACCGGGGTCCGTACCGGTTCGTCGAGAACGCCGACGGCTCGTTCGGCGTGCGCCCGGCTGCGGGCGGGCTCTCGAGCGCACTTCGTCCGCTGCTGACCTCGGGCGCGGCTGGTGAGGGCGCGTCGTGGGTCGCGGCCGCGCTGAGCGACTCGGACCGCGCCGCGATCCGGGCCGGAGCCGTCGACGCGCCGGGCATCGGATTGCACCTGCTCGATCTGGATCCGGCGCTGCAACGTCTGCACTACGACATCGTGTCGAACCAGGTGCTCGGGTTCCTCCACCACGGCCTCTTCGACCTCGTACGCCGGCCGCGGTTCGATCACCGATTCCGCGAGGCATGGCGTGCGTACGACGAGGTCAATCAGACCTTCGCCCGGGCCGTCACCGCGCTCGCGGACGAGAACGACGCCGTGCTCGTGCAGGATTACCACCTGGCGCTCGTACCCGGATACCTGAGCAAGGCGCGTCCCGACCTGCGCGTCGTGCACTTCACGCACATACCCTTCTGCGGTCCCAACTCGATCCGCGTGCTGCCGACCGCCGTGGCCGAGGCCCTGTGCGCGTCGATGGCCTCGGTTCCGTGCGGGTTCCATGCCGAGCGCTGGGCGAAGGCCTATCAGGCGTCCGCGCGCGAGGTGCTGGGCAACGACACCGCTGCACCGGTGTTCGTCGCGCCGCTCGGACCACACGCCGAGCAGCTCGAGGCCACTGCATCGAGCGACGAGGCGGTGGCCGCGGGAAGGGAGATCGACGCCCTCGTCGGCGATCGCTCGCTCATCGTTCGCTCCGACCGGATCGACCCTGCGAAGAACATCGTCCGGGGCTTCCTCGCGTACGACCTGCTGCTCGCTGCCCATGCCGATCTCCGGGAACGCGTGGTCTTCCTCGCGCTTCTGAACGCATCCCGCGAATCGCTGCCCGAGTACCAGGCGTACCACCAGGAGGTGGAGACCGCCGCAGCGCGCGTGAACGAGCGATGGCGAACGCCGGCATGGGAGCCCATCGTCGTCGACACCCGCGACGACTTCACGCAGACGACCGCCGCGCTGAAGAGGTACAACGTGCTCGTGGTCAACTCGATCAAGGACGGTCTCAACCTCGTCGCGAAGGAAGGTCCCTTGCTCAACGAGCGCAATGGCGTGCTCTGCCTCTCGCCGGACGCAGGGGCCTGGGACGAGCTCGCCGGCGCCGCGCTGGCCATCCACCCGTTCGACATCGAGCAGAGCGCGGCCGCGCTGTACGAAGGGCTCACGATGCCGGATGAGGAGCGCAACGCGCGAGCGGAGGCACTGCGCGCACGCGCAGCCGCGCGCACGCCGCGAGACTGGCTCGACAACCAACTCAGCCAGGCGAGCTGATCTCCTCCGCGAGCTGCGTGAGGAGCGCGGCCAAACCCGTTGGTCCGTCGACGACCACGTCGGCCCGCTCGAGCAGCGCTCGCGGCGCCTCGGCCGACCGGACGGCGATCCGAGCGACTTGCCCGCCCTCGCGCTGCACCGTGTCGAGCGCGTCGAACACGTCGAGGTCACCTCGATCGTCGCCCGCGAACGCGGCGCGCCGCCCACTGGGCTCGTCGGGCCGGACCATGCGGAACGCGGTCCCCTTGTTCACCGGAATCGGAGGACGGAGCTCACCGGACTTGCGGCCGCGGTACACCGTCAGCCCGTGCCGGGCCGCGAGCTCTTCGAGCGCACCGGGCGCCGGCTCGAGGTGCGGCGTGGTCCGCCAGTGCACGGTGAATGCGAGGACGCCCTTGCGCTCGATGTGCAGCCCGGCGAAGCGCTCCTGGGCTTCACGCGCCGCGGTAGCCACCGCGTCGAGATAAGGAGCGACGCGGTCGTCCACCTCGATGGTCCGACCGTCGTTGGACCACTCGAGCCCGTATTGCCCGACGAGCACCAGACCGTCGACGGGCAGCCGGTCCAACAGGAACTGGATCGGCCGTCCGCTGATGACCGCGACCTGCTTCATGCGGGGTACGAGCGCGGTCAGCGCGTCTCGTGCCGCAGGCAGGGCCTCCGCGGTTGCAGGATCGTCGACAATCGGCGACAACGTCCCGTCGAAGTCGGTCGCGAGCACGGACTCGCCCGGCGCCTCCACGAGTGGTGCGAGCGCGGGAGGCAGCGCCACGCCGCGCGCGCTACTTACCCAGCACGACGAGGCAGTTGACGTTCGCGTCTGTCCCCTGAGGGGCCGGATCCGGGAATGGCTCGACGGTCGTCGCCGGACCGATGAGCTTGGCAAGCGTGTCGGCTTCGTCTTCGAAGCCCTGCTTGCATTGCACGACATTGCCGGTCCGCTCGGCTGAGTTGCCGGGCTGCGCGACCTTGTAGCCCTTGCTGCGAAGCGTGTTGGACTCCGTCTGCGCGGCCATGTTGACGCCCGAGCCGTTCAGCACCTGCACGAGGATCTGGCCGGGTGGACGGCCCTGACCCGCTTGTGTCGTCGTCGTCGTTGCGTTCGTGCCGCTGGTCGCCGGCGTACCCGTCCGGCTGCCCCCACCGGGCGAGCCGCTGTCGTCGACGACTTGGAGCAACACGATGCCGAGCACGACGGCGACGCCGATCAACGCCGCGCCGCGCGCCGCGGTGCGCAGGATCGTCGCGCCCGGTCCGCGCGTTGCCGTCGCGCTGATCGATGTCATCGCGAGCCGGGATCGGCGCGGCGTCCCTCGAAGCGGGCCCGGCGGCGGTGATCGCGGAGTCGGCGAAGACGCTTCACGGTGAGTGGGTCGTAAGCGACCGCGGCGGGCCGGTCGATCAGCTCGCCGAGTACCCGATAGTAGCGAGTGCTCGACATGCGCAGGCGGTCGCGGATCGCAGCCTCTTTGGGGCGAGCGAGGCGCCACCAGCCCCGTTCGAAATCGAGAATCGCACGCTCGCGCGCCGTCAGCTCCATCGAGCGACGAGTATGGCCGCCGCCCCCCTCGAATCCGCGGATATCGCGCGCACATCGGAGCGAGCGGAGATGCTCGCCATGAAGCGAGCGTCCGCGGCGCAGGTACCAGCGCCGCAGCGAGCGACCAGAAATACGGAGCGGAGCGTCCGCGGCGCAGGTACCCTGCGCCGCAGCGACCGACCAGAAATACGGAGCGGAGCGTCCGCGGCGCAGGTACCAGCGCCGCAGCGAGCGACCAGAAATACGGAGCCGGGTGTCGGACTCGAACCGACGACATCTTCTTTACAAGAGAAGTGCTCTACCAGCTGAGCTAACCCGGCGTGTGCACCAGGCTACCGGGCGCGGCGTCGTGCGATCTCGAAGCACGCAACCGCGGCCGCGGCCGACACGTTCAGCGATTCGAGCTGCCCATGCATCGGGATGCGCGCGACCACGTCGCACCGATCACGCGTGAGTCGAGCGAGCCCCGCGCCTTCCGCACCGAAGACGAGCGCGAGCGGGCGATCGGCCAGGTCCACGTCGAAGACAGCCGTGTCTCCTGCCGCGTCGAGCCCGATCGTCCAGACGTCGGCCCGTGCGGCCTGCTCGAGTGCAGCGGGAACGCCGCCGACGAGCGCGATCGGGATGTGCTCGATCGCGCCGGCGGCGGCCTTCACCGCGGCGGGTGAGAGCAGTGCCGACCGGTGGCGAGGAACGATCGCGCCGGTGGCGCCGGCCGTCTCGGCACTTCGGAGCACCGCGCCGAGGTTGCGAGGGTCGGTCACGCCGTCGAGCGCGACGAGGAACGCGCTCGGATGCGCCAGCAGGTCGTCGAGGCGCGCGGGGCCGATTGGGTCGGCCAACGCGACGACACCCTGGGGCGCCTCGACACGCGCCTCGTCACGCACACGCTCGGCGTCGACGCGCTCGACGCTGACGCCAGCGTCATCCGCCAGGTCGAGGATCTCGTCGAGCAGTGGGCTGCGGTCGCGCTCGGTGCTGACGATCAGCCTGCGGACGCGCCGCGTTCGCGCCGTCAGCAGCTCGTGGACCGCCCGCAACCCCGGTACGCGTTCCCCGCCCAGCTGGCCCCGGCTTCTCGGCACGCTTGAACGTGTCATACACGTCTCAGCCTGCCGAAAACGGGGGAGTCGGGTGGCCGCGCGTCACTTGCGATGCCAGACGGTGCCGCTCGGGGTGTCCTCCAGGGTGATGCCGCGGGCGGCGAGCTCCTCGCGGATGCGGTCGGCGTCGGCGAAGTTCCGTACGCGGCGCGCCTCGTCACGCTGCGCCACCAGCGCGTCGATCTCGGCGTCGTCCTCGTCGCCGGTCGCCACCGTCAGGCCGAGCACGCCGAGGAGGTCGAACGCCGTGGCCGCGAGTGACACGGCCCGGGCGTCGTCGCCGGCATTGTGCGCACGGTTCGCCTCGCCGACTGCGTCGAACAGCACACCCACCGCAGTCGGTGTGGAGAAGTCGTCGTCCATCGCCGCACGGAACTTCGACACGACCTCTTCATCGCGGTTTGCTCCCCGCGTGTCGCCCACGCGCCGGGCGAGGGCGTCGAGCCGCTTGACGGCTTCGCCCGCTTGCGAGAGCTCGCGATCGCCGAGCTCCATGTCGGTGCGATAGTGCGCCTGGAGCACGGCGAGCCGGAACGAGCGCGGCCCGTGTGCGTCCAGCGCGTCGGCGAGCGTCGTGAAGTTGCCGAGCGACTTCGACATCTTCTCCCCCGACATCTGCACCATTCCGTTGTGGATCCAGTGCCGCGCGAAGCGATGGCCCGCGGCCTCCGCTTGGGCGCGCTCGTTCTCGTGGTGCGGGAAGATGAGGTCGCTGCCGGCACCATGCAGGTCGAAGCCCTCGCCCAGCAATCCGATCGACATCGCCGAGCACTCGATGTGCCAGCCCGGACGGCCCCGGCCCCAGGGTGACTCCCACGACGGCTCGCCCGGCTTCGCTGCCTTCCAGAGAGCGAAGTCGAGCGGGCTTCGCTTCGCCTCGTCGATCTCCACGCGCTTGCCGGCCGAATCGAGCAGCTGCTCGATCGTGCGGTGCGGCAGCGCGCCGTATGACGGGAAGGACGCGACGTCGAAGTACACCCCCTTCCCGTCGACGACATACGCGTGCGCGCTGTCGACGAGCTGCCCGACCAGGTGGACCATCGGCTCGATGTACTCGGTCGCGTGCGGGGTCTCGTCGGGCCGCAAGACACCCAGTCGGTCCGTCTGCTCCCAGTACTCGGCTTCGAAGCGCTGCGCCAGCTCGGGCTCGGTGCTGCCGGTCTCCTCGGCGCGAGCGATGATCTTGTCTTCCACATCGGTGACGTTGCTCACGTACGTGACCTCGAGACCAGTCCACGCCAGGTAGCGACGGATAACGTCGAAGGCAATGGCAAAGCGCCCGTGTCCGACGTGCGGCACCTCGTACACCGTCGGCCCGCACACGTACATCGACAGCTTGCCGGGATCGCGCTGCGACAGCTCGACCTTGTCGCGCTCCAGCGTGTCGTAGATGCGAACGGTCATCATCCCCGCTCTCGGCCCTGCGGGCCGGGCCGCTCGGCGCCGGCTCACTGCGCCGCAGGGTACCTGCGGCGCGGTCGTTCGCCTTGGGGCTCTGCGAGGGTACCGCCGGCGATTCAGCGATCGCCGCTGAGTTCTGAAGACTCGAGCAACGCGACAGCCCAAGCCGCGATGCCTTCCCCTCGGCCGACCGCGCCCACCCCTTCGGATCGCTTCGGCTTCACGGAGACCGGCGCGCCGACACTTCGTCGGAGGTTCGACACCATCTGCGCAATGTGAGGAGCGAGCGCGGGAGTCTCGGCCGCGACGACGACGTCGGCGTTCGCGACGCGCCACCGCTCGCCGGTCACGCGAGCGACCACCTCGTCGAGCAGCATCATCGACGACGCGTCCCGGTAGGCATCGTCGGACACCGGGAACATCGTGCCGAGGTCGTCGAGGCCCGCGGCACCGAGCAACGCGTCGGCAAGCGCGTGCGCGACAACGTCGGCGTCGGAGTGCCCGATGAGTCCGGGCCCCTCGATCGTGACGCCGCCGAGCACCAGCGGACGATCACCGCCGAACGCGTGAACGTCGAAGCCCAACCCGACCCGCAGGCTCACGACAGCTGCCCCGCGAGCAGCGCCTCCGCGAGCGCGAGGTCTGCCGGCTCGGTGACCTTGAGGTTGCGGCGGTCACCGGGTACGACCACCACGCGTCCCCCGGCGGCCTCGACGAGTGCGGCATCGTCGGTCGCGTCTCCTCCCGACTCGTGGGCGGCGCGCAACACGTCGGCTCTGAACGCTTGTGGCGTCTGCACCGCTACGAGCGCGTCGCGCACCACGGTCTCGACGACACGCTCGCCGTCGACCCGCTTCAGCGTGTCGGCCACCGGAATGGCAGGCACCGCGGCATCGGCGCCGGCCCGCACGGCGTCGATGACCGCGCTGAACAGCGCCACGCCGGCGAGTGGGCGCGCGGCGTCGTGGACGACGACGATCTCGCATTCGGCCGGCGCGGCCGCGAGGCCGGCCCGCACCGATGCCGACCGCGTGTCCCCGCCGGTGACGACGGCGACGTCGGGCCTTCCGGCCCACTCGCTGCCCGCGGGCACGACGACGACGACCGGATCGCAGGCCGCGGACGCGTGAGCGACCGCGTGGTCGACGAGCGTGGTGCCGCCGAGAGTCAGGAACTGCTTCGCGGCGCCGAAGCGGTCGCCGCGCCCGGCTGCGACGACGATCCCCGCGATCCCGGCCGGCCGGCGATCCACCTCGCCGCCCGCTACTTCTTGCCGGCGGCGGCCTTCGTGCGCTTGGCCGTGGCCTTCTTCGCCGGCGCCTTGGCCTTGATGGCGGGCTTGCGGGCCTTGGTGGCCTTCTTGGCCTTGACGACCTTCACGTCGCGGCCGGCGAGGACATCGTCGAGGCGCAGCTCGGCGGTCTCCTCGTCGACGTTCAGCGCGAACGTGAGCTCGGAGACGAGGATCTGGCGCGCACGAGCGAGCATCCGCTTCTCGCCCGCCGACAGGCCCTTGTCGGCCTCGCGCAGCGAGAGGTTCCGCACGACTTCGGCAACCTGGTAGATATCGCCGCTCTTGAGCTTCTCGACGTGGTTCTTGAAGCGGCGCGACCAGTTCGTCGGCATCCGTGCCTCCTTCTTGCGGAGGACGGCGAACACCTCCTCGACCTCTTCGTCGTTGATCACTTCGCGGAGGCCGATCTCGTCGGCCTTCTCGACCGGAATCGAGACCTTCAGGTCGCCGTAGGTGATGCGGAGCACGAAGTAGTCGGTCTTCCTGCCGTCGAAGGCGCGCTTCTCCTTGCCCTCGATGATCGCGGCTCCGTGATGCGGGTAGACGACCTTGTCACCGACGGCGAACGTCATGTGGCTCCTCGCGTGAGAATTGGGCGAAAAGGATCGGCGCACGACTGCAGCACGATCCCGAAAGGGGAAGAAGGACACGCAGAATACCAGAGATCGCCACGACTTCTGCACTTCGGCGCCGCTACGCTTCCGCGCCCGAGGGGAGCAGCCATGCCGGAACGCCGCCTGCTCGACACCACCGACCTGTTCGCCGCGCTGCCGGCCGACGTCCTCGAGCACCTGCGCGAGCAGGCAACCGTGCGGACCTTCGCGCGCAACGAGGTGCTGTTCCGACAGGGTGACCCGGCGTCGGAGCTCTTCGTCGTGCAGGAGGGCCGGGTCGCGATCGCGCAGCAGTCGGGCGATGGGCGGGAGTCGGTCGTCGCGGTGCTCGAAGACGGAGGACTCTTCGGTGACCTCGGCCTGTTCGACGGTGCACCGCGCTCCGCCGACGTGCGCGCGTTGACCGAGACGACCGTCGTCGTGCTCGGGTACGAGCCGGTGCGTGCAGTGCTACAGGCGCGTCCGGAGCTGCTGTGGGTGATGGTGCGGTTGCTCGCGCAGCGCCTGCGAGCCACCGACGAGGCACTGGCGGACGCCGTCTTCCTCGACGTGCCGGCCCGCACGGCGAAGCGGCTGCTCGAGCTGGCGGGCGACGCCGACCGCTTCACACTCCCCGTCACCCAGGAGGAGCTCGCGTCGATGGTCGGTGCGAGCCGCGAGCGCGTGAACAAGGCGATCTCGCTGTTCATGCGGCTGGGCTGGCTCGAGATCGAGGGCCGCAACCAGTACCGGCTGCTCGACCGGCAATCCCTCGAAGACCGGGCGACGCTCTGACCCCCCCCCCCCGAGCATGTGACATCGACGCGTCGTATACGAGGCGCGGATGTCACATGCTCGGGGTATGGGAGGTGCGCAAGAACCGGAGTGCCCGCTGCCAGGCGTCGGCCGCGTCGGCGGGGCGATGGGCGGGGCGGTCGGGATCGTGCACAAAGCCGTGGTCGGCGCCTTCGTAGACGACGATCTCGCAGTCGTCACGGTCCTTCCATGCTGCACGCAGCGCGTCGATGTCCTCCGGAGGCGTCCACGGGTCAGCGCTGCCGAAGATCGCGAGGGTCGGGCACACGTCGCGCGCGGTGTCGAGCGGCTCGCGCAGCTTGGGCCCCCGCCACTGCTCGGGCACGCGGATCATCCCGTAGAACGGCACCGCCCGGCGAAAGCGGCCGGTGGCGGCCGCCTTCAGCGTTTGCATACCGCCCATGCAGAAGCCGATCACGAACACGTCGCCGGCACCGTCGGCGTCGGCGAGCAGGTCGGCCGCGCGCGCGAGATCGCCGAGCTGGAGATCGTCGTCGAGCGCCGGCATCGCCTGTATGCGAGCGGTCGGATCGGGCGCCTCGCGGACCTCGAGCGACGCGCGGGCGAACGGCTCGGGCGCGCACACGGAGAAGCCGTGCGTGGCGAGGCGCCGGCACAGGTCGTCGAAGAGGGGGCGGATCCCCATGATGTCGGGGTGCACGACGATCCCGGCGACGTGCTCGGCACCGGGCACCGCGTGGATCGCGTCGACCGTCGCGCCGTCGATGCCGGTGATCGTCGTGTGCTCGACCGTGGCGGGAAGTGGCCCCTCCACCAGCTCGGCCACGGCCTAGGTGTAGCGCTCGAGGATCGACGTCTCCGCGAGGCGGGCGAGCCCGTCCTTGATCGCCCGGGCCCGTGCATCGCCGACACCATCGACCTGCACGAGGTCGGCCTCGCTGGCGCGCATGATCTTCTGGAGGTTGCTGAACCGGTCGACGACGTGATCGCCGATGCTCTCGGGCAGACGTGGGATCTTGTGGAGGATGCGGAAACCGCGCGGCTGAACGGCGCTGTCGAGCCCGACGTGCGGAGGCAGGTGCAGGACGGACGCGACCGCCTGGAGATCGAGCAGCGAGTCGTCGTCGAGCACGGCAAGGCGCGCCATGACGTCGGCGAGCTCCCAGTCGTGCGTCGAGACGTAGTAGTCCTTTGCGACGAGTCGCCGGTCGTCCTCGACGCCGCCCATGAGCTCCTCGAGCTGGAGCAGCACCAGCCGGCCGTCGGCGCCGAGCTCGATCACGTAGCCCTCGATCTCCTCCGACATCCTGCGCACCATCTCGGCGCGCTGGAGGACTGTCGAGACGTCACGGACGGTCACGAGGTCTTCGACCTCGAGTGCCGAGAGCGATGCGCTCACTGCGTCCAGCCGCGCCTTGTACCGCTCGAGGATCTGGAGCGCCTGGTCGGCGCGCGCGAGCACACGAGGCGTCGGTTCGATCGCGCGCTTGAGCCCGTTCACGTGGATCGCGACCTCCGAACGGTCTTCCGACACCGTGATCACCGGTACTTCGATCTGGCGCGCGACACGCTCGGCGGTGCGGTGACGCGTGCCTGTCTCCGCCGTGGGGATGTTCGGATCGGGAACGAGGTGCACGTTCGCGCGGACGAGCCGCGAGCAGTCGCCGCTCAGAATGATCGCGCCGTCCATCTTCCCCAGCTCGGAGAGCCGCTGCGGCGTGAACTCGGCATCCATCAGGAATCCGCCCGAGCACACGCCGAGGACCTCCGGACCGGCACCGACCACGATCAGCGCGCCCATGCGGGCTTGGATGATGCGCTCGATGCCCTCGCGCAACAGCGTGCCCGGGGCGACGAGCCGCAGGGCGGCGAGGAGCGCTTCGGATCGCGGCGGGGCGGGCATGGGCTTGGGGCCTGGCTCGGCTCGCGCGCAGCGCGAGAGGGGCAAGGATAGCTCGCGGTCCGGTCATCGACTCTCGACGATCGCTCCCGGGCGTAGGTTGCCCCGATGCTCGTTGTCGGCTTCGACCTCGACATGACGTTGGTCGACTCGCGCCCGGGCATCGCGGCCACACTGCGCGCGCTGTCCGCGGAGACCGGCGTGTTCATCGACGCCGAGCTCGTGGTGAGCAGGCTCGGACCAACGCTCGAGCCGAGATGGCGAACTGGGTCGGGCCCGACGAGGTGATGCTCGTGTCAGATCGAGCACGCGGCCGGCGCGCTCGCGGTCTGCGTGCCGACCGGCCCCCACGATGCCGACGAGCTACGCGAGCCCGACGCGGACGTGGTGCTCACAGGGCTGGTCGAGTTTGCGGCTTGGCTCGTCACGTACACCGGTTGACCCCAACCGGCGCGAACAAACGCTGGCGGCGCCGCCCGAGCTGGACGTCGAGGCGGACGCAACGCGGCTTGGAGAGCACAAGGCCGCCGACAAAGTGGTTCAGCGGCGGCGGGGTGGCGGGGGCGGCGCATCGCGGTTGGTCACGGGTTGCCTCCGAGCAGCACTCCCGCGCCGCCGGCGGCCCGGGCGCAGCCCGACGACGAGTGCGAGCAGCACGAAGCCGGTGGCGGCGCCGAGGAACAGGATGCGATCCGTGTCGACGACGCTCGACGACGTGTCGAGGTTTACCGACCCGCCGGGCTTCGGCGTGAACGTCTGCGCCTTCTCGCCCGGCAGCTTGATGACGACCTTCAGCGCGAACGACGCCTTGACCTGCGCGAGCAGCTGCTGGTCGATCACGTTCGGGTCGACCTGCTGACCGCTGAGGCTGGCGACCAGCTCGGGATCTGTCGGCACGCCCGTCTTCACGTTCTCGAGGTCGGCGCGCCCCGAACTCGAGTAGTCGACACTGAACGAGCCGCTGTCGCGCGTGATCCGCACGCCCCGCAGCGGCCCGTCCGGCCCGCTGATCTCCTGCATGATCGAGCGAACCTCGTCCACCGCCGAGAACGGCCTCGACACCTCGATCGCCGCTGACCCATCCGGCGCCCGCACCCACTTCCCCACCTTCCACCCGGCGTCAGCCAAGTCGGACAGCCGCACCGCGTCCTCGACCTTCGCCCCGCCCGACTCGACCGCCTTCACCGCCTCCGCGTCCGCAACCACCCCCACGCGCACCACCCCCGACCCGTCGTCGCGCACGCGCACCGACACCGTCGCGTCCACCTTGCACCCGGCGAGCAGCAGAGCAAGAGCGGCAACGAAGAAGAGGGGACGTCGGCGAGTGCGACTCAAGTGCCCACGTGACTCGCATGGAGCGGAGACATCGACGGCCCGGAGCCCGAGCGCATGCGTCCGCAGGGACGAGACCCGGCCGCCTCGCGGCCGAGTGCGCCCGAAGGGCGCACTCGCAGGGGCTCGGCCCGACCGCGGACGCCGCTCGGGCGTTAGGGGTGTCGATGTCGGAGCGGACTGAAGACCCGTGAGGCCTAGTTGCCTTCGGAGCCGGAGCCTGCGAGCTCGACCGGCGGCGGCTCGATGCCCTCGACGGCGCGGAAGGTGACGTCCTCGCTGTCGGCGTCCGCGTCCACGACGATGGTCTCGCCGGCGTGGAACTCCTTCCAGAGGATCTTCTCCGACAGCGGGTCTTCGACCATGCGCTGGATCGCGCGACGCAACGGGCGCGCGCCGAGCTGCGGGTCGTAGCCCTTCTTCGCGAGGAGCAGCTTCGCCTCGGGCGTGAGCTCGAGACCGAGCCCCTGCGACTCGAGCTGATCCACGACCCGCTTGATCATCAGGTCGACGATATGCGTGACCTCCTGCTGGCTGAGCTCGGCGAAGACGATGACCTCGTCGATCCGGTTGAGGAACTCGGGACGGAAGTGCCGCTTGAGCTCATCCATCACCTTGTCCTTCATCTTCTCGTAGGTCACTGCTTCGTCGGCCTTGCCGAAGCCGATCTGCGCCTTGCGCAGGTCGGCCGTGCCGAGGTTCGACGTCATGATGATCACGGTGTTCTTGAAGTCGACGGTGCGGCCCTGCGCGTCGGTCAACCGCCCGTCCTCCAGGATCTGGAGGAGCGTGTTGAACACGTCGGGGTGCGCCTTCTCGATCTCGTCGAACAGCACGACCGAGAACGGCTTGCGCCGCACGGCCTCGGTGAGCTGCCCGCCCTCGTCGTAGCCGACGTAGCCCGGCGGCGAGCCGACGAGGCGCGACACGGTGTGCTTCTCCATGTACTCGCTCATGTCGAGCTGGATCAGCGCGCTCTCGTCACCGAAGAGGAACTCGGCGAGCGTCTTGGCGGTCTCGGTCTTCCCGACGCCGGACGGGCCGAGGAAGATGAACGAGCCCGACGGGCGCTTCGGGTCCTTGAGGCCCGCGCGCGTACGCCGGATCGCCTGCGAGACGGCCTTGATCGCCTGGTCCTGGGCGACGACGCGCTTGTGCAGCTCGTCCTCCATCCGCAGGAGCTTGGCCGTCTCCTCCTCGGTGAGCTTGTAGACCGGGATGCCGGTCCACAGCGCGAGCACCTCGGCGATCGACTCCTCGTTGACCTCGTTGAACAGGTCGACGCCCTCGGCCTGGAACTCGCGCTCCTTGTCGACGCGCTGCTCGAGCAGCTCCTTCTCGCGGTCGCGCAGCGACGCGGCCCGCTCGAACTGCTGGCCCTCGATCGCCTCTTCCTTCTCCTTGCGGACGCTCGAGATCTCCTCCTCGAGCTCGCGGTAGTCGGGCGGCGCCTGCATGCGACGGATGCGCAGGCGCGACCCGGCCTCGTCGATGAGGTCGATCGCCTTGTCGGGGAGGTAGCGGTCGGAGATGTAGCGGTCGGCGAGGTTGGCGGCCGCGACGACCGCCTGGTCGGTGATCGTGACGCGGTGGTGCGCTTCGTAGCGGTCGCGCAGTCCCTTGAGGATCTCGATCGTGTGGCTGACCGTCGGCTCCTCGACCTTGATCGGCTGGAACCGGCGCTCGAGCGCGGCGTCCTTCTCGAGGTGCTTGCGGTACTCGTCGAGCGTCGTCGCGCCGATCGTCTGGAGCTCACCGCGCGCCAGCATCGGCTTGAGGATGCTCGCGGCGTCGATCGCGCCCTCGGCCGCGCCGGCACCCACGAGCGTGTGCAGCTCGTCGATGAAGAGGATGATGTCGCCGCGGGTGCGGATCTCCTTGAGCACCTTCTTCAGGCGCTCTTCGAAGTCGCCGCGGTACCGCGACCCGGCGACCAGCGCGCCCAGGTCGAGGGTGTAGAGCTGCTTGCCGACGAGCGTCTCGGGCACGTCGCCGCCGACGATGTCACTGGCGAGGCCCTCGACGATCGCGGTCTTGCCGACGCCGGGCTCACCGATCAGGACCGGGTTGTTCTTGGTGCGGCGCGACAGCACCTGCATCACCCGCTCGATCTCCTTCTCGCGCCCGATGACCGGGTCGAGCTTCTTCTCGCGGGCGAGCTGGGTGAGGTTGCGGCCGAACTGGTCGAGCACGAGCGAGCCGGACGGCTGCGACTCGCCGGAGCCACCACCGGTACCCGCGCCCTCCTTGGCGCCGGCGTAGCCGGACAGCAGCTGGATGACCTGCTGGCGCACGCGCGACAGGTCGGCGCCGAGCTTGACGAGCACCTGCGCGGCGACACCCTCGCCCTCGCGGATGAGGCCGAGGAGGATGTGCTCGGTCCCGATGTAGTTGTGGCCCAGCTGGAGCGCCTCGCGCAGCGAGAGCTCCAGCACCTTCTTGGCGCGGGGCGTGAACGGGATGTGACCGGACGGCGCCTGACCGCCGTGGCCGATGATCTCCTCCACCTGCGCACGGACCGCCTCGAGCGAGATCCCCAGCGACTCGAGCGCCTTCGCGGCGACGCCCTCGCCCTCGTGGATCAACCCGAGGAGGATGTGCTCGGTCCCGATGTAGTTGTGGTTGAGCAGGCGCGCCTCTTCCTGCGCCAGCACCACGACCCGCCGGGCCCGGTCGGTGAAGCGTTCGAACACCCTGCCAACCGCCTCTCTACCGTCTCTCTGCTGTCGGTCTCTTCGCGTTCCGGGAACAGCACGTCCCCTGCACCATTCGAGGCGACGGGGATACCCGGACTGGTACCGAGTCTACTCGTCGCCTCCGCGGCTTCCCCTGACAGGAAAATGCTCCGCGCGCCGCCTTTCGTGCGGATATCAGCGCCCGGGGTCGTCGGATTGTTCCCGTCCCGGCCCGGAGAAACCCCGAGTTGGAGAGATCTCGGGGCCGTGCGTAGCGTGGAACCATGAGGCTCGCGGAGACGCTCGAGCTGGCACCCCTACCGGGTGATCTCCTCCGCGTCGAGGACGAACTGCGCGAGTCGGTCCGCCACCCCGATCGGTTCCTCGGTGACGTCGCGTCGCACCTCGTCCAGGCCGGGGGCAAGCGTGTCCGCCCCACCCTCACGCTCTGCGCGGCCTACGCGTCCACCAGCGGCGACGCGCCCGTGCGGGCCGAGGCCGTGACGGGCGCGGTGGCCGTGGAGCTCGTGCACCTGGGATCGCTCTACCACGACGACGTGATCGACGAGGCCGAGACCCGGCGGGGCGTGCCGAGCGTCAACGCCCGCTGGAGCAACATCGTCGCGATCCTCGCCGGCGACTTCCTGCTCGCCCGCGCCTCGGCGCTGGCCGCGTCCCTCGGCGCCGAGGTGGCGGGGCTGCTCGCGGCGACGATCGGCGAGCTCTGTCGCGGCCAGGTGCTCGAGCTGCAGCATCTGTTCGACGTCGACCGCAGCGAGGAGAACTACGCCTCGGCGATCGAGGGAAAGACGGCTGCGCTGTTCGCAACGGCAAGCCGGATCGGAGGAATGGTCTCCGGCGTCGACGAGCCGACGCTCGACGCGCTGACCCAGTACGGCCACCACCTCGGCCTGTGCTTCCAGATCGTCGACGACGTGCTCGACCTCACCGCGACCGACGAGACACTCGGCAAGCCGACCGGACAGGACCTCGTGGAAGGGATCTACACGCTGCCCGTCATCTACGCGCTCGTGGACTCCGCCGCGCTGCGCGACCTGCTGGGCGGCCCGCTCGACAACCGGCGCCTGGTCGAGGCTCGGCAGCTCGCGACGAGCAACGGCGCCGCCGACGCCGCGCTCGCGGTGGCGCGTGACCACGCGAAGAAGGCGGGCGAGGCGCTCGCCGGCGCCGACCGCCTCGATCTGACCGTGTGCGCCGGACTGCGTCGGTTCGTCGATCAGCTCGTCACCCGCGAGAGCTGACTCGCGGATTGCGAGGCGGCTCGGGCAACCGCCGTCCTCGCCCGCAGAGCGCTGCTCCGGGCGGCCGCTACCCGAGCCGCCTCACCGCGTGAGCTCTCGAACGGCCTCCTCGTCGCGTTCAGACGACGGGGGTCGTGGTGCTCGAGACTGCGTCGGCCTTCACGATGCCTTCGTAGATACCGATGACGTCGATGCGCGCGGCGGCGTCGGCGCGCTTCGGCACCTTCGCGACGAGGATCGCGGTCCTGTCGTAGCTGACCTGACGGTACTCGCCGGGAGGGACGAGCCCGGTGAGCGGCTGCCGGTTGTCCGGCTGCACGAACGCGCTGCCCGACCTCGGCCGGAGGCGCTCGCTGACCGAGACCACGAAGAAGCAGAGCGCGCCGCGCCCGGTCGTCTGGAAGCAGACTGGTCGGTCCTCGGCCGGGCCGAACTCGAAGCGAACGCGCGCCTGACCGATGCCCGTCGCCGACAGCGACTGCACGAAGCTGTCGACGGCGCCGGTCGTGAGCGGCCCGGGCTCGAAGGTCTTGGACGTGCTCCGGCCGCTGTCCCACAGCTTGGCGAGCTTCGGCGCGAGCGCGTCGGGCTTCACCTTCAGCGCGGGCTCGGCGTCAGCGCCCACCAAGCGGGCGAGCCCGTCGCTGTCGGTCCGCAGCTTCGGTAGCGAGGCCTTGACGACCTGCGCAGCCATCGACACTCTCCACGGCGCGCTCTCACTCGTCTTCACGAAGAGAAGCAGCTGGCGCGCCGCCGGCTCGCCGCCGAACACGACGCGCTCCGACGAGAGGAACCGCAGCGGGTAGCCCGACTGCTGCGGTACGTAGATGCGCCGGTCCTCGACGCGGATGTCCTGGCCGAGGCTGGTCTGCCCGCGCCCCCGGTACTCGCGGAACGTCGCGTCGTCGATCGCCCGGATCGGCGGATCCTCGATCGCGGCCTGACCTTCGACATCGAGCGTCGCGTTGTTGCGCGCGTTCGCGTCGGCGTAATCGCGGGCGACCTGCTCGGCGGCTTCCGGGGTGACACCGCTGCCCTGAGCCGCGGCAGAAACGGCCGCGGCGCCCGAGGTCACGACGAGCAAGATCACCACCGCCAACCGCACGCGCATGCGGGGATCGTACGAGGGTGACGGCGGCTCAGACGCGCACCGCCCTGGCGCGCACCGTGTCCTTCACCGTCGGCTTCGAGCTGCTGCTCGCCGTCAGCAGTCGCCTACTCAAATCGCGGGCCGGGCCGAGGCCGGCTGGATTGGTCGTACCGTGAGGAGGTGCCGGTGGCAGCTGGTGGCACCGAGTGGGCGCTCACCGGGCGTGACGAAGAGCTCGCCTTCGTCGTCGACTGGCTCCGCGCGTCGAGGCCGCGGCCCGTCGTGCTCAGCGGTGCCGCCGGCGTCGGGAAGTCCCGGCTCGCCGCGGAGGCGTCCGCAGCCGTAGCCGACGAGTTCGACGTCGAATGGTGCGCGACCACGCAGTCGTCGGCGTCGATCCCGTTCGGCCCGGTCACCCGGCTGCTCGCGCCGAGCAGCGGCAAGGGGCGAGTCGACGACACATTGCGTCGCTCACTGGCCGCGATCGCCGCCCGGTCCCGCCCGCTGCTCGTCGTGGTCGACGACGCGCACCTGCTCGACGACGCGAGCGCCGTGCTCGTGCACCGGCTGACGATCGAGGGGACAGCCGCGGTGCTGGCCACGCAGCGCGCGGGCGAGCCCGCACCCGACCCGATCACGGCGTTGTGGAAGGACGGCGGCGGCAACTACCTCGAGCTCCAAGCGCTGTCGCGCGACGAGACCGACGTGCTCCTGACGAATGCACTGGGGGGGCCGGTCGAGGGGCGCACGGTCGACCGTCTCTGGCAGCTCACGGGCGGGAACCTGCTCTTCCTGCGCGAGCTGGTACGCGCCGCGATCGACGAGGGTTCGCTCCACCAAGCGCGCGACCTGTGGCGGTCGCGCGGACCGCTCGTCGCGCCGGGGCGGCTGGCCGACCTGGTCCATGCGCGCTTGGACGAGCTCGAGCAACCGGAGCGCGATGCGCTCGCGTTGGTCGCCTTCGGTGAGCCGCTGCCGCTCGCGATGGCGCGCGGCGTCGTCGATGGACAGCTGCTCGCGAAGCTCGGCGGGTACGGGCTCATCGTGGTCGAGGGCGCACAGCCGGTGGGCGCGGTTCGTGTCGCGCACTCCTTGTACGCGGAGGTGTTGCGCGCCGAGCTCTCGCCGTTCGAGGAAGTGGAGGCCTCACGTCGACTCGCCGAGGCCGCAGTGGAAGCGGGGGTGGCGGGAGGCCGCCACTCGCGCTGGGTCTCGGCGTGGGCGTTGGAAGCCGGCGTCGAGCTCCCGCCCGAGGTCGTGCTGAACGCGGCACGGGAGGCGCTGGCCGCCGCCGATCCGCCTCGGGCCGAGCGGCTCGCGCGGGCCGCGCTGACGCAACGCACGTCCTCCGAGGCGGCGTTCCTGCTCGGCGACGCGCTGCTCGCCATGGAGCGCTACGAGGAGGCCGCGGCTGCTTTCGCCGATGCTGATCGACTCGTCGCCGACGAGCCGGGCGCGTGCGCGCGGCAACGGGTCGGATGGTCGCGCTGCACGACGGGCTCGGACGCGTCGAGGAGACCGACGCCGTGCTCGCCGAAGCCGCGGCCCGGGTCACCGACCCGGCGTGGCGAGACGTGCTCTCGGCGCAGCGCGCGGTGGCGCTCAGCCACGCTGGGCGCATCGAGGAGGCAGGGGCGATCGCGATCCCGTTGCTCGACTCCCGCGACGAGCGGGTTCGGGTACGTGCGATCTCGCCGGCGGCATCCCTACTCAACCAGCGGGGACAGACCGACCGCGTGTTGGCTGTCACCGCCACAGACCTCGCGACGGCTTTTCGGCTGCGCGACGAGCTCCCGAACGGACCGGGTTGGGTCGCGTCGACGCGCGTGCTCGCGCTCCTGGTCGCCGGCGAGCTCGCGGAAGCGGCGGACTTCCTCGACTTGCTCGAAGTCCAGGCCAGCGAAGGCCCCTCCGAGTGGCGCGGCTTCTGCGCCGGCGCTCGCGGACGCTGGGCATTGCTGCGGGGCCGGCCGGTGACCGCGGTGCGCCACCTTCGCGACGCGACGAGCCTGCTCGACGACCGGGATCCCGGTGGCCGCCAGGCATGGGCTCTCTCGTTGGTGGCCGAGGCATCGGCACTCACCGGAGATGCCGGCGGTGCCGACCGCGCGAGCAACGAAGCGGAGCGCGCGGTGCGTCCGAACCTGGTCTTCGACGGTGACGCGCGGCGCGCCCGGGCCTGGGCTCTCGTCGCCAACGGACTCGTCAGCAAGGCCCGAGACACGCTGCTCGACGTGGCCGACGCCAGCCGCGGGCACACGCCGTTCTACGAGCTGCTGGCGCTGCACGACATCGTCCGCCTCGGCGACGCGGGGGCCGTGGTGGAGCGGATCGACGAGCTCGCGGAGCCCTTCGACGGACACCACGGGCCGGCATTCGCAGCCCACGCCCGTGCGGCAGCCGACGAGGACGGCGCCGCGCTCGACGCCGTCTCGGAGCAGTTCGAGGCGTTCGGTGCCGATCTGCTCGCGGCCAAGGCGGCCGCCGAAGCGTGCGACGCCCACCGTCGGAGCGGGCGCAAGGGCAGCGCGTCGTTGTCGGCGGCGCGGGCAACGCGGCTGATCGCGCGCTGTGAGGGAGCGTCCACCCCCGCGCTCCGCCACCTCCACCACGACACCGGCCTCACCCGCCGCGAGCGGGAGATCGCCGACCTCGCGGCCCGCGGCCTGTCGAGTCCCGAGATCGCGCAACGACTCGTGGTGTCGGTTCGGACGGTCGACAACCATCTCCAGCGCGTCTACACGAAGCTCGGCGTCACCGGCCGCACGGAGCTCGGCCCTCGAATCGAGCTCCTCGCTGAGTAGTCCGCTACTCACGACAACGGGGCCCGCTCGCCGTACGGTCGGGTGGTGGGAGGCAATCCCGAGTACGACCAGCTACCCGTGACCCACCGAACGGTGCTCCGCCTCGTCGACGACGGGGTCCCGCACGCCGAGATCGCCGAGCGGCTGGACCTTGAGCCCGAAGCCGTGCCGGTCTTGATCGCGGTGGCCCGCGCCAAGCTGGCCCGGCTCGCTACGCGACCGCTCGCACCGCCCCGTCCTCGAGAAACCCGAGGACCGCCCGGTTGAACGCGCCCGGCGCCTCGACCATCAGGCCGTGCGCGGCGCCGCGGAGCTCGAAGAGCTGCGCGGTCGGGATGAGCTCGGTGAGCTCCTCGGCGTCGCCCAGCGGCGTCAGCAGATCCTGCGAGCCGGTGATCACGAGCGTCGGCGCTCGCACGATCGCGAGCTCGAAGCGGAGGTTGTCGTCGATGTCGAGGATCGCCTGCACCTGCGCGGCGAAGTTCTCGGGCGTGGCTTGGAGCACGATCCGGACGAGCAGGTTGATCCAGACCCCGAAGCGACGGTGCAGCCGCGGGCCGACCAGCCACCGCAGCCCTTCGCCGGACAGTGCGCCCATGCCCCGCTCCAGCACGGACTGCTCCCACTCCTCGAGGAGCTCGCGCCGCCACTCGTGGTGCCGGCACGACGTGCACGCGAGCACGAGCGATCGAACCCGCTCCGGATAGCGCACGCCGATGATCTGTGTGATCGCGCCGCCCATCGACGCGCCGATCACGTGCGCACGCTCGATGCCCTCCGCGTCGAGTACTGCGATCGCGTCGTCGGCCATCTGCTCGAGCGAGAACGGGTGCGGCGCGCCCGCCGTGCCGCCGACGCCGCGGTTGTCGACGGCGAAGCAACGGAATCGCCGACCGAACGGGACCCGTTGGAGGGCCCAGCCCCGCGCGTCGGTGCCGAGTCCCTGGATCATCAGGAGTGGTTCGCGATCGCGGCGCCCGAACGCCTCGTACGCGATCGCGGTGCCGTCGGCGGCGATTGCGGTGTTGCTCATGACCGCGGCGCCTCCAGCATCGACTGCACGACCGCGCGCGACTGCTCGGCGAGCTCGGCTGCCGCGAGCTGGTCGCCCCGGCCCGTATTGGCCGGCGGGCGCAGCGCCTCGCCGAACCGCACGCGCCATGGCAGCAACGGCAGGGATGCGGGACCGCCGGGCATGACCGCGACCGGCACGACCGGGAAGCCGAGTGTGGCCGCGAGCAACGCGCGCGGCGGCTCGCCCGCTCCGGCGCGCACCCACGTCGGTCCGAGCGGCGCGGCGGCGAGATGGCCCGCCCGCAGCATCGCGGCGACGTCGTCGGGCCGGTAGCCGATCGCGCCGAGCGTGCGGAGCGTGGGCCCGATCAGCGGTAGCTCGGGAGCTCCGATCACACGCACGCGGCGACCCGATGCATGGCGCACGGCGCGCACGAGCGCGAGTGGCTCGAGCACACCGAGCCCGCGGTTGGAGACCAGGAGCGCGCCTCCGACCTGCGGGATGCGCTCGCCGTGCTCGACGCGCACGCGCACCCAGCCCACGAGCGGCGACAGCAGGTCCATGAGGTGCGGGTCGCCGCCGAACTCGTCGACCGCGTACCGGCCCGCGACGCGACGCCGGACCGCGTCGACGATCCCGTCGCGCCCGAGATGGCGGTCGGCGTCGATGCCGTAGTTGACGGGCATCGAGCTCACGAGCGTGCCTCGCGCGCCGCGCGCATCAGGCGACCTCCTCGCGTTCGGCTCCGGCGAGTGGCGTGACCGTTGCCCACGCGAACAAGTCGGTCAGCACTTCTTGGGTGGGGTGCATCTCCCACAGGTCGAGCGCGCCGACGGCGGCTGCACCGTCGCCTGTTCGCCCGTGCGTCAACAGCTCGAGCACGTGCGGCGGCAGCGGCGCGCCCGCGAGCTCCGTCAGCGCCGCCGCCACGCGCCAAGCCGGGCCGATGACCGGGATCGGGAGACGGCCGCCGATGCGCACCGCCTGCCACGGGCTCGCCGCGCCCGGGCCGACGATGTTGAGCGCGCCGTCGAAGCCGCGCAGCAGCGCCTCGACCATCGCGGTCGCGGCGTCGTCCGCACCCAGCAAAGAGAACGGAGGGTCACTCGTCGCCGGCACGGGCACCGCGGGGAGCCGCAGCACGCGGCCGAGCGGGCTCGGGACGTGCGAGCCCGCAACCACCGCGTACCGCAGGCACGACACGGTGACTTCGCACCGCCGGCTGAGGTCGGCGGCGACCGACTCGACGTCGAGGCACATCCGGCCGTACGGCGTCGTCGGCGCAAGTGGTGCCTCCTCGTCGGGGACGAGCGGGTGGCCGGGCCCGCGTCCGTAGATCTCGAGCCCGCTGCGCAACGCGATCCGCTCGAGGCGACCGGCGCGTTCGGCCGCGCCGAGCGCGTTGACGGTGCACGCCTCGGTGCTCTCCTCGGCCTCGCGCGGCCCCATGCGCGAGTCGGGCTCGTAAACGCCGAAGTGCGCGACGGCGTCGGGCGCGAAGTCGGTGACGAAGCCGACGAGACGCTCGCGATCGCGAGGATCGATGCGCTTGAAGACGCTGCGCCGCAGCCGGCGACGCGGGGGTGCGAAGTCGCAGCCCGCGATCTCCTCAACTTCGGGCCGGGCCTCGAGCAGCTGGGCAACGCGCGTCCCCAGGTCGCCACCCATGCCGGTCACGAGCACGCGCATAGTCAGGTGTCTTCCTGTGTGGTGTCTGCGCCCACGTCATCATCTTGGCCTGCCTCGGGCCGCAAATGGGGAAACAGGATCACCTCTCGGATGGTCGAAACGCCCGCAATGAGCATCACGAGGCGGTCGACCCCGATGCCGAGGCCACCGCACGGGGGCAGCCCGTACTCGAGCGCACGCACGTAGTCCTCGTCGAGGCCGTGCGCCTCCTCGTCGCCCGCGGCTACGAGCTTGGCTTGCGCCTCGAACCGGTCACGCTGGTCGACGGGATCGTTCAGCTCGCTGAACGCGTTGGCCAGCTCACGGCCGAGCGCGACGACCTCGAAACGCTCGACGAGTGCCGGGTCGTCCCGGTGGACGCGTGCCAGCGGAGAGACGTCGCGGGGATAGTCGAGCACGAACACCGGCCCGACCAGGTTCGGCTCGACGGTCGTCTCGTAGAGCACCAAGACCAGCTTGCCCCCGTCCCAACCCGCTTCGAACGGGACGCCCGCGTCCTTGCATGCACGCTCGAGCTCGTCGCGCGGCATCGCCGGGTGCACCTTCACGCCCGCGTGCTCCTCGATCAGCTCGAGCATCGTCTGGCGCGGCCACGGTGGCGTCAGGTCGAGAGGGTACCCTTCCGCGTCGACGACCGTGCCGCCGATCGCAACACGCGCGCACTCGGCAACGAGCTCCTCGGTGAGCGTCATCATGTCGGTGTAGTCCGCGAACGCCTGGTACAGCTCGAGCATCGTGAACTCGGGGTTGTACCGCGTCCCGATGCCCTCGTTGCGGAACACGCGGCCGATCTCGAACACCCGCTCCATCCCACCCACGAGTAGACGCTTGAGGTGCAGCTCGAGCGCGATCCGCAACGTGAGCGGCATGTCGAGCGCGTTGTGATACGTGTGGAACGGTCGCGCCGCGGCGCCGCCCGCCTGCGCGTGCAGCACGGGTGTCTCCACCTCGACGAAGCCGCGCTCGGTGAGCAGGCGACGGATCGTTGCGACGACCGAGAAGCGCACCGCGAAGACACGCCGCGCGTCGTCGTTGGCGATCAAGTCGACGTACCGCTGGCGGAAGCGGGTGTCGACGTCGTTCAGCCCGTGCCACTTCTCCGGAAGCGGACGCACCGCCTTGGCCAGCAGCTCGAACGACGTGACCTTCACCGACAGCTCGCCCCTGCGCGTCTTCATCACGGTGCCGCTCGCCCCTACCCAGTCGCCGCGGTCGAGGTCGTCGAACGCGGTGTGCTGCTCTTCGCCGATCGCGTCCCGGGACACGAACAGCTGCAGCGAACCGCTCGCGTCGCGCAGAGTCGCGAAGGTCAGGCGTCCTTGTCGCCGCAGCAGCATGATGCGGCCGGCGACACGTACCTCGTCGTCGGTCTCCTCGCCGGCCGTGACGCGGTCGCCCCAGTGCTCGGTGACCTCCGCCGCGGTGTGCGTGCGGTCGAACCGCACGGGGTAGGGGTCGCGCCCGGCGGCGCGGAGCGCGTCGATCTTGGCGAGCCTTCGGGCGCGCTCGTCGAGCGGTGGGTCGCTCATCTCCTCCCTTGTCTACTTGTTCCGCTCGTAGATGATGCGCAGCCCCTGGAGCGTGAGCCACGGCTCGTGGTGCTGAATCGTGCGCGACACCTTCATGATGAGCTCGGCCAGACCGCCGGTCGCGACGACCGTGCACTCGCCGAGCTCGGCCTGGAAGCGCTCGACGATCGCGTCGACCTGGCCACTGAACCCGTAGACGGAGCCCGACTGGATCGATTCGACGGTGGACTTGCCGATCACGTTGCGCGGCGGCAGGAGCTCGACCCGCGTGAGCGCGGCAGCCCGCCCGAACAGCGCGTCCATCGAGATCTCGACGCCGGGGAAGATCGCGCCGCCGAGGTACTCGCCCTTCTCGCTGATCGCCTCGATCGTGTTCGCCGTACCGAAGTCGACGACGATCGAGGGTCCGCCATAGAGGTCGTACGCGGCCACCGCGTTGGCGATGCGATCGGCGCCCACCTCCTTCGGGTTGTTGTAGAGGATCGGCATCCCGGTACGGATGCCCGGCTCGACGACGAGCGGGGACAGCTCGAAGTAGCGCTCCGACATCTCGCGCAGCTCCTTGGTGACCCGCGGGACACCCGACGAGATCGCGACGCCCGTGATCTGCGTCCCCTCGTCACCCGCGGGCCGAAGCTCCCGAGCCGCACCGACGAGGAACGGCGAGAAGCCGTGGAAACCGAGGAACTGCTGGATCATCAACGCCAGCTCGTCGGCGGTGCGGTCCGCAACGGTCGCGATGCGCCAGTGGTCGGCCAGCTCCTGGCCCTTGAACAGCCCGATGACCGTCTGGGTGTTGCCGCTGTCGATCGCCAGGAGCATCGGGCTACGTAATCGCGACGTCGAGGGCGATGTCCAACGCGGGCGCCGATTGCGTGATCGCGCTGGTCGAGCAGGAGTCGGCGCCCGTCGCCGCGTATGCGTCGATCGTCTCGAGCGTCACGCCGCCTGAGATCTCGATCTGCGTCTCCGGCCGAGCGCCGGCCCGAACGTACGCCACACACGCACGCGCCTGCTCGACGGTCATGTTGTCGAGCATGACGATGTCGGCGCCGGCTTCGACCGCGGCCTCGACCTGCTCCAGCCGATCACACTCGACTTCCACGCGGTGCTCGGGCCACAGGTCGCGCGCGCGGCGGACGGCTTCGAAGACCCCGACGCCGGCGAGATGGTTGTCCTTGACGAGCACCATGTCGGAGAGCGACATCCGGTGGTTGACGCCGCCCCCGGCACGAACCGCGGCCTTCTCGAGCGCTCGGAGGCCGGGCAGCGTCTTGCGCGTGTCCATGATCGCCAGGCGACCTGCCGCCCCGTCGACGAACCGTCGCGTGAGCGTGGCGACGCCCGAGAGGTGACACAGGAAGTTCAGGGCGGTGCGCTCCCCCGTCAACACCGAACGCGACGCGCCGTCGACGGTGCCCAGCACGGCGCCGCGCTCGACACGTGATCCGTCGTGTGCGTTCCACTGCACGCACACCGCGCCGTCGAGCTGACGGTATGTCTCCGTGAAGCACGCCGTACCGGCGACGATCCCCGGTGCGCGGGCGACGACGTCAGCGTGCGCGCGGACGTCCGGGTCGAGCAGCGCGCCCGTGACGTCACCCTCCGGACCGAGATCCTCGGCGAGCGCGCGGGTGACGGCCTCACGGACCACGTCGGCCGGCGGCTCGACGTCGGTCATCGCTCAGCGCGCGGCGGCGCGCTCGCGCAGCGGAACGAACTGCGGCGACTCGTGATCCGTGAACACGAAGCGGCCGAGGAACTCCGATGACGACTCCGGGAAGTCGAGCCGAGTATGCGTGCCCCGCGACTCCTCCCGCACCAGCGCCGCACCGACCAGAGCACGACTGACCGACAGCAGATTCGCGACCTCGCGATCGACAGGCTCCATCACGGCGAGCGCTTCCCGCGCTCGACGCAGGCTCGATGCGTCGCGCAAGACTCCGGCATCGCGCGTCATGACCCGCTGGAGCGCGGCGCGGTCCGTCGCGCCGGGGCCCCCGAGCGGTGCGAGCGACGGACTCGCTTGCGACGCGGGATTGAGTGACCTCTCGGGACCCCCGGCCAGCTCGAAACCGCGCAGCACACCGGTCGCGTCAGGACGGTCCTTGCCGGCGACGATGGCGTCGACGCAGCGACTTCCGAAGACGAGTCCGTCGAGCAGCGAGTTCGACGCGAGGCGGTTGGCCCCATGGACTCCGGAACAGGCGACCTCGCCGCACGCCCACAGGCTGGGCAGCGTGGCCGCGCCGTCGAGGTCGGTGCAGATGCCGCCACAGAGGTAGTGCGCGGCAGGCGCGACCGGGAGCAGGTCGCGCGTCGGGTCGAGGCCGACCGATCGGCAGACGCGCCAGATCGTGGGGAACCTGTGCTCGAAGTCGTGGATGCCCCTCGCGTCGAGCCAGAGGTGCGGCAGGTTGCGCTCGTTGCATCGACGGGCGATCGCGCGCGCCACCACGTCGCGCGGCGCGAGATCGGCACGTGGATGCTCCTCGGCCATGAACGCAACACCGTTCTCGTCGCGCAGCACCGCGCCCTCACCGCGCAAGGCCTCCGACAGCAAGGGGCGCGGCATCGATGGATGATCGAGCGCGGTCGGATGGAACTGCATGAACTCGACGTCGGCCACTGCTGCCCCGGCGCGAAGCGCCATCGCGATCCCGTCCCCGGTGGACACCGGCGGGTTGGTCGTAACTGCGAAGCACTGACCCGCGCCGCCGGTCGCGACGACGGTGTGGCGTGCCGGCACCTCGCGCTCCGCGCCGTCCGGGTCGAGCGCTCGCACGCCACCAACCCGGCCGGCTTCGACGAGGAGGTCGAGTGCGAACCAGCGTTCGTGCACGTCGGCCGCGGTCTCACGCACCGCGTGCACGAGGGCCCGTTCGATCTCGGCGCCGGTCGCGTCCCCACCGGCATGGATGATCCGGGGAACCGAATGGCCGCCTTCGCGCGTGTAGGCGAGCTCCGACGCGCCCGCCGACCGGTCGAACTCGGCACCCATGCCGATGAGGTCGCGGACCCGGGCCGGTCCCTCCCGCACGAGTACCTCGACGGCGTCGAGGTCGCACAGCCCGGCGCCGGCCGACACCGTGTCGGAGAGGTGCAGCTGGGGTGAGTCGACATCCGCTTCGAGCGCGGCCGCGACCCCACCTTGCGCGTACTGCGTCGCCGACGATGCGAGCTCGCTCTTGGTCAGGACCGCGACGGAGCACCCCGCGCGCGCGGCGCGGATCGCCGCGGAGAGCCCGGCAACGCCGCTCCCGAGCACCAGGATGTCGAGCACAGAATCGAGCCTACGACGCGGCGTCGCCTGACTCCCCTTCGACCGCCGACAGCGTCGAGCCGGTCGGGCGGTTGTGCTCGTCGACGTGCACGACGATCGGCGCGTACCGCTCGAGCTCGGCTTCGTCGTACTGCGCGTACGTGATCACGATGACCCGGTCACCCGTGTGCACGAGACGCGCCGCTGCACCGTTGAGCACGACATCTCCGGCGCCGCCGGGGATCGCGTAGGTCTCGAAGCGCGCACCGTTGTCGAGGTCGAGCACATGGACCTGCTCGTGGTCGCGGATGTCGGCGAGATCCATCAGCACCGGGTCGAGCGTGATCGAGCCGACGTAGTTGAGATCGGCGCCGGTCACGGTTGCCCGGTGGATCTTCGACTTCATCATCGTGCGTTGCATCACGTCTCCTTGGGACGAAACGCGCTGTCGATGTCGAACGAGATCCCGGATCCGTCGACGGTGAACGTCGTGTTGTCGATCAGCCGGGTTCGGCCGATCAGGACGGCGAGCGCGACGAGCATGGTGACGCCGTCGTCGATCCGGTCGACCGGTTGCAGGTCCGCAGCCCGTACGACCTCGGCGTAGTCGAGCTCGGCGAGCGGCTCCGCCGCGATCGTCTCAACGACCGCGGCGCGCACCCGGGACGGGTCGCGCTCGAAGTCGGGACGGGCGGTGACCGCTTCGATGCCGGCCCGCAGCGCCCGGAACAGGACCGCGGCGGCGGCTCGTTCCGGCGGCGCCAGGTAGGCGTTGCGGCTCGACATCGCGAGCCCGTCGGGCTCTCGCACGATCGGACAACCCACGACGACGACCGGAAGGTCGAGGTCGGCGGCCACGCGCTGCACGACACGCAGCTGCTGGAAGTCCTTGTTGCCGAAGTACGCGGTGCACGGACCGACGATCGAGAACAGCTTCGTGCACACCGTGGCGACACCGCCGAAATGGTGGGGACGTGACCCGCCGCACAGCCCCTCGCTGAGCCCGGCGACCTGGACCGAGGTGAGAACCGCGCCTTCCGGATACATCTCGCCGGCCGGCGGTGCAAACAACACGTCGACCCCGGCCGCTTCGGCCGCGGGCACGTCAACGTCGAAGTCGCGCGGGTACGCGTCGAGGTCCTCGCCCGGCCCGAACTGCGTCGGGTTCACGAACAGGCTCACGACGACGAGGTCGTGCTGCGCACGAGCGGCGCGCATGAGGCTCAGGTGGCCCTCGTGGAAGTAGCCCATGGTCGGCACGAACCCGACCGATCCCCCGGTCTGCCGCGCCTCCTCACAGTGCTTGCGCACGTCGGCGATCCGGTCGAGCGTGATCATGCGGGCTGGGGCTCGCTCGCGAGCAGCGCGCGCAGCGCGCTGTCGTCGATGCCCGCGAGGCGACGAGCCGTGTCGGCCAGCGCGAGGTATGCGTCACGGTCGTCCGGGGCCAGCGAGTCGAGGTGACGCGCCACCGTGTCCGTGTCACCGCGCGCGACGGGACCGGTGAGCGCGCTCGACGGACCGAACGCGAACACGTTGTCGACGGTCGCGGACACGAGTGGCTCGAATGCCTCGAGGGGCACGTGGGCCGCGGCGGCGATGCGCTCGACCTGCGACAGCAGCGCGACGAGATGGTTGGCGGCGACGCACGCGGCCGCGTGGTACGCGGCGCGGTCGGCGTCCGCGACACCGAACGGACGCAGGTCGAGGAAGCGCGCGAGTGCTTCGACCCGCGGTGGGCCGGCGATCGCCGCCCAGGCGCCTGCAAGCCGCGCGGCACCCGCGTCCGCCGACGGCAGTGTCTGGAGCGGGTGCAGCGCACCGACCAATACGTCGGTTCGGGTCGCCGAGATCGGCGCGAGTGCGTCGAGCCCACGCGCTCCGGCGAGGTGCACGACGAGCGCGCCGGGCTCGAGCGATGCCGCGAGCGCGGCTGCTGCGGTCTCGATGGCGCCGTCGGGCGTGGCGACCACGATGAGGTCGGCGCTCCGGCCGGCCTCGGGCACGGTGACCGCTGGGGCGTCGAGGCGCAGCGCCACCTCGCGCGTGGACGGCGCATCGGCAGCACGGCCGGCGACGGCCGTCGTCCGCACACCGCGCGAGGCGAGCGCGAGTGCGAGTGCGGTACCGGCCCGCCCGGGGCCGACGAGCGCGACCGAGTCGACCGGCGAACGCGCGCTGCTGTCGCTCACTCGGACCCTTTCGCTCCAGCCCACCAGGGGTGCCGGTCTCTTCGGGCCTACGGGACGGTCAATGCTAACCCGGTGCGGCGCACACCGGGCCAGCCGCCGGCCCGCCGGAGCGGCTCCGCGATCTCGGGGGCGAGATCCCCCAGCGGCGCGATGACGAAACCCCGTTCCCACATCCGGGGATGCGGCACCTCGAGGTCGGCGTCGTGCACCTCCTCGTCGCCGACGAGCAGGACGTCGACGTCGAGCGTGCGCGGGCCCCATCGCTCGGTGCGCACCCGGTGCGCCTCGGCCTCGAGCCGCAGCGCTGCGTCCAGGAGCTCGCGCGCGGTCAGGTCGGTGTCGACGGCGACCACGGCGTTCAGGTAGTCGGGTTGCTCGGGGCCGCCGACCGGAGCGGTCTCGTAGACGGGCGAGACGGCCACCACGTCGACGCCGCCGGCTGCCGCGAGCCCGTCGACCGCGCGCTGCAGGTTCGCCAGGCGGTCGCCGAGGTTGGATCCGATCCCGAGGTAGGCGCGCCGGCGCGCGCTCACCGCTCGATGCGCACGGCGACGTAGTCGACCATCGCGCGCACCGGCGGGTGCAGCTTGCGGACCGTCACCGCGACCGCGGTGACACGCTCGTCGACCCGGCACACCTCTGCAATGCGCGTCGCAAGTCGTTCGAGGAGCTGGTACCGCTCCGACCGCACGACGCGGCTGACCGCTTCGGAGACCGCCGAGTAGTCGACGGTGTCGTCGAGCGAGTCGCTGTCGCCCGCGGCCGTGAGATCGACCGTGAGCTCGACGTCGACCTCGAACGGCTGCGGACGCGTCTGCTCCTCGGGCAGGACCCCGTGGACGCCCAGCTCGCGCAGGCCGGCGATCACGATCGTGCCCACGGCCAAGACATTAGGAGCAGCCGAGCGCTCCGACGGACGGAGGCGGGTATCCCGCCTCCGAGCAAGCGCGACCATGAAATAGGAGCAGCCGAGCGCTCCGAAGGACGGAGGCGGGTATCCCGCCTCCGAGCGAGCGCGACCATGAAATAGGAGCAGCCGAGCGCTCCGAAGGACGGAGGCGGGTATCCCGCCTCCGAGCGAGCGCGACCATGATCAGGACGAGTTGCGGAGGATGCCTTCCTCGATCGTGACGGCGACGATCTGGCGCCCGGCTGCGCCGAGCTGGCGTCCGGTGAGCCTCTCGATGAGCACGATGGCGTGCGGGCCCTCTCGTACGAGACCGGAGTAGAGGACGTATCCCGCGAGCACACCCATGAGGCGCTCGCCGAACTCCTCGTGGTGGATCAGCACGCGCTCGGCCGGGTCGTCGAGCCAGGCCGCGAGCGTGCGGTAGATGTCGGCAAGCCGCTCGGGCCACTCGTCTGTGCGACCGAGCGGGATGTGCTGGTACGAGATGCCCGCCTCCTCGTACGCGTGCAGGTTGTGCGGAGAGTCGAGCAGCGACAGCACGCGCGTGAACCCGTTGCCGGCGAGCCAGATCAGCTCCTCCTGGCGGCGCACCTTGCGGTGGTTGCGCGCGAACCCACCGGGTCGCTCCGAGGCGGCGAGGCGCTCCTTGATGATCCAGCAGAACGCCCGCGGCTCGAGCCCCTGGGCCCAGCGTCCTCTCACGCGGCTGCCCCTCTGATCGCCTCGAGCAATGCGACAGCGCGCGCGGCGCGGCGCGCATCGTGGACGCGCACGACGCGAGCACCGTGGTCGAGTGCCCAGACGACGGTGGCGAGCGTCGCGTCGTCGCGCTCGTCCGGTTCCGGCTCGTGGAACCGGTCGCCGACGTCGCGCAGCAGCGAGCCGAGGAAGCGCTTGCGGGAGGTGCCGACCACGACGGGGAGCCCGAGCCGCTCGACGAGCTCATCGAGCCGGGCGAGGAGCTCGAGGTTGTGCGCGACGGTCTTGCCGAAGCCGATGCCCGGATCGGCGGCAAGGGCGCCCGCACCGATGCCCGCCGCCTGAGCTGCCACGAGCCGGTCCTCGAGGAAGCGAGCGACCTCGTCGAACACGTCGTCATAGCGCGGGTCACGCTGCATGGTCCGCGGCTCGCCGAGCATGTGCATGGCGACGTATCCGGCGCCGGCGTCGGCCGCGACACGCAGGATGTCGGGCTCGAGCCGCCCGGCCGACACGTCGTTCACGATCGCGGCACCCGCTTCCAACGCGGCGCGGGCAACGCCCGCCTTGGTGGTGTCGATGCTGACCGGCACGCCCGCTTCCGCAGCGAGCCGCTCGATCACGGGCACGACCCGGCGCCGCTCCTCCGGTTCGTCCACGGGCTCGGCACCCGGCCGGGTCGACTCGCCGCCCACGTCGAGCAGGTCGGACCCGGCCGACACGAGGCCGAGCCCGTGATCGATCGCCGCCGACGGGTCGAGATAGCGGCCGCCGTCGGAGAACGAGTCGGGCGTGACATTCACGATGCCCATCACGGCCGGACGTGCACCGCACACACTCGACCACTCGAACACGGGCGGCAGCGTACCGGCGGCGCGGGCGCCGCGTCGCGGGCTACGCCGAGGCGCGCGTCGCGGTCACGAGCCACGCGGCGGCCGGCATCCTGACGCCGGTCGGCGTGAGGAACGGCGTCAGCCGCTCCCGCAGGCCGGCGACGATCCTGTCGACAGTCGCGGCGTCGAGCGCGGCGCGGAGAGCAGCCCCGTGCACGTCCTCGTAGAACGTGACCACGTCGTCGACGTCCGAGCCGAGGACGGCGCGCTCCGTCAGTGATTCGAGCCGCACGCTGTCGAAGCCCGCGCGGTCGAGTATCTCGTGCACGCGCGTCGGGTCGGCAAGCGAGAACGGGCACGGCCCGCTGTCGTCGGGTGCCGCGACGGGCACGTGCTCAGCCAGCGCCGCGTGGGGAGCGCTGAACCATGTGTTGCGATCGGCTGCTTGCCATGTGACGAACGCCAGACGGCCGCCGGCTCGCAACGCGCGCGCGAGGTTGGCGAACGCCTCGACCGGATCGGCGAACAGCATCAGACCGAAGCGGCTGATCACGGCGTCGGCTCGACCGGTGAGGAACGGGTGGGTCTGCGCGTCGGCCCGGATGAGCGTGACGCGCGCCGCGGCCCTCCAGTCCTCGACACGCCGCGTCGCCACCTCGAGCAGCGGCGCCGACACGTCGACGCCGATGACGCGTCCGGTACGCCCGACGGCCCACGCGGCTTCGAGCGTGGTGGTGCCGGTGCCGCAGCCGACGTCGACGACGAGGTCGCCCGGGCTCAGCCGCGCGGCCGCGAGGGCGCGACTCCCGAACGACCCCAGCATCGCGTCGTAGCGGTCGGCGTGGGTGATCCACTGGCGGGCCTCCGCGCCGTTCCAGCGGGCGATCGTGGCTGCGTTCGAGACGGCGGTCGTGGTCATCGCGGTCCTCCGCTCCAGCGGGAGAGTGTGGCTTACATACATCTGTAATTGACTTACCTGTGTTCGTCAAGTATGTTTTCGACATGGTTCGAGGCGGCAGGCGCAGGCACGGGCGTCCCCATGCGGGGCCGGGCCGGCACCGCGGGGCCCGCTGCCGGTGGTGGACCGACCCCGAGGGCTGGGAGGTGCACGCCCGCATCGAGCGGTTCGTCGAGCCCGCGCTGCTGCTCTCCCTGCGCGACGGGCCGACGCACGGGTACGACCTCGCCGACGAGCTCGCCGAGCTCGTGCCCGACGACCCGGTCGACCTCGGCAACCTGTACCGCCTGCTCCGCGCGTTGGAGGACGAGGGGCTCGTCACCTCCGAGTGGCGCGACGACCTGCCCGGCCGCGCCAAGCGCACCTACGAGCTCACCGACGCGGGTCGCGCCCTGCTCGACACGTGGAGCGAGGCGCTCGGCCGCGCCGAAGAGACCATCGCCGCGTTCCAGCGGCGCTACGAGCAGGAGGCGAGTTCATGAGGACCAGGCACGCACGTCATCGGGATCGCGGAGCGAGCGCCCGCGGCGCAGGTACCCTGCGCCGCGGCAAGCGACGCCATGGAGCGGAGCGCATCGCGCGCCTCGAGGAGTACCAGCGCGAGCTCGAGCAGGAGGCTGCCGATGTCGCGGCGACGATCAAGCGGCTCCGAGCGCGCGCCGCTGAGTGATCACGCTGCGCTCCACCCGCCGCTGCACGGCGGCAACCTAGCAGCGGACGTCACAGCCGGTTGCCCGGGTGGGTGATGAGGCTCATCGCCTCGGCGCGAGTGGCGACGTTCGTCTTGAACAGCCCGCGCACCGCGGACGTCACCGTGAGTGCACCCGGCTTCTTCACGCCGCGCGGACCGGGGATGTACGCGACGTGCGCGCGGCCCGCGAATGGGACCAGGTGGTGTTCACACACCCCGTGGATCGGGATGTCGCGCACCATGACCATCTCGTCGTGGTCGGCCTCGAACGTGATGGTCAGGTGCTTGGCCGGGTCCTCGTGCAACCCGCCGAAGATCTCGGCGTACATCGCCGCGACACGCTGGGGCGTGTGGACGAGGCCCTCGCGGTCGGGGTCCTCGCCGATCGCCTCGAGGATCTCCCGCACCGCCTTCTCGATCCGGTCCTGGTCGACATTGTCGCTCATGTCGTCCTCCGCGGTGTACGCGGCGCGTCGGTGGCTGCGGCCGCGGACGGGCGACCGCTCCCCGAACCGGTGAACGGCTCGACCGTCGCGAACACCGCCTGCACCCGCTCGACCTCGAGCGTCTCGTTTTCCACCAGCTCGGTCGCGAGCGTGTCGAGCACGGCGCGGTTGGTCTCGAGGATCTCCCGTGCCACGCCGTGTGCCTGCTCGAGCAGGCGTCGCACCTCGGAGTCGATGCGCGCCGCGACCTCGTCGGAGTAGTCGGGCGTCGACGCGAAGTCGCGTCCGAGGAACACCTCGCCCTGCGGTTGGCCCAGGCGCAGCGGGCCGAGCTCGTCGCTCATCCCGAACTCGGTCACCATCTGGCGCGCGATCGTCGTCGCACGGTCGATGTCGTTCTGCGCACCGGTGGTCGGATCGGCGAACACGAGCTCCTCGGCGGTGCGCCCGCCCATCAACATTGCCAGCTCGTCCATCAGCTCGCTGCGTCGGACGAGGAACTTGTCCTCGGTCGGCAGCGTGAGCGTGTAACCGAGGGCGCGGCCCCTCGGGATGATCGAGATCTTGTGCACCGGATCCGACTTCGGGAGCGCGTGCGCGACGAGCGCGTGGCCGCCCTCGTGGTACGCGATCACGCGGCGCTCGGCACCGGAGATCACGCGGCTCTTGCGCTCGGGACCGGCCATGACACGCTCGGTCGCCGCTTCGAGCTGCGGCAACCCGATCAGGGTCAAGCCCATCCGCGCGGAGAGCAGGGCTGCCTCGTTCACGAGGTTGGCCAGGTCCGCGCCGGTGAAGCCCGGCGTGCGGCGTGCGATTACGTCGAGGTCGACACCCGGAGCAATCGGCTTGTCGCGTCCGTGTACCGCGAGGATCTTCTTGCGTCCTTCGAGATCGGGTCGATCGACGACGACCTGGCGGTCGAAGCGTCCGGGGCGAAGCAGCGCGGGGTCGAGGATGTCGGGACGGTTCGTCGACGCGAGGAGGATCACGCCCGTCCGCTGGTCGAAGCCGTCCATCTCGACGAGCAGCTGGTTGAGCGTCTGCTCACGCTCGTCGTGACCGCCGCCGAGCCCGGCGCCGCGGTGCCGGCCGACCGCGTCGATCTCGTCGACGAAGACGATCGCCGGCGCGGCCGCCTTCGCCTGCTCGAACAGGTCGCGTACGCGCGACGCGCCGACGCCGACGAACATCTCGACGAAGTCGGAGCCGCTGATGGAGAAGAACGGGACACCCGCTTCACCGGCAACCGCCCGTGCGAGCAGCGTCTTACCGGTGCCGGGCGGGCCGTACAGCAGCACACCCCGTGGGATCTTCGCGCCCATGTCACGGAAGCGCCCCGGCTCCGCGAGGAAGTCCTTGATCTCGCGCAGCTCCTCGACCGCCTCGTCGAGCCCGGCGACGTCGTGGAACGTGACCTGGGGCTCGTCCTTCGAGAACGCCTTCGGCCGGGCCTTGCCGAACCCCATCACGCCGCGGTTGCCGCCTTGCACGCGCGACAGGAAGAAGAGGACGACGCCGACGATGAGCACGAGCGGGAGGATGTTCAGCAGGATCCCGAGCCACGGGCTCTCCTGCTGGCCGTCGACGTCGAACTTCCCCACGTCGGCCTTCACGATCTGCTTCGTGATCGTGTCGGTGTACCCGTCCGGGAAGCGCACCTCGAACTCGTCGCCGCCACGCAACTTGCCCTGCACAACGTGGTCGTGGTCGAGCAACGTCGCCTCGGTGACCCGTCCGTCGGTGAGCCGCGACTGGAACTGATTGAGCGTGAGGGTGGTGCGATCCGGCGCGCGCTCGAGGTAGCGAACGAGGAAGAACACGCCGATCGAGGCCACGACGATCCAGAGGATCAGGCTGCGGCGGGACTTGGTCACGGGCAACTCACCGGTCGGGGGTGCACCAGGCTACCCGTCGGCATTCGCGGGACATCACCCAGGCTGGGCGCCGAGGTACTCGTAGATCGCGGCGAGGTTGCGGTAGCGCTCCCCGACGTCGAGGCCGTACCCGACGACGAACGCGGGCGGGATGCTGAACCCGACGTAGCGAAGGTCGAGCTCCACTTTCTGCAAGCCTTCCTTCACGAGCAGGGCACACACCTCGAGCGAACGCGGCCCGCGCGCCGCGAGGTTCTTTCGCAGGTATGCGAGCGTGAGGCCCGAGTCGACGATGTCCTCCACGATGAGCACGTCGCGGTCGGTCAGGTCGAGATCGAGGTCCTTGATGATGCGGACCACGCCGCTCGTACGCGTCGCGGATCCGTACGACGACACGGCCATGAAGTCGAACTCGACGGGCAGGTCGATCGCGCGCGACAGGTCGCTCATGAACATGAACGCGCCCTTCAGCACGCCGACGAGCAGCGGGGGCCGATCGGCGTAGTCGGACGTGATCTCCTTGCCGAGTTCCGCGATCCGCTCGCGGAGCTCGTCCTCGCCGACGACGGTCTTGCCGAGTCGGTCGCTCCCAGCCATTGCGGCGAACGCTAGCGATCCTCGACGTGGAGCTGCCCGGACCGTCGCCAGACTCGGCGCCCGCCCGCGAGCTCGGTCGCGCGCACCTCGCCACGGGCGACGGCGAGGACACGGTCCACCTCGTCGAGCGACGGCGGCGGAAGGCCGAGCCACTGGCGGACGGCGCGCCGCGCGAGGACCGGCGGCAGGTCGCCCAGCAGCGCCGCGGGCGCCGACTGGTCCGGCGGCCACACGGCCCGGGCCAGCCCGTCGAGGTACTCGGACTCGTCGCGCAGGATCGCCGCCTGCCTGCCGAGCACCGGGACGAGATCGCGCTCCGCCCCGGCCGAGAGGAGCGGCAGCACCTCGTGACGGATCCAGTTGCGGCGCAACGAACGATCGTCGTTGCTCGGGTCGCGCAGCGGATCGAGCCCGAGCTCGACGCACAGCGCCTCGGTGTCGGCACGACGGATCCCGAGCATGGGCCTGACGAGGAAGTCGCGGCGCACGGGCATCCCGCCCAAGCCGGCGCTCGCGCTTCCTCGCAGCAGGTTGAGGAGCACGGTCTCGGCCTGGTCGTCGGCGGTGTGCCCGACGAGGACTACCGACGCGCCGAGCTCCCGCCGTGCGCGTTCGAGCGCCGCGTAGCGCGACTCGCGCGCACGGGCCTCGACGTTCGGTCCCGGCGTGAGCGACACCGACTCCGAGCGGAATCGCGTGTCGAGGCGCGCTGCTTGCGCGGCGACGACCTCGACCTCGTCCTCGCTCTCGGGTCGGAGTCCGTGGTCGACGTGCACCGCGATCGGCCGCAGCTCCACCGACTGCGCGAGCGCGAGCAACGCGAGCGAGTCGGGGCCACCCGAGCACGCGACGACGACCGGCCATCGCACACCTTCGAGCCCGACGAGACGCTCGGCGAGCGCGTCCAGCGCGGCTGACGCGTGCGTGCGCGTCACGGTGCTACGCCGGCGCAGGTGCGGGCTCGCCACGGTCGACACGCGCGAGCCAGTCGACCGGGCTCCGGAGCTCTTCCGACGTCGGGAGCCATTCGGGCCCGCGCCAGGCGGCGTCGAGCGCACGCGGCCCGGCCTCGCGTTCGACGGCCGCGACGAACGCCTCGCCGACCTCGTACTGCCGCATCTTCGAGTCGAGCCCGAGCAGCTTGTGCAGCAGTGCCGACGCGCCCTGCGTGCGACGGCGGGCCTGGAGCACGCGCGCCATCCGGTCCTGGCCCGCGACATGGGCCTTGCCGAGCTCGTTCATGACCCGGTTCCCGTGGCCCTCCAGCACCGACATCAGCGCCTGGACCCGCACAAGTACGCCCCGCTGCTCCGACGAGGCGAGCAGCGCGACGATGCCGCCGTCATCGAGCGGGTTGCGGCCTCGACGCAGCTCGTCGACCGCCCGCAGCAGCGAGCGGACAATGCGACGCGGGTCGGGGTCGACGATGGCCATCGACTGCTCCACCAGGCCGAGGAAGTAATCGCGCATCCACGGGACACCCTGGAACTGCGCCCGGTGCGTCACCTCGTGGATCGCGATCCACCGACGAAAGTCGCGCGGGCGGAACGCGAACCGCTTCTCGAGCCCGAGCACGTTCCCCCCGACGTAGTAGACGACGTCGGCGCGCGTCGGCGCGTCGCCCGCGTCGTCGGGCACGAGCAGGTCGTACTGCCCGAGCACCCGCTGGGCGAACCAACCGAGCAGCACACCCAGCTCGGTTCCCGCGACCGAGCGGCCGAGTGGCGCGACCGAGCTGCGGCTCATGCGCTCGCCGACACGCGCGGTGAGCGGCGCGAGGAGCCGGCGCATCGACGCGACGTTGGCATCGACCCACGCGGCACGGTCGACGACAGCCCCCTGCGCGCGCCCGGGCGCCCGCAGCCCGGTGTGGTCGGCGACCAACGCCTCGGCCTCGACGGTGACGTCGTCGAAGTCCTCGCGCAGTGAGGACGCGAGGTACGAGTCGGCCAACGGCTCGCGGCCGGCGACGCGCCGCGCGACCCGGGCCGCCAGCGCCCAGTCGACCGGGTCGGGCGTGTCCTTCCCGGTGGACGCGGGCGCCGGCGCGGCGGTCATTCCTCGACGCGCCGCCCGCGGTGCTTCGGGAACAGCACCTTCTTGATGTAGCCACCGCCGAGGGCGAGGATCATCCCTACCGCGCTCACCATGAGAATCGGCGCGAGCCAGTAGAACCACTTGTACTGGTCGTCGGCGAGCAGACGGACGACGTTCACGTACGGATCCCTCCCGGTGCTCCGAGCGGCGACGTGCGCGCCATCATACGAGCGGCGACGGGCAACCCCTCGCTCAGGAAGGGGTTACGCCTCCTCGACGTAGGACTCGCCGAGCGCATCGGCGATCCGCTGCTTGAGATCGGGCGGCACCTGATCGCGACACCGTGTCGCGATCACCTGCCGCAGCTCGATCTCGAAGTCGTACCCGTACGCACAGGGCGGGCACTTGTCGAGATGGCGGGAGATGCGCCACCGCCGCCAGACGGTGAGCTCACCGTCCAGGTAGTGGTACATGCGGTGGATCGCCTTCTCGCAGTCGTCCATGTCCCGTCGTCGCATGTCCCCTGGCATGTCGGCTGGTCTCCCCCCGCGCCGTGTCAGGTGGTTGCCGGCTGCGGGATCAAACCGCGCTCGGCGGCAAAGTTCCACAACCGCTGTTGGAGCTGCTTTCTTCCACGATGCAGCCGGCTCATCACCGTGCCGATCGGGACGTCCATGATGTCGGCGATCTCCTTGTAGGAGAAGCCTTCGACGTCGGCGAGCAGCACCGCCATGCGGAACTGCTCGGGCAGCGACTCGAGCGCCTCCTTCACGACCGCCTCCGGGATCGACTCGAGGACCTCGGTCTCCGGTGTGCGGCCGGCCTCGGCCGCCTCGAGCCCGCCGAGCCGGCGGAAGAGGTAGAAGTCCTCGCTGTCGTCGAGCTCGGTCTCGTCGGGCCGGCGCTTCTTCGCCCGGTAGGTGTTGATGAACGTGTTCGTGAGGATCTTGTAGAGCCAGGCCTTGAGGTTCGTGCCCTCCTGGAAGCCACCGAATCCACGGTACGCCCGCAGGTACGTCTCCTGGACCAGATCCTCCGCGTCGGCCGGGTTGCGGGTCATCCGGAGCGCGGCCGAGTACAGCGCGTCCATGTACGGCATCGCGAGCTCGGCGAAGTGGGCCTGATCGGCCATGAGCCGGACTGTACCCCTCACCCGCGACGGTGCACTTGTCGGGTTTCGCGAATGTGACGCCTGTCGCTACGAAGCCGTGATCCGCCAGATGGTCGTGGGGAAGTCGTGGTCGGTGGCCACGTACACCGCGCCGTCGTACGGGTTCTCGACCGGGACTCGCAGCCGCTTTCCGAGGTGCGACTCCGGCAGGGTGAGCTGTCCGATGATCTTCGCGAACCCGTCGAAGAACAGCACCCGGAGCTCGCTGTTCTTCAGGAACGCGACCATCAGCGCACCGTTCCACGCGTGCCACTGCGCACCGGTCACGAACGTGATCCCGGACGGCGCGTACGTGACCAAGTTGGTCGGCGTCCCGGAGCGCCACAGCGGACGGGTTGCGTTCGGGAACTTGGCGAGATCCGTCATCGGGTGCGACTGGTCGTAGGCCCCGTTCGTGTTCGGATCCCAACCGGCGTTGCCGCCGTTCGAGAGCAGGTTCACCTCGTCGTCCTTGTCGGGGCCGTGCTCGGCGTCGTAGGGGACGTTGAGGAGCGGATGGAACGCGATGCCCTGCGGGTTGCGGTGCCCCTTCGAGTACCACCGCGCGCCGCTGTTGTTGCCCGGGTACACGAGCCCGTTCTCGCGGATGCGGAGAATCTTCCCGTTGAGGGATCCCGGGTTCTGCGGGTTGGGGCCGCCGCCGGCGTCGCCCATCGTGACCCACAATGCCGGCGGGCTCGAGTTCGGTTGGAAGCGGACGCGGCACCCGTTGTGGAAGCCCGCGTGAGCCATACCCGTGACGATGTTGGCCGGCGCGCCGAGGGATGTCGGGTGGCCCGCCACGTCGCGGGTCACGCTCATCCTCACGACGCGGTTGTCGACGTTGGTCGTGACGCACAACAGCAACGCGGATCCGGACGGGTTGAACGCGAGGCCCATGAGCCCGCCTTCTCCGGTGTTGTCGAAGGTCGCGCCCGAGAGCCCGCCCATGTTGCCGACGTCGTGGACGGAGCCGCCGTAGAAGGCACGCACCTTGCCGGTGTTGTTCTCGGTGAAGACGAGGTCGTGAGCGCCGACGGGGTCGAAGGCGATGTCCCAGGGCCGGTCGACGTTCGTGACGTAGTTCGCATTCACGTTCAGCGTCGGTCGCGGCTGCGGATTGGCCGGCGGCGGCTGAGGCGCGAGCGGGGCGGGCGGAGCGGCCGGCTTACGCGGCAAGAGGGCGCAGCCGGTGGCGAGCGCCGCCAGCACGGCGACGGTCACGATCCGAACGGAATGGTGCGACGTCGCTCTCACGGGCCACCTCCACGGCGCGGGGTCTCAGAGGGATTAACGGCGCCGGACCGGGTGCGGATCGAGTCAGTCGGTGGGAATCGCGCCCGCCGGTTGCCCATGGACACCGGGGCTTCGTCTACCGCTTCTTCACTTCGAACTGGCACTCGGCTTGATCGGGACGTTCCCAACCTTCTTCCAGGCGTTCATGCCAGACTGAAAGATAGGCGCGGGACGCCGGAGGCGGGATCTTGCGGGTTCTCTTCACCACGGTTCCTGGCTTTGGCCACCTCTTGCCGTTGGTCCCGGTTGGCCGTGCACTCGCAGACGCGGGCCACGACGTCCGCATCCACGCTTCACGTCGGCAAACGCCGGCGCTGCGATCGACAACACGCTGAAATCCAGGCGCGTCGTATAGAAGGCGACCGCCGCATCGACATCCTTGACCAGGTAGCGGACGTGGACCGTGTCGTTCGCCATGGCAAGCACCTCTTCATCCGCAGATGGTTTGCGCACCCGGCCGTCCTGCCGCATCGTGGGGGAGGAGCAACGAGATGGTGGAACCCGAGCATGCGAACCGAGCGTGGGCACAGATGCTGTCACGGTGGGCGATACCTGACGACCTCGTCGCCGCCGCGCCGGAATCGCCGTACTTCTTCGATCCCGATGTCTTCACCGAGGCCGCGGACGAGGCCCTTGCCCGGGTCGAGGACACCGTGTCGGACCACGTGGCTCGAGAGGCGCTCCCGGCCCATGGCACCATCCTCGACGTCGGCGTGGGCGCGGGAGCGGCGAGCCTCCGGCTCGCTGCGGCGCGCGTCGTCGGAGTCGACCCGAGCCGAATCATGCTCGACGCGTTCGCGCAACGGGCAGAGCATCTGGCGACCGAGCACACAACGATCGAGGGCGCGTGGCCTGCCGTCGCCTCGCAGGCACCGTCGTGTGACGTGGTGGTGTGCCACCACGTCGTCTACAACGTCGCCGATCTTGCCGGCTTCGCGTCCGCACTCGCCGACCACGCTCTGCAACGCGTGGTGATTGAACTCACCGCGATCCACCCAATGGCGTGGTTGACGCCCTACTGGAAGGCTCTCTACGGCCGGCCTCAGCCGGACCGCCCCACGGCCGACGACGCGGTCGCGGTGTTGCGGGAAGCCGGATTCAGCGTCGAGCAGCAGCGCTGGCACCGTGAAGTGCAGATGATCGGCGAAGCGGGCGACGACCGGCTCGCCCGCATCGCACGGCGGTTGTGTCTGCCGGCGACGCGACACGAGGAACTGGGGCACATTCTCGCGACGACTCCCCCACCGCGCGCCCGCGAGGTCGTCACGCTCTGGTTGTAGACCGCGGAGCGTTACAGCTCGCGTTGCCTTCAGCGCAAGCTCGCTCGCGGGCCGGATCGGACCGCGAAGGCTGCCGATGCCGGTCATACCCGTGCGGGTTCACCGTCGACTGACGGCGAGATCCGTCGTCTCGCGATCTACCGCCTGTGACGCCGGGTTAAGAGCTGACGACGGGACGCGAACCCGCGCCCCTCACCTGGCAAAGGCGAAGTACGTTTCCGCTCGAGTCCGGTGGAGCCGTTGCAGTCCTGGTCTACACCGCTGGCATCGCGGTGTGCTGGGACGTTTGCCTGTTGGCGTTACCGGCGGCTCGACGACACGTTCGCCGAGGCCCGCGTGTCCAATCCGTGTCCTGCGGACGACGACGAACGCCGAGCTATTGCTCAAGTTCTGTTGGCACAACCTCCAGGCTGAGGAGGTCCCCTCCTCGCACGATCTCGACGATGACGCGCTGGCCGATGCGGTCGGCGACCATCAGCTGCTGGAGATCGCCGACCGATTCCACCGGGACGCGATCGACTGCGACGATGATGTCCTCGACATGCAGGCCGGCGCGCGCTGCTGGCGTCCCGGGCTCCAAGCTGACGACCTCGATCGCCTCGTTGCGGCCGAGGCGGTCGGCGAATCGCGGGGGAAGTGGTCTTGGGCCGGCACCCACGCCGAGGTACGAGCGCCGGACGTGACCGTCACTGACCAGGCTGCTCACGATTCGCTTCGTGGTGGCGTTGATAGGGATCGCCATTCCCAGGCCCTGACCGATACCGGGTCCGACCACCGCCGTGTTGATGCCCACGACCTCGCCCGCGCTGTTGGCGAGCGCCCCGCCGGAATTGCCGGGGTGCAGTGCAGCGTCGGTCTGGATGACGTTGTCGATGATGCGGCCAATCCGCCCGCTTGACGCGGTGAACGACCTCCCGAGCGCGCTCACTACGCCGGCGCTGACCGAGCCGGCGAATCCGAGCGGGTTGCCGACCGCGATCACGAGCTGGCCCACACGGACGTCGTCGGCGTCTCCGAGCGTGGCGGGATGCAGATCATGGCCGGCTGCACGCACGACGGCGAGGTCCGAAAGGCGGTCGCGACCTACCACCTCGAAGTCGAGTTCGCGACCGTCGCCGAGCAGGACGCTGCCGCCCACGCCTGACTCGACGACATGAGCCGACGTCAGCAGCAGTCCGTCGGGGCTCAACACCACCGCTGACCCCTCGCCGCCGCGGCGCCACCGGCCGCCGACCGCGCTCCTCCCAACCCGCACGCTGGCTACCGAGGACAACAACAACTCCGCCACGCGAGTCACGACCTCGGAGTACGCGTCCAGCGCTCGGGCATCGATTTTCTCGCTCACGTGGCGCGCGAACCCTGAGCAAGGGTCCTGCATTCCCGCGCCCAATCGCATGACCACACACATCTACCCGGGAACGACGTCTGAGTGGCGGGCCGAGGTGCCGACCTGGCGTACACCCAACCGTCGACAAATCGGATCTGGAGCGGGCGTTCTGGCGCGTCGCTGGTCCGCGGTGACGCCATCACACGAGTGATGGCCACGACCGTCGGTCGTGGCGCTGGCGGATGCCGGCTCGGGGGACAAGCGAGCCATCTACGACGAATGTCGCTGGCAGGTGATCGGGACGGTGCACCCGAGAGTTCCCCACCCCTTCAGCGCGGTCGTCAGGTGGCGTTCTTCAGGGCCGCGTCCCAGTCGACGACGACACCGTTCGGATCGTCGGCGTCGACCCTGGCCGGCACCCGCGAACCGGGGAACAGCAGCGGCACAGCCGCGTCGGGAACTGGATTGCCCACCTGCGCCTGGTACGGGGGTTTGCCCTCGACGAACACCGAGAACACGAACGCATGCATGTCGATGCCGGCCGCGTTCTTCATTCCGAGGGGCTGGGTCTGCACGATCACCGCCTCGCACGGTGTCCCGCTCGCGAGGATCTCGGCCGCGCCCTTCGAGCCCTCCTCTTGCTTCATGGTGACCGTCGGCGCCTCGGTCTGCCAGTCGATGACGACCCGGGAGTGGTCGGCGGGGTCGACGCGTACCGCGACCGTGCTCCGGCCGGGCACGATCTGCGCGAGGACCTCGATCGGGATCGCTTGGCGCGTCTTGGCCGTGTAGCGATCCTCGTTGTCGAGCGCAACCTCGATCTCGAACACCACGACGGGCTTCTCGAAGCCCTCCGGACCGGTCGAGACCCTCGTGCGCTCCGCGCTGACGATGATCCCTCGACCGAGGAGGCCCGACTGCAGCAGACCGGAGTCGACGCCGCCCGCCATTTCCTTGAGCTTCTTGAACATGCCCATCGTTCGCTCCTTTCGACGTCCGGCCCGCCGGAAGGTCTACATCCCCAGTGACGGGGGTGAAAGCGTCAAGGGCCGACAGCCCGGTCAGTGGATCTCCACCCAGTGAACGCCGGTGCGACGACAACGGCGGCGGTCCTAACGGCGGGCGGAGCCTGACAGACACAACAAGGGTCCGACTCAGGTCAACCTCGCTGCTTCGACGGTGTCGGAGGGGCGACGCGAACCACAGCTACACGGAGCAGCACTCAGACATTCGCGCTCCGCGCGGGTTCGGATACATGCGATCGTCCGCAGCGCCCCCTTACGTATCACACGGCGACCTGAGACCGGCGAGTAATCAGGTGAGGGAGCGCCGTGCTAACGGTCCGTCCAGTCGGACGGCCCGATAACCGTTACGCCAGCAGCGCAGAGCCGGGAAGGGGACTCGAACCCCTGACCTGCTCATTACGAGTGAGCTGCTCTGCCGACTGAGCTATCCCGGCGGGGACGGATGAGTCTAGGAGCGGCCGAGCTGCTCGAAGGGCGGCGCCGGGTACCCCGGCGCCGAGCGAGCGCGACCGAGATCTTGGAGCGGCCGAGCGGCCCTCCGGGGGCCGAGCATGTGACATCCGCGCCTCGTATAGAGAGGTAAAACGTCACATGCTCGGCGCGAGCGGCGCGCTTCCTGGCAGTTGCAGGAAGAGGTTCTCGAGCAACAAACCCTCGCTCGGGTTGAACTCGCCGAGCGCCTGGCGCGCACTGCGGCACGCCTCGAGCGCGGCTGCGCAGGCGCGTGGATCGAAGGTGAGCGCCGCACGATCCGTGTTGAGCTGCGGCGCCGCCGATCCGGCCAGCGCGTCGCGGTACACCGTCTCGAGCGCGGTGATCCCCTCGAGGAGCGCGTCGGTGCGCGCGCGCCGGTGCTCCCGCACGTGGCGCTCTTGGAGCTGCTTCGTGCGGGCCTTGGCGACCCGAGTCTGGTAGCCCGCCTCCTCCAGCTCGGTCTGGAGCGCCTCTTCCTCGCGCTCGTGCTCGCTCTCGAGCACGGCGACCGCGTCCTTCAACGCGCCGGTCACGTCGTCGACGGCGCGGGCGACGGCACCACCGCTGCCATCGAGGCGCTCCGGCACTGCCGCGAACATGTCGCGTACCGGCCCGTAGTGATCCGCGAGCCGGCGGGCACGGTCGAGGCGGCCGCCGGCGAGCCGGGCGACGAGCGCGGCCCGGCCTTCGTCGAGCCCGGCCGCGAGCACCGCGTCGCGCACTTGCGGCTCGGCGAGGAACGCGAAGTCGACGCGCTGGCATCGCGAGCGGATCGTCGGCAGCAGCGCGTCGGCTCGGTCGGTGACCAGCACGAGGTGACTTCGCGGCGGGGGCTCCTCGAGCGTCTTCAGCAACGCGTTGGCCGCCGTCGGGTTGAGCCGGAGCCGTTCCGCACCGAACAGCACGATCACCTTGCGGTCGCCCTCCACCGGGCTGCGGTGCGCCTCGTCGACCACCTGGCGGGCGACCTCGACCCGGATCTGCGTCTCGGGTGGGTCGAGCACGACGATGTCGGGGTGCTCGTCGCGCATGGCCAGTGACCAGGCGCGCTCGTCGCCGTCGGGCGCGACGAGCGCGGCCGCGAAGCAGCGCGCCGCGTCCTCGACGCCGGAGCCGCGCGGCCCGACGAGCAGATACGCGTGAGCAGGCCGCGCGGCCGCCTGTTGCAGGAGCTCCACCGCGCGCGACTGGCCGACGACTCGATCCCATCCCGTCATGGCGCGAGCACCTCCGAGACGACACTCCAGACCGCGTCGGCGACGTCGGCGACGCCGGACGACGCGTCGACCAGCGACCAGCCTCGGGCCTGGGCCAGATCGCGGTACGCCTCGTGGACCGCGAGATGGAACGCGTCGTCTTCCTCCTCGAGGCGATCTCGCACACCTGGCACCCGGGCGCTCGCGACCGCCGGTGACACGTCGAGCACGATGACCAGATCCGGCTCGACGCCTGCGGTCGCCAGCGCGTTCAGCTGCTCGACCTCGGCGACGCCCAGACCGCGACCGACGCCCTGGTACGCGAGCGACGACGGCACGAACCGGTCGCTGACCACCCACGCGCCACGTGCGAGCGAGGGCCGCACGACCTCCGCGACATGCTGCGCCCGGTCCGCCGCGATCATGAGCGCCTCCGCGGTGGGATCGACCGGCGCGTCACCGTGGAGCAGCAGTGCGCGCAGCTGCGCACCCAACGACGTGCCACCGGGCTCGAAGGTCTCGACCGCCTCGATGCCACGGTCGCGCAGACGCGCTGCGAGTCGAGCCGCCTGTGTGCTCTTCCCGGTCGCCTCACCCCCCTCGAGCACGATGAAACGCCCGACACCGGAACGCGCATCCACGGTTCAGGCCGCGCCGGCCTCGGCCGCGCCCGCTGCCGACTCGGCTTCTTCGCGATGGCGTGCGTGCTGGATCGACCAGCGTGCCCAGAGGCCGGCGGCGAACGTGATCAGGCCACCGCCCCACAGCGCGATCCGTACGCCGGGGAACGCGTAGCTCGCTCCGCTCAGCGTCACGGTGCGGTGCGTGAGCAACGCGTCGGCGACCCAGTCCCAGAAGTCGGACCACAGCGGCGAGATCACGAGCGAGATCAGCAGGCACAGCCGGATGACGGTGTAGAGGGTCGCGAACGTCCGCCCGCGTATCTCGTCATGGACGTTCTCCTGCAGCGCCGTGAAGCCGGTGACGTACGACGTGCCCGCGCACGCGCCCACGAGCGCCACGAAGAACGCCGAGAACAACGGGTTGTTGAGCGACGCCGCGATCACGAGGAACACACCCGTGCCCATCACGGCGAACTCGAACACGTCCTCCCGCGGGAGGCGACGCTGGAACACGAGCAGCCCCACCACGCCGGAAGCGGCGCCGACCCCGAGCGCCGTCATCAGCACGCCGAACGTCGCGCTGTCGCCGCCGAGGCCCTGCTTGGCGAATGCGGCGCCGAGCGGGATCATCGCCCCGCCGCCGATGAGGCCGAGGCCCAAGCCGACGATGATGCCGCGGACCCTCGGCTCGTGCGCGATGAAGCGGATCCCCTCCTTGATGTCGCGCAGGGTCTGGGTCAAGTCGACGTGGCGATCACCGTCGTGTTGGTCGTGCGGGATGGGCAGCCGCCAGACGATCATCGCCGACACGAGGAACGTCAGCGCGTCGAGGAGCAGCGCCAGCACCTCCTGGTCGAGCTCGAGCGCCGAGAGGAAGTCGAACGAGCCCAGCCAGGCCGCCATGGCCGCGAGCAGCGAGAAGGCGATGGACGCGAGCGGGAACGTCGCGTACGACGCGACGAGCGACAGCGTGTTGGCCGACGCGAGCTGCTCCTTCTTGACGAGATGGGGCACCGATGCGTCCTTGGCCGGGCCCCACAGCAGCGTGAGGATCTCGAGGGCGAAGGAGATCAGTACGAGGCCGACGAGCCCCTCCGCGAACGGGAGGAGCGCGAGCATGGTCGCCCGCCCGATGTCGCAGAACACCATGACCTTGCGCCGGTCGAGCCGGTCGATGAGCACGCCGCCGACGGTCCCGAGGAAGAACCCGGGGACGACGCGGGCCATCATCACGAGGCTGACGGCGGCACCGGAGTTGTCGGACACGCGCGCCGCGATCGCGAGGATGGCGATGAGGCCGATCCAGTCGCCGGTGCTCGAGATCACCTGCGCGAGCCACAGACGGAAGTACGAACGCGTGCCGAACACGCGCCACGGTGCGGGCGGGACGGGCGCCTCGTCGGGACGCGACGGGATGAATGGGGCCTGAGGATCCGCGCTCACGACGGGGCCAGGATAAACGGGGTCGTGTGCCGGGCGTTCAGTCGCCGGCGGGAGCAGGCTTGATCGGCGCGGCTGCCTTCGCCTTGGCCTTCGCTTTGGCCTTCTTGGCTGCCGTGCCCTTCTTGACGACGCGCGTCGTGGTGCGCGGCGGTGCCTTCTTCTTCGCAGGGCGCTTCTTCGCAGGGCGCTTCTTCGCGGAACGCTTGTTCGCGGGCCCACGCGCTTCCCGCTCGCGCAACAGCTCGACGGCCTGCTCGAGGTCGATCGACTCGGGCTCGACGCCGCGCGGCACGGTCGCATTGATCGACCCGTCGGTGACGTACGGCCCGTAGCGACCGTCGAGCACCCGGACCGCCGCGCCGCTGTCGGGATGCGCGCCGAGCTCGGCGATCGGGGGCTTCGTGCGCCGGCCGCGCCGCTTGGGCTGCGCGAACAGCGCCTCGGCCTCGGTCATCGTGATCGTGAGCAGCTGCTCCTCGGTGTCGAGACTGCGCGTGTCGGTGCCCTTCTTGACGTAGGGGCCGTACCGGCCGTTGAGCGCCTGCACCTCGGTCCCGTCGTCGGTGGTGCCGACCACGCGTGGCAACGACAGGAACGCCAGCGCCTCCTCGAGCGTCACGGTCTCGGGTTCCATCGCCGAGAAGAGCGACGCGCGCTTCGGCTTCTCCTTCGAGTTGTCGTCGATCTCGCCCAGCTGCACGAATGGCCCGTATCGTCCGGTCAACACGAGGACCGGCAGCCCGGTCTCGGGGTCGTGGCCGAGCACACGCGGCCCGGCCGAGCCCTTTGCGATCAGCTCGTCGGCCTTCTCCATCGTGAGCTCGTCGGGTGCCAGGTCGAACGGGACCGGGCCCTTCTCGTCGCCGCGCTCGACGCTCGCGCCGTTGTTCCACACCCGCACGAGGATCTCGCGGCCTTGCGCGTCCTCACCGATGCGGATCGCGTTCACCACCGCGGGGTCGATCGTCGCCAGGTGCTCGTCGTCGACGAGATCGCGCAGGCCGGCCTCGCCGTCACCGAACCAGAACGAGTGCAGCCACTTCTCGGCCTCGGTCTCACCGCGTGCAATGGCGTCGAGAGCCTCCTCCATGGTGGCGGTGAACTCGTAGTCGATGAGATGCGGGAAGTGGCGCTCGAGCAGCTGGAGCTTGGCGAACGCGGTCCACGACGGGACGAGCGCGGCCCCCTTCTTCCACACGTACTCGCGCCGCAACAGCGTCTCGAGCACCGACGCGTACGTGGAGGGCCGCCCGATCCCGCGCTCCTCGAGCTCCTTCACGAGGCTCGCCTCCGTGTAGCGCGCGGGCGGTTGCGTCGTGTGCCCCGCCGGCGTGAGCTCGCGGCACTCGACGGCGTCGCCCTCTTCGAGTGTCGGGAGGATCGCTTCGCGGTCTTCGAGCTCGGCGTCGGGATCGTCGGCGCCCTCCACGTACGCGCGGAGGTAGCCGGGGAACTCGATCGTCCGCCCGGTCGCCTGGAACGTCACCTCGCGCTCGGCCCCGTCGGTCGGCACCGTCGCGACGAGGCGCGCGGTGACACGCCGCACGCGGGCGTCGGCCATCTGGCACGCGACGGTTCGCTTCCAGATGAGGTCGTAGAGGCGACGCTCGTCGGAGCTGTGCAGCTGCGGCGCAAGATCGTCGGGGACGTACATCGCGTCCCCCGCGGGGCGGATCGCCTCGTGTGCCTCCTGCGCGTTCTTGACCTTGCCCCGGTAGCTGCGCGGCTCGTCGGGCAGGTACTCCTTGCCGTACAGCCGCAGGATCTGGTTGCGGGCCGCGGTGAGCGCCTGCTCCGAGAGGTTCGTCGAGTCGGTCCGCATATAGGTGATGTGGCCGTTCTCGTAGAGCTTCTGCGCGACCGCCATCGCCCGCGCCGCGCTGAAGCCGAGCTTGCGCGCGGCCTCCTGCTGGAGCGTCGACGTCGTGAACGGCGCCTTCGGCCGCTCGCTCTGCGAGCGCTGCTCGACCGACACGACCCGGAACGGCCGGTCGCGCAGGGTCTCGGCGAGCTCGGCGGCCGCGGCCTCGTCGAGCAGCGCAACCTCCGAGCCGTCGGCGAGCCGCCCGGTGGCCGGGTCGAAGTCCTTCCCGGTGGCCAGGCGCCGGTCGTCGAGCATCACGAGCGACGCCGCGAAGTCGGCGTCGCGGGCGCGGAAGATCCCGTCGACGTCCCAGTAGGAAGCGGCCCGGAACGCCATGCGGGCCCGCTCCCGCTCGACCACGAGCCGGGCAGCGACACTCTGCACCCGCCCGGCCGAGCTCGCCCCGCCGGCCCGGCGGCGGGCGACCAGGGACATCTCGTAGCCGAACAGCCGGTCGAGGATCCGCCGGCCCTCCTGTGCCTCGACGAGCTTCATGTCGAGCTCGCGCCAGTTCTCGAGTGCCTCTTCGATCGCCTCGCGGGTGATCTCGTGGAACACCATCCGCTTGACCGGCACGCCCGGCTTGAGGATCTGCAGCACGTGCCACGAGATGGCCTCGCCTTCACGGTCCTCGTCGGTCGCCAGGTAGATCTCACTCGCGTCCTTCACCGCGTCCTTCAGGTCGCGCACACGGTCCCGCTTGGCGTCGGGAATCACGTAGACGGGCTCGAAGTGGTTGTCGACGTCGATCCCGAGGCGGCGCACCTCCTTGTCGGTGACGCTCTTCGGCACTTCCTTCGCGCTGCTCGGGAGGTCGCGCACATGGCCGTAGCTCGCGACCACGCGCGCGTTGGCGCGACCGAGGAAGCCCTCGATGGTCTTCGCCTTGGCCGGCGACTCGACGATCACCAGTGGTTTCGGCACTGCTCCTACCGTGTTCTCAACTGCATCGTGCGTACGAGCGGTACAGTCTTGCCGCCATCACAGCCCGGGCCGCGCATCGGGGTGAGGATGGTAGTGATGACGACGCCGTCTAAGGTGACGGCCCGTGATGCTTCCCGTCATCGGCTTCTTGGGCATCGACGTCCAGGAGCTGCTCGACAAGGTCAGCCCGTACGGCGAGATCGTGCTGATGGCGATCGTCTTTGCCGAAACCGGCCTGCTCATCGGGTTCTTCCTGCCCGGCGACTCGTTGCTGTTCACCGCGGGCGTGCTCGCGGGGCAGGGCAAGCTCGACGTCGCGCTCGTCGTGATCGGCTGCTTCGTGGCCGCGTTCGTCGGATCCGAGGTCGGCTACCAGATCGGGCGACGACTCGGGCCGCGGCTGTTCAGCAAGCCCGACTCACGCTTCTTCAAGCAGGAGTACGTCGAGCGGACCAAGGTGTTCTTCGAGCGGCACGGCCCGAATACGGTGGTCCTCGCGCGCTTCGTGCCGTTCGTGCGCACCCTCACGCCGGTGATGGCCGGAGTCGCGGAGATGCGCCGGCGCACGTACACGACCTACAACCTCGTCGGCGCGTTGCTCTGGGCCGTCGGCATCACGCTGCTCGGCTACGCGCTTGGTGACGCGATCGGCGGCGACATCGACACCTACATCATCCCGCTCGTGCTCGTCGTCGTCGCGGTGTCGCTGCTCCCGGCGTTCATCGAGTGGCGCAAGGGACGGCGGGCGGCACGCCCCCCGGCGACGGAGGCCGAGGCGGCCGCCGAGGTGCACGCGCTCGAGGAGATCCTCGACCCCGACGGCTAGGGGCGCGACCTACAACGCGTCGCTCCCGACTTCGCCGGTGCGCACTCTCAGCACCGCCCCGACGTCGATCACCCACACCTTTCCGTCGCCGATCTTCCCGGTGCGGGCGGACTCCGCGATGGTGCGCACCACCCGATCCGCGTCGCCGTCCTCGACGAGGATCTCGAGGCGGACCTTGGGCAGGTAGTCGTGCTTGTACTCGGCACCCCGGTAGACCTCGGTATGACCGCGCTGGCGACCATGGCCCCGGACGTCCGAGATCGTGATCCCGACCACGTCGGCGGCGTGGAGCGCCTCCGTGACCTCGTCGAGCTTGAACGGCTTGATGACCGCGATGACGACCTTCACCGGGTACCTCCCTCCGGAGCGCTGGGCGCGCCGGTCGGTTCCGCCGCGCCGTCTGCGTCCAGCTCGTGCGTGACCCCGGCATACGTCTCCGCCGACATCACGAAGTCCGGGTAGCAGACCTGGCCGAACTCACCCTCGTCGGTGCCGGCAACCTCGACCTCCGGCGACACGCGGACCTTCACGTACCGCTTCGCCACGGAGAAGATGATCCAGGTGATCCCGAACGCCCATGCGAACCCGACGCCGGCGTCGATGATCTGCGCGCCGAGCTGACTGCCGCCGTCGCCGTAGAACAAGCCCGTGACGTTCCCGGCGATGCCGTTCCAGCCCCCGCCGTACGTGCCGTCGGCGAACAGCCCGACCGCGAGCAGGCCCCACATACCGGCGAACCCGTGCACCGAGATCGCGCCACATGGGTCGTCGATCTTCGCCCGCTTGTCGAGGAACTCGACTCCGTAGCAGACGATGAAGCCGGCGACCACCCCGATCATCACCGCCGCCCAGGGCGCGACGAACGCGCAGGGCGCGGTGATCGCGACGAGCCCGGCGAGCATCCCGTTGCACGTCATCGAGATGTCGGGCTTGCCCCACTTCCAGTTGGTCCACGCCATGGCAGTGACGGCGCCGGCCGACGCCGCGAGCAACGTGTTGACGGCGACGACGGCGATGCGGAGGTCGGTCGCCCCGAACGTGGACCCGGGGTTGAACCCCATCCATCCGAACGTGAGCACGAGCGTCCCGATGACCGCGTAGCCCAGGTTGTGGCCGGGAAACGCCCTTGGTGTCCCGTCCTCTCTGTATTTGCCGATGCGTGGCCCGAGGATCATCGCGAGCGCGAGCGCGGCCCATCCTCCCGTGGCATGGACCACGCCGGAGCCGGCGAAGTCGACCGCGCCGTGGCCGAGGTTCAGCGAGTCACCGATGTGCGCGAGGAACCCGCCGCCCCAGACCCAGTTGCCGTAGATCGGGTAGATGACCGCTCCCATCGCCACCTCGGCGACGATGAAGCCCGCGAAGCTGATCCGCTCGGCGATCGCCCCGATGATGATGTAGCCCGCGGTCTCCATGAACACGACCTGGAAGAGGAAGAACGCGAGCACCCCGACGTCGTACGCGTTCCCCGATTGGAGGAAGAACCCGCGCAGCCCGATCAGCCCGGAGTTGCCGTGGGCGAAGATGCCGTTCAGCGGGCCCGTGCCGCCGATGTTCAACACCGGCCCGATGCCGCCGAACTGGAACGCGAACCCCACCGCGTAATACGCGAGCAAGGCGAGCACGAACGACGACAGGTTCATCATCATCATGTGGCCGGCGTTCTTGGCTCTGGTCAGCCCGGTCACCAGGAACGCGAACCCGACCTGCATGAAGAGGACGAGGAAGCCGGTCACGAGCAGCCACGCGAAGTTGATCGAGATCCGCAGATGACCGGTCTCGTTGGCCAGCTTGTTGACGCCGGCCTGCGAGAGCTCGACCTTCTTCTGGCCGGTCGCAGTGAGGTAGTCGGCGACCTTGCCGGTCTTCGTGCCCCCTGGGTCGGCGTGATGGCTGAACTGACTGATCGCCACCAACGCGACGAACGTCAGCAGCGTCATCAGGAAGAGCTTCTTGCCTCTGGACACGGGTTCCCCTTCCTTCGTCCCGTGGTGCGGAGGCCATCGCACCCACCGCCCACGCCGGGCGTGAAGGTAAAGAGGAAACGAGTCGGTGCCGTCACCCGATGGGCACGAGAGAGTTACGAACTTCTGGCGGTTATCTGACGTGTTAGTGACGAATCAAACGGGAAAATTCGCGTCCATGATGGGTTCCTGACTGGCCCGCCGCGCGAGCCGGGAATCACCCGTCGAGATCGCCTTCCTCCTGCTCGAAGATCCAGCGATAGCCGAGCCCGGGCTCGGTGAAGATGAGGCGCGGCCGGGCGGCGTCGTCGTGAAGCTTGCGCCGCAGGTGCACCATCGCGACCCGGAGCCTTCCCCGGTCGCTGGGCAGGTGCGATCCCCAAACCGCGGCGAGGAGCTCGTCGCGCATGAGGAGCTTGCCTCGGTTCGCCACGAGGACCTCCATCAACCGGTACTCGGTCGGCGTGAGCTGCACCGGTTCACCCTCCCGGGTGACGCGCCGGCGCCCGAGGTCGATCTCGAGGTCGCCCGTCCGTACGACCGGCGCCGGCGGCTGCTGGCGCGACGAGCGTCGGAGGTGAGCTCTCACTCGTGCGAGCAGCTCCTCGGTCTCGAAGGGCTTGAGCACGTAGTCGTCGGCACCTGATTCGAGCGCCGCGATCTTGTCGCGCAGCCGGTCGCGAACGGTGAGGACAACCACCGGGGCTTCGGAGAAGGCACGGAAGTGGCGCAGCGTCTCGATCCCGTCGATGCCCGGTAACCCGAGATCGAGCACGACGAGGTCGGGTCGCTCGTTCGCGACGATTGTGAGCGCTTCCTCTCCGGTCGCCGCCTCGATGGTGTCGAACGCGTGCGCGCGGAAGCTGGCCCGCAGCATGCGGCGCAGCTGGGTGTCATCCTCGACGAGCAGCACGACGCTCACGTGGCCACCACTGCGCGGTCGGCCGGCAGCGACACCCCGAAGGTGGCGCCGCCGCCCGGCGTCTCCTCGCACCACACCCGGCCGTGGTTGGCCTCCACCAGCCCGCGGACGATCGCGAGTCCCAATCCCGCCCCACCACCGTTGCCGCTGCGGTTCTCGAGCTGGACGAACTCGTCGAACACGCGCGCTCGCGCACTCGCCGGAATGCCAGGCCCGTGGTCGACGACCAGGATCTCGACCTCGCTCTGTCGGTTGCCAGCGCGAACCTCGACCCCGCGTCCCGGTGGCTCGTAGCGCAACGCGTTCTCGAGCAGGTTGACGATTACGTGCTCCATCATCACCGGGTCGACCCAGAGCTCGGGCAGCTCGTCGCCGATGTCGAGGACGATGTCCCGGCCGCGCGCGCTTTCGCGAAGGCGGTCGACCGCGGCCCGGGTGACGTCGGCCGCGCCGACTGCGACGGGCTCGGGTTCCAGCGCGAGCGCCCGGATGCGCGTGAGCTCGAGCACCTTCGTGACCAGGACCTCGAGCCGCGAGGTCTCCTCGTACGCCGCGTCGAGGAGCTCGCGCCGCTCGGAGTGCTCGGGGCGCGACGCCGGCGCCATCAGCGCAGTGATCGCGCCCTTGATCGTCGCCAGGGGAGTACGGAGATCATGCGTGACCGCGGTCAGGAACTCGGCTCGGGAACGGTCGAGCTCGGCGCGAGCGGCGAGCTCGGCGCGGCGCCGCAGATCGTTGAGGCGGGCAACCAACGCCGCAACCGCAGCCGAGACGGCAACGAACGTGAACAGCGCGACGAGATCGTCGACACTGTCGACCGCGAACGAGTGCAGGGGCGGCGTGAAGTAGTAGCCGAGCGCGCCGAAAGCCACGATCGCGGCCGCAATGCCGGGCGTGAAGCCCAGGACGGAGGCGAGGGCCACCGCGAGCAACAGTGCGAGCACGGCGATCGCGAGGTCGACGCCGACGGCGACGAGCGTCGCGGTCGTGGAGACCACCAGCACGACGGCGACCCCCACGCGGAGGAGGAACGCAGCCCCACCGGCGGGAGCACGCATGTCAGCCGACCGGCTCGAAGCGGTACCCCATGCCCGGCTCGGTGTGGAAGTAGCGCGGGTGCGAGGGCTCGGGCTCGAGCTTTCGACGAACCTGCGCCATGAACACGCGCAGATAGTTCGTCTCGTCGTGGTACTGCGGGCCCCAGACCTCCTGGAGGAGCTGACGCTGCGCGACGAGCTTGCCGCGGTTGCGGACGAGCACCTCCACGACGTGCCACTCGGTCGGCGTGAGCCGCACCTCGACACCGTCACGCGTCACCCGCTTCGCCGCCAGGTCGATCGTGAAGTCCGGCGTCTCGACGACCGCCTCCTCCTCACCCGGGGTCGCCCGCCGGACCGCGGCCCGAAGGCGAGCCAGCAGCTCGTCCATCCCGAACGGCTTCGTGACGTAGTCGTCGGCACCGGCGTCGAGCGCCGCGACCTTCACCGCCTCGGCGTCGCGGACCGAGAGCACGACGATCGGGACGCGGCTCCAGCCGCGTAAGCCGCGGATCACCTCGACACCGTCGATGCCGGGAAGCCCGAGATCGAGCACTACGGCATCGGGATGATGACGGGCCGCGAGGTCGAGCGCGGACTCGCCGTCGCCGGCCAGATCGACGTCGTAGCCGCGAGCGCGCAGGTTGATGCCGAGCGCGCGCCGGATCTGCGGCTCGTCGTCGACGACGAGGACCCTGCTCATGCCGTGGCGGGAAGGCTGATCACCATCGTCGTGCCGCCACCCGGTGTGTCCTCGATCGTCAGCTCGCCGTCCATCGCTTCCACGAACCCGCGCGCGACCGCGAGGCCGAGCCCGACGCCGCTGCCGTTCGGGTGGTCGCCCAGACGCTGGAACGGGCGGAACACCTGGTCGCGTTGGTCGCGCGGGATCCCCGGTCCGTCGTCGGCGACGTTCAGGTCGACGTGCCCCTGCGCGTAGCCGGCGAACACGCGCACCGGATGGCCGGGCGGCGACGCCTGGAGCGCGTTCGCCACGAGGTTGGCCACGGCCCGCTCGAGCAGCGCCGCGTCGGCTTCGACGCGCGGCAGGGTCTCGGGGACATCGACGACGACGCGATCGGCGGTGTCGCCCAGGCTCTGTAGCGCCCGCGGCACCACTTCGTCGAGACCGACCTCACGGCGCACGAGCTCGACCGCACCGGTCTGGAGGCGGCTCATGTCGAGGAGGTTCCCGACCAGGCTGTTGAGCCGGTCGGTCTCCTCGTCGATCGTGGAGAGGAGCTCGTGACGCGCGCCGTCGGGATAGCGCACGTCGGGTTGCAGGAGGCTCGTCACCGACGCCTTGATCGAAGCCAGCGGCGTACGCAGATCGTGCGAGACCGCCGCGAGCAGCGCGGTGCGCAGCTCGTTCGCCTCCGCCAGCCCCTCGGCCGCGGCCGCCTCGGCGCGCAAGCGGCGACGCTCGACCGCGAGCGCGAGCTGCCCCGTGAACGAACGAAGCACGTCAAGGTCGTCGGTCCCGAGTCCCGGCCCACAGACCGCCAGCTGCGTGTCCGGATCGAGCGGCACGCTCACCTGGGCATCCTCGGGGCGACGCGGCACCGGGTCGCCCGCGCTGCTCTCGACGCGCCATCCGTCGCCATCGCGCCGCAGCACCGCGACGGAAGCGCACCCGAACGCGGAGCGGAGCCCGGCCATGAGCGCCGGAACCGGGTCCTGCTCGCTCAGCAACGTGCCGCCCAAGCGAGCAAGGGTCTCTGCCTCTGCGCCCGCCTGCACCGCCTCGGCGCGTCGACGGGCGACGCGACTCACGAGCTGTCCGACGACCGCGGCGACCACGACGAAGACGATCAGTGCGATCAGGCTGTTGTCGTCGGCGACCGTGAACGTGTAGAGCGGGTGCGTGAAGAAGTAGTTCGCCAGGAGGAACCCCGCGACCGCGGCAAGGAGCGCGGGGAGGAAGCCGCCCAGGCCGGCGACCCCGACCACGACGAGGAGGTACACGAGTAGGACACTCGGGAGGCTCAGCTGCTCGCGCAACGCGTCGAGCAGCAAGGTGACGAGGGGCAGCGCGACGAGCGCGAGGAGGCAAGCGAGGGCCTGGCGGCGCACCGGGATCGCCGGCCCGGCGAGCCGCCGGACCAGATGCGCCCCGCCCTCTTCCTCGCTCTCGTCGGTCGAGATCACGTGGATGTCGATCGCTCCCGCTGCACGCAGCACGCGAGAGATCACCGAGCCTCGTAGCAGGTGCGCCCACCGCGACTGCCGGCTCGCGCCGAGCACGAGCTGCGTCGCGCGTTCGGCCCGTGCGAACTGCACCAACGCGTTCCCGACGTCGGTCGCGGCGAGCTCGTGGTACGTGCCGCCCACGTCCTCGAGCAGGCGACGATGCCGGCCGAGGAGCTCCGACGAGTGGGTCGCCAACCCGTCACTGGGGCGGATGTGAACACCGACCAGGTCACCCTTGGCGCGTCGCGCCATCCGTGCCGCCCGGCGGATCAACACGTCGCCGCCGGGCGCGCCGGTGAGCGCCACGACCACGCGCTCGCGTGTCTCCCAGGTGCCCTCGATGCCGTGGTCCTCGAGGTACTGGTGGAGGTTCTCCTCCACGCGGTCGGCGACCCACAGCAGCGCGATCTCGCGCAGCGCGGCGAGGTTGCCGGGGCGGAAATAGTTGGCGAGGGAGGCGTCGACGCGGTCGGACGGGTAGACGTTGCCGTGCGCCATGCGCCGCCGCAGCGCCTCCGGCGTCATGTCGACGAGCTCGACCTGCTCCGCCTGGCGGACGATCTCGTCGGGGATCGTCTCTTGCTGCTTGACGCCGGTGATTCGCTCCACGACGTCGTTGACCGACTCGAGGTGCTGGATGTTCAGCGTCGACACGACGTCGATGCCGGCCTCGAGCAGCTCCTCGACGTCCTGCCAGCGCTTCTCGTTTCGGGACCCGGGGACGTTGGTGTGCGCGATCTCGTCGACGAGGGCGAGCTGCGGCTTGCGAGCGAGGATGGCGTCGACGTCCATCTCCTCGAACGCTCGATCGCGGTACTCGATCTTCTTCCGCGGGATCACCTCGAGGTCCCGCACCTGCGCGGCCGTGTTGGCGCGGCCGTGCGTCTCGTAGAGCCCGATGACGACGTCCTTGCCCCGGTGCTTGCCGCGCCACCCCTCGTTGAGCATGGCGTAGGTCTTGCCGACGCCCGGGGCGGCGCCGAGGTAGATGCGGAGCTTGCCGCGCGCCACGAGACGAGCCTAAGGGGTCACCGGACGCGGTCCAGCGCCAGGTTGAGCTCGAGCACGTTCACGGTCTTCTCCCCCAAGACACCCAGCGTCCGGCCGGACGTGTGGTCGTCGATCAGCGCGCGCACCCGCTCGACGGAGAGCCCGCGCGTTTCCGCGACCCGCTTCGCCTGGAGGCGCGCGTTGGCGACCGAGATGTCGGGGTCGAGGCCCGACGCGGAGGCGGTGACGGCGTCGACCGGCACCTCGACCGTCGGGGCGAGTCCATTGAGACGGCGGTACGCTCGCACTCGTCTCGCCACCTCCTTCAAGAGGTCCGGGTTCGTCGGCCCGAGGTTCGAACCACTGCTCAGCGTCGGGTCGTATCCCACCTCGGTCGTGCCGTCGGCGCCGAGCGCGGCCGACGGTCGCGACTGGAAGTACTTGCGGATCGGCCGTCCCTTGGCGTCGACGAACGCCTGGCCGATGAGCTCGGAGCCGACGGCCTTCCCGTCGCGCTCGACGATTGAGCCGTCGGCCTTGTCATTGAACGCGACCTGGGCGATGCCGGTGATCACGAGGGGGAACCCAACCCCGAGAATCAGCGTGAACAGCAACATCGAGATGATCGACGGGAGCAGCTGACGTCGCATCACTTCATCCCCAGAGCAGTGATGAGCATGTCGATGAGCTTGATCCCGATGAACGGTGCGATGACGCCACCCGCTCCATAGATCAAGAGGTTGCGCCGGAGGAGGTGCGCCGCGCTCGTCGGGATGAACTTGACGCCGCGCAACGCGAGCGGGATCAGTATCACGATGATGAGCGCGTTGAAGATCACCGCGGACAGGATCGCCGAGCGTGGCGTCTGCAGGTCCATCACGTTGAGCCGGCCGAGCACACTGACGCTCGCGAAGCCCGCGAACATCGCCGGGATGATCGCGAAGTACTTCGCGACGTCGTTGGCGATCGAGAATGTCGTGAGCGATCCCCGTGTGATCAGCAGCTGCTTGCCGATCTCGACGATGTCGATGAGCTTCGTGGGGTCGGAGTCGAGGTCGACCATGTTCCCGGCTTCCTTCGCGGCCTGGGTGCCGGTGTTCATGGCGACGGCAACGTCCGCCTGAGCGAGCGCCGGTGCATCGTTCGTGCCGTCACCCGTCATCGCGACGAGCCGTCCGCCTTGCTGCTCTCTCTTGATGAGCTCCATCTTGTGTTCAGGCGTCGCTTCGGCCAGGAAGTCGTCGACGCCGGCCTCGTTCGCGATGAACGCGGCGGTACGCGGGTTGTCACCGGTGATCATCACCGTGCGAATGCCCATACGCCGGAGGTCGGCGAAGCGCTGCGCGATGCCGGGCTTCACGATGTCCTTGAGATAGATGACGCCCAGCGCGCGCGGGGGGCGGGGGGCTCCTCCCGACGCGCTGGACTCGGCCACGACGAGTGGCGTTCCACCCTGGGCCGCGATCGAGTCGACGGTGTCACCCAGCTCGGGGGGGATCGCGCCGCCTTCGTCCTCTACCCACCGCCGAACAGAGTCGGCCGCGCCCTTGCGCACGGACCGGCCTGCGAAGTCGACGCCGCTCATGCGCGTCTGCGCCGTGAAGGCAACGAGCTGCGCACCGACGAGGTCGCGCTCACGCAGGCCGTAGCGTTCCTTGGCGAACACGACGATCGATCGACCTTCGGGCGTCTCGTCGGCGAGGCTCGACAGCTGCGCTGCGTCGGCGAGCTCCTGCTCGGTCACGCCGTTCACCGGGATGAAGGAGTCGGCCTGCCGATTGCCGAAGGTGATCGTGCCGGTCTTGTCGAGCAGGAGCGTGGCGCAGTCGCCGGCAGCCTCCACGGCGCGACCACTCATCGCCAGCACGTTGCGCCGGACCAAGCGGTCCATGCCGGCGATGCCGATCGCCGAGAGCAAAGCGCCGATCGTCGTCGGGATGAGGCACACAAGCAGCGCGACCAGTACAACGACCTTCTGTTCGGCGTGCGCGAACATCGCGAACGGCTGCAGTGTCACGGTCGCGAGCAAGAAGATGATCGTGAGACCAGCCAGCAAGATGTTGAGCGCGATCTCGTTCGGCGTCTTCTTGCGCTCCGACCCCTCGACGAGGGAAATCATGCGGTCGAGGAAGGTCTCGCCGGCCCGCGCGGTGATGCGCACCACGATCTCGTCGGAGAGCACCCGGGTCCCCCCCGTCACCGCGGACCGGTCCCCGCCCGCCTCGCGGATCACCGGCGCCGACTCGCCGGTGATCGCCGACTCGTCGACGCTGGCGATCCCGTCGATCACCTCGCCGTCACTCGGAATCACCTCGCCGGCCGTGACGACGCATTCGTCCCCGACCTCGAGCGCGGTGCTCGCGACCTCCTCGATGAAGCCGTCGGCACGGCGCCGTCGGGCGACGGTCTCGGCGCGCGTCTTGCGCAGGGTGTCGGCCTGAGCCTTCCCCCGGCCCTCCGCGACCGCTTCGGCGAAGTTGGCGAAGAGCACGGTGAACCAGAGGAAGAGCGCCACCAAGCCGACGAAGACATCCTCGCTCGTCGACGACTCCCCGAGGTCACGGAAGAAGATGAACGTCGTCAGGACCGAGCCCACCCCGACGACGAACATCACCGGGTTGCGCATCAGGGTGCGCGGGTTCAGCTTCACGAAGCTGTCGGTGATCGCCCGACGGAGGATCTCGGGTTGGACGAGCCGGGATTCGCGAGCCATGAGCCGCCTGCTCCTCGCTCAGACCTTCAGCTGCTCGACGATCGGGCCGAGCGCAAGGACGGGTAGGAAGGTCAGGGCGCCGACGATGAGGATCACGCCGATCACGAGCACCACGAACAGCGGCGTGTCTGTCGGGAACGTGCCCGCCGACGGTGGGACCGTTCGCTTCCGGACGAGCGATCCGGCGATCGCCAGCGTCGGGATGATGAGGAAGAACCGGCCCACCAGCATCGCCAGTGCGAGCGTCGTGTTCATCCACGCCGTGTTCCCCGTCAGGCCCGCGAACGCCGAACCGTTGTTGTTGCCGGCGGAGGTGAACGCGTACACGAGCTCGGTGAACCCGTGCGCGCCCGGGTTGTAGATGGAGACGTTCGTGACGGAGCTCACGAAGGTAGAACCGGCGATGAAGAGCAGGACGACTGCGGGCATCACGAGGATGTAGATCGCGACGAGCTTGACCTCGGTGGCCTGGATCTTCTTGCCCAGGTACTCGGGCGTTCGCCCGACCATCAGCCCGGCAATGAACACGGAGAGGATGGCGAAGATCAGGAGGCCGTTGAGCCCGACACCGACGCCACCGGGGCTCACCTCTCCCAGCTTCATGTGCGCGAGGCAGACCATCCCCCCGGCCGGCGTGAAGCTGTCGTGCATCGAGTTGACCGATCCGTTCGAGGTGCCCGTCGTCGACGCGCACCACAGACCTGATGCGGACGGCCCGAATCTCACCTCCTTGCCCTCGAGGTTGCCGCCGGGTGATGCGGCCGTCACCTCCTGGGTGACGCCGCGTGAGTCGAGCTTCGCGTTACCACCGACCTCGAGGAAGATCGCCGAGAGGCTCGCCGCGAGCCAGATCACGAACATGACCGCGAACACGGCGTAACCCTGGCGCTTGTCCTTGACCATTCGACCAAAGGTGAAGGCGAGCGCGAACGGGATGAGGAGGATCGCGTAGATCTCGAGGAAGTCGGAGAGCTTCGTCGGGTTCGAGAACGGATGCGCCGAGTTGACGTTGAAGAAGTCGCCGCCGTTGGTCCCAAGCTCCTTGATCGACTCCATGCTGGCATTCGGTCCGCCGGGGATCTTCTGCGTCGCGCCGGCCACCGTGTGCACGGTGGTGAATCCATGCGTGTTCTGGATCACGCCCGATGCGAGCAACACGATCGCGAAGACGAATGCGATCGGAAGAAGGATGCGGAACGTCGTGCGCACGAGGTCGACCCAGAAGTTCCCCACCGTGCGCTGGCCTGCGCGCGACAGCCCACGGATGAGCGCGGCCATCACGGTCATTCCCGCTGCGGCGGAGACGAACTGCTGGACGGTCAGGCCGATCGTCTGGGTGAGGTGACTCAGCGTCGCCTCGCCGCCGTAGTTCTGCCAATTGGTGTTGGTCATGAAGCTGACCGCGGTGTTGAACGACAGCGCGGGCGCGACGTTGGCCATGTCGGTCGGGTTGAACGGCAGCCCGCTCTGGATGCGCTGCAGCAGGTACAACAGCAAGAACCCGACCACGCTGAACGCGAGCAGCGACAGCGTGTACACGTTCCATCGCTGCTCTCGATCCGGGTCGATGCGGCAACACCGGTAGATGAACCGTTCGAGCGGTCCGAAGAAGCGATCGAGCCGAGACGGGCCGCCCTCGTAGACGTTCGCGATGTAGCGACCGAGGAGCGGGGCGGTGACAGCGAGCAGCGCGATGAGCGCGACGAGCTGGCCCCATCCCGCCAGGGTCATGGATTCCGCTCTCGGCCCTTACGGGCCGGGCCGTCAACTCCACCCGGCGACCGGCTCCGTGCGCCGCAGGGTACCTGCGGCGCGGTCGGTCGCCTCATCAGAACCTCTCGGGGAAGAGCAGCGCGGCGACCAGGTAGAACGTGACCAGGATTGAGATCACCAGGCCGGCGATGTTGTCGCCGGTCATTGCGCCGGCTCCTGTCGTTCGACGTCCGGCTGCGACTGTGCGAGTGCGGCGTCGTCGGGGCCGATCATCCGGTCACAACCGACGACGAGCGCGTAGCACAGGCCGAAGAACGCCACGATGGTGAGAACGACCCACAAGTCAGCCATGCGCGTGTTGTAACGGCGCCGTCGCGGAAAGTGAACAGCTTTGACGCCTTCCTAGCGCCATGGCTGCGTTTCCTTGCGCTCGTCTCGTGACGGTTTACACGTCGGGTGTCGAGTTCGTGGCCGCGAGCACGGCGCCGAGCTGGTCCGACAACGCGACGGCAACGACACGCTCCTCCAACGAAGCGGGATGACCAGGCTCGGGTATCAGGAGGAGACGTCCGAACTCGCGTCCCCGACCGAGCACGGGGAGCTCGACACCCTCGGGTGGCAGCGCGAAGTCGCGCCCTACGAAGTAGTGGATCTTGACTCCGGTGATGACGCCGTTCCGCTCGAGCTGAGGCAATGGCGGGTCTGACGGATCCAGCTCGAACCGGCACTCACGCAGGTGGAGCATCCCCGTGAGCTCGGCCTCGATCGAGAGCATCAGGTCGTCGGGTTCGGTGGTGGATGCGGCGAGCTCGGCGACCCGGTGCAGGCGAGCGACGTCCTCGGCGCCACGACGAGCTGCGTGCCTGGCTCGACGTGCGATGACGGCAACCTGGCCGACGGCGAGCCCGATGAGCAGGAGTGTGATCGTTGTCTCGACGTCGTCGCTGCTGTCGATCGTGAGCGACAGATAGGGCCGGGTCAGGAAGAAGTCGAAGGAGATCGTCGCGATGACCGCGGCAAACGCGCCGACAGCTCGGCCGCCGACGGCCGCGGCCGCGACCACGGGGAGCACCATGACGAGTGCGAGGTTGGCGCTGTCGATGTCGCCCCGCACCGCGACGAGCGCCGCGCCCACGATGACCGGGAGCAGCCCGGCGACGGCGAAGGCAATGGCCGGATCACGATCCTCGACGAAGCGCGGCGGGCGCTGCATAGGAGGGTCATACCGCCCGAAGGGAATCGAAGGAACCCCTTTGACGAGTTCTTAGCGGCGGCGCTCACGAGTTCGATGGTCCGCTAGCGGCGGCCAGCACCGCGCCGAGCTGGTCGGCGAGCGCCACCGCCAGGGCACGGGCCTCCGCCGGGATCGTGACGCCGGTCGAGCCGCCAGGCATCACGACGACGAGCCGCCCGATCTCTCGGCCGCGCCCCCACACCGGGAGCTCGACCTCGTTGCCCGGTCCGTGGCGGCTCACGGACGAGGCCGGCAGGCGCACGATGCCATGGCCGAGGCGTGGGAGCCTCGTCGCGAACGGTGGGCGCTCGAAGCGCACCCCGCGCGCGCCGAGCACGTCGACCAGCTCGCGCTGCACCACGCCGATGAGCCGACCCCGGTCTCCGCCCCCTGCTGCCAGCTCGGCAACGCGCCGGATCTGCTCGACCTCGCGCTTGCTCGCCCGGGCAAGGCGTTCGCTCCGGCGGACCCGCACGACCAGCTCCCCGACGACGAGGCCGACGACGAGCAGCAGGACCGTCGTCTCGACGTCGTCGCGGCTGTGGATCGTGAAGGAGTAGTAGGGCCGCGTGAAGAAGAAGTCGAAGCACGCGGCGGCGACCGGAGCGGCGAGCACGCCGCCCCATCGTCCACCCGCGATCGCTGCCGCCACCACGACGACGACGAGCACCAGGGCCGCGTTGGTCGCCCGGATCTCGCCGCGCACCGTGACGAGGAGTCCGGAGACGGCTATGGGGCCGAGCACGGCGACCGCGACAGCGGCGATCCCCATCGCGCGCTCGCCCCCCTCGCGCCCCGTGGGGATCACGGGGTCACTGTGTCACCCTCCGGCAGTCGCGGCAGCCTCGACCTCTTCGCTCTCCTCGGCGAAGGCACCGCCCTTGCGCTTGGAGAACGCGATCGCGGCGATGAGCACGACGAATGCCCCGATGGCGATCGCATACCGCGTGGTGTCGTCGTCGCGCAGGTCGATGATCGCGGGGAGGATCAGCAGCGAGACGAGGTTCATCACCTTGATGAGCGGGTTGAGTGCCGGCCCCGCGGTGTCCTTGAACGGGTCGCCGACGGTGTCGCCGATCACCGCGGCCTTGTGCGACTCCGAGCCCTTGCCGCCGTAGTGACCGTCCTCGATGTACTTCTTCGCGTTGTCCCACGCGCCGCCCGAGTTCGAGAGGAACACCGCCATCAGCTGGCCGGTGAGGATGACGGCGGCAAGGAAGGCACCGAGCGCCAGGTAGTTGATGCCGAACCCGATGATGACCGGCGTCAGCACCGCGAGCAGCGCCGGGGTCGCGAGCTCGCGCAGCGCGGCGGTCGTGCAGATGTCGATGACCTTGCCGTACTCGGGCTCCTCCTCGCCCTCCATGATCTTGCGCTCGCGGAACTGGCGCCGAACCTCCTCGACGACCGTCCCCGCGGTCCGACCGACCGCCCGGATCGCGAGCGCGCTGAACAGGAATGCGATCGACCCGCCGACGAGCAAGCCGATGAACGTCTTCGGATCGGCGACGTTGATCGCCGTCCGCGCGTCCCGGAACAACGCCGAGCCGATCTTGTCGATCTTCAGCTCATCGCCGATGGTCTCGATGTAGGACGCGAACAGCGCGACCGCCGCGATGACGGCGGAGCCGATCGCGAAGCCCTTGGTGACGGCCTTCGTCGTGTTCCCGACCGCGTCCAGGCTCACCATGATCCGCGCGGGCTCGCCCTCGAACTCGCCCGACATCTCGGCGATGCCGGCCGCGTTGTCGGCCACCGGGCCGAACGTGTCCTCGGAGACGACGACGCCGGTCGTCGCGAGCATGCCCATGCCGGTCAGTGCCACGAGGTACAGCGAGAACTGGAGGTTGCCGGCACCGAGGACGATCCCGGCGCCGATCGCGGCTGCGATCGCGATGATCGACCACACCGTCGACTCGAGCCCGCTGCTGATACCGGAGAGGATGGTGGTGGCCGCTCCGGTGCGGGTCGACTCTGCGATCTCCTGGACCGGTTGGGTCTCCGTCGAGGTGAAGTACTCGGTGAGGCGACTGACGATCTGCGCGAGCACGAGGCCGATCACGACCGCGCCGAACACGCGCCAGCCTTCGTCGTTGTGGTCATTGCCGACGTACATCACCGCGACGAGCCCGGTGCCGATGACGGTCAGGATGCCTGCAGTGAGAAAGCCCCGGTTGATCGGCGCCATCGCCGTCTTGTCGTGACTCGTCGCGCGCACCATGAACACACCGACGATCGACGCGACGACGCCGATGGCACGGGCGATCAACGGGAAGATGAGCCCGAGCGCGGGGTTCGCGCCGATCGAGTTGAACGCGGCGACGCCGAGGATGATCGACGCGACCAACGTGACCTCGTAGCTCTCGAACAGGTCGGCGGCCATGCCTGCGCAGTCGCCGACGTTGTCGCCGACGTTGTCGGCGATCGTGGCGGGATTGCGCGGGTCGTCCTCGGGGATACCCTGCTCGACCTTGCCGACGAGGTCGGCCCCGACGTCGGCGGCCTTCGTGAAGATGCCGCCACCAACCCGCATGAACAGCGCCAGCAGCGATCCGCCGAAGCCGAAGCCGATGAGGATCGCGGTCGACGTGTTCTGGAACGCCATGATGATCGTCGTCGCGCCCAGCAGGCCGAGGCCGACCGTGAACATGCCTGCGATGCCACCGGTGCGGAACGCGACCTTGAGCGCACCCGGCAACGAGCCCGAGCGTGCCGCGGCGGCCGTGCGCACGTTGCCGCGCACCGCGAGGCTCATGCCGATGAAGCCCGTCGTCGCCGACAGCGCAGCGCCGGCGACGAACGCCAGCGTGCGCCAGGTACCCGATTCGGCGAAGGACAGACCCCCGACGCCGAAGTCGACCCCCTTGGGCTTGAGCACCTCGGTGGAGCTGAGGAACACCAGCGCGGCGACCGGCACGATGATCACCGCGATCGTCCGGAACTGCCGGCGCAGGTAGGCCATCGCGCCTTCCTGGATCGCCTTCGCGATCTCCCTCATCTTCGGCGTGCCCTCGTCGGCTGCGAGCACATCCCGCGCGAGCACGAGGCCGACGACGATCGCGAGCAGGGCAACGCCGGCCGCGAAGACCAGCCAGGCCCATTCGCCGCCCTCGAGCCTGAAGACCTGATACCCGCCCTCGGCCGCGAGCACGATCGTCCGCATTCGGTGGTCGCTCCTTGTCCCGTCGTTTCGACTGCTGCCGGCGGGCGCGAGCCGGCGCGCCCGGATCCGAAACGTGCGAACGCTAGCCGGTCGTCAGATCGCGGTGGTAACCGACCGCCTCGACCCGGCGCGCCATCTCACTCCACGTGGTACGGCACCGAGGTCACGACCGTGCCCTTGCGGAACAGCAGCCGCCCCTTGAGCAGCAGTGCGCTCTGGTTGTGGAGCAGGTGCTCCCACCAGTGCTTCACGACGAACTCGGGGATCACAACCGTGATGATGTCGTTGTCCCACTCGGCGTCCAGCGCGTCGATGAACCGCATCACCGGGCGCGACAGCTCCCGGTAGGGCGAGTGCACGAACTCGAGCGGCACGTCGATGCCGTACTCCGACCACTGCTTCAGCAGCTCCTCCTGCTCCTTCTCGTCGCTGACGACGCTGACCGCGAGCAGGTGCTGGGGGTTGAGCGACTTCGCGTAGGCCAGGGCGTCGAGCACGCCCTTGTGGACCCGGCCCACGAGGACGATGACCGTGTGGTTCATCTTGGGCGGCCGGTAGCCCGGGTCGACGCGCAACGTCTCGCCGACCCGCTTGTAGTGGCGGTGGATGCCCTTGAACAGCAACATGATCATCGGGATCACGACGATCGGCACCCACGCACCGCTCGAGAACTTCGTCGTCGCGATGATCACGGTGACGAGCGCCGTCGCACAGGCACCGATGCCGTTGATGACTGCGTGCCGGCGCCAGTTCTCCTCGCGCTCGCGCTGATGATGGCGCACCATCCCGGCCTGCGAGAGCGTGAACGACGTGAACACGCCGACCGCGTACAGCGGGATCAACGCGTTCGTCACACCGCCGAACGCGATGATGAGCAGCCCCGCGGCTCCGGCGAGCACGAGGATGCCGTTCGAGAACACAAGGCGGTCGCCGCGGTTCGCGAGCTGGCGCGGCAAGTAGCCGTCACTCGCGATGATCGACGACAGCCGCGGGAAGTCGGCATACGCGGTGTTCGCGGCGAGCGTGAGGATCGCGGCCGTCGCGATCTGCAGGACGAAGAACACCGCACCGTTGCCGAAGACCTGGAGGCCCATCTGCGCGATCACCGTCTGCTTCTCGGTCGGGTACGGCTCGAGGTGGTGGGCGAGGATCGACACGCCCATGAACAACGTCCCGAGGATCGTCGCCATCCAGACGAGGGTGTTGGCCGCGTTGCGGGACTCGGGCCGGCGGAAGGCGGGGACGCCGTTCGAGATCGCCTCGACACCCGTGAGCGCGACGGCGCCCGACGAGAAGCCCTTGAGGACGAGGAAGATGCCGAGCGATCCGCCGTGGAGGGCGCCGTCGAAGCCCCCGTGCGGCACCGTGCTCACGTCGTGCGACACGTAGCTCCGGAACAGGCCGTACCCGACGAGCGTGGTGATCATGACGATGTAGAGGTACGTGGGAAACGCGAACAGACGCCCCGACTCCTTGATCCCGCGGAGGTTCGCCAGGGTGATGAGCAGGATCAGCCCGAGGGCAAGCTCGACGCGGTGCGTCGCGAGATCGTGGAACTCGGGGATCGAGACGATCGCAGCGACGCCGGCCGAGATCGACACCGCGACCGTGAGGATGTAGTCGACGAGCAGCGACGCGCCCGCCACGAGGGAGGGGTTCTCGCCGAGGTTCTCACGGCTGACGACATAGCTCCCACCACCGCTCGGGTAGGCGAAGATCGTCTGCCGGTACGAGAACGCGACGATCGTCAGCAACAGGGCGACCGCCACCGCGATCGGGATCAGCGTGCCGAGGCCGAGCGCGAGGCTCGACCCCCCGAGCGCGACGACGAAGAGGATCTCCTCCGTCGCGTACGCGGTCGACGAGATCGCGTCGGAGGAGAACACCGCGAGCGCGATCGTCTTGCTGATCCTCTGGTGCTCCTGCTCGGTCGTGGCCAGCGGCCGACCGACCAGGATCCGCTTCACCAGGGTCAAGGACGCCCTCCCGCCGCAGCTCGTCGTGTCTCGCGTGTCCCCGGCAGGCTCGCCGATACCCGGGAACGGCCAGCATGCCACCAACCCGCTCGCGATCCGTTGTCCTTCGTAAACACGAAGCGAACGACCACTAGCATCGCCGCGTCGAGTTGGAGGGCGCGTGCACGTCATCGTGGTGGGGTGCGGCCGGGTCGGCAGCGAGCTGGCCGCCAGCCTCGAGAAGTCGGGTCACAGCGTGGCGATCGTCGACAAGAACGCGGCCGCGTTCCGCCGCCTCCCTGCCAGCTTCGCAGGTCAGAAGGTGGTGGGATTCGGCTTCGACCGAGATCACCTGCACGAGGCCGGCATCGAGCGCGCCGGCGCCGTCGCCGCGGTCACCAGCGGCGACAACTCCAACATCCTCACCGCGCGCATCGCGCGGGAGAACTTCGGGATCGAGCGGGTCGTCGCGCGGATCTACGACCCGCGGCGCGCGCTGATCTACCAGCGGCTCGGGATCCCGACGGTCGCGACGGTCAGCTGGACCACCGACCAGGTGCTCCGCCGCTTGCTGCCGAGCGACCAGCAGGCACACGAGTGGGTGGACCCGAGCGGCAAGGTGTGCCTCGCCGAGTTCATGCTCCCTGTGGCATGGGCCGGCAAGAAGCTCTCCGAGCTCAACGAGCCGGGTCGCTTCTGGCTGACGGCGGTCACGCGGTTCGGCGCGGCCGAGATCGTCGACACGAAGCTCATCGGGCAGGAGGGCGACGCGCTGCGCTTCGTCGCCGACGTCACGGCGCTCGACGCGCTCCGTGATCGTCTCGAGCACGGGCCGGAGCATTGAAGGCGACGGGCCGAGAGCGGAGAAGCTGATGCGCGTCGGGATCGCGGGCGCGGGCGCCGTCGGGCTGTACATCGCCAACGACCTGCACAGCGCGGGCCACGACGTGCAGATCATCGAGCAGAACGCGGCCGTGAGGGACCGGGCGGAGGTGGACCCGGACATCGAGTGGTACATCGCCGACGCCTGCGAGGTGTCGTCGCTGCGCGACGCGGGCCTCGAGCGCTGCGACGTCGTGGTGGCCGCGACCGGCGACGACGAGGACAACCTCGTCGTCTCGCTGCTGGCCAAGACCGAGTTCGCCGTGCCACGCGTCCTTGCTCGGGTCAACCATCCCAAGAACGAATGGCTGTTCAACGAGAACTGGGGTGTCGACATCTCGGTGTCGACGCCCCACCTCATCACCGCGCTCGTCGAGGAGGCCGTCACGGTCGGGCGCCTCGTGCGCATCCTCCAGTTCGAAGGCGGTCAAGCGCGCCTCGTCGAGGCCACGCTCGCCGAGGACTCACCGGTCGTCGACAAGGCGATCCGGGACATCGACATCCCGCGCAACGCCACGTTCGTCGCCGTGGTCCGCGGCGAGCACGTCGTGGTGCCGCGCGGCGACACCGTGTTCGAGGCGGGCGACGAGGTCCTCGCGATGGTGACCCCGGAGTCGGAGGACGAGGTCCGCGCGATCCTCACCGGCGGCTAGCGCGACTCGGCACGTGGGGCGCCGGAGGGCGAGGGCCCGTCGTCCTCGTGGGGTGCCCCCGGCCCTCGCTCCGCTCGAGCCGACCCCACTCCGGGCGCCAGCCCCTCGCCCTCCGGCGCAGTGTGTGCGCTTCCCCGCTTCCGAATGAGGGCGCGTCGGTCTCGTCCTCCGGCCGGGGTCACTGCTCGTCCGCGCGTTGGGTTCGTGCGCGCATTTGTTCTTCATGTGTGCGCGCACGCACGGCGACGGGGTGTGTTGCGCGGGCGGTGAGGCCTGCCCGCCGGAGACCCGGCTCGAAGAGCCAGGTTTTCGCCCGCAGGGCGGAAACCTGCAGGGGCTCCGGCGGATCAGCAAGCCGTGCCCGCCAACAGACCCCGGCGACGTGCGTGCCCCGGTGAACGCGCGCCGCGCGATTACGGGAGCAACGTATAGAGAGGGTTGTAGATGAGGTAGCGGTTGCCGTAGTGGCCGGCGACGCCCTCGATGACGACCTTTCTTCCCGGCGTGAGACCGGCGATGCTGCGGCGGCCGAGGAAGACCGCGGTTGCTTTGCCGCGGCCGTCGGTGATCGTGACCTCGAGTGCCGCGGCACCTGCACGCGGCACGATCCGGACCGAGCGAACCTCGCCACCGAGGCGGACGGGGCGCCGCGGCGTGATGTCGCTGGTGGGCGTCACGCCGAGATTGGTGCAGAACTCGGACAGTGCCTCGCGGTCGAGCTCCTCGACCGGCGCGGTCAGCCGGCGAACGACCTTCTTGAGCGCCACGCTGTCACCGTAGCCCTGCTGACACCCGATTCAGCCGGGTCATGACCTATCCTGGGCCGGACCCCGATGGCAGTACCTCCTCCCCCTCGTCGCCGCGCGCCCGACGGGCCGCAGCAACCCCCGGTGGCACGCCCCGAGCCCCCCGCCGCGCGGTCGACTGCGCCGGTGGCTCGACCGGGCCCGTCGAGCGAACGTCCCGGGCGCGCCGCGCGTCGAGTGGGCAAGCGTCGGCGCAACCCGTGGATCCCGATCGCGATCGGGGCCGCCGTGGTCCTCGTCGCGGCCGGTGTGGTGTTCGCGCTGAGCTCGGGTGGCGGCGGGAAGTCGGGACGGTCGTTCAAGGAATCGACCGTCGTCGACCTCAAGCCCGGCGGCACCACGCTGGAGTACGCGTGCGAGGGCTGCCACCTGGATTTCCCCACTGACGCGAGGGACTCGATCCTTAAGGTGATCGGGACCTACATCGACGACGGCATCGTCAAGTCGTTGCGCACCGGCAAGGCGAACGACGCCAAGCTCGGACAAGTGTTCGACCAGGGAGCGGCCGGGCAGCTGAAGGGGCTGGATCGCGCCGCCCTGTTCGACGAGGGCCTCCCGAAGGCGGTCGGCAAGATCGAGGTGAAGGCGTCGCCGGTCCCGCTGAGCGGCCTCGTGTCGACCGACCAGAAGGTCATCCTCGTGTCGGCGCGGATCTTCTTCAGGATCTCGGCCCAGACCGAGAGCGGCACAGTGAAGATGACCCGCTTCGGCGAGCTGTTGTTCGCACCCAACCTGAGTGGTGGGTGGAAGGTCACCAGCTTCACGATCCGGGTCGACCGTTCCGGTCCGGGCGTCGAGCCCGCGCCGACGACGACCGCTGCACCCGCGCCGTCCGAGCAGTCCACCACGACCACCACGGCGGCACCGTGACGCTCCGACACCCTCTCGTCCGTCTGTTCGTCACGATCCCGCTCTGCGGCGCGCTCGTCGCCGGCCTGCTCGGCGCCGCGTGGCTCGCGATGGGCCGGCCGTCGATCGCCCGCGCGACGTTCCTCGACGTGAAGCGTGTGGCGGGCGCGTCGTTCGACGCCGGTACCCCCGACAAGCCGTTCTTCTTCCTCGCGCTCGGGAACGACTCCCGCCAGGCAGGCGAGAAGGGGCTCGGCGACTCGATCCACGTGATCGGCATCAACCCGGCCACGAAGCAGGGAACGATGCTGAACGTGCCGCGCGACACGGAGGCACCCGGCGGCGGAAAGATCAACTCGTACCACTCGAACGGCGGGCTCCCGAGCTTCATCGACCAGATCAACAAGATGATGGGGATCCAGATCAACTACGCGATCACGACGGACTTCCCCCGCTTCATCCACATGGTGAACGACATCGGCGGGATCGACATCAACCTGCCGTACGCGCTGAGCGACCAGGACTTCTCGGGCGCCAACTTCCAGGCCGGCCCGATCAAGGTGAACGGCGACCAGGCTCTGGCGATCTCCCGTGACCGGCACGACTTCGAGCGTCAGGGTGACCGTCAGCGGACGTGGCAGTCGGGGCTCGTGATCCTGTCGGCGCTCTCGACGCTCAAGCAGAAGGCAACGTCCTTCGGCTCCACGATGAAGCTCATCGCGATCCTCGCCCGCGGCGTGACCATGGAGAACGTCGGCGTCGACGAGCTCTACCGACTGGGGCGATTCGCGCTCAGCCTCGACCCGGCGAACATCAAGAACTGCACGATCCCGACCGGCGGGGGCAGCGGCACCAACCTGTCGGTGTCTTCCGCCGCGCAGCCGCTGTTCGCGGACTTCCGCGACGACGGCGTCGTGGGCAGCTGCGAGCCGGTGCCGGGCGGGTTCGACACGCCGCGATGAGCCCCGGCGTCGCGGCTCCGCTGCGCGACGCGTTCACCACGCTCACCGCGCTCGCGCACGAACCCGGCAACGCCTCCCGCCTCGTGTTCGACCGCACCCTCCCGGCCCGTGAGGCGCGCTTCGCCGAGCCGGCCCGCCCGCTGCACCCGGTCGTCGAGACCCGGCTCGGCGCACGGGGTATCGAGCGGCTGTGGGCGCACCAGGCCGCGGCCGTCGACCGGCTCCGCGAAGGCGCGCACGTTGCGATCGCGACGGGTACCGCGTCGGGCAAGTCGCTCTGCTACCAGGTGCCGATCGCCGAGGCGATCGCCCGCAACGAGGCGGCCACCGCGCTGCTCGTATTCCCGACCAAGGCGCTCGCCCAGGACCAGCTGCGCACGCTGCGCGAATGGCTGTTGCCCGGCCTCGTCGCCGCGACCTACGACGGCGACACCGCCCCCGACGAACGGGCGCGGGTGCGCAAGCACGCCAACGTCGTGCTCACGAACCCGGAGATGCTCCACGTCGGGATCCTCCCGTCGCACCAGCGGTGGGCGACGTTCCTCATGCGCTTGCGGTACGTCGTGGTCGACGAGCTGCACACGCTGCGCGGGATCTTCGGCAGCCACGTCGCGCACGTGCTCCGGCGCCTGCGACGCGTCAGCGCGCATTACGGCGCGGAGCCCGCGTTCTGCTTCGCGAGCGCGACGATCGGGAACCCCGGCGAGCTGGCGAGCGCGCTGTGCGGGCTGCCGGTCGAGAGCGTCACGACCGACGGCGCGCCCCGCTCCGAGCGGATGTTCGCGTGCTGGCAGCGGCCGCTGCTCGACGAGCACACCGGCACGCGCGCGTCCGCCAACGTCGAGACGGCGAATCTGCTGACCAAGTTCGTCGCCGGCGGGCACCAGACGCTCGCGTTCACGCGCAGTCGCAAGGGCAGCGAGCTGGTCGCAGCCCAGGCCCGGCGGATCCTCGCCGACCGCCAGCGGGTCGAACCAAGGGGTGCCGCGCCGGTCCCGCAGGTCGCCGCCTACCGCGGCGGCTACTTGCCCGCCGAGCGGCGCGCGCTCGAGCAGTCGCTCACGTCGGGCGAGCTGGCCGGGATCGTGGCCACGAACGCGCTGGAGCTCGGCGTCGACATCGGCGGTCTCGACGCGATCGTGCTCAACGGCTTCCCGGGGACGCTCGCGTCGATGCGGCAGCAGGCGGGGCGGGCCGGACGCACCGGCCGGCGCGCCGCGGCGGTGCTCGTGTGCGGCGACGACCAGCTCGACCAGTGGTACGCGCGCCACCCCGACGAGCTGCTGACCCGCCCGCCCGAGGCCGCGGTCGTGAACCCGGAGAACCCGTTCGTGCTGCGCCCCCAGGTCGCGTGCGCAGCGCACGAGCTGCCGCTCACTCCGGACGACGAGGCGTACTTCGGGGCCGGGCTCGACGACGCCGTGCGCGAGCTCGTGCTGGCCGACCTGCTCAAGCCGCGCCTCGGCCGCATGTTCTGGGCCGGGCGCGAGCCGCCGGCGCCGAGCGTCGGGCTGCGGAGCGGATCGACCGTCGAGTACGAGCTGACCGAGGCCGGCGGCGAGGTGATCGGTACGGTCGACGGCTCGCGCGTGTACCACGTCGCGCACCCGGGCGCGATCTACCTGCACCAGGGCCGCCAGTACCGAGTGGAGCGGCTCGACACGACGCAGCAGCGCGCGGTGCTCGAACCGGCCGACGACCTCGACGAGCACACGCAGACCCGCGAGCAGACCGACCTGTCGATCGTCGGCGAGGAGCGCGTGGTGCCGATCGGACCCGGTCGCGCGCACCTCGGCTCGGTCGAGGTGACGAGCCGCGTCGTCGCGTACCAGCGGAAGCGCTCGTCCACCAACGAGGTGATCGACGTGGTCGACCTCGACCTGCCGCCGGAGACGCTGCGCACACGCGCGTGCTGGTACACGGTGCCGATGTCCGACCTCGCGCGCACCGGCCTGGAGCCGGTGCGCGTGCTCGGGACGGTGCACGCGGCCGAGCACGCGCTCATCGGCCTGCTGCCGCTGTTCACGATCTGCGACCGCTGGGACGTCGGCGGCGTGTCGATGGCGCTGCACCCGGCGACGGGCGAGCCGACAATCTTCGTGTACGACGGCTACCCCGGTGGTGCCGGCATCGCCGAGCTCGCGTTCGAGCGACTCCACGAGCACCTCGTTGCCGCACACGAGCTCGTCTCGTCGTGCGCCTGCGACGAAGGCTGCCCGTCGTGCGTCCAGTCCCCGAAGTGCGGCAACTGGAACGAGTACCTCGACAAGGAAGGCGCCGCGACGCTGCTCGGTCTCTTGGCCGATCAGCGCTGACCGCGGTCAGTGCGTGGTGTAGTCGATCGGGCCCGCGCCCTCGACACCCACGGCGAAGCAGAAGCAGTGCACCGGGTCGGCGCCGATCGTCACGAGGCTGTGGACCGCGTCGGGCGGGATGTACACCAGATCGCCCGGCCCGACGCGGCGCCGCTCGTCGTCGATCACCATCGTCCCTTCGCCTCGCATCACGAAGTAGAACTCGTGCGTGGGGTGGGTGTGCGGGAACACCGACCCGCCGGGCGGTACCTCGAACTCGTTCACGAGCTCGAGGTAGCCGCGATCGGTCGACTCCTTCATCTCGCGCGGGCGGACCATCCACCACACCGGCACGGTCCCGTTGTGCTCGAGCTCGGGCTCGACCTGCGTGATCGACCGAACGTCCATGGTTCCCCCTTCGCGGCGCCGAGGACCAGCGTATGGCGTAGAACCGTCAGCCGCCGCCGATGACGTAGCCCCGGACCTCGGCGCGCGCCTTCCCGTGCGCGACTGCACCGACGACGCCGACGTCGAGCTCCACCTCGACGGTCGGGAATCGACCGTCGCACTCGCACGACACGAGGCGCGCCCCGTTGTCGGACGCGGTCCGGCCGGCAGCCGAGAGCGCTGCATCCGTGCCGCGGCCGAGGGCGAGCATGTCGGCCGCGGCCAGCGCGGCTGCATCGGCGGCTGCATCGGCTCTGCCCTTGGCGATGACGCCCGCGCCGAGCCGCGCGGCGCCGAACATCAACGCAACCGCGACCGCCAGCACGCCGACCATGAGCACCGACGCCGACCCGCGCTCGCCCCTCACTTCTCGACCCGCATGACCGCACGTGCATGCAACGTGGGATCCGGGAAGAGCGGCCCGACGAGCGGCAAGCTCGTGTGCGACGTGTAGGTGACCTCGACGGTGATCGGCTCGCCCACCGCGGGCCGTTCGCCGACGTGGACGTCGGACCCCGGGAGCGTGCGGTGCGCGGCCTGCACCGCACGACCGGGGTCGGGATCGACGCTCGCGGCACGTGCTGCTTCACGGGCGGCGTGCACGACTTGGAGGTGGTCGCGCACGACAAGCCCGACCTGGATCACGGCAAGGAGGGCCAGGACGAGCACCGGCAGCACGAGCGCGAGCTCGACCGTCGCCTGTCCACGCTCGCGTCCGTCGGGCGCGGCCGTGGAGACGCTCACGGGGTGATCTTGTCGAGCACGCTGTCGAACAGATCCTTGAGCGCGCCGCCCTTCGCCCAGGCCGCGAGGAGACCGGCGACGACAGCAGCGCCGAGGATGACGAGCGCGTACTCGGCGGTGGTCTGGCCGGCTTCGTCGACCATGCGGCCAGCGAGCGCGTGACGGATCGTGAGCCAGTAGCGGAGCATTCGAACCTCCCGGGGACTGCGCTCAGGCGTGGCCGAGCCCGGCCAGCAGCGCCGGTGCGACCGTCAGCAACCCGAACGCGGGCAGCACGAGGAAGACCAAGGGGAAGAGCAGTCGCACGGGGACGGTGCGCGCACGGGCTTCGGCTCGGCGGCGCAGCGTGGCGCGCCCTTCGGCGGCGAGCCGCCCGAGCGCGTCGCCGACGGGCGCGCCGAACCGATCCGAGGAGAGCAGCGCCTCGACCAGCGGGGACAGCGAGGGCGTCCGGGCGGCCATGCTCTCGAGCGCGTCGGCGAAGCCCGAGCCGAGGTCGCACGCGCGGCGCACCGCATCGAGCCGCGTCGCCAGCGCCGGCGGTGCCCAGCTCGCGGCCACGGCAACGGCCAGGTACGGCGTGCACCCGGCGCTGACCGCGACCGCGAGCAGGTCGATCACGACTGGAAGCTCCTCTGCCACCTCGGCCTCAGCGGCGCGCGAACGACGACGGGCGGCGATACCGGCGGCCACCCGCCCGAACGTCCCCGGCAGCCGGACTCGCAAGGCGGGACGGAAGCGCGGCCGTGCGTCGCCCGAGAGCGTGCTCGCGCGGCCAACCGGAGCGACACGCTGCGCGCGGCGGACCAGCGGGACCGCCGCGAGCGCGCCCCACGCCGCGCCCAGGGCGGGAGGAAGCAGGCTCACTTCGGTGCCCCCGCGCGGACGATGCGGCGCATCCACACCATCGCGAGCGCTTCGAGGACGAGACCGACGGCCAAGCACACGCGCCCCGTCGGTGTGCCGACGAGCGTCGTGACCGAGCTCGGGTCGGCGAGCGCCGAGAGCAGCAGGTAGCCGGCCGGCGCCGCGCCCACAACGATCGCCGACAGGCGAGCCTGCGCGGAGAGGGCACGCGCTTCCGCAACTGCACCGAGCCGCTCACGCAGCGACGCTGCCAAGCCGTCGATCGCGTCCGCCGCCGCGCCTCCGACGCTCGACGCGACCGCCAAGCCGCCGGCCGCCGCTCGCACCGACGGCAGCGGTCGCTCGATCGGCCACGCGGCCAGCGCATCGGCCAGCCCGACACCGAGCGTCGATCGTGCACACACCCGCCGCAGGTCGGGCGCGACGGGCGCGTCGCCGCCGGCCAGCACCGCGATCGCGTCGTGAACGCTCGCGCCACCACGCATCGCCGCGGCGACTTGCTCGAGTGCGCCCGGGAGCGCCGCGACGAACCGTGCGCGTGCGCGATGGCGAGCCATCCGCAGTGCAACCGGTCCTCCGATCACTCCGATCGCCGGTGCGAGCACGACGAGGCTCGGCGCGACCGCGAACGTCACGACGACGAGTGCTCCGACACCCGCAAACCAGAGCTCGCATGCGGCCTCGGGCTCGAGGTCGACCGCGGCCTCGGCGAGGGCACGCACCAACCACGTGCGCGCGCGTCGGGGTATCCGCCATCGCGAGACCGCGCCGAGCGAGCGCGCGTGCTCCGCGGCGCCGGCTCGCCGTGCCGCACGAACGAGGTGGATCGCGATCAGCGAGCCGACCACCACGGCCGCCGCGGTCAGCACCGGGTGCCCTCACGCGGCGGCGCGGGCGCGTCGGGGCGGCGGGCGGGCCGAGCGGGCGCGTCGACCGGCTCCAACGTCGTGCCACCCCATGCGAACAGCGGTCGCACCGCGGGCCCGTCGGCCGCGCCTTCGAGCTCTGCGATCGCCTCGATCCGTCTGACCCCACCGGCGCGGCGGGCGACGTGCACGACCACGTCGATGGCCGCGGCGATCTGCGATCGGACCGCCGCGAGCGGCAGGCCGGCGGCGGCGAACAGCACGAGGGTCTCGAGGCGGGCCAGCGCGTCGGCGGCGCCGTTGGCGTGGATCGTCGACAGGGAGCCGTCGTGACCCGTGTTGAGCGCCTGCAGCATGTCGAGCGCTTCGCCACCACGCACTTCCCCCACGACGATGCGGTCGGGCCGCATGCGCAGCGCGGCACGCACGAGCTGGCGGACCGTGACCGCGCCCGCGCCTTCGGCGTTCGGTGGTCGCGCCTCGAGTCGCACGACATGCGGCTGCGCGAGCCGCAGCTCCGCCGTCTCCTCGATGGTGACGACTCGCTCTTCTGCGGGGATCGCGCCGGAGAGCGCGTTGAGCAGCGTGGTCTTGCCCGCGCTCGTGCCGCCGGACACGAGGATGTTCCAGCCGGCGAAGACAGCCCAGCGGAGCAGGTCGGCTGCTCGCGGGCCGAGACCGAACCCGTCGAGCCCGACGGCGCATGCCCCGAACCGACGAATCGTGACGCACGGCCCGTCCACGGCCAGCGGCGGGATCACCGCGTGAAGGCGCGAGCCGTCGGGGAGGCGCGCGTCGACGAGCGGCGACGACCGATCGAGGCGGAGACCGAGCGGGCCGACCACGCGCTCGACGAGGCGGGCAATCCCGGCCGCGTCGAGTGCGAGCGCGACCGGGTGGAGCCGCCCCGCCCGCTCGACGTACGCGCGGCCTGGGCCGTTGACCATCACTTCCGTGACCTCGGGGTCGGCGAGCAGCGGCTCGAGCGGGCCGAGGCCCGCGACCTCGTGGGTGAGCTCGCCGAGGAGCCGCTCGAAGACGGCGGTGGGCAGCAGCGGCTCCTCGTCGCGCAGCAACTCGGCGAGGCGCGCGCGCACGGCAGCCTCGCGGCCCGGACCCTCGAGCTCGGTGATGGTCGGCGAGGCGAGCAATCGGCTGTGGACGCGCTGCTTGAGCGCGGCAACGTCGGCTCGCGCATGGCCGTTTTGGCGGGCACCGAGCGACGTCGGTGAGCTCGTCACGCGGCCTCGCCCCGGCGTTCGGTGACCAGCCCGAGGCGGGCGAGGAGACGAGTAGTCGGACGCGCGAGCACATCCGGGAGGCGCGCGGGCAGCACGCCGGCGTCGACCGCGCGCGCGACGCCATGGCGGACCGGCACGCGGGCGAGCACCGGCCGATCGATCACGTCCCGGATCTCGCTCGGGCCGAGGGAGCGCCCGGGCTCCTCGACGAGCAGCGCGCCCGCGGCCCGGGCGACGAGCGGCGACTGCACCGCGCGCCGCAACGCGAGGTAGCAGCCGCGCAGGACGACGACCGACACATCGGCCACCTCCACGACGGCGCGCGCTGCGGGCGCAGCCGCGGCGCCGGCGTCGACGACCGTGGGCACGGGTCCGTCGCGCAGCAGGACCGCGAGCGCGGCGCCGGCCTCCGCGGCGGCGATCGGCGCGAGCGGTGAGCCGGCGTCACCGCGCGGCAGCAGCGCGACGCCGGGCGCGGCCGGCTCGGTCAAGCGATCGAGCGCGTCGGCCGGCGCCTCGGGGCCGGCCGCGAGCCAGTCGAACAGCCCGGGCGTGGGATCGGCCGGTAGCCCGAAGATCGCCGGCTGGTCACCGGCGAGGTCGGCGAGCCGCGCGCCGCCGTGACGAGCGAGGACGAGCGCGCACGCGGCGGCGACGACCGAAGTGCCCGATCCGCCCTTCGGCGACCAGAGCGCGAGGAGCACAGGCTTCCTCCTTTTCGTGCGCGCGGCCGCGGTCGCCAGAAACTCGTGACCAGGCGCGACAGAACGTCAAGGAGGAAGCGCCGGGAAGGTGCAAGGGAACTTAGGCCGGCACGCGCGCACTGTCAAGACCTTGCGCGTAACCTCGCGCGCGTGAACGGAGAGCCGCGTGCAGGAGCCTTCTTCGATCTCGACAAGACGATCATCGCGAAGAGCTCGGTGCTCGCGTTCGGACGTCCCTTCTATCGCGAGGGCTTGCTGTCGAAGCGCGCCATCGTCAGGAGCATCTACGGGCAGGTCGTGTTCATGCTGGTGGGCGCGGACGAGGCGAAGATGGAGAAGCTGCGCGTCGCGATGCTCGAGATGATCCAGGGCTGGAACCAGCACCACGTATCCGAGATCGTGCGCGAGACGCTCGGCGACGTCGTGACGCCGATCATCTTCGCCGAGGCGCTCGACCTCATCGCCGCGCACCAGGCCGCGGGTCGTTACGTGGTGATCGTCTCGTCGGCCCCCGAAGAGGTGGTGCGACCGCTCGGCGAGTTCCTCGGTGTCGACGACGTGATCGCCACCCGCGCGGAGGTCGACGACCTCGGCGACTACACGGGCGAGCTCGCCTTCTACGGCTACGGCCCCTACAAGGCGGAGGCAGTGCGAGAGCTCGCGGCACGCGAGGGTCTCTCGCTCCCCCACTCGTACGCCTACAGCGACTCGATCACCGACGAGCCGATGCTGCGCACCGTCGGGCACCCGGTGGCGGTCAACCCCGACAAGGAGCTCGCGCGCGTCGCCCGGGCCGAGGAGTGGGAGGTCCGCAACTTCGCCCGCCCCGTGCGCCTGCGCGACCGGGTTCCGGCGCCGCCGGCGGGGCCGGTGCTCGCGGTGAGCGGCGCGCTCGCAGCGGCCGGCGCGGGCGTGGCCGTCTGGTGGTGGCTGCGCCGCCGCGAGCGGCTCGCCGCCTGATGGCGGAGTCGCCCGGCGGGCGGGTCCCGCTCGCGCTGCTGCCGACGCCGCTCGAGCCGATGGATCGCCTGGCGGATGCGCTCGGTGGCCCGCGGCTGCTGGTCAAGCGCGACGACTGCACCGGGCTGGCGCTCGGCGGCAACAAGGCACGCAAGCTCGAGTACCTGTGCGCCGAGGCGTGCACCCAGGGTTGCGACACCCTCGTGACGGGCGGCGGGCCGCAGAGCAACCACGTGCGCATGACCGCGGCCGCGGCGAACCGCCTCGGGCTCGAGTGTCGCATCGCACTCGCGGGAAGGGAGCCGCCGGTTGCGAGCGGCAACCTGCTCCTCGATCACCTGCTCGGCGCGCAGCTCCACTTCATCGGACCCGCCGATTACTACGAGATCGAGCACGGCATCGAAGAGGTCGCGGCCCGAGCGGCGCGCGATGGACGACGCCCGTTCGCCATCCCGGTCGGCGGTGCATCCGTCACCGGCGTCACCGCGTATGCCGACGCGGCCGACGAGCTCCTTGATCAGCTCGGCGGCGCCGTCGTCGACTGGGTCGTCGTGGCCGACGGGTCGGGCGGCACGCACGCGGGCCTGGTCGCCGGCCTCGGTGATCGCGTGCGCGTGCTCGGGATCGACGTCGGTACGCGCCCCGACCTCGACGAGGTCGTGCCGCGCCTCGCGGCCGAAGCTGCGGTGCGCACCGGTCGACCCGATCCGCCCTCCGAGGCACTCGTCGACCACGACCACTTCGGGACCGGCTACGGCGCGGTGACCGAGCCGATGGTGGAGGCGCTCCGGCTCGCCGCCCGCGTCGAGGGGATCGTGCTGGACCCCGTGTACAGCGGCAAGGCGATGGCCGGGCTCATCGCCGCGATCCGGGACGGGCGGATCGGGGACGACGAGACGGTGGTGTTCTGGCACACCGGAGGCGCGCCGGCCCTGTTCGCCGAGCGCTACTCGTCCGTGTTCGGGAGCTGACGCGCACCGGGCCCGCACGAGGCGGGCCCGGGAGCTTCGATCACTTCGGGGTCAGGCCTCGCGCACCTTCCGCGCCACAGCGACACCGATCGCGATCAGGATCAGCAACACGAGCAGCTTCTTCATGAAAGCCCCTTGCGGGTCGGCGACTGGCGAGGCGATCGTACCCGCGGTTGCAGGCGCGCAAAAGCGCCACTGCGCAGCCCGGTAGGTTCGCCCTCGAATGGCGACGGGCACGACCGCGAGGCCGGAGCTGCTCTACGAGGAGCGGCTACGCGCCTCGGCCCGGTCCTGGCTCTGGTGCGTGGCGGCCGTCGTCATCACCTTCTTCGCGATCGCCCCGGTCGTCGTGCCCGTCACGCTCCTCGCCTGGGCGATCAACGTCGGGCGCTACCAGCGCATCACGATCCGGATCGACCACGACTACGTCTGGGTCGGCCACCGGTGGGCGCGCCTCGCCACGTTCGACCTCACCACCCTGGGCCGCGCCAGCAACACCTGGCCGTGGCACTCGTTCAACAACCGGTATCTCGGCGCCAACCCGGTCTGGACGCGTGACTCGGTGGGCATGCGCGGCCTCGACGGCGGCAAGAAGTACTGGTTGTCGGTCGGGACCAACCGGCGCGACGACCTCGTGAGCGTGCTGTCGACCGCGGTCCTCGACGCTCGAGAGCGTGCGCAGCGGGCGCCCGTTCCCGAGCCGGCTGCGCTGCTGCCGCCGGCCGGCTGGCACGCCGACCCGTGGGACCCGGTCGCACACCTGCGGTGGTGGGACGGCACCCGGTGGACGGGGCACACGTGGTCGCGCGACGCGGCGGAGGCGCGGCCATGATCCCGATGGCCGACGAGAACCCGGTCCGGCGCTTCCCGTGGGTGACCGTCGGCCTGATCGCGGCGTGCATCGCCGTCTTCTTCTTGATCCAGCCCAGCCGCTCGTTCGACTTCGACGAGACCGGTGTCGTCGAGAAGGTGGACAGCGCGGAGGATCTCCGCTTCGCGGTCGACAACGCGGCGATCCCGTGCGAGCTCGTGCTGGGCCGGCCGCTCACCCGCCAGGAGTACTTCGACACGTATCAAGCGAGTGACCACGACACCAGCGCGTGCAACCCGTCGGACGACGGACCGGCCCACGACCCCGACAAGATCGTGTACCTCGCGATCTTCGCGACGATGTTCCTGCACGGCAGCATCCCGCACCTCTTCGGCAACCTGCTGTTCCTCTGGATCTTCGGGAACAACATCGAGGAGCGGAAGGGCGGGTGGCGCTACCTGCTGCTGTACCTGGTCGGGGGCGTCGTCGCGACCGCCGCGCACGTCGCCGTCGACCCGAGCTCGACCGTGCCGATGGTCGGCGCGTCCGGCGCCATCGCGGCGGTGATGGGCGCCTACTTCGTCTGCTACCCGACCGCCCGGGTGAAGACGTTGATCTTCGTCGGTCCCGTGTTCATCCGGAAGGTGAAGGCGTACTGGCTGCTGCTGATCTTCTTCGCGACCCAGTTCATCTACGTGTTCGGCAACTCGGGGATCGCGTGGGCCGCGCACGTCGGCGGGTTCCTGTTCGGCGCGCTCGTCGGGCTGTGGTGGCGCCTCCAGGACCGCCGGGCCCGCCGTGCGCTCCCCGCGCCGCCGGTCGCGGCCGCGCCCGCGTAGAACTCCGCGTGCGAGACTCGCCCCGGAGGTGAACGGGGCCTGGTGGCCCCCCTCGTCTTCAAAACGAGTGGGACGGGTGATCCCCGTCCGGTGGGTTCGATTCCTGCCGCCTCCGCATGCTTCGCTCGCTCGCTGCGGCCGGGATACCCCGACCGCGGGCGCTCGCTCCCCGGCGAGTGTCTTCGCTCACTCGGTTCGCTGCGGCACCGCATTCAACTGACAGGGAGTCCACATGGAACTGAGGCAACTTGGCCACACGGGTGTTCGTGTCACCGAGCTGTGCATGGGGTGCATGACGTTCGGGCGCGAGGCGCCGGAGCACGACAGCCGCGAGATGCTCGACCGCTACCTCGACGCGGGCGGCAACTTCGTCGACACCGCCGACGTGTACGGCGGAGGTGCGTCCGAGGAGATCCTCGGGCGCGTGTTCGCCGAGCGATCAGGGCTACGCGAGCGGCTCGTGCTCGCGACGAAGTTCCGCATGCCCGCCGGCGACGACCCCAACGACGGTGGGGGGTCGCGGCGCCACGTCCGCGAGTCGATCGAGCGGTCGCTCCGCCGACTCCAGACCGACTGGGTCGACCTGTACCAGATGCACGCGTGGGATCCGCGCACCCCGCTCGAGGAGACGCTCTCGACGCTCGACGACCTCGTCCGCGAGGGCAAGGTCCGCTACGTGGGCGCGAGCAACTACACGGGCTGGCAGGTCGCGACCGCGCTCGGCGTCGCCGCGCTGCACGACTGGGAGCCGTTCGTGTCGCTACAGCCGCAGTACTCGCTCGTGTCGCGCGACATCGAGCGTGAGCTACTCCCGCTGTGCCGGTACGCCGGGCTCGCCGTGCTGCCGTGGAGTCCGCTCGGTGGCGGGCTGCTCACCGGCAAGTACCGCAAGGGCGCGGAGCCGCCGTCCGACAGCCGCGCCGGCGACTCGACCCCCTCGTCGTTCCTCATGCGACAGCGACTCCAGGACCACCTGCTCGACATCGCCGACGTGGTCGAGAAGGTCGCGGCCGAGCTCGGCAAGTCGCCCGCGCAGGTGGCGCTCAAGTGGGTGACGACGCGTCGCGGCATCACGTCGACGATCCTCGGCGCGCGCACGCTCGCGCAGCTCGACGACAACCTCGGCGTGCTCGGCTGGGAGCTGTCGGAAGAGCACGGACGCGTGCTCGACGAAGCGAGCGCGATCCCGATGGGCTACCCGTACGAGTTCATCGGCATGGTGACGCGTCGGTAACGCCTTCATTGCACGAGAACTTCTCGTGAGGAGAAGTTCTCGTTCAGAGAAGCGCGCGCGACTGCGCCGTAGGGCGGCTCGCGAAGCGATGGCTGACGCGACGAGGCCCGGTCACGAGGACCGGGCCTGCGGCCTTCCCGGGACCTGTCGGCTCAGACGGCCAGCAGGTCGCGGGCGCCGGTGTCGGCGGAGGGGTGGCGCAGCTTGCTCATGGCACGCGCCTCGATCTGACGGATCCGCTCACGAGTGAGGTTGAAGTACTCGCCGACCTCCTCGAGCGTGCGCGGCTCACCACGGTCGAGCCCGAAGCGCAACGCGAGGATCTGGCGCTCGCGCTCGTCGAGCGGGGCGAGCAGCTTCTCGATCTCGTCGGGCAACAGCGCGGTGGCGGCAACCTCGAACGGCGACTCGGCCGAGCGGTCCTCGACGATGTCGCCGAGCTCGGCGTCGCCGTCTTCGCGCAGCGGCTCCGACAGTGACAGCGGCTCGGCCGCGAAGCGCAGCGCCTCGGTGACCTTGTCCTCGGGCATCTCGACCTCGGCGGCGAGCTCGGCGAGCGTCGCCGGGCGGCCGAGCTTGAGCTCGAGGCGCGACCGCGCCTTCTGGAGACGGGCGAGGGTGTCGCCGGCGTGCACGGGCAGACGAATCGTGCGGCCGGTGTTGGCGATGCCGCGGGTGATCGCCTGGCGGATCCACCACGTGGCGTACGTGGAGAACTTGAAGCCCTTGCGCCAGTCGAACTTCTCGACGGCGTGCATAAGGCCGAGGTTGCCCTCCTGGATGAGGTCGAGGAGGGGGAGGCCCGACGCCTGGTACTTCTTGGCGATCGAGACCACGAGGCGCAGGTTCGACTGCACGAACGTGCGCTGGGCCTGCTCGCCCTCCCGGCCGACCCGGCGGAGCTCGCGCTTCTTGGCCGGGGTCAGCTTCTTGGTCGGAGTGGTGTCGAGCTCGTCACGCGCCGAGTTCCCCGCCTCGATCTGCTGAGCCAGGCGGACCTCGTCGTCCTTGGTGAGCAGCGGGTACTGCCCGATGTCCGTCAGGTAGAGCCGGACGAGATCTTCCTCGTCCCGCTCGACACGCTCCTTCGCCAATAGGGGCCTTTCGCGATGTGGAGTTCTTCACTGTGGAAAACGTGCCGGCCCGGTGCCCTGTTCCCGCTGTCGGGACAAGGCGCCCGTCCAGAGAGAGGGGGGCCGTCGCCCTCCGTACCATAACTACCCAGTCAAGCGAGGATTTCCACAGTGCCTCGCACGCTCGCACCGGGTCGCCCGCCCGCCCCGACGGGGCCCTCCAGAGTACCGGGCGACAGCCGCGACGCTCGCATCGATTCCCGAAGACACTCACGCACCCGGGAGGTGCCGCGGGCGGCAAGGGCCGGGGCGGCCTCCGTGGCGTCGGCCGCGGAGCGTCACGAGCAGCTCAGCGGAGGTGCGCTTCGAGATCCGCCTCGGCGTCGTCGTGCTCCAGCTCGGTCGTCGCGCGACCCGGGCCGAGCTCGGCGACCGCGATGCCGGCGAGGATCACGGCCGCGCCGAGCAGCTGGACCGCGTCGAGGCGTTCGCCGTTGATGTACCCGGCGACGGCCGCGAAGACCGGCTCCGACAACAGGATGAGCGCGGCGCGGCTGGGCGCGATCCGCTTCTGGCCGTAGAGCTGGAGCGACAGCGCGATCGACGAGCACGCAAGGCCGGTGAACACGGCCGCGAACAGCGCGAGCGCGGTGAAGTCGCCGCTGCCCTGCGCGGCCGCCGGGGGCATGCAGAGGACCACGACGACGGCGATCTGCATCGCGGAGAACGGGATCGGATGGAGGCGGTTGGCGTACCCGCCCTGGTAGACGATCCAGACCGCGAACAGCGCCGCGCAACCGAGCGTGTACCACTCACCCTCACCGAAGCCGACGTCCGCGCCGGTCAGCAACAGCAGGCCCACCGTCGCAACCACGATGCCGATCCACACCACCGCAGGTGGCGCGTGCCGTCGCACCAACGACTCCACGATCGGGGTGATCACGACGTAGAGGCCGGTGATGAACGCCGACGTCGACGGCGACGTGTACTGCAGTCCGACCGTCTGCAGCGCGTAGCCACCGAACAGCAGCACGCCCGCGACGGCACCAACGCGGACGAGCAAGCGCCGATCGACGCCGGCCGAGCGGGCGATCACGGCGGCGAACGGCACGAGCGCGACGAGTGCGACGGCGAAGCGCACGAGGAGGTACGCGAACGGCGTCACGTCCTCCAGCGCGTCGTGGACCAGCGGGAAGGTGACGCCGAACAGCAACGCCGCGAGGACGAGCGCGCCCTCGGCGGTGTACCGCCTCACCTGCTAACCAGGCCAGCGGTTCGTGATCGGGAGCCGGCGGTCCTTGCCGAACGCCTTGGGCGACACGCGTACGCCCGGCGGTGCCTGACGTCGCTTGTACTCGTTGCGGTCGACGAGCCTGGCGACACGCCGAACGAGCTCGGGGTCGTGCCCCTCGGCTTCCAGGTCGGCGACCGACTTGTCGTCCTCCACGTAACCCTGGAGGATCGGATCGAGCATCGAGTACTCGGGAAGCGAATCCGAGTCGCGCTGGTCAGGGCGAAGCTCCGCACTCGGCGGCTTGTCGAGCACCGACTCCGGCACGACATCGTGGCCGGCCCGCTCGTTGCGGTCGCGCGCGAGCGCGTACACGAGCATCTTGGGGACGTCCTTGATGACGGCGAACCCGCCGGCCATGTCGCCGGACAGCGTCGAGTAGCCCGTCGCCATCTCGCTCTTGTTGCCCGTGGTCAGCACGAGCTCATCGAACTTGTTCGACAGCGACAAGAGGATCGTGCCGCGGATCCTCGCTTGGAGGTTCTCCTCGGCGAGCCCGGGCTCAGTACCCGCGAACGGCTCGGCCAGCATCGCGAGGAATGCCCTGTGGGCCGGCTCGATCGGCACGGTGAGCGTGCGGATGCCGAGGTTGGCGGCGAGCGCCTCCGCGTCCGAGACGCTGCCCTCACTCGAGAAGCGCGATGGCATCAGCACACCGGTGACGTGCTCGGGCCCGAGCGCGTCGACCGCGATCGCAGCGACGAGCGACGAGTCGATCCCGCCGGAGAGACCGATGAGGACGTCGGTGAAGCCGTTCTTGCGCACGTAGTCGCGGGTGCCGAGCACGAGCGCCTCGTACACCTCGCGCACGGGCGGCAACGGTGGCTCGATGCGCGGAGGTGCAGCCCGTTCGCCGAGCTGGGCCTCGCTGACCGGAACCTCGGGCAGCGGCGCGGTGCGCGACCGTCCCCGGGGGTCGAGCGCGCGGCGACGGAACGCGGGGCGCACGTCGACGTCTACGACGAGCAGCTCCTCCTCGAACTGGCGGCCTCGCGCGACGACGTACCCGGCCTCGTCGACGAACATCGAGGCGCCGTCGAAGACGAGCTCGTCCTGCCCGCCGACGAGGTTCACGTAGAGGAGCGGCACCGAGGCGTCGGCCGCACGCGTCGCGAGCATCGTCTCGCGTTCGCGGAGTCGGCCCGCGTAATACGGCGAGGCGTTCACGTTGACGACGAGCTCGGCCCCACCGGCGGCTTGCGTGAGGATCGGACCGGTCGGGCTCCACGCGTCCTCGCAGATCGACACCGCAACGCGCACGCCGCCGATCACGAACAGCGGACCGTCGACGTCGGACGGCTCGAAGTAGCGCTCCTCGTCGAACACCGCGTAGTTGGGCAGCAGATGCTTGTGGTACACGCCGAGTACCTCTCCGTGCGCACACACCGCAGCCGCGTTGAACAGGTCACGATCGGCGTGCGGGAACCCGATGACCGCCGCGGCGCGTCCGGTGCGGGCCGCGACCTTGGAGAGGGCTTCGCCGGCTTGGGCCACGAACGCCGGGCGGAGGAGCAGGTCCTCGGGCGGGTAGCCGGTGATCGCGAGCTCCGGGAACGCGACGAGGTCGCAGCCGGCGTCCTCGGCCCGCTCGTAGGCCTCGAGGATGCGAGCGGCGTTGCCGTCGAGGTCGCCGACCGTGAGGTTGAGCTGGGCGGCGGCGACGCGCAGGCGCGGCATGGCATCAAGGATACGGCCCGGCGCCGGAGCACCACGACGAGAAGCGTCGCTTCGCCTGCGCGCGACACTGCCGCGGTGGCGCTCACCGACCCGACGGCCGTGCTCGACACGCGGCCCGTCGCCGACGCGCTCGAGCGGTCGGCGGACGCGGCACTGGCTCGCACTGTGCTCTCGCGCATCGTCGAGGCGGATCCCTCCGTCGCGGAGGAGCTCCGCGAGCAACCGCTCGTTCGAGACGCCCTCATCGCGGTCGCGTGCGCTTCGCGCGCCCTCTCGTCGGCGATCGTGAGCGACCTCTCCCTGCTCGACGTGCTGCGCGCCACAGACGACCTCGCGGCGGAGCGGAGCGTCGCGGACTTCGTCACGTCGGCGGCGTCGTTCGCCGCCGCGCACCGCGCCGACGACTCGGGTGCTGTGCTGCGCCGTTGGAAGCGGCGCGAGTACCTGCGGATCGCGGTCCGCGACCTGCTCGGGATGGCCTCGCTCCCGGCAGTCGGCCGTGAGCTCGCGGGGCTCGCGGACGTCTGCCTCGGGAGAGCACTCGAGCTGGCGGCGCCCGGAGTCCCGTTCGCGGTGATCGGCATGGGCAAGCTCGGCGGTTGCGAGCTGAACTACGCCAGCGACGTCGACGTGCTCTTCGTCCACGAGGGTGATGCCACCGAAGCCGACCGGGTCGCGCGCGCGGTGCTCGCGACGATGACGACGCCGACTGCCGACGGGATCGTCTTCCGCACCGATGCCGACCTGCGACCCGAGGGCAGATCGGGTGCGCTGTCGCGCAACCTCGAGAGCTACGAAGCGTGGTACGCGCGGTGGGCGCGCCAGTGGGAGTTCCAGGCGTTGATCAAGGCGCGGCCGGCAGCCGGCGACATCGCGCTGGGCGAGCGGTTCGTCGAGATGACGCGGCCGTTCGTGTGGCCCGACGTGCTGGATCCCGACGCCGTGCGCGAGGTCCGCGCGATGAAGGCGCGCACGGAGGGCGAGCTGAAGCGCAGGGGCCTCACCGAGCGCGAGCTGAAGCGCGGGCGAGGCGGCATCCGTGACGTGGAGTTCGCGGTGCAGCTGCTCCAGCTCGTGCACGGTCGGCACGACGCGTCCATCCGATCGCCGACGACTCTCGATGCCCTCGGCCAGCTGGCCGCGGGCGGCTACGTCGAGCCGGAAGACGCGTCCCGCCTGAGCGACGCGTACACGTTCCTGCGCACGGTCGAGCACCGCCTCCAGCTCTGGGACGAGCAGCAGACACACACGCTCCCCGCAGACGCGACCGCGCTGACACGCCTCGCCCGCGTCCTCGGCTACCGGGACCGCGGCGAGACGAGCGCGCGCGACGCGTTCGAGACCGATCACCGCAGCCATCAGGCCGCGGTGCGCTCGATCCACGAGCGGCTGTTCTTCGCACCGCTGCTCGAGACGCTGGCCGGGACCGGACCGCTGACACCGGAGGCGGCCGAGGAACGGCTGGCCGCGTTCGGCTTCGTCGATGCAGCTCACACGCGTGCCGCGCTGCGCGAGCTCACCCAGGGACTCACGCGGAGCTCGCGCCTGATGCAGCAGCTGCTCCCCGTGATCCTCGACTGGCTGTCGTCGTCGCCCGATCCCGACCTGGGTCTGCTCCAGCTGCGGCGTCTCGCCGAAGGCCCCACGCGCGCGGCCGCGCTCGGCACGACCTTTCGCGAGATGCCGGGTGCGGCGGAGCGCGTCTGTCGCATTCTCGGGTCGAGCCGTCTCGTCGGCGATGCGCTGCTTCGACAACCCGACTTCATCGAGCTCCTCGGCGACGACCAGCAGCTGTCACGCGAGCACACGCGCGACGAGCTGATCGCCGCGGCACTCGACACGCTGCGCTGGCGCAGGGATCCCGAAGCCCGGAGGGCAGGCCTGCGCCGCTTCAAGCGGCGCCACCTGCTCCGGATCGCGGCGCGCGACCTGCTCGATCTCGCTCCGCTGGAGACGACCGAGCGCGAGCTCGCGAGCGTCGCCGACGCGTGCGTCGCGGCCGCGCTGCGCGCACTCGCGCCGACGGTGCCGTTCGCCGTGATCGGCATGGGGCGGCTCGGCGGGCGCGAGCTGTCGTTCGCATCCGACATCGACGTGCTCTTCGTGTACGACGGCGTCGACGTAACCGATTTCGACGCGGCCGAGCACACCGCGAGGGAGCTGATGCGCGAGATCGGCACGATCACCCCCGAGGGCCAGACCTTCCGCATCGACGTGAACCTGCGTCCCGAGGGCAAGCGCGGCCCGCTCGCGCGCTCGCTCGAGGCCTACCGCACGTACTACGAGCGTTGGGCGCTCACCTGGGAGTTCCAGTCGCTGGTACGTGCGCGCCCCGTCGCGGGCGATCCCGAGGTCGGCGCGCGATTCTGCGAGCTCATCGAGCCCTTCGTGTACCGGGACCCGTTCCCGTCCGAGGAGATCCGCGAGATCCGCCGGATCAAGGCGCGCGTCGAACGTGAGCGGATCCCCCCGGGGGAGGACCCGCAGTTCCACCTCAAGCTCGGCAAGGGCGCGTTGACCGACATCGAGTTCACCGCCCAGCTCCTCCAGCTCGAGCATGGTGCGGCCCATCCGAAGGTGCGCGAGCCGTCCACGACACGCGCGCTCGAGGCGCTGGCCGACGCCGGCCTGCTCGCTCGCGAGGATGCCGACACCCTGTTGGAGGCATATCGCTTCTGCGAGCGCGCGCGGAACGCGCGCTACCTCGTGACCGGCAAGCCCGGTGACGCGCTGCCCACCGGCAGAGACGCCGCTCGCCTCGCGAGGCTGCTCGGCTACGTGCACCGACCCGAGGCCGAGCTGCGCGACGACTACCGGCGCGTGACGCGCCGCGCCCGCCGCGTCGTCGAGCGGGTGTTCTACGGGCAGGAGTGAGCGTCAGACGATCTGGACCCTCGAGCGCGCCGGTCGTGGCCTACGGGACCGCAGTAGGCTTCCGACCCTTCCGCCGGGCCGGGGTACAGGATCTTGCGAAGACCGACGTTGCTCGTTCCGGCCCTCGTGCTCACGTTCCTCGTCGCGGCCGACCGCACAGGCACTGCTGCGCTCGCCGCCCCGACCAAGCGTGTCGACGCCAAGGACGCGTGCACACTCCTCGGCGTGAGCAAGGTGCAGCGGGCGTTCGGTGGCCCGGTCAAGACGCAACGTGGCGGACCGCTCCCGACCGCGGTCTGCTACTACCTCGTCGGCACCGACCCCGCTCGGGCTCCCGGCGGCACACTGACCGCCACGATCGAGTACCGGAAGGGCGATCGCGACGCCACGAACGCGATCGAAGCCGTGGAGCGCGTCGTCGATCCCGACGTCGCCGGCGGCGTGGAGGTCGAGGCGCTGGGCGGCGTCGGGAAGGACGCCTACGTCTATCCGGACGACGGCCAGCTGATCGTCGCCGCCACCAGGACGCTGGCGTTCCGTCTCCTCTGGGCGCCGGCCGGCCAGTCCGCGGCGCTCACCCCCGAGACCCGCCGCGCCTTGCTCCGCCTCGCCAAGGACACGGTGAAGCGGGCTTCTTGACCCCTCACACTTTGCCCACTTTGCCCACTTGATTCACTCACGTCGCGCGCCGATGCTTTGCGGACCCATGCTGCTGCGCCGGTCCGCGCTCCCCTTCCTCGCCGCGCTCCTCATCCTGGCCGCGTGCCGGCCGATTCCCACCGGGACGCTGCTCCCCGACGCTCCCGGCGGGACGAGCGCGGCTCCCTTCACGGTCGACTTCGCGTGCACGGGCGGTCAGCCCGCGACTGTCGACGCACCGGACCCGTTCGTCTATCGCTGGCTCGACGGCGCGTACTACGCGTTCACGACTTCCGGCGCGTTCATGCCGAGCGTGCCCGTCTACAAGTCGACGGACCTCGTCACCTGGCGACTGGCCGGGCCGGACGGCGACAACAGCGGTTGCCCCGACGGCTCGGCGATGCCCACGCTCGCGTCGTGGACCCAGTACGGGTGCAACTGGGCGCCGTCGGTGATCGACTCCGGCAACCCGGTCGCCGCGCATCGGTTCGTCATGTACTACACCGCGCGCGTAAACGGGCAGGGGACCTGCCCGGGCCCGGGGTTGCAGTGCGTCGGCATCGCGTACAGCGCGCACGCCGACGGCCCGTACGCCGACCCGTACTCCCAACCCAGGCTCTGCCAGTCGTCGCGAGGCGGAACGATCGATGCCAGCCCGTTCGCCGACCTCGGCGGGAAGCGTTACCTGCTCTACAAGAGCGAGGATTCGGCCATCTGGTCGTCGGAGCTGACGCAGTACGGCCAGGTGATCGGCGCACCCCACGTGCTCCTCACGCTCGCGAGCGGGCCGGCGTGGGAGCAGCCGCGCATCGAGGGACCGACGATGATCCGGACGGCGAGCGGCTTGTTCCTCTTCTATTCGGCCGGTAACTGGGCGACCGACGGGTACAAGGTCGGCGTCGCGCGCTGCGACACCCCACTCGGCCCGTGCCGGCGCGTGTACTCCACTCCGGTGCTGCAATCGCGGTCCGCGATGGTGGGGCCGGGTGGCGAGACGCCGTTCACCGACACCGGCGGCCAGTGGCGCATGGCGTTCCACGCGTGGCAATCGCCGAAGGTCGGCTACACGCCGAATCCGTTCGACCCGAACAACGGCCAGCGCAGCCTGCGGCTCCTGAAGCTGTTCTTCGACGGACCGGGCGGCAACCCGCGCATCAGCAACTAGATGTCGTCGTACACGGTAGGTGCCAGTCGCGCGGTCACGCCTATGAGACCGCGCGCGTGACGCGGGCCGTCGTCGGCCGGTGCGGTGTCGTGGTGGGCGGGGTCAGCCCGTGAAGCGCGGGGCTGCGACCACCGCTTGAGCCGGGGCGGCAGCCGGCCCGGGCGTGGTCGTGGGCGGGGCCTCGGGGCAGGTGTCGGTGGCGGGGTCGTAGGTGATCGTCACCTGGCCGTTACCCGGCAGCGCGCTGGCCGCTGACGACACGTTCGTCGCGCCCGCGGCGAC